>OJPN01000195.1_pt1 | contig 52365 bp, 42 predicted proteins | sample 1598511 | NCBI WGS metagenome assembly OJPN01 (sample SAMN03922485, study PRJEB24848) | human gut metagenome | isolation source: stool sample | host: Homo sapiens | place: Germany | collected 2011-05
CGGCCTGCATCCGGGTGTGCATATCGGCCAGCTGGAACTGGGTGTTCTGGAACTGAGACAGACGCTTCTTGAACTGAACGCGCTCCTGGGTGTACTTGACGGCCTCGTCAATGGCGCCCTCGCCCAGGCCCAGAGCCTGCGCGGCAATGCCGATACGGCCGCCGTCCAGGGTCTGCATGGCGATCTTGAAGCCCTGGCCCTCCTTGCCCAGCAGGTTCTCCTTGGGCACGACACAGTCCTCGAAGATCAGGTCGCAGGTGGAGGAGCCACGGATACCCATCTTCTTCTCCTTCTTGCCCACGGAGAAGCCGGGGAAGGAGCTCTCCACGATGAAGGCGGAGATGCCGTGGTTGCCGGCCTTCTGGTCGGTCATGGCGAACACAACGATGGTGCTGGCCACGGTGCCGTTGGTGATGAAGCACTTGGAGCCGTTGAGCACATAGTCGCCGTTCTCGTTCTTCACGGCGGTGGTCTGCTGGCCGGAAGCGTCGGTACCGGCGTTGGGCTCAGTCAGGCCGAAGGCGCCAATCTTCTTGCCGGACAGCAGGTCAGGCAGGTACTTCATTTTCTGCTCCTCGGTGCCGTGCTCATAGATGGGGGCGCAGCACAGAGAGGTGTGAGCGGAGACGATGACGCCGGTGGTGCCGCACACCTTGGACAGCTCCTCAACGCACATGGCGTAGGACAGCACATCGCCGCCGGCTCCGCCGTACTTCTTGGGGAAGTAAATGCCCATCATGCCCAGCTTGCCCATCTTTTCGACGGTCTCCATGGGGAAGCGCTCTTCCTCATCGAGCTCCTCGGCCAGAGGCTTGACCTCATTTTCCGCAAACTCACGGTACATTTTGCGGACCATCTCTTGCTCTCTAGTCAGATGAAAATCCATTTTCCAGTCCTCCTAAAATTTTTACTTCTTGGAATAATCGTAAAACCCCTTGCCGGATTTGACGCCCAGCAGACCACCGCGGACCATCTTCTTCAGCAGCAGGGCAGGACGATACTTAGAGTCGCCTGTCTCATTGTACAGGGTGTTCATAATGGCCAGGCAGATGTCCAGGCCGATAAAGTCGCCCAGAGCCAGGGGGCCCATGGGATGGTTGGCGCCCAGGCGCATAGACTTGTCGATGTCCTCCACAGAGGCGGTGCCGGACTCCACCAGGCCGATGGCGTCGTTGATCATGGGGATCAGCAGCTTGTTGACCACAAAGCCGGGGGCCTCAGCCACCTCAACGGGATCCTTGCCAATATCCTGAGCCAGCTTGTACACGAAGTCAAAGGTCTCCTGAGGCGTGTTCACACCCCGGATGACCTCAATGAGCTTCATACTGGGCACGGGGTTGAAGAAGTGCATCCCGATGAGGGCGTGCTTCAGCCCATGGCCCATCTCCGTAATGGACAGGGAGGAAGTGTTGGAAGCAAAAACCGTCTCCGGCTTGCACAGCTCATCCAGCCGGCGGAACAACTCCTTCTTGGGACCCATCTCCTCCGCGATGCACTCGATCACCAGATCGGCGTCCGCAGCGGCGGATTCCTCTTCCACCAAAACATTGGCCATCAGGGCATCCTTGGTACCCTGGGACATCTTGCCCTTGGCTACCCGCTTCTGCAGAGATGCGTCCAGCTGCTCTTTATGCCGCTGGGCGGAGGCGATGCTGCTGGCGTACATCAGGGCGGTGTGGCCGTTGGCGGCGAATACCTGCGCAATGCCGCGGCCCATGGTGCCGGCGCCGAAAATTGCAACCTTCATTGTGTTTCCTCCTAAAAAGACGATTTGGAAGCGCCAAATCTCTGCGATTTGACGGAACATAGACGGTTTCGTTAGAAAATTAACAAAGGATGACCAGAAAAATCGCAACACAGGGGACGCCCCCTCTTGTTGCGGCGTATATTTCCAAACGAACTGTTTATGTACTTCTCAAATTATATCGTTTTTCATGTCGAGAAGCAAGGGGTTGAACACCAGCAAAATAAACAGTTTTTACGCTCTTATTTTGTTCTCTTTCACAAAAGCATTGGAGCGTGCCGGCAGAAGCAGAAACATTTTCCACAGTCGATGCAAAAACGGAATCTTTAAGAGAAAACCTTGGAATCTTAAGGCCTGTCAAGGCTTCCTCCTGCCCGCCTCCTCCAATGCCCGCACCGCCGCGCGCCCACCCGTCCGTCTCTCTGAAAACAGGGAGCCCGGACCGGCCTCAGCCGGTTCGGGCTCCCCCTCGATCACATTCAGGATCACTTGTTGGCGGCGAGATACTGGAACATGACGTAGCCCTCGTCATAGACTCCGCCGCCGGTGGCATACTTGATCTTGCACCAGCCGTTGCCCGCGTCCTCCAAAACGGTGACCACAGCTCCGTCAGCGGTGCTGGCCTTGGCCTCATAGTTAGTGCCCGGGCCGGAGCGGATGTTCATGCCGCCGGAGGCTCCGGTGATCACGGCCTCTGTATTGGGGGCCAGGGTCCCGGATGTACCAGCGCTCTGTCCACCCTGTCCGGAGCCCTCCTGTCCACTCCCGCTGGGGGCGATGTTGGCGCCGGAGCCGTCGCCAGTACACTGGACGGTACACTGGGCGGTCTGCCCACCCGCAGTGGCGGTGATGGTGACGGAGACCGTGTCGCTCCCCCGGTACACGTTGGTCACGTTGCCGAACTGGTCCACAGTGGCCACATCCGCATCACTGCTGGTCCACTCCACTGTGACCTGAGCGTCTGCCGGATCGGTAGCCGCGATGAGCTGGTAGGGCTCCCCCGCCTGAAGCGCCACTTCCGTTCGGCTCAGGGTCAGGCTGTTCAGGGTGACCTCGGTCCCCTGTGTGCTCTGGCTGTTGGAGGACTGTCCAGAGCCCGAGGCATCTCCGGAAGGAGTTTTATGGAAGATCATAGGGGCCAAACTGGTAAACACAATGACCACCGCGGTAATGATCAGGGCCAGGGAGATCACCAGTCCGGCGATCTGCATGGGATTGGGTCTGTGGCTCCGGCCTCCGCCGGAGACCCGGCGTCCTCCCACCGGGGCACGGCCCTGGCCGCCGGGGCGCTCATCGCAGAATGGGCAGCGTTTATAGGTAGTGGAGTATTCCTCCCCACAGTTCTCACAGCGGATCACGTCGGTGTTCCGACGAGGCGGTGCTTTCTTGGTCGCCATAATTTGGAGTCCCTCCTCAAACAGGAAAATGGCCGCAAGGCCTATGCGGGTTCAGCTTTCATTTTACAAGGAATCCCCCGCTCCGTCAACGGAAAAAGGCGAAATAACAGAAAGTTCACAAATTTCCCTCTTATTTTTCCATCCCCCCATCCGACATGCCGAAGGGTGCCCCCCACCAGAATGCCGCCTTGACCGGGGCCCGAGTTTCTTTTATAATAGGAGCGTCTGGCCCGGCCATATGCCATAGCATCCACGGCCAGGGAAAGGGAGGATATGCCCATGAAGGAGAGCGTAACCACCGCCGCGGCTCACCGGCAGTATCAGGATTCAGTGAGCGCCTTTCGCCGGTGGATCCCAGACCCCACCCTGCGCATGGCGTTCAGCCGGGAGGCGGACGGATATTTCCGCCGCTGTGCCCTGGGGGTCTGGCAGGCGGACAACGCCGTGGGGATCACCCCCCGGCATGTGGAATTTTACAACGCCATCTACTCCGGGACCGGCCCCGCCCCCTCCGCCCTGTACTGGGAGGTAGCCACCGGCGTGGCTGACTATGACCTGTTCCAGCCACCCGCCTTCTTTGCCGCCCTGCGGGACTACGACCGGCGGAAGGGGACCACACTGGCCCGGCGCTTCACCGACCAGCTGACCCTGCTCCTCCTGCTCTTCGCCGCGGTGGACGGAGTGGTCAGCGAGGCGGAGGCGGGCTTTGTCAACGCCTGCTCCGATACGCTGCTGGCCCTGTGCGAGCGGGACGGCCTCAGTGGAGACCGCCCAGCTCTGAAGGCTGACGAATTCGTGACCCATGTCCCCGCCCCCGCCCAGCCTCCTACGGAGGTGGTCCCGGCGGCGGAACAGGAGGAAACTCCTCTCCCCGAGTCAGAGCCCACTCTGGAGGAGCTGCTGGCCGAACTGGACGGGCTGTGCGGCCTGGAGCAGGTGAAGCGGGATGTGAAGAGCCTGATCAATCTGGTGAAGGTGCGCCGCCTCCGGGAGGAGGCGGGCCTGCCCGTCCCCCCTATGTCCCTGCACCTGGTATTCCTGGGCAACCCGGGGACAGGCAAGACCACAGTGGCCCGCCTGCTGGCCAGGCTCTACCACGCCATCGGCGTGCTGCCCAAGGGCCAGCTGGTGGAGGTGGACCGCTCCGGCCTGGTGGCCGGCTTTGTGGGGCAGACCGCCCAGAAGACCCAGGAGGTCATCCAGAAGGCCATCGGCGGCGTGCTGTTCATCGACGAGGCCTACGCCCTTGTAAATCAGGACAACGGGAACGACTTCGGCCGGGAGGCCATTGAGGTCCTGCTGAAAAACATGGAGGACCACCGGAAGGACCTGGTGGTCATCGTGGCGGGCTACTCCCAGCTGATGGAGAAGTTCATCCACTCCAACCCCGGACTGGAGTCCCGCTTCAACAAATATTTCTACTTTGAGGACTATGACGGGGCGCAGCTGTTCACCATTCTCCAGTCCATGTGCGTCAAAAACGGCTATGTTCTCACGCCGGAGGGGAAGGCACTGGCCCGGAGGGAGCTGATGGCCCTCTACGAGGACCGGGACGAGAATTTCGGCAACGCCCGGGATGTGCGTAACCTGTTCGAGCAGGCGGTGGCCCGGCAATCCGACCGGGTGGCCCGGCTGGAGGCTCCCACCCGGGAGCAGCTGATGGAGCTGCGTCCGGAGGATCTGGCGGAACCGGGAGATGCTTCATCCCCACAAGGAGCGATGGAGGTTTGAGGTAAACTTGTTATGAAGATCGCATTTTATACATTGGGCTGCAAGGTGAATCAGTATGAGACCCAGGCCCTGGAGCAGCTGGCTGTCCGGCGCGGCCACACCCTGGTCCCCTTTGAGGGGGAGGCGGACGCCTATGTTATCAACACCTGCACCGTCACGGCGGTGAGCGATAAAAAGTCCCGTCATGTCATCCGGCGGGCCCGCAAGACGGCTCCTGACGGGATCATCGCCGTATGCGGCTGTTACCCCCAGACCCATCCGGAGGATGTGGGCCGCCTTGGGGTGGACCTGATCGCCGGGACGGGGGACCGGACTGGCTTCGTGGAGCTGCTGGAGCGGACCTGGCAGGAGCGCCAGCCCATCACAGCCCTGGATAACGCCTTCCACCGCAGGAGTTTTGAAGCGCTCCCTGCCGGCGGTCTGGAGGGCCGCACCCGCGCCATGCTGAAAATCGAGGATGGGTGCGTCAACTTCTGCTCCTACTGCATCATCCCCTACGCCCGGGGCCGGGTTCGTTCCCTCCCCCTGGAGCAGTGCGCCCGTGAGGCCCGGACTCTGGTGGAGGCTGGTTATCAGGAGATCGTCCTCACCGGGATCGAGATCTCCTCCTGGGGGCAGGAACTGGGGGATGGTCTAGCCCTTATCGACGCGGTGGAGGCCATCTGCCGGGCGGTCCCTGCCCACATCCGGGTGCGGCTGGGCAGCCTGGAGCCCCGGACCATCACCCCGGAGTTCTGCCGCCGTGCGGCCGCCCTGCCCAACCTGTGCCCCCACTTCCACCTGTCTATGCAGTCCGGGTGCGACTCGGTTTTGGCCCGCATGAACCGAAAGTATGATTCCGAACGGTATTATGAGAGTGTAAAATTACTCAACGAAGCATACGAGACCCCCGGGATCACCACAGATCTAATCGTGGGCTTCCCTGGTGAGACTGAGGAGGAGTTCCAGCAGACCCTGGCGTTCATCCGCCGCTGTGCCTTCTCCGCCATGCACATCTTCCCCTATTCCAGGCGGCCGGGGACCCCGGCGGACGGGATGCCCGGTCAGATCCTCAACAGCGTCAAGGAGGAGCGGGCCCACAGGGCCCAGCAGGCCGCCCTGGAGATGGAGGCGGCCTATCTGGACCGCTGGGTGGGACGGACGGTCCCGGTGCTCTTTGAGGAGGAGCGGGACGGCCTGTGGCGGGGGCACACCACCCGGTACAGTGAGGTGGCGGCCCCCTCTGGTGAGAACCTGCACAACCAGCTCCGTCAGGTGTACATCACCGGACGGGCTGGGAATACCCTCCAAGGGGAGTTGTGTGAAGGACAGGAGAAGTGAGGACAAGCCCAGTGAAGGGAGGTGAGAAAACCTTGACCAAGCAGGAATTTGACGCATTATTTGAGCGGTGTAAGGCCCGCTGCCTGCCCTCCGATCAGGGGCAGATCCAGAAGAAGCTGGCCCGCTTCACCAACGAAAACGGGCAGGTATCGGCCCAGGCCCTGGCGGTGTTCACCTATGTGGAGACCATCCAGTATACCAACGAGCTGCTCTACTCCGTTCTTTCGGAGGCCCTGAACATCCAGGAGTGAGCGCTTTCCAGTCACGCCCCCGGCCCGGCTTTGACGGCCGGGGGCAGACCGGGAGAAATTGCGGCAGATCAGGAGAATTGCGGAAATCCCTTGACTTCTCAGCAAAAATCCGCTAAAATAGCAGAGCATCCTACAAACAGAGATGCGCTGGTGTGGCTCAATGGCAGAGCACATCACTCGTAATGATGGGGTTGTGGGTTCGATTCCCACCACCAGCTCCAGTTCGCCGCAAGCGGTCGCTTGCGGCGAGTTTTTTCTTCTATCTGATACTTTACTTGTTCTACCGCCCCATCTCCAGAGCCTGTCCGTCCTTCCGGTTTGGCTTTGCTTTGGGGCAAAATTGAAGTCCGGGACAGCTTGGGGAGTTGATTTTTTGTCTCTCGATCTGCAAACGGTTTTTCTTAATCTGCTGGAGCTGTTCCTCCTCATTGGGGCGGGCTATGGCGTTGTCCGCTGGGGCGCACTGCCCGCCTCCGCTTCCAGCGCATTCAGCGGGCTGCTGATGAATGTCACCCTCCCGGCAACCATTCTCACCTCCCTGGTCCGGCCCTACGACCCCGCCTTCATTCGGGACGGCATCCTCACCGCCGTGCTGGGCGCGGTCCTGATCCTGGGCTACGGCCTGTTCTGTATCCCCGCCCTGCGTCTCTTTCGTGTCCCGGAGGGGCGCAGAGGCGCCTGGATCCTCTGCTGTACTTTCTGCAACAACGGATTCATGGGCTTCCCCATCACGCTCGCCCTGTTTGGGGAAGAAGGGTTGGCTCTGGCCGTTTTTTTGGCCATTCCCTTCAATCTGCTGATCTATACTGCCGGACCCAAGCTGGTCTGCCTGGACCGGAGTTCCTCCGGGGACATGCAATCCCTCCCCTGGGGCGCTATTCTGTTCACCGCCACCAACCTGGCCACCCTGCTGGGCATCCTGCTCTATGCCCTCCAGATCCCTCTGCCGGCGGTGCTGGCTGCTCCCCTGAATTATCTCTCGGACATCACCACTCCGCTGTCCATGGTGGTCATCGGCATGAACCTGGTTGGCCAGAGGCTGTCCGGCATCCTCCGGGACCGGGATGTCCTCTCCGCCTCCCTCCTGCGTCTCCTGGTCCTCCCCGTTTTGACCTGGGTCCTGCTGGTCCTTCTGCCAATCTCCAATCCCCTGGTGGTGGGGGTGATCGTCATTATTATGGCGATGCCCTGCGCCGCTGTCACTTCTATCCTTGCGGAAAGCTATGGCGGCAACACGGAGTTTCCCTCCAAGAGCGTTTTTCTCTCCAGCCTGTTCTGCCTGGTGACCATCCCACTGATCTCCCTGCTGCTGTAAAACCGACCCAAGGCAGCAAAAAAGCGGGCCCAACTGCCCGCCATACCGCCTTTTTAAAAAAGAAATGACCCTTGACTGCCCGTTTTGTAATCCGTTGCAGTCAAGGGTCATTTCTGGTGCTCCTTGTTATCTAACATCATGTGGTTACCTCTCTTTCTACTGATTCACCGCACTCGCACATTCCGCACACAAGAACCTGCTTCATCTGTCCAACGTCTTTTGATGCGCTCTCTGGCTGCATCCCTCATACATGAGGTCCTGTTCTGTTGCGTGATTCTGCCTGATTCCTGTGGCCTTCTGTGGTTTCGGTGTGCTCCAGCTTTCTTCCTCTCTGACCGGCATCTCGTTTGGAACAGGTTTTACATAGTTTTCTCAAGGTCTCTTTCAAATGGAATCGCTCAGGTCTGCTTGGATCCATACGGTTCTTTTGCTTACCCAGGGTTTCAAGTGATCAAGATTTTGAGTTCCTGCTTCCGTTTCCTTTTTCTGACTTCTACGTTGGATGCGATCCTTTCTGATTTACTCTGCCAGTCTGAGAGTCCTCTGGAGATCCAGGTTGTTTACCACATTGGTATCACCCTTTCTGGCTATAGTATAGCATCAGTCTCCGATTTTGTCAACAGTTTTTTGGAGGAAATTATAGTTTCTTTTCATCTTTTTCGAAAACTCTTTGCGAAATGCACAGTTTCTCCCTGCCCATTGACGCCAAAGGGCCCGGCGCCGCCGAAAGGCGGCGCCGGGCCCTTTTCTATCAGAGCAGCTCAGCGGTTCTTGAAGGCGGCGACTTTCTCCTTGTTGACAAAGGCGGTCATGGCGTCCTTCTGGTCCTCCGTGGCGAAGCAGAGCCCAAAGGCCTCCGCCTCATAGGCGGCGCCGGTGTACATATCCGTCTGGAGCCCCCGGCGGATGGCGGCCTTGGACTGGCGGACGGCCACCTGGGCGTTGGCGGCGATGGCCTGGGCCAGCTCCATGGCCTTGTCCATCAGCTCCTCAGGAGGATAGACGTGGCTGACCAGCCCCAGCTCCTGGGCCCGGGCGGCGTTGATGGTCTTGGCGGTGAGGATCAGCTCCATCGCATTGGAGACGCCCACGATGCGGGCCAGGCGCTGGGTGCCGCCGAAGCCGGGGGTGATGCCCAGGCCCACCTCAGGCTGTCCGAACTTGGCCTTTTCGCTGGCCAGACGAATGTCACAGGCCATGGACAGCTCACAGCCGCCGCCCAGGGCAAAGCCGTTGACTGCGGCGATGACGGGCTTGGGGAAGTTCTCCAGCTTCAAAAAGACCTGGTTGCCATAGCTGCCGAATTTCTTGGCCTGAACGGGAGTGAGGTCCTTCATCTGGCCGATGTCGGCCCCAGCCACAAAGGAACGGCCCGCGCCGGTGAGGATGACCACCAGCACCTCGTCGTTGGCCTCCACCGCATCCAGGGCGGCGTTCAGATCCCGCAGGACCTGCTCGTTCAGGGCGTTGAGCGCCTCGGGGCGGTTCATGGTCAGTACTCCGATGGGTCCGCGCTGTTCAAAGGCTACAAAAGACATAGTGAAAACTCCTCCTTGTATTTGGTCCATGGCGGGGCGGTCCGCCCCTTGCTGTCCCTCATTATACAACAGAACATCCGTGCCGGCAAGGGAAACAGGTCCCAAAGTCATAGGCAGCCGTCTGGAGGAATAGGGTAAAGGGAGGGGGGATGGCTGTGGCACAAAACGGGGAGATGTCGGCGGCGGGGAGCGTCCTGTTCCTGACAGTGCTGGGGACTGTGTCCCAGGTGCTGGGCTTTGGGTACCGGGTGGCCCTGTCCCGCATGGTGGGCGCAGAGGTCATGGGGCTGTATCAGCTGCTGATGCCGGTGTACTCGGTGCTCCTGTCCCTGACGGCGGTGGGGCTGACCGCTGCGGCGTCCAACCTCACCTCCCAGCACCTGGCTCTGGGCAACGGGCGGGGCGCGGCCCAGGTCCTTGGGACCTGCCTGCGGCTCCTGGCCCTGGTCCTTCTTCCAGTGGGCGGGGCGGCGGTGCTGGGCTCTGACGCCATCTCCGTCTATCTGCTGGGGGATGCCCGGACGCAGCTGGGGCTGGTGCTACTGGTCCCCTGTGCGGCCCTGACTGGAGTGGAAAACCTACATAAACATGTATTCTATGGGGCCGGGCTGGTGCGCCCCCCCGCCGTGACCGAGCTGCTGGAGCAGGCTGTGCGGGCAGCGGCAGTGCTGGGCCTTCTGATCTGCTTTCTTCCCCAGTATCCGGAGCGGGCGGCGGGTCTGATCGTGGCGGGCATGGTGGTCTGTGAGGTGTTCTCCGCCCTGACCCTGACCGTCCTGTACCACAGCCGCCTGGGCGGTCTTCGGCGGCAGGGTCCCGGAGAGCCCGGGCAGATCCGCCGCCGACGGATTCTGTCCATCGCCCTGCCGGTGGGCACAAACGCCCTGCTTGGCAACCTGATGGGGGCGGTAAATGCCACGCTCATCCCCCGGAAGCTGGTGGAGGGCGGCATGGACCGTGGGGAGGCAGTGTCCGAGCTGGGGGTGGTGTGCGGTATGACCCTGCCCATGCTGTCCCTGCCCACGGTATTTCTGGGGGCCATGAGCCTGGTCCTGGTGCCCCGGCTGGCCCGCTCCGCCGCCCTGGGACAGCGGAACCGGGTACGCCGGCAGATCGGCCGGGCTCTGTCTGCGGTATCGGTGCTGACTCTGCCCGCTATGGGAATGATGGCGGTGCTGGGGCCCGACCTGGGTACCTTCCTGTTTGGTCAGGAAAAGGTGGGGGAGCACTTGGTCCCCCTGGCCGCAGCCATGGCCCTGAGCTGCTATCAGTCCACCTTCGGGGCCGCTCTGAACGGCATTGGACGCCAGGGGAGCGTTGCCTGGATCTCCATTTTGTGCGACGTGGTGCAACTGGCTTTCACCGCCGGTCTGGTGGCCCGACCCGGGATTGGGATGGGGGGATACGTCCTTGGGACGCTGGTGACCTCTGCCCTCGGCCTGGCGCTGTGCGCCTGGCAGGTGGTGCGGGCGACAGGCCTGCGGCTCCGGCTGTTCCAGTGGGCCACCGCCCCGGGACTGGCCGCCCTGCTCATGGCTCTGGTGACCAATCTGCTCTACCGGGTACTGCGGGACAGCGGCCTTCCTCTCCCCCACAGCCTGGCCGCAGCCCTGCTCTTCGGCGGGGTGCTCTATCTGGCTGCACTGAATGCCCAGGGCGTCCATCTGCGGGAGCTGTTCCGCCTGCAATAAGCAAAAAAGACGGTCAAGGCACAACGTACCTTGACCGTCTTTTGTTTGAAACAGGAATAAGCTTACTTCAGCTCGACCTTGGCGCCGGCCTCTTCCAGCTTCTTCTTCAGCTCCTCGGCCTCGTCCTTGCTGACAGCCTCCTTCAGGGTCTTGGGAGCGCCCTCGACCATGCCCTTGGCCTCAGCCAGGCCCAGGCCGGTGATCTCACGGACAGCCTTGATGACCTTGATCTTGGCAGCGGCGTCGAAGCCGGCCAGGACCACGTCAAACTCAGTCTTCTCCTCCACGGGAGCGGCAGCAGCGCCGGCGGCGGGAGCAGCCATAGCGGCGGCGGAAACGCCGAACTCCTCCTCCAGAGCGTGAACCAGCTCGGACAGCTCCAGAACGGTCAGGGCCTTAACTTCCTCAATGAGAGCGTTGATCTTCTCGCTAGCCATGGTAAAATACCTCCTAAAATGATGAAATCAAAAATCAGAATGTGCCGGTGTACTTACTCGGCGGGGGTAGCCTCGGGCTCGGCAACGGCTTCCACGAAGCCGCCCTTCTCCTCGGCAATGGCCTTCAGAACGATGGCCAGGCTGGTGATGGGGGCCAGCATGGTGCCCAGGACCTGGGCCTGCAGGACCTCCTTGGCGGGCAGCTCGGCAATGGCCAAAACCTCGTCAAGAGGCAGGATCTTGCCGTCCATGAAGCCGGCCTTAATGGCAAACTTCGCGCCGTTGAACTGCTTGGCAAACTTGTTGATGACGCGCATGGGAGCGATGGGGTCGCTGTGGCTGATGGCCAGAGAAGTGGTGCCATTCAGGCTGTCAGACAGCTCGCCCAGGCCGGCGCCCTCAGCGGCAAAACGGGTGAGGGTGTTCTTCACAACAGCGTACTCCACGTCGTTCTTGCGGAGCTCGTTACGAAGAGCGGTATCCTCAGCCACGGTGATGCCCTTATAGTCTACCAGGACACCGGAGGCGGCGTTCTGCAGCTTCTCAGTCAGCTCGGCCACAATGGCCTTCTTTGCTTCCAGGACATTTGCGTTAGGCATTTGGGATTCACCTCCAGAGAATAATCGACAATGCAAAAAACACTGTTTTGCGTACAAAGACACAAAACAGTGCAGACAGATCACATCATACTCCACTGCATCCTCGGCAGGACTTCCGCATCATGCAGCCTGCTGTCTTTGAACGCACAAGTTATTATACCATCCTATTTCAAAAAGTCAAGCTCTTTTTTCACATTTTCGTATGTTTCCTTTGTGGGGAGGGGGTCACCTTCCGCCGGAGCAGCCCGGACAGCCGGAGCAGGGGGCTCCCCCTGCCTGCTTCCGCCGCAGGCGGCCCGCCCACAGGTCGGCGGCGATGAGCACGGCGCACCAGAATACCAGCAGAATCAGAATCAGCAGGGCGCAGTTCCGGAAAAAGGCCTCCGGCAGGAAGAGGATGATGGGGTCGGTCCGCCAGTCAAAGAGCCAGTTGGTCTTTCCAGGGAAAAACAAAGTATGGAACACCACAAAGGCCCGCTGGAAGTCCAGGGCCGCCAGACCGCCCACCGTGAGAAAGACCGCCGCCAGTCCGGCCGCGGCCCAGAAGCCGGGACCGTGCCCCAGAGGGGCGGCAGGGATCAGCTTTTTCCTCCGGCCCACGGCAAACAGGACCGCCAGGACCAGTGCGGAGAGGACCAGCACCCCCAGGTCCAGCAGGAAGAGGGCGCGCACATCGGCGAAGTGGGCGGCCCCCTCCGGCGAGGCCGGAAGGACCCCGGCGGCAAAGTCGGGGCGCAGTCCCAGGCAGTAATCCATCATCTCCCCATAAGCCCGGCGGATCTCCTCCGCCGGCAGGCCGTACCGGGTCAGCTCCAGTGGGGCAATGTGGGCGTAATAGAAGGGGCGGCACAGGATGGGGGCCGCCACAGAGGCGGACAGCACCAGCAGGGCCGTAGCCAGAGCGGACAAGATGCAGAGGAGTTTACTGGACTTCATGGGATCACCTCAAAAAACGAATCAGCTGACTGGTATCATACCACAGACCGGAGCGGCACACAAGGGCCGGCAGATGACAAAGGAGCGGACCCTAAAACGGGTCCGCTCCTGAAAAGATACCAGGACTGGGATCAGTGCTGGAGGGTATGGGCGGCGGCGCGCTTGCGGCCGTACCAGATGATGACGCCCACATAGAGCACAGCAGCCGCAACGCCGATGATATAGGCATAGGTCCAGGGGATGTTGAAGCCGATCTTGGCGTTGGCGATGTAGGTGGAGCAGATGAAGCAGTAGAAGCCGCCGGGGATCATGGGCATCCACGCATACTTGCCCTTGCCGTTCTCGAACATCCAGACCGTGATGGCCAGGAAGGCAAACAGGGACAGGGTCTGGTTGGACCAGGCAAAGTAGCGCCACAGGATCTGGAAGCCCTCGTTGTTGAACTTGGCGAACACCAGGATCACGGCCACCAAGGCGAAGATGACGGCGGACAGGCTCAGGCGCTTGCCCTTGGTGCTCTGGTCGATGTGCAGGGTCTCCGCCACCGTCAGGCGCAGGCCGCGCAAGGCGGTATCGCCGGAGGTGATGGGCAGGACCACAATGCCCACCAGGGCGATGACGCCGCCCACGGGACCCAGGATGTCCTTACAAACCTTGATAACCGTGCTGGTGGCACCGGCGTTGGCGGCCTGGAGACCAGCATTGAAGATGCCCATGGCGGCGCCGGCCCAAACCATGGCGATGAAGCCTTCCAGAACCATCATGTTGTAGAAGGTCATGCGGCCTTCCTTCTCGCTCTTAACCGTGCGGGAGATGATGGCGGTCTGGGTAGAATGGAAGCCGGACAGGATGCCACAGGCCACGGTCACAAAGAACACAGGCAGGAAGTGGCCATTGGCAAAGTACTCGCCATAGCTGAACGCGGCAGTGGAGCCGTCAGCCGCAGTCTGGAACGCGGCGAAGGCGGGGGCCTGCCAGTTGTCCCACAGGTTCAGCAGGGGATAGCCCTTGACGAACATGCCGGCGAACACGCCCACGGCGGAGAACAGCAGGATCGCGCCGAAGATGGGGTAGATCTTGCCGATGATGGCGTCGATGGGGAACACGGTGGCGATCAGATAGTAGACAAAGATCGCACCATAGATGACCCAGGTGGAGACAGAGGTGGCAGCGCCGTCAAAGCCGAAGATTCCGGTGGCGGCGATGTCGCCGGGGGTGTAGATGAACACAGCACCCACCAGCAGCAGCAGCAGGCACACAAACACGTTGTAGATCCGGTAAATACCCTTGTTGGAATACTTGTGGATCATGGAGGACATCTGGGAACCGCCGTCACGCAGGCAGATCATACCAGAGAAGTAGTCGTGCATGGCGCCGCCGATGATATTACCGATGGGGATGGTAATAAAGGCGATGGGGCCAAAGAGGATGCCCTGGATGGGGCCAAAGATGGGGCCGGTACCTGCAATGTTCAGCAAATTGATCAGCATATTCTTCCACTTGGGCATGGGCACATAGTCCACGCCGTCCTGCTTGGAATAGGCCGGAGTCTGCCGGTCATCGGGACCAAACACCTTTTCGCAGATCGCGCCGTAGACAGCGGCACCCACGAACAGGATGACAAGACCGATGATGAATGTAATCATACACACACACTCCTTAACATTCGTTCTCTCTTCTCTCAATACCGTCCGGAGCCGGCGCGCGTGACCCGCCGACGATCCCAGAACGTGAATAGTATAGCACAGAATCTGTAAAAGTAAAGAGGCCAACCCGGTGAAATACGACAAAAATAGCAATTCCTGTGCAAAAAAGTTCAGCGTAATGCAGTGCTAAATCAAACGAAATCCCAGAGCGGCTCCGGGCCGCGCCAGCTTCCTGGGCACAGGTTCCAGAACCGGAGCGGCGGGCACAGAAAAAGGCGGAAACAGCTGTCAGCGTCCCAATCCACGCAAGGGTAGACATTAACGCACGGGCATGATAAAATAGAGTACTTACAGGGGAATTTTGTTCCCATGGAACCACAAACGCTCTGGAGGAACCGTCCATTGAAAACCAATATATTAGACATCCAGTTTGACAACCTCACCCGGGAGGAGGCCAGGCAGGCCGGGGCCGAACTGCTCCGCTCCTCCGACTTTCACTACGCCGTCACCCCAAACCCGGAGTTCATCCTCACCGCAGACAAGGACCTGGAGTTTCAGAAGATCCTGAATCAGGCCGATCTGGTCCTCCCAGACGGCATCGGAGTGGTCTATTCCGCCAAGATCCTGGGCACCCCGCTGAAGGAGCGGGTGGCCGGCTTTGACTTCGCCTGCGATATGCTGGACGTGCTGGACGAGATGGGCGGCCGGCTGTACCTGCTGGGCTCCAAGCCCGGCGTGGCCGAGGAGGCAGGCCGCCGTATCCTGGAGCAGCACCCCAACATCGTTCTGTGCGGCGTCCATGACGGCTATTTTCAGGACTCCGATCCCGTAGCCCGCGAAGTGGCCCAGGCCCAGCCCGACCTGCTGTTCGTCTGTCTGGGCGCGCCCAAGCAGGAGAAGTGGATCGCCCGCTTCGGCCTGCTCACCGGGGCCAAGCTGGCCATCGGCCTGGGGGGCGCTCTGGATGTGTTCGCCGGCAATGTGGAGCGGGCCCCGGAGCAGTGGCAGAAGCTGGGAATGGAGTGGGCCTACCGCCTGGTGAAGGAGCCCAAGCGCATCGGCCGCATGGCCAAGCTGCCCCTGGTCCTGGTCAAGGCCGCCGGCCGCCGGGCCAGCGGCCGGGGAAAGCAGAGGGTCCTGTGATGGCGGGCCGGCTGATCGTATTCGAGGGGACGGACGGCTCCGGCAAATCCACCCAGTTCCGGGCCCTGTGCGACCGGGCCGCCCGGTCCGGCCACAGCTTTCAGAAGCTGGTCTTCCCCCAGTACAGCGAGCCCTCCTCCGCCCTGATCCGGATGTATCTGGGCGGTGAATTCGGCTCCCATCCCGGCGACGTGAATCCCTACGCCGCCTCCTCCTTCTACGCGGTGGACCGGTATGCCTCCTTTAAAAAGGTATGGGGAACATTTTATCAGTCGGGCGGTCTGGTCCTCACCGACCGCTATACCACCTCCAACGCCGTCCACCAGGCGGTCAAGTGCGCCCCCGAGGAGCGGGAGGCCTTTCTCCGCTGGCTGGACGATTTTGAGCATCATAAAATGGGTCTTCCCCGTCCCGATCTGGTCCTATATCTGGATATGCCCACTGACCGCGCCGTCTCCCTGCTCCGCCAGCGTGAGAACGACACCCACACCCAGGCCGACATCCACGAGCTGGACGCCGGCTATCTGGCCGCCTGCCGCTCCTGCGCCCTCCAGGCCGCCCAGTTTCTGAACTGGCAGGTGGTCCGCTGTGTGGACGGGGAGGGCAGGCTGCGCTCCATCCAGTCCATTCACGAGGAGATATGGTCTCTGGCAGAGCCTCTTCTTTGACCATCTCCCCCGCCCCGGCGCGGATCCCAGCCCGGGTCCCGCCAATTTGCTGATTCTAAGGAGGTCTCATTATGGTCTATGTTCTGCTTGCCCCCGGCTTTGAGGAGTCGGAGGCCGTCGTCCCCACCGACCTGCTCCGACAGGCCGGTCTGGAGACCGCCCTGGTCTCCCTCTCCGGTCCCACCGTCTCCGGTTCCCACGGGATCACCCTGTGCGCCGACCTGGAGCTGTCCCAGGTGGACCTGTCCAACGCTGAGATGCTGGTCCTCCCCGGCGGCCTGGGGGGCGTGGAGGCCCTGTGGGCTGACGACCGGGTCTCCGCCCTGATCCAGGAGGCCGCCGGGAAGGGCGTCTGGCTGGCCGCCCTGTGCGCAGCCCCCATCCTGCTGGGGCGGTGGGGGCTGCTGGATGGCCGGAAGGCCACCTCTTACCCCACCCGCCACAGCCAGCTGGGCAAGGCGGAGGTCCTGCCGGAGGCCCGGGCCGTGTCCGATGGGAAGTTCGTCACCGGCCATGCCTGCGGCTCCGCCTTCGATTTCGGTCTGAAGCTGGTGGAGGTCCTCCGGGGCGAGGAGGCTGCCCGTGCTGTCAACGATGTCATCTTCTACCGCCGCTGAGGATAAGGCCGCCCTGCGCCGCCAGGTGCGGCTGACTCTGGACGGCCTGTCCCCGGACGCGCTCCGCCGCAGCGACGACGCCCTGTTCGCCGCCTTTTCTGCCCTGCCCCAGGTGGAAGCGGCCTCCACCATATTTGCCTTCTGGGGCATCCCGGGCCGCGAGCCTGAGACCGGCCGTCTGGTCCAGGCCCTCACCGCCCGGGGCAAGCGGGTGGGTCTGCCCCGGATGCTGCCCGGCCGCCAAATGGAAGTGCGGCTGTACGACCCGGACCGCCCCCTGGTCCCAGCGGCCTTCGGGATCCTGGAGCCGCCGGCGGACGCCCCCCTTCTCCCTCGAGCGGACATCGGCCTTGCACTGGTCCCCGCCGTGTGCTATGACCGCCGCGGCTTCCGCCTGGGCTTTGGCGGCGGATACTACGACCGTTGGCTGTCCGGTTTTTCCGGCGTTACTGTGGGGCTGTGCCGGGACTGTGTGCTCCAAGAGCACGTCCCGATTGAGGACCACGACCGCCGGGTGGAGTTTCTTCTCACCGAGAGCCGCCGCTTCTCCCTCTGAAACGCAGAGGGAGCGGGGTTTTCCCCGCTCCCTCCGCCGGTCCGCTCAGGATCTCCTCAGCATCCACAGCCGTTGTCACAGCCGCAGCCGCCGCAGTTGTTCCCGCAGCCGCAGTTGTTCCCACAGCCGCTTCCGCTGCCGCCCCAGCTGTTTCCGCAGCAGCAGCACAGGATGATGATCAGCAGGATGATCCACAGGCAGCTATTGCCGCCCCAGCCATTGTTTCCGCAACACATTTTTGTTTCACCTCACTTACAGCGCCGGGAGCCTCTCCCGCGCGTTCTGGTATAGTCTATGGCGAACCCCTGTCCCCGGTTCCCCCGGGACGGAAAATTTTTCTCTGTTAGGAGCTGACTCTATGGCACAGGAACACCGCAGATCTCCCCACGAGCCGGAGCGGAGGGGGCGCTCCGCCCCCCGGACCCGCTCCACTCAGTCCCGTCCTGCTCCGGCCCGCCGCCGGAACGGCGGGGCCAGCTTCGCCCTGCTCTATGTGATCTTTGTCATCGGGATCTCCGCCCTGCTGGCCTGCATCGGCTGGGTGGCGGCCAACGATGTACTGGCCCTGAACAAGCCGGAAAAGACGGCCACGATTACCATCCGGGAGGAGGACAGCTTCGGCGACGTGGTCTCCATGCTGGAGGAAAACGGCCTGATCGAGTACCAGAGCCTCTTCAAGCTCTTTGCCGCCTTCACCGGCGGCCGGGACAAGATCGTAGCCGGGACCTTCACCCTGAACACCGACATGGACTACCGGGCCCTGATCTCCGGCATGAGCGCCAACTCGGCCACCAAGGCCACCGTCAAGGTCACCATCCCGGAGGGCTACTCCATCGATCAGATCTTCGCTCTGCTGGAGGAAAAGGGCGTGGTGTCGGACACAGCCAAGCTGGAGGAGGAGGCAGCCAACCACGACTACGCCTTCTCCTTCCTCCAGGACCTGCCCCTGGGCGACTACCACCGGCTGGAGGGCTATCTGTACCCGGACACCTATGAATTCACCACCCCCCAGAATCCCCTGTACGTCATCAACAAGATGCTGGTCCGGTTTGACGCCAAACTCACCGAGGAACTGCGCCAGCAGATCGCCGACAGCGGGCGCACCATCCACGAGGTGCTCACCGTGGCCTCCCTCATTGAGAAGGAGACCGACGGCGCTGACCGGGCAGACATCGCCTCGGTCATCTACAACCGGCTGAACAACCCCAATTTCTCCGCCGGCACCAACGGCTACCTTCAGATCGACGCCACTCTGGCCTACCTCAACGGGGGCAAGGTGCCCACCGAGGCGGACAAGTCCATCGACTCCCCCTACAACACCTACCTCTATCCGGGGCTCCCCCCCGGTCCCATCTCCAACCCGGGGATCGAGTCCATCCTGGCGGCCATCAACCCCAACAGCACCTCTTACTACTACTATGTGCTGGGCGACGACAACTGCCACCACTTCTTCAACACCTACCGGGAGATGCAGAACTTCATGTCCACCCAGGCCATGTACAGCCACAGCTGACCCACACACGCAGAAGGGCCCCGGAGCATCTCCGGGGCCCTATTTCAGGAGGAATACGACTTGGAACGAAAGAACATTGAGCTGCTCGCCCCCGCCGGGGACATGGAGCGGCTGCACATGGCGGTGGCCTATGGGGCTGACGCGGTCTATCTGGCGGGCAGCGCCTTCGGAATGCGCTCCTTCGCCGGCAACTTCACCCCGGAGGATCTGAAAGCCGCCGTGGCGCTGTGCCACAGCCACGGGGTGCGGGTCCACGTCACCTGCAACACCATGCCCCGCAATGACGAGGCGGCCCGGCTGCCCCAGTGGCTGGAGTATCTGAACGACGTGGGGGTGGACGCAGTCATTCTGGCCGATGTGGGGGTGCTCTCCCTGGCCAAGCGGCACGCCCCCCGAGTCCAGTGCCACATCTCCACCCAGGCCAGCATCGTCAACTACCAGTCCGCCCGGGCCTGGTATGAGCTGGGCGCCAGCCGGGTGATCCTGGCCCGGGAGCTGTCCCTGGATGAGATCCGGGAGATCCGGGCCAAATCCCCAAAGGAGCTGGAGATCGAGGCCTTCGCCCACGGCGCCATGTGCGTCAGCTACTCCGGGCGGTGCCTGCTGTCCAACTACATGACCGGCCGGGACTCCAACCGCGGGGCCTGCGCCCAGCCCTGCCGTTATCAGTATGCCCTGATGGAGGAGAAGCGGCCCGGGGAGTACTTCCCGGTCTATGAGGAGAACGGCGAGACCTATATCCTGAACTCACGGGATATGTGCATGATCGACCATGTAGGCGAGCTGATGGAGGCCGGACTGGACTCCATCAAGCTGGAGGGCCGGGCCAAGTCGGCCTACTACGCCGCCATCGTCACCGGGGCCTACCGCCACGCAATCGACGCGGCGGCGGCGGGACTTCCCCTGGACCCGGTGTGGCGGGACGAGGTGGAGCACATCAGCCACCGGCACTACTCCACCGGCTTCTACTACGGCCAGCCCGGCCAGTTCACCCAGGACGCCCGGTACATCCGGGACTGGCAGATCGTGGCCAAGGTCCTCTCCTGTGACAGCGAGGGGAACGCCCTGCTCACCCTGAACAACAAGTTCGCCAGGGGCGACCTGCTGGAGCTGGTAGGTCCCGATGTGCGCCCCGTCTCCTTCTCCGTGGAGGACCTGCGGGACGAGGAGAACCAGCCTCTTGACGAGGTCCGCAGGCCCCAGATGCGCTTCCGCCTGAAGCTGCCCCGGTCTGTGCCTCCCCTCTCCCTCCTGCGGCGTCAGGCGGACCTGACCCCCTGAGCTGCTCCACCGTCCGGGGCCTCCCGCAGCCCTCTCCCGCCCGGACGGCGGCCCAATTCGGCCGCCGCCCGGGCGTTTTCATATTTCTCTCCACATTTCGCCCATGATCTGTGGAAAAATTTCGGGAAGATTATGAAAAAATCCTCTTTTCATCCCCACCACTTCTGAATTATGATAATGACCTGTTCCATTCGTTTTGCGGCACAGCCTGAGCACTTCCGCTTAACACCACCAAGGAGAAATGACCCATGACCCGAGATCTCACCACAGGCAGCCCCATGCGGCTCATTTGGAGTTTCGCCCTGCCCACCCTGTTCGGAATGCTGTTCCAACAGTTTTATAACATGATGGACACCATGATCGTGGGGCAGCTGCTGGGCGCCTCCGCCCTGGCCTCTGTTGGCTCCACCAGCTCCATCAACTTCTTTGTCATCGGCTTCTGCATGGGGGTGTGCAACGGCTTCGCCATTCCTGTGGCCCAGCGCATGGGGGCCGGAGATTACAGCCAGATGCGCCGCTGTGTGGCCAACGCCGGGTGGCTGTCCGCCCTGTTCGCCGTGGTGCTGACAGTGTTCACCGGCCTGTTCTGCCGCACCATCCTCACCGTGATGCGGACCCCGGAGGACATCTTTGATGGGGCCTACTGGTATATCCTCATCATCTTCCTGGGCATCCCCACCACCTTCCTCTATAATCTGCTGGCTGCGGTGATCCGGGCCCTGGGGGACAGCAAAACACCCGTGTATTTCCTTGCCATCTCCTCGGTGCTGAACATCGCCCTGGACCTGCTCCTGATCCTGTACTGCCATGCCGGCGTGGCCGGGGCCGCTCTGGCCACCGTCATCTCCCAGGGTGTGTCCGGTCTGGCCTGCCTGGTCTTTATGGTCAAGCGTTTCCCCATCCTCCACATGACAGCGGAGGAGCGGCGGCTGGATGGCCGCACCTGCCGCACCCTCTGTCTCATGGGCATTCCCATGGGGCTTCAGTACTCCATCACCGCCATCGGCTCCATCGTCCTCCAGTCCGCCGTCAACGGCCTGGGCAGCCGCTATGTGGCCTCGGTGGCGGCGGGGACCAAGCTGTTCCAGGTCATCTGCTGTCCCTTTGACGCGATGGGGGCCACCATGGCCACCTACTGCGGGCAGAACGTGGGGGCAATCAAACTGGACCGGCTGGGACAGGGGATCCGGGCCTGCTCCCTGCTGGGCTTGGGCTATGCCCTGCTCTCCTTCGCCGCCATCTTTTTCTTTGCCCCCCAGATGGCCCTTCTCTTCCTCAATCCCGGCGAGGAGGCCCTGATCGGCTATACCGCCCAGTATATCACCACCCTGGGCGCCTTCTTCTTTCCCCTGGCCCTGGTGAATATCCTCCGCTTCTCCATCCAGGGGATGGGCTTCAGCAACCTGGCCATCCTGGCCGGCGTGATGGAGATGTTCGCCCGGATGGGTGTGGCCACCCTTCTGGTGCCCGCCATCGGCTATACCGGAGCCTGCTTCGCCTCCCCCGCCGCCTGGATCTGTGCCGACCTGTTCCTCATCCCCGCCAGCTGCTGGAGTATCGCCCACCTCCGCAGAGTCTATGGGCAGCCCGGAGAACGCTCCGGCAGTCCCGCCCCGTGACCGGTTCCCGCCGGCTCCACGCTGCGCGCCTCACTCCAGAGTCACATGCACATTACGCCGCCCCCTGATGCAGCTTCAGCTTGCTGCGTCAGGGGGCGTTTTTCGGCACGGCTCCAAAAATTTGCGAAAGGGGATTGCATCCTGGTCCACTCTCGGTTATGATATAAATACTAATTTTATACTTTATTGGTCCCGGAAGGAGTGGAAGCAGCATGGCGCGTAAAACCTATTCAGAGCATGAGCGGGAACAGGTGCGGGAAGCCCTTCTGACCACCGCGCTCCAATGTATCGTGGACCGGGGTCTGATCCACAGCAGTATTGAGGTCCTGTGCAGAAAGGTCGGCATCTCCAAGAGCTTCTTCTACACCTTCTTTGCCTCGAAAGAAGAATTGGTGTTGGAGGCGCTTCGCTACCAGCAGCCCAAGCTGCTGCAATACGCCCGGCAGCTGATGGAGGATCCCGCACTCAGCTGGCAGGAAGGCGTCCGGACCTTTTTGGAGGCCTGCGCCTATGGTGAGAAAAAGGGCATCGCCGTACTGTCCATTGAGGAGGAACAGGAGATCTACCACTGTCTCTCTCAGGAAAGCTTTCAGACCTTCCGGGAGGACCAGACCAAATTATTCCGTGAGCTGCTTATGGTCTTTGGACTTCCCGCGGGCAGCATAGAGCCCCGGCTGTTTGGCAATCTGGCATTGTCCATGATGATGGTCTACAAGGCCATTCCAGACGCCATGCCCTTCCTGTTTCCAGAGGTGGCGAACGACATGGTGGAGTTTCAAATCACCGCCCTGCTGGGTGAGATGCTGCGGGTCAAGGAACAGACGGACAGGAGGAACGAGGATGTACCGTGCTAAGCCGCCCTCTCCCGTGTGGGCGCCTGGAAAATTGAATCCTGCCAATCCTGGAAAAGGCCGGTCCCCCATCGCCGGCTTCTGGTTTCATGCGGTCTTTTTGCGCCCTGCGTCATCCTGCCCAAGCGGCAGGGTGGCGTGGGGCTTTTTTGTGATTTGAAATGAGGTGTTTTTGATGCGTTTCCCTGCGCGCAACAGTGCGGACGGGCGCTGTTACTGGATGAAGCCCGAGGTACAGGAGGCGCTGCAGCCGCTCTTTGACCAGTGCATCCGGGACGCCATTGACGGCAGGATCACCCGCCTCGATTCTCTCTGGCCTCCGGTGGTGGTCAGCAGTGAAGGTGCGCCCTTTGAGGTACACGATCTGGTGAGGGAATGGACCGAAGTGCAGCGGGCCGAAACCCTGGATGCGGAACAGGTCATTGCCTTCGGCGAAAACCTGCGCCGCCTGAGCCGATGGGGTGAAATTGACTACTATTTGCGCGGCCTGTTGAAACGGGAGCTGCAGGAGAAGTATTTTGTCGTGACAGGCCGTGAAGATGACCACCCCTGGAATCGGGAGTATTCCCTGAAACCGGGTATCCGCGCGGAGGAGGTCCCGGAGCCGCTGCTGCGCTTTGCCTGCTATGTGGCGGTGAGCTATCAGGTATATGGCATGAGCTTTGAGTATCTGGATACCAATTATCTCTTGGGATTGGTCGGGAAAGTCCGGCCTGATATGGTGAAAAAGCTGAAAGAAAACGGGACCGGCAGGCTGCCGCTCCACCTTCAAAAGAGGAAAACAGAGCACTTCACCGCATCGGCCAACGACGCCTTTGCCATCATCCGCATCACTGCCAGGGACAGCACGGAGGAATGTTACTGCGAAGTGCTGAACTACCTGTGCGAGCTTCTTTCGCAGGAGGATTTTCCCCACAGCTATGCGGTGGAGTTCAAAGGACCGGAAAAGAGGTATCTATCCATCACAGGACTGCCCAAAAAGGGGAGCAATCAACTATTTGCCTGTGCGGTGCAATACCCAAACCTCTATCCCCTGATAGAACGGTACGCCCGCCTTGCCATGCGGCAATATGAGCGGTACACCAATCTCAGCGATGAACAGCGCGCCCTCCCCGGCAGCTTTGCTGTGTTCGCCCTGGGAATGCTGGGGCAAACATGGCGGCAGTTGGTATGGGATTATCTCGACCTCTGTGATGATGAGCACTCCCGTTTGCAGGAAAAATTCCTCCGGGAGTATGGGAAACAGTTCGGCTTTACCGCCGATACAGTCCCCATTTTTATCCGGGGGGTGCTGTCCATGCAGAACATGAAGTATTCCAAAGACTATGCCGCATGGATGGCAAACGCAGAAAGCCTGGACGCTCTGCTGGAGGCAAAAGCCCATCTGTCTGAGATCGTTCCAAGCGGTTTTTCCTCCGACGATGATGACGATGATGACGAGGACGAGGAACCTACCCGGGAAACAGAAGCCAGCCCGGAGGAAGTGCTGCAATACGCATGGGAGACGGTCTGCTATGTGATCTGGGGCAAGGCCAGCGCCAAGGGTGGTCAGAAGGTGGTGGAAACGGCCTCGGAAGAACTGAGAGAACGGTATCGGGAAATTTTTGAATAGAATGTCAGGAAGATTCGGATGAGTGAAGTAAGCGATTCAAAGGAGAGAAGTAAAACGGAACAGTATACTGCACCGCTGTTTTCTGGCGCAGTGGAGAAAAAATTGATCTGAATGGACGAAAACCGGATGCGGTACGGTACCTGTCTGTGACCGGAGAGCGGGATGAGTTGGATTGGGGCTATTTTCAATATTTTGAGATTGCAGAAGATAATCTCAAGCCCTTTATTGCAATGACCTTATTCACAGAGATTCTGTGCAAGCATTTTCCAGATGTAATGTCTGCGCCTGTCAAGCGACTGAGCAGCAAGCTTTGAGACACTAAAAAAAGGGGGTACTTTCATGCCAAACTGGGCACAAATTATATCCGATGCGCTGGACATTCTGAAATTTGACGGTGCCGTACAGGACACTCTGGCCCAGCTGCGAGAAAAATGGGGCGCACAGGTCCCGGCACTGCTGGAGGAACGCTTTGATGCCGTTGGCGTCCAGTATATGAAACTATCCCACGAAAAAGGGGCGGCAGCGTTGGGACAGGAACTGTCTGCCTTCGGCTGGGCACTGTATAACCTGGACGATGAGGATGAGTATCTGTTTGTCCTGATTCCAGAGGAAGAACGCAGCGAATGGGAACGCTACTGCAAAAAACGGGGGCAATATTGCCGCCTGATGAAACAACAGGGGCGCAATTGGGGCGACCATGCCAAGGAGCAAGACCCTGGTGCGCTGATGCCCTGCGAGGAATACATACTCCAGGATGAGTACGATTATTTCTTCAATTCCCTGGCGGGTGACTTTGCGGCGGGAGAATGGAAAAGCAGTCATTCCCAGGAATGGAACTATGGCTGTGTGGCAGATCTACGATGCCGCCCGCCGAAGGTGACTCGCTCCAAGAGCCTATACCATTTCGGATGCATCTCCTATTCGGATAAAAGCGGGCTGTATGCCGCATCAGGGGCCTCTGCAAGCGGACTGATCGGGAAGGTGTTGCTGTGCAAAAACCCCAACACCCTGAACTTTTTTGAGCCTTCCCCTATCGGATATGAGGGAGCTCCGAACTCTTTTTGCTGGACCGCCCATTCCCTCTGGGTGGGCGATCCCACCAACGCCACACGGATTCAATTGACGGACCGGGGTACTTGCCAAGATGTACAGAACTGGCCGTTACCCAAGGACGGCTGGAGCGGCACCTACCACTGCGGTATCACGGCGGACGGATTGGGCCGGGTCTACTTTTCCAACGAGTGGTACAAAGGGCACATTTACCGCTGGGAAAACGGCGATGTAACAAAACACTCCTTCCCTTTGTACGGATACGACCATCTCTCCGAAGCCGTTCCCGTTCCTGGCTCAGGCCGCATTTACATGATCCACGCCGTCAGCGGCAAGGGGCGGGTGGAGGAATGCCTGCTGGAGCTGGACATGGACACCGGGCGGTGCCGCATCGCCGCCCTGCCCGGCATGGGCGAGGGGCTGAAACTTCGCTGGTTTACCGAAGATTGGCTGCTGGTGCAGGGAAATGGTGAGATCCTCTCCGATGACTTTGCCCAGCTCATCAATAGGAACACCCGTGAGGTGCTGCGCATCCGTCCGGGAATGTTCGGCGGGGAGAAAATGCAGCACATCGGGATGCTCACCGATGGGACGGTGGTCATCGTCACCCGGCGGGACGGCGTGGGGCCGGTATTTCGTTACCCCATCGACTTTTGGAAGTTTCTGCGGACAGCAAACAAGCCCAAAAAGCTGGAACCATGGCGGGAGTATGCAGAAACTTATCCGAATCTGCCTTTCTTCCTCCCGGGGGAGGAACCAGCGCCGCCGCAGAAGTGTGCAGATAACCGGCTGGACATGGGAAAAGCACTGTTTCGTCCTCAGTTTGACCAACTTTTCCCCGAGAAGAAACAAGCCCTTATGGAGCAGCTGGCAGAGCAGTATCACTTTGGTTTTGTACGGATGGAGCGCTTTGACCGCTGGGACCAGAGCTGCACCACTGGTATCTTCGAGAAAGATGGCCGGGAGTTTGTCTTTGTCCCCGGTGATACCGTCACCTTGGGCTGGGAACGGTTCGCCGTAGGGCTGAATCAGGATAGCCAAGAGGAATTGGAGTACCTGTTCCAGGAATGGGATCTGGAGCAGGACCCGGCAGAATTCATTGGGGAAAGCATGGCTCCCGTCCGGCAGGCGGTCATCGGCCCTATGCTGGTGGGCCGGGAACTGGAGGAGATCAACTGGGAGCCGGTCGAACTGGATGACCCACGGCTGTGCCCGGACTGGCTGGAGGATTTCCGCCAATCCGCTTTGACTGGCAGGGACAGTCTGACGCTGGCGGGCCGCGCTCGTTTCGAGCGGGATGGCGACAGCTGGCAGGTCAGCCTCTATCATGAGGTGGAGTATCCGAACTTTCAAAACCTACTGCAAAAACAGGGCTTCTCCCTGCCCACGGCAGATGAGTGGGCCTATCTGTGCGGCGGTGGTTGCCGGACCCTGTTCCCCTGGGGAGATGGCCTCGACTACTCCATGCGCCTGCACTGGTTTGAGGACATGGATGAGGACGAGAACAGGCCCTACGATATGGAGGAGCCCAACTTTTTCGGTCTGTCCATCGCCTACGACCCCTATATGCGGGAAGTGGTACAGGCTGAGAAGTTCACCACCTGCGGCGGCGACGGCGGGTGCAGTATCTGCGGCGGGCTGGGGCCGTTCCTGGGTTTTCTGCCCTGTTCACCACACTGCAAGCCGGAAGTGCAGGAGGACAAGAAACTGAATGGTGACTATGACTTTTACCGGCCCATCATCCGGGTGGAGCCGGAACTGAAAGGAGAGACCAATATGCCTACCACCGAGTGGCGGAACAAATACGAATCTATCCAGGACAAGCTGGCCTGCAAAACTGATTTGGAGGCCCATTTCACAGAAAAAGTGATTGGAAATATGGGGGTGGATGCGCTGTACATCGGCACCGTCCATTTTCCTACCGGAACGATTTTCGCCTGCGATCCGCTGGTGGAGCTGGAGGACGCTCTGCCGTTTCTTCAAACGATCCCCGCCGGAACTTACCCGTTGAAGATCTGTGTGGTGCCCAGCGAACAATACGGCGACCGCTACGCCTGTGTCAAGGTGGAGGTTTCTCCGGAGAAGCCCGTCCGCTATGAGCTGGGTATGACGGGCAAAGAGGATTTGGACGAGGAACTGGATGAGGACGATTATTTTGGCTTTGGTGTAGACGCCGGGATGGGCTGTGTTGCGGACATCCAGACCCAGTTGGCCTTTAAGGCATACTGGGCCAAGAGGCTGGAAGAGGACCCGGACATCGACCCCTACAATGACCTGTTTTGCGATCTTTTGGAGGAAAACGCCAAAGCCCACCCCAAGTATCAGTTGAGCCACGGTGACTGGCTCAACTGGACGGTGCCGGACACGGACTGCAACCTGCCCATCTTCTCCTCCGGCTGGGGGGACGGCTACTATCCCGTCTACTTCGGTTATGACGCAAAAGGCGAGGTCTGCGCCGTGTATGTGCGGTTTATCGACATTGAAGCCAGCTACCGTTACTTATGAGGGCCTGCTGTCCATCGCCGGCAACAGCCGCATCGAGCCGGTGTCCCATGTGCAATTCACCAGGGAGCAGATGGAGCACTTCTCTCAGGTACAGAGGGAGAGCGCCAAAAAGCCTGTCCAGCTGGATGAGCAGGCGGCGGTGGAGTGCCGCGGGGTGTTGTCCGCTTTCTTTGCCGAGATGACAGAATGGGAGCAGTATATGGAGCAGGCCGGGTTTGAGGACGCCCAGGCCGTGCCCCGCCTGCTGGCAATCTGGGAGAAGTATGTGAGCGAAAAGCCCCGTATGGGCTACCGGCCTCTGGGCCTCTCGTACAGCCCTCAGGGCACTTACAAGGGCGAGCGGTTCCTTGATGCGGAGCAGATCACCCGGAATAAGCTCTATATCTACACCAGAGAGAAAAATACAGGCTTTGACCGCCGCTTTCTGATGAAGCGTGTGGGCGAGGGCTGGAAGATCGACGCGGTGCAGGAGCGGTTGAACGGCTGGCAGCGCGTGGGCTTATAACAAGGCCCTCAAAAACCATGACTTTTACCGCCCGGTGTTCCGGGCGGAGGAGTAAATAAATTTTTTCAAAAACAATGAGGAGGCTACCACTATGGGACTGTTCAGCAAACTGTTTAAGGGTCCGGAGCCGGATATGGAAAAGAGCGCGGCCAATGCAAAAAAGGTGCGCGCCCTGTTTGACCAGGCGGTGGAGCACGGCGAGGAGTACCGCCTGATCGTGGGCTATACCGAGGACGTTAAGCGGTTCAACTATGGCTTTGTTCACGGGAGCAAAACTCAAATCGGCAATTTAATCTTGGGCTGGAATGCAGCCACCCGAACCATCGTGGTGGTGCCCACCGTCCCGGACCTCTCCGGCTATGGAGACCCCACCCATTACCGCCGGGATGAGATCTTCAAGGCGTACCGGAACAAGTACCCCACCGACGCCTTCATCATCTATCCGAACCGGAAGGAGTATATCGGCATCAACGCCTATGAATGGCTGGAGGATGAGAGCCTGTATATCTATCTCTATCAGAAAGAGGAGCTGGAGGCGTTTACCGCCTTCTTCCAGAATGAGTTTTCGACCAAATAAGCGGAGCGCGAGGTGAGACACAGTGTGGCAGGAAATTGGAATGTGGCTCCTGATCCTGACTGTGATTTTTATCTTTGGACAAGTGTGGTTCCATCTGGTGGAAGGACTTCTCTCCAAGATCAAGTCCCTGCTGAACCGGAACAAGGAACCACCTGTTTGGCACACCTTTGAGGAAGCGGACAGCGAAACAAACGGGAGCTGTGCTGGTCAGACGCAGGAAAGGAGGCGCTGATATGGAATTATTGGAACAGTGCCAAAAATGGAATGAAAACAGCGAATTTCAGAAGATCATCAATATATTGGAGGCTGTCCCTGCCGGGAAACGCACCCCGGAACTGGACAGTGAGCTGGCCCGGGCCTACAACAACCTGGCACAGCCGGGGGACCGGGAACTCTTTGAAAAGGCCATCGCCTTACTGGAGCCCCATGAGGAATATTTCCGGGGCGACCACTGCTGGAATTTCCGCATGGGCTATGCCTGGTATTACCTGGACCAGGAGGGCCCCGCCCTGCGGTATTTTGAGCAGGCGCTGGATGCCCGTCCCGGCGACGAGGACACCCAGGAGTACATCGACGATTGCCGCCGCCGTTTGTCCCTGCCCCGGTTTGAAAAAAACTTCCGGGAGAGGACGCGGGAGTCGTGGACCGCCTTTTCTCAGATCGAGGCGGAGCTGCGTCAGATCATGGATACTGACAAAACGCACCAGCGCGGCGAAGAACTGATTGAAAAATGCGGGAACGCACTCAAGACGGCCCTGCGTGATACTTCCTTCGAGCTGGGCTTCAACGGCGAAAAATATGAACTGATCCTCAGTCCGGAGGGCCTTCGCCCCCGCCTGTTCACGCTGGTGTACTTCCAGAAGCAGGCCCCGGAATCGGTGCTGGAGCATTGGAATATCTGGGTCGGCCGCCAGCCCTGCGCGGGATTTGAGCTGCGGGCCGGAGACATCGAAGTTCGGGCCGAGGATGTGCAGATTTGGTCAGAGAAAACAGAGGATCAGCAGGTAAACCAGGCCCTTTATTGCGAAAAGCTGACGCCGCTTTTGAAAGAGGATACGGACCGGGTCTGGTGGGCGCTTTCCATGCTGGTGGATCAAACCATCGGCGAAGTTTCCGCCATCGCGTTGATTGCCGGTTTTGATGTTTCTGCCCAGCCAAAGGAAGAACCGGCCATGCCTCTTACCGAACTGCCGGAGCTGGTGAAAAGCATGGAACTCCCCCTCTGGCGGGATGGCAGCGACTATTTGGAAAACAGCTATATCGCCTATGAATTGGAACCGGTAAAAGATCCGGAAGCCGACTGGCGGCTGGATGTCTATACGGGAAGCTGCCGCCTGCCGGTCATAATAAACGACTACTTGACCGCCTGTACGGATACGGTGGACGAGTACCACCGGGACGGCATCGCGGCCGGGTTCCTGTGCTATCCGGTGGACGAATTTGCAGGTGAGGACCGTGCGGAACAGATCCTGCAATTCCGGGACGCTCTGCAAGGGGCCATTCTGGAACACGCCGGAGCGGATGCCGTCACCTTCCTGGGCGGTGCCACCGGACTATACTATGGGTATCTGGATTTCCTCGCCTGGGATCTGACCGCCGTGCTGGATGCGGCCAAGGATTTCTTTGCTGACTCCAATGCCGCCCAAGGTCTGTTCCATGTATTCCGCCGGGATGTGGGAACGGTCCGCCTGTGGGAGCGGGAAACAGAGCCGGAGGTGGACCCGGAGACCGGCTCCCTGCTCTCGGCGGAGGACATCCGCACTTTGGAGGGCTTCTGCGGGGATGTGTCCAGCTATTTTGGGAAGATGTACCGCTGGCTGGAGAACTTTATAGAGCAGGGGGTGCAGGAGGGAAAATTCACCCAGCGTCAGGCCCAGCAGGACCTCCAGATCGCTCTGTGGTATTCCTTCGCCTGCAACAACCTGGATGAGTACCGGTATTACTACAAGGCAGCTCAGTGGATGAAGCACTCGGAGAAAAATGCTGCGGGCTGCGCTACCTGGTACTACCGGTATTCGGTGGCCTTAATGTACTGCGGACGGCTGGAAGAAGCGCGGAGCTATGCAGAAAGAGGCATTCAGGAGGAGCCGGAGTACCCATGGATCTGGCTGCAAGCGGGCAGGCTGCGGGCTCATTTTGGTGATAAAGCAGGCGCGCTGGACGCCGTCAAACACGGATTAACACTGGAACCGGGCAATCATGAGTTCCTGACCTTGAAAAAAGAGATCAAAGCCGGAGCCACCCTGGAACAGATGGAATACCACTGGATCAACCCCGACGCCGACCGGACGCTCCAGCAAGGGCTGGACGCGGACGCCGACGATAAGCAGCGCGCCATCTCCTGCATCACCGTCGATCAGGAGGGGCTGGAGCGCTTTTGGCGCATCTTCGGCCCCAAGCCGGAGCAGTACACACCCAACGCACCTTACACGCAGTTCCCATATATGGTGAACGGCCGTCCTGTGGATCTGGTGTTCCAGATGAATGAGGGCGGGATGTCCAAGCTGAGTACAGATTGGCTGGAGCAGCTGAGGGGCTGGCTTCAAAGCGGTCAGTGGCTGGAACGAGCGCACCCAAACGGAAGGGCGGCCTGCCTGGACACGGTGCTGGTGGGCTTGGACTACCACATGGGCCTGCTCTACAAGCTGACAGAGGAGGACGCATACTTCCAGATCTTCCTGAACCCGGACGGGACGGAACAGGAGGGTGCCTTCTGGTCCTCGGAGGAGAGCCGTGAGCCGGAGCTTTACACAGAAGAGGAAATGTCTGTGGTAGAGCAGCACATCAAAAACACCTTTGGTGAGTTTGAGAATGTATTGCATGAACTGGTTTCCCCGGACATCCACGTGGACATCTGCGTGGTTCCTCCCTCTGAGGAGCGGGACTATTACACACTGGTAACGATGGGTATGGGGGCTCACCGGATGAATGTGCCGGAGGAACTGGCGGAATACAAGCTGGAGCGAGCGGAGCTGGCCATCGCTCTGCCGCCGGACTGGAAGCTGGACGAGGGATCCATGAAGGACGAGCGCTGGTACTGGCCATTCCGGCTGCTGAAGGTGCTGGCCCGCCTGCCCATTTCCAGCGACACCTGGCTGGGCTTTGGCCACACAATGGGCAAGCAATCGCCGTTTGCGGAGAACACGGCACTCTGCGGCGCACTTCTGGTGGGTCCGCAGGATATTGTCTGGAACGGAGGCGAAGTCTGCACTTTGCCGGGCGGCGAGGAGGTCAACTTCTATCAGGTGATTCCTCTGTATCAAGAGGAGCTGGAGTACAAACTGGAGCACGATGCAGACGCGTTGATCGAACAAATGGCAGAGGTAAGCTTTGTGGTGCATCCGGATCGGCCGAACAGCATAGTCGGGGAACCGCGCACAGATTGATCTGAAACACCCAAAATGCAGACAGGAGGACCATCCCGGATGAAACACAGCTGGAGCCGCCCTGCCGCACCTGCTACCTGTTGAGGCCAAAGGATTAACAAACCCAGAAGAACAAGGTGATCCAAAAGTTTGAAATGGAACTCCGGCCTCATATTGCGAGGTTTTCTCCAAATATTATCCCTATTAACAAAACAGCTGTATTTCCATTCTGTATGCTCCGTGAAAAATATACAAAATCTGAACAGGGGAATCCGTTGACTTCCCATCGGGAGACGACTATCATAAACAGTGGACCGCACATGTTTTGGAATAGAGACCGCCTCCGCGCGGTTCCGGACGGCGGCCCCGCTGGAGCTGTTTGACAAGGTGGGAACGGAATGGATTATGTGATTTTTCGGGACATTGCGGTCGTCCTGATCGCCGGAAAATATATGGGACTTCTGGCCCGCAGGTGGAAAGCCCCTCAGGTGGCCGGGGAGATCCTGGCCGGCCTGCTCATCGGCCCCTGTCTGCTGGGCCTGGTGCAGCCCTCAGATTTTCTGACGCAGATGGCCGAGCTTGGCGTTGTTCTGCTGATGTTCAGCGCGGGGCTGGACTCCGACATCGACGAGATCATCAAAAGCGGCCCTATCGCCCTGCTGGTGGCTATGTGTGGGGTACTGCTGCCCCTTGCGGCAGGTACAGCTCTGTACATCACCTTCTATGGATTTGACGGCTTCGGCTCCGACTCGTTTTACCATGCACTGTTCATGGGCTGCATCCTGACCGCCACCTCGGTATCCATCACCGTCCAGGCCCTGCGGGAATTGGGACATCTCAAAACACGGGTGGGGACCACCATCCTCTCTGCCGCCATTATCGATGATGTGCTGGGCATCATCGTTCTGACGGTGATCACCGGCTTTAAGGATGCATCCGCCTCTCCGGTCAAGGTACTGGCAGATACAGGGCTGTTTTTCTTCTTCTCCGGGGTGATTGGCTATCTGGTGTACCAGGTCTTTGAACGTATGAGCCTCCGCCACCCCAGGACTAAGCGGCTGACAGTGCTCGGCCTGGCCTTCTGTTTCCTCATGTCCTATCTGGCGGAGGAGTTCTTCGGGATCGCCGACATCACCGGCGCCTATGTGGCCGGTCTGGTCCTGTCCAATCTGCGGGATTCCCACGACATCGAGCGCCGGCTGGACGTCAACTCCTATACCCTGTTCGGCCCCCTGTTCTTCGCGTCGGTGGGCATCAGCACGGACATCAGCGCCTTTGATACCTCTATCCTGGCCTTCTCTCTGGCGTTCCTGGTGGTGGGGCTGCTCTCCAAGATCGTGGGGTGCGGCCTGATGGCCTGGATCTGCCGTTTCAAGAAGGAGGACGCCCTGAAGATCGGCGTGGGGATGATGAACCGGGGCGAGGTAGCTCTCATCGTCTCTCAAAAGGGGCTGGCCGTGGGCCTGATGAACGCGGCCTATTTCCCAGCGGTTATCCTGCTGATCATTGTGTCCGCCGTCGTAACCCCCATCGCCCTGAAGGTGCTGTACTCCGCCTATCCCGACGCCCCCGCTGAGGCCGCATAGAATGAAAATGCGCCGCCCCGTACCACTGGTACAGGGCGGCGCTGCCGTGATTTTATGTCCTCAACCTTCTGACGGCTCCTCTTCCGAGGATCCCAGCGCCGCACGGGCGTCCGGGCCGGGAACGGGAAGATACTCCGGCTCCGGGTCCATGGTCTCCTTCGTCCCCACACAGCGGTTGATCTTGGTGCCGAGATTGTGGAATTTTTCCTCATAGTCGGTCATCACGCCCCGGATCCCATTGGCGTGGAGATCCCGGGTGACCTCAGAGAGCGCATAGCCCGCCTTGGGGAACTGGAACAGGGAATATTCAAACAGGTCCCGGTTATCCGTCTTAAAGTGGATCTGTCCGCCGGTACAGAGCACCCCGCGGTATAGGACCAAAAAGTTCTGGTGGGTCAGCCGCCGCCGGGCGTGGCGGTTGGAGGGCCAGGGGTCGCAGAAGTTGATAAACAGGCGGTCGACCTCGTCCGGGGCGAAGTACTCCCGCAGCCTGGCCGCGTCACCATCCACAAAAAACACATTGGTCAGGCTCCGCTGAGCGCAGCGCTCCATGGCCACGATCATGGCGTCCGGCACCCGCTCCACCGCCAGATAGAGCACATTGGGATTCTGCGCCGCGGTCTCCGCTGTGAAGCGGCCTTTACCGCACCCCAACTCCAGCCAGATCTGCTCCGCATCCGGCTTCAGTTCCCGCCAGTGCCCGCGCTGCTCCTCCGGTGCCTGGATCAAGAAGCGGGCGCAGCGCTCCATCCGCGGGACCAGATTGGGCTTTTTTCTCATGCGCATAATTGTCACCTCTCAGATTTGTCCCAGAAATATTTTAACATAGACAATCCACCTCTTGCAATCTTTTTCAAAATATACTATACTGAGTGAGTCCAGTACAGAAGAAGCCTGTCCTGATATGCTGTGGGCTCTCTTCCCTGACAAACCGTGCTGGGTAATCTAAGAAATCCGGGTGTAGCGCAGTTGGTAGCGCGCTTGCTTTGGGAGAATCCGCCCAGGCCACCCCACAACTTCATATCCGGGTGTAGCGCAGTTGGTAGCGCGCCTGCTTTGGGAGCAAGATGCCGGGAGTTCGAGTCTCCCCACTCGGACCATATTGAATGAGGTCCGTTTTTCGAACATTTTTATCGAAAAACGGACCTCTTGTTTTCTGAAAGCTTTGCAACTGCAGGGCTTTTTTTATTTGCGTTCTTTCAATGCTCTCGTGAAAAAACGCAAATGCTGAAGAATTATTTTTTCGCGGGGTCGGAATTTGAGCACTGCTTTTTCGAAAAATACTCATCTTCAAATGCTTGTGGCGTCTTATATTTCAGCGTTCGGTGCGGTCTGGTTTCATTATAAAATGTAATGTACTGTTCTACGCTTCGCCGGAAGCTCTGCTCTGAGGTGTACTCTCTGCGGTACGCCTCTTCTTTTTTGAAGGTCGCAAAGAAAGTTTCCGCCACTGCGTTATCGTGTGGCTGCCCAGTTGCTGAGAAGGACTGCTTTGTACCGCATTTTTGCAGCAATTCCATAAACGCTCCGGAGGTGTACTGCTTGCCCCTGTCGCTGTGAAAGGTCAGACCTTTCGGTTCACCACGCTCCCGATATGCGTTCCGAAATGTAGTGGTCACGAGGTTGGTGCTGGCATTGCGCGACACACGCCAACCGACGATTTTGCGCGAAAATAGGTCGAGGATCATGCAAAAGTAGAGCCAGTAGCCGTTGACCTTAAAATATGTAATGTCACTGACCCAAATTTGATTGGGATGCTCGGCACCAAACTGTCGTTCCAAAAGATTTTGTTTTCGATATTGCTGGCGCTTCTTGAATTGCTTTTTCGCATCTGGACGAACGCTGTGCAAATCGAGTTCCTGCATAATGGCTACAACTCGCTTTTTGCTAACATGAATACCGCTTTCAGCAAGTATGATGCGGATCTTCTCTGCGCCAAAGCGCTGACTACATCCACCATCACTATATCTTTTCGGGAATCCTTTTTCCAGTTCTCCATATTCAATCCCCCTTTTCTCTATTATACCAGAAGAACCCCGCCGCTGGCGAGGTTCTTTGACAGACTGAGACAAACCGCCCATTTGGGCGGTTTTTCTACGCTTTTGGTTTGCTTTAAATTGTATGGCGACACTATACTATAAAGTTGATGGGTAAAAGTAACCAACTACGATCCGCTCTCTCCTCTGTTGACCTACCGATGTTTCTGCCGGGTACTAACACAACAGATATAACGCATAGCATAGATACCATAGTCAGGATCTGGGCTGTTCCTCATTCTCCAACGAAGTATTACAAAACGAATCTATTCTATACAATAATTCAAAAATTTTATCAATGATTGCAAGCGTATGTGCCGAGCTGAAGTTGTTTACTCTTACATACTCCGAAGCTCTAAACATCTCAAAGCTTAGTATATTCGACAAAATACGGTAACAATGTAAAATATCATATATTTCGTCTTTCTCGTCATATGCAGACTCGAGCTGCGCTAAACGACTGGAAACTCCAATCCAATCATAATGACAAAAGTAACTTGAAAGCGAGTATGTTGCTATTGTTCCTAATTGCGCTTTATATTCTGGCCGATTTGAGGCGAGGCTCTTAAGTAAAGACTGATAACTCCATTTTTGCTTCATCTCTGTTTTAATCTTTCTGGTGTATTTATCCTGTAATGACTGAATTTCCTCATCACTTAAAATATTGACTTCAAAAGGCAAAGTATTATTGACGTGAATTGTCAAGCTAAGTGCAACAGGAATTGAGTTCAAGGTCCCATAATTCCTGTTGCACTTAGCTTGACAATTCACGGTGTACAGCGCTGACTTTGGAAGAAAAACGCCCCTTCTCCGGCCGGAGAAGGGGCGCGCTTTTCAGGAATCTTGGATCAATTACTTGTAATCCACAGAGTACATGTGCTCGATCAGCTCCAGCACCTTGTTGGAGTAGCCAATCTCATTGTCGTACCAAGACACAACCTTCACGAAGGTGTCGGTCAGGGCGATGCCGGCGTCAGCATCGAAGATGGAAGTACGGGTGTCACCCAGAAAGTCAGAGGACACGACGGCCTCGTCGGTGTAGCCCAGGATGCCCTTCAGCTCGCCCTCAGAGGCGGCCTTCATGGCAGCGCAGATCTCCTCGTACTTGGCGGGCTTGGCCAGGTTGACGGTCAGGTCCACCACGGACACATCCAGGGTGGGGACACGCATGGACATACCGGTCAGCTTGCCGTTCAGCTCGGGGATAACCTTGCCCACAGCCTTGGCAGCGCCGGTGGAGGAGGGGATGATGTTGCCGGCAGCGGCACGGCCGCCGCGCCAATCCTTCAGAGAGGGCCCGTCCACAGTCTTCTGGGTGGCAGTGGTGGAGTGAACGGTGGTCATCAGGCCATCGGTGATACCCCAGTTGTCGTTCAGGACCTTGGCAATGGGGGCCAGGCAGTTGGTGGTGCAGGAAGCGTTGGAGACGAACTTCATGTCGGAGGTGTACTTATCCAGGTTGACACCGCAGACGAACATGGGAGTGTCATCCTTGGAGGGAGCGGACATGATGACCTTCTTGGCGCCGGCGTCCAGGTGGCCCTGGCTCTTCTCCTTGGTCAGGAACAGGCCGGTGGACTCCACAACATACTCAGCACCCAGCTTAGCCCAGGGCAGGTCGGCGGGATTGCGCTCGGCAGAGACAGGGATCTCCTTGCCGTTGACGATGATGGAGCTCTCAGTGTAGCTGATCTCAGCGTCGCACTTGCCGTGCATCGTATCATACTTCAGCATATAAGCCAGGTAGTCGGCGGGGCACAGATCGTTGATGCCCACGATCTCGATTTCGGGATGATTCAGGCTTGCGCGGAACACCATGCGGCCGATACGGCCGAAGCCATTGATGCCAACTTTAATGCTCATGTTGAATAATCTCCTTTTTGATAAACTTCCATGGTTAGAGCTGTTTTCTTTTACAGCTGATATTATATCCCGATTTAGCGCGTTTGGATAGTGATTTTTTTCATAGAAATTATTGATTTTTTTCTCAAGAATTAGCTATACAGCAGGAATAAGCCAAATCTTATGTAAAAAACAGCAGGTCCTATTCCTGTTTAGCTTCGGGTTGACTGAGCAAGCCAGCGGGCCGCTTTGGCAGTCCGGAAAGCCGTATGTCGTATCCTGCAACAATTTTTCACAGCGCACTTGTGGTTGACAGCGGTTTTTGATATACTAAATTTTACAATTAAGTTTGTGTTCTATTCTGGCACAAACTATTGCTTGCAGAGATGGAAGAGACGGGACTATATGCTGCGCAAAGGGGCTCTGCCACAGGAGGGACTATGTCTGACGCCAATCAAACCACCAATCTGGAGCAATTTCCGGACAGTGCCATAGAGGTTGTGCATGGAAAGGTGCAGAGGCTGAACCGTATTGCCATGCACCGTTTTCCGGAGCTGAGATCCGGGATGGAACTCCCCGGCTTTCTCTCCACACCCCTGAAGGATCCGGACGGGGCGGGCACCTTCACCCACCAGGGCGTTCTGTACCTGTTCAGCCGGGTGGCTGGAACAGAGGGCAGTCTGCTGCTGGTGCGGCCCGCCCCCAAGTCCGGCCTGACAGACCGGCAGCTGGACGGCTTCGTCCGTCAGATGCGTGGTTTTCTTCAGGAGGTCCTTCTGGAATTTCAGAGCACCGCCGGGCAGGAGCATGACAGCGCCTTCAACCGGAGCTTTTTCCGAATGTACCGCCTGCTGTCCAATCTGGATTTCATGCGGGGGATGGACAGCTCGGAGGGGACGCTCTTCCGCCCCGTCACGCTGGATCTGGTAGGCCTGTGCCGCCGGCTGACGGAGGAGGCCGCCTTTCTGCTTCAGGAGGCCGGAGTACAGCTCCGCTTCCAGTGCAGGCTGGCCTCCCTGTTGATTCCCGGTGATCCGGCCCTGCTCCAAAAGCTGCTGCTGACCCTGATCTCCAACGGGGCAAAAGCGGCTCATCCGGGGGAGTTAGTGCTGACCCTGGAGCGCCGCGGAGACCAGGCGGTACTCCGCCTGGGCGACCGGGGAGAGGGCCGCTGTCTGGACGATCTCTTTCCCCCGAAAGAAGCCGAAGCAAGGATCCCGGCCCCTGGGGATGGCGCGGGAATGGGCCTCGCCATTGCACGCCACATCGTGGAGCTCCATCAAGGGACACTTCTGCTGGGTGAGCGGGGCGGCGGAGGGGTGCTGGCGCTGGTCTCCCTGCCGACAGGACCGCTGCGGATGGACCTGGCGGTCTGTACGCCGGCGCCGGAACCGGCCGGAGGCATCTCCCCCGTACTGATGGAACTGGCTGATGTGCTGCCCCTCTCCCTGTTCCATCTGGATGAATAAAAATACAAGAGCAAAACAGCCCCGGAGCGGCGTCACGCCGCTCCGGGGCTGTGCCTCATCCACTCTGTCACATCCGGGCGATCACTTGGTACATGAGTACGAAATGGCACACCGAGCCCAGCAGGATAAACACATGAAAGATCTCGTGGCAGCCGAATCGGGGATTGTTCCGCCCCGGCCACTTGACGGCGTACAGCACGCCCCCCACGGTATACAGCAGCCCGCCGGCCAGCAGCCATGCAAAGCCCGCCGCGGGCAGGGCCCGGTACAGGGGGACGATGGCGAAGATGGCCAGCCACCCCATGAGCAGATAGATGGCGCTGGTGAGCCAGCGGGGGATCTCCAGCTTGGCCACGGTGAGCACCATGCCCACCACGCCCACGGCCCACACTGCCGCCAGCAGGGCCGGGCCGCCGGACTGCCGCAGGGCCACCATGCACACCGGCGTATAGCTCCCGGCGATGAGCAGATAGATCGAGCAGTGGTCGTATTTCCGCAGGGCCCGCCGCCCAGCCACCGATGTGTTGACACAGTGGTAGAGGGTACTGGCGGTGTACAACCCCGTCATGGACAGACCATAGATCAAAAAGACGGTGAACAGAAGGCCGCTCCCCCGCAGGGCAGCCAGGCGCAGCAGAAGCGCCGTTCCCACCGCTGACAGGACGGCCCCCACCCCGTGGGTAATGGCCGACCAGGGCCGCAGCCCGTCGTAGGGGTCCCGGATTTCCCGCCTCCGGGGCCTTCGGACCGCCATCGGAGCCTTCAACGTCATTGCCGATTGTCTCATACAAACCGCTCCCTTCCCGCACCGGGCCTCCGCCCTGTACGCCACTGTCTGTATGATCTAGTATAATCTTTTTAGTCCGAATTATCAATATCAAAAACAACTAAATATAATGTTTAATATTATATCTCAGAGTGAGCGTCATTCTCCATCTGCCGCTGCGCCGGCCGCACCTGCACCCGGTCCCCCTCGGCCACCACCCGGAGGGTCCCGCCGGAGCACAGTGCCCCCTCCAGCAGCAGGTCGGCGGCTGGGTCCTCCACCTGGGCCGCAATGGCACGGCGCAGGGGCCGGGCCCCGTAGTCCCGGTCGCTCCCCGCCCGGGCCAGCAGCCGGACAGCCTCCTCCTCCACCTGGAGGGACACCCCCAGGGCAGACAGCCGCTCCCCTGTCTGGTCCAGCAGCTGCCGTGTGATGGCAGCCAGGCTGTCTCCATCCAGCGGGTGGAACACCAGAGTCCCATCCAGCCGGTTCAGGAACTCCGGGGCGAAGGTCCGCCTGGACTCAGCCAGCACCGCCCGCTCCACCGCCGCCCGGTCGGTCCCCTCCTCTGGGAGGAAGCCCAGCCGCCCCTGGGCCCGGAAGTGCTGAGCCCCCAGGTTGGAGGTCATCACCAGCACCGTGTTCCGGAAGTCGGTCCGCCGCCCCTGGGCATCGGTAAGCACCCCCTCCTCCATCACCTGGAGGAGAATAGACCACACATCCCGGTGGGCCTTCTCCAGTTCGTCCAGCAGCACCACCGACCAGGGATTCCGCCGCACCCGCTCGGTCAGCTGCCCGCCCTCGTCGTGGCCCACATAGCCGGGGGGCGACCCAATGAGCCGGGAGACGCTGTGCCCCTCCATATACTCGGACATATCGAAGCGCAGCAAAGCGTCCTGACTACCAAACAGGGCGGAGGCCAGGGCCCGGCACAGCTGGGTCTTGCCCACACCGCTGGGCCCCAGCAGCAGGAAGCAGCCCACCGGGCGGCGTGGATCCTTCAGACCCAGCCGCCCCCGGCGGACGGCCCGGGCTACGGCCCGGGCGGCCTCGTCCTGACCCAGCAGTTCCCGGTGGAGGGTCTCCTCCAGAGTGGCCAGAGCCCGCCGGTCCCGCTCCGTGGGGTCGCTCACCGGCACCCCGGTCCACTGGGACAGGACGGCCCGGATGTGCTCCTCTCCCACCGCCCGTGGGGCGTGCTCCGCCTGCCAGCGGCGCTTCCCCGCCTCCAGCTCCCGGCGGAAGTCCCCCTCCGCGTCCCGGAGCATAGCCGCCTCCTCAAAGTCCTGCTTCCGGATGGCCTCCGCCAGCTGCCGCCCCGTCTGGACCGCCCGCTCCTCCAGCTTTTGCAGTTCCTCCGGCAGGACCCGTGTGGACAGCCTGGCCCGGGAGGCTGCCTCATCCACCAGATCGATGGCCTTGTCCGGCAGGAAGCGCTGGGGCAGATAGCGGATGGACAGGTCCACCGCTGCCGTCAAAGCCCCGTCGGTGATGGTCAGATGGTGGTGGGTCTCATACCGGCCCCGCAGCCCCCGGAGGATAGCCAGTGTTTCCTCCCGGGAGGGTTCCCGGACGGTGACCGGCTGGAACCGCCGCTCCAGGGCGGAGTCCTTCTCGATATACCGCCGGTATTCGTCCAGGGTGGTGGCCCCCAGCACCTGGATCTCCCCCCGGGAGAGGGCGGGTTTCAGGATGTTGGCCGCATCGATGGCCCCCTCCGCCGAGCCCGCCCCCACGATGGTGTGCAGCTCGTCGATAAAGAGGATGATGTTCCCCGCCCGGCGCACCTCCTGAAGCACGTGCTTCAGCTTCTCCTCGAACTCCCCCCGGTACTTGGTGCCCGCCACCATGGCGGACAGGTCCAGGGCGCACACCCGCTTGCCCAGCAGATGTGCCGGGGCCGCGCCGTCGGCAATGGCCAGGGCCAGTCCCTCCGCCACCGCCGTCTTGCCCACACCGGGCTCCCCGATCAGGGCCGGATTGTTCTTGGTCCGGCGGGAGAGGATCTGGATCACCCGCCCCAGTTCCTCCTCCCGGCCGATCACTGGGTCCAGCCGCCCCTCCGCCGCCATCCGGGTCAGATCCCGGGCACACTGGTCCAGCTGGCGGGTGTCGCCAGAGACCCGCTCCGGCTCCCGGCTCCGAATAGGGCGGGGGACTCCCTCCTCACCCCCCAGCGCGGCGTGCACCGCCCGGCGCAGCCCCTCCCGGTCCACCTCGCAGGCCCCCAGCAGGCGGGCTGCGGAGCTGTCCGGCTCCAGAAGCACTCCAAGCAGCAGGTGCTCCGCCCCTACCGCCGGGCCGCCCAGCCGCCGGCACTCCTCCGCCGCCCTGCGGATGACCTGGCAGCACCGGGGCGTCAAACCCTGGCGCAGAGTGGGACCGGGCGCTCCGGCGCCCACCAGCTGGACGACGGCGGCCCGCAGGGAGCGGCTGTCCGCCCCCGCCTCCCCCAGCAGCCTGGCCGCCAGGCTGTACTCCTGGCAGGCCAGCCCCAGCAGAAGGTGCTCACTGCCCACATAGCAGTGCCCCAGCCGGACTGCGTTCTCCTGGGCCAGCCGGATGGCCCCCAGGGCTGTGGATGTAAACCGGCTGTCCGCCATCTCCCATCGCCTCCGTGACTTCTGTTCCAAAGAAATTCCTCCTGTCTCTCCGCCGGTATATCCAGAACCTTCCACCGCCGGCGCTTTTTAACTATGCCCGTTTTTTAGAAAAATTAGCATTGCATTTTCAAAAAGATGTGATAAAATAAGAGTTACATTCTAAGGGAGGTGTATTTCCAATGGCTTATGTCATTAGCGATGCTTGCATCAGCTGTGGTTCCTGCGCGGATGCCTGCCCCGTGGGCGCCATTTCTCAGGGTGATGATCATTATGTGATCGACGCCGGTGCTTGCCTGGACTGTGGTTCCTGTGCTGGTACCTGCCCCATGAGCGCCATTTCTGAGGGCTAATCGCTCCTCGAAACGGAACAGAGCAGCTTCGGTCCATTGGCCGGAGCTGTTTTTATTTCACCCGGAAAGGAGCCTGTTATGGGATACCTGACCCGCGCCCTGATCCGCCGGAAGTGGGAGTCCAACCGCCGGCGGGACGCTGTCCGGCTGGCCCGCCAGCCCCTCCCCACAGGAGTGGAGGTCCTGGAGGGCCTGCCCTATCTGTCCGGCGGCCACCCTATGCACACGCTGAACCTGTACCGCCCCCTGGGGGCGGAGGGCCCTCTGCCCGTGGTGGTGGACATCCACGGGGGAGGCTGGATGTACGGCGACCGGGAGCTGAACCGGGCCTACTGTATGTACCTGGCCTCCCAGGGGTGGGCCGTCATGGGCATGAGCTACCGCCTGCTCCCCGAGGTGGACCTCCGGGGGCAGGTCCAGGACGTCTTTGCCAGCTTCCGGTGGCTGGAGCACCACGGCGGAGCATACGGCCTGGATCTGGACCGGCTCTGCCTCACCGGGGACTCCGCTGGGGGACATTTGGCCGGGCTGGCCACCTGCATTCAGCTGGACCCTGTCCTCCAGGCGCTGTACGGAGCCGCCCCTCTGGTCCACCCCTTCCGGGCCCTGGCCATCGCCCACGGGGTATGCGACGTCTACCGCTTCAACTTTCTAAAGCCCAACTTAGATAAGGCCGTCACCCGCGAATACCTGCGGATGCTGTTTGGACCTGCCGGCCCCTCCTCCCCCCTGTGGGGCCATGCCAGCTTTGAGGACACCGCCCCTGGCCTGCCCCTCCCCCCTATCCTGGTCATCGCCAGCGAGCCCGACCGCTACTACCGCCAGAGCCGCCGGCTGATGGACTGGCTGGACCGCTCCCCCCTGGAGCATGAGGCTCTGCTCTGGACCCGCGCCCAGGGCGAGCGCCTCACCCATGTCTTTGAGGTCGGCCACTGGGACTGGCCGGAGAGCCGGGAGACCAACGACCGCACCCTGGATTTTTTCCGCCGGGCCTGCGCCGCACCTGAAAATCCCGCAGAGGAATAGGTATTTTTCCCATTTTACCTTGTAATTTCCACAGTTTATGCTATACTGTTCGTGTTCCCATCTGTTCAAACATTAGGTCCATGTTTTTCCCAAAATCCGAGAATTCCCTGAAAGGAGCCCGTTCCCATGTATGACTCACGCGCCAGCGGTGTCCTGCTGGCTGTCTCCTCTCTGCCCGGTCCCTACGGCGTCGGCTCTCTGGGCGCGCCGGCCCGCCGGTTCGTGGACTTTCTGGCGGACGCCGGACAGACCTATTGGCAGATCCTGCCCCTGGTCCCCCCCGGCCACGGCAATTCCCCCTATATGTCCCCCTCCGCTTTTGCAGGCAATCCCGATCTCATCGACCTGGACGAGCTGGTGTCCATGGGCCTGCTCACCCATCAGGAGGTGGAGGCCGCCCGACGGGACTCCCCCGACCGGGTGGACTATGCCCATCTCCAGGCCACGCGGATGGACCTGCTCTATCAGGCGTTCCTCCGCTTTCCCGGCCTCCGGGCCCAGATGCCGGAGGAGCTCCACCTCCCATGGCTGGAGGACTACGCCAAATTCGCCGCCCTCCACGACCAGTATCAGACTGATTGCAGCCAATGGCCGAAGGAGGCCGTCCCAGACCCCCAGCGGATGGCCTTCCACACCTTCCTTCAGGACATCTTCTATCAGCAGTGGTTCCACCTGAAGGACTACGCCAATCAGAAGGGAATTCGCATTATGGGGGACATCCCCATCTATCTGTCCAGCCACAGCGCAGAGTTCTACTTCCACCCGGAGCTGTTCCAGGTGGACGGTCAGGGCCGTCTGACTGCGGCAGCCGGTGTACCCCCAGACGCCTTTACCGCTGAGGGCCAGTTCTGGGGCAACCCCCTCTATGACTGGGAGGGCCACAAGCGGCAGGTATTCCTGTTCTGGAAGGAGCGCATCCACTGGTGTTCCCGGCTGTACGACGCCATCCGCATCGACCACTTCCGGGCCTTCCACACCTACTGGTCCATCCCTGCCGGGGCCAAAAGCGCCAAGGAGGGGCACTGGGAGCCGGGCCCCGGTCTGGAGCTGCTCCAGCTCCTCCAGACAGCCTCTCCCAAGCTGGAGCTCATCGCCGAGGACCTGGGAGACCTGGACCAGGATGCCCTGCACTTTGTGCGTACCTGCGGTATCCCGGGGATGAAGGTGATGGTGTTTGCCTTTGATCCCCAGGGGGAGAGCGCCTATCTGCCCCACAACTGCCAGCCCTTCTCCGTGGTCTACACCGGCACCCACGACACCCCCACCTTCGTCCAGTTCCTCAACGAGGCCCGGCTGGAGGAGGCCAGCTACGCCCGCCGCTACCTCCGTCTGCGGGAGGAGGAGGGCCTGGGCTGGGGGGTCATCTCCGGCGCCTGGGCCTCCGGGAGCTATCTGGCCATCGCCCCCCTTCAGGACGTGCTGGGCCTGGGGGCGGACGCGCGGATGAACACCCCCGGCACCATGGGGGACCACAACTGGAGTTGGCGGGTCCGCAGCGAGGCCCTCAACCCCTACGTCTCCGGCAAGCTGCGGGAGATCACCCGCACCTACCGCCGGTGCCTCTGAGTCCATATTTCAAGCAGAAACCTGCCCTGTGCGGCCACATTGGCCTCACAGGGTAGGTTTATTTTGTATATTACCATCTTATTATACTATTTGTTATGTTTTTTCCAGTTTCCCGGTCAAAATATCCTCCCAGATTCCACAGACCACTGAGAACCTTCCCCCGGCGGGGTGGAAGGCCGTGCGGCATAGGTAAGCCAGATGAAGGGCCATCGAAAGCGCCCCAAAAGGCAGAGAACCCCCGCGCCGCGGAACCACTGGTTCCACAGCGCGGGGGCTATATTATGCTTTGGGCTCTGTGTCAGAGGGATCCTCCCCGTCGGAAGCCGCCTCCCCACCGGGGGCAGGCTCCTCCGAAGCGGGCGCAGAGGGCTCCGGCATCTCTCCGCCGTCCGCAGAGTCCTCCTCTGCGGGCGTCGCCTCCTCAGCAGGTTCCCCCGGCCCCTCTAAGGGGATGGGGGCCTTGATCTCCTCGCTGACGATGTGGATATTCCGGGCGGGAGGCTCGATGTCCCCGGGCAGGGGCCTGCGCTCCCGGCTGGCAGTGGAGGCGTACGCCTCCTCCACCAGGGCGGGGTCCCGGCCCTGGATGATGGCCACCATCTCGCCGCCGGTGATGGTCTCCTTCTCCAGCAGATAGGCCACCACCTTGTGCATATCCTCCAGGTTCTCCCGGATCAGAGCCACCGCATCCCGATAGCACTTGTCCAGAAGGATCTTGACCTCCTTATCCATGACAGCCGCGGTCTCCTGGGCGCAGTCCAGGCCATAGCCGCCGTCCAGATACTGGTTCCGGACGGAGCCCAGGGCCATCATGCCGAACTCGTCGCTCATGCCGAACATGGCTACCATGTTCCGGGCGATACTCGTGGCCTCCTGAATATCCTGAGAGGCTCCGTTGGTCATGGTGTTCATCACCACTTCCTCCGCCGCCCGGCCGCCCATGGAGACGGTGATCTTGGCCATCAGCTCATCCTTGGTGCGCAGGTTGGTCTTATCCTCCTCCGGCATCAGCAGGGTATAGCCCAGCGAACCCTCGGTGTGGGGGACAATGGTGATCTTCTGCACCGGCTCGGCGTTCTTCTGCTTATAGGCCACCATGGCGTGGCCCACCTCGTGGTAGGCCACCAGCTTCTTTTCAAACTCGGTGAGCACAGAATTCTTCTTCTCGCTCCCGGCGATGACAAATTCAAAGGAGGCCAGCAGGTCCTCCTGGGTCACCAGGCGGCGGCCAAGGCGCACCGCCCGCAGGGCGGCCTCGTTCACCAGGTTGGCCAGGTCCGCGCCCACGCACCCGGCGGTGGCCAGGGCGATCTTCTTCAGGTTGACGTCCTCAGACAGCTTGATCTTCCGGGTGTGGACCTGGAGGGTGGCCAGGCGTCCGGCCAGGTTGGGCCGGTCGATGGTGATGCGCCGGTCAAAGCGGCCGGGGCGCAGCAGCGCCTTGTCCAGCACCTCCGGGCGGTTGGTGGCGCCCAGGACGATGATGCCCTTGCCCGGGTCGAAGCCGTCCAGCTCCGCCAGCAGCTGGTTCAGGGTCTGCTCCCGCTCGTCGTTGCCCCCCATGCGGTTGTCGCGGGACTTGCCGATGGTGTCGATCTCGTCGATGAAGATGATACAGGGGGCCATCTTGGCCGCTTCCTTAAACAGGTCGCGGACGCGGGCCGCGCCCATACCCACGAACATCTCCACAAAGTCGGATCCGCTGATGGAGAAGAAGGGCACGTTGGCCTCTCCGGCCACAGCCTTGGCCAGCAGGGTCTTGCCGGTGCCCGGAGGGCCCACCAGCAGGGCGCCCTTAGGCAGCTTGGCGCCGATCTCGGTGTACTTCTGGGGGTTGTGGAGGATGTCGATGATCTCCTGGAGGGACTCCTTGGCCTCATCCTGGCCGGCCACGTCCCGGAAGGTCACCCCGGTCTTTTTCTCCACATAGACCTTGGCGTTGGACTTGCCCAGGTTGCCCATTCCGCCGATGCCGCCCTTTCCGCCCACGCGGAACATGAACAGGAACAGTCCCACCATCACCAGGATGGGCAGGATATAGGCCAGGAACAGGTTGAGCAGATAGGCGGAATTGTCCACCGGCTTGGTGTAGGCGCCGTCAGGCAGGTGCTCCTCCAACTGGTTCATCAGTTCCACGTCGGATACTCCGCTCAGCCGGACGGTCACATACTCCGTCACCGCCGTCTCGTCCTGAGGCGGTTCTGGAAGCAGGGCGTTCATCAGATCCCCCGCGCCGCCGGTCTCCTCCTGCTGGGGCAGCTCCACCTCGACCCCCTCCCGGAGGGTGAAGGTGATCTGCCCGCTCTCCACATTGGCCTGCTGGATCTTGTCCGCCTCCAGCCACTCCTTGAAGGTGGTGTAAGGCACCTCCACCATTCCGGCGTTCTCATAGGAGGACCAGCAGCTTCGGAACAGGAGCGTCAGGAACAGCGCCCACAGGATGATGCTGATCAATCCCAGGGCATTGCGCTTGTTGTTCCCACTGTCGTTGTTGTTTCTTTTATCTGGTTTCAAGGGAGAATACCTCCATCATGCGATGTCTGCATAAAATTCGGCCCGGAACCGGGCCTGCCGCTGAAACTTCAGCAGTTCATACTATACCATACTATTCCTTTAAAAACAAGAAAGAGTGCTGTAAACTTTCTGTAAAAGGGGACCGGGCGCGCTGCCGGTCCCCTTTGAATTTCACCCTTCCCTCCCCGGCGGAAATATGGTATAGTATGTGGTATCTTTATTCCAATTCACTTCCGCGTATTCCGCGGCAGTTACGATCAGGAGGTCCCCCTCTATGTCCATGAACAAACGTCCCCCCCTGCGCCGCTCCGCCCCTGTGGAGACGGAGAACGACGGCGTCATCGAAGGCCGCAACGCGGTCATCGAAGCCCTGCGCGCCGGCGTCGCCATTGATAAGATCTTTTTGATGAAGGGCGAGACTGACTCCGCCCTGGGCCACATCGCCTCCGCCGCCCGGGAAAAGGGCATCGTGGTAGTGGACGCCGACCGGCGCAAGCTGGACGGCATGAGCCGCACCCACTCCCACCAGGGGGTCATCGCCCTGGCCGCTGTGCGGGAGTACGCCACCGTGGACGACATTCTCAACGCCGCCCGGGAAAAGGGCGAGCCCCCCCTCATCGTGGTGTGCGACGAGCTCTCCGACCCCCACAACCTGGGTGCGGTGATCCGCACCGCCGACGCCGCCGGGGCCCACGGCGTCATCATTCCCAAGCGCCGCTCCGCCGGCCTCACCGCTGTGGTTGCCAAAACCTCCGCCGGCGCGGTGGCCCATGTGCCCGTGGCCCGGGTGGCAAACCTTCCCTCCCTGCTGAAGGAGCTGAAGGAGGAGGGCGTCTGGGTGTTCGGCACCGCCATGAACGGCTCCACTCCTCTGTATCAGGCCGACCTGAAGGGTCCCGCCGCCATCGTCATCGGCAGCGAGGGGGAGGGCATGGGCCGCCTGGTCACGGAGAACTGCGACTTCACCGTTTCCATCCCCATGTTTGGCAAGATCAACTCGCTGAATGCCTCCGCCGCCGCCGCTGTCCTCCTCTATGAGGCTGTCCGCCAGCGCACCGGCAGCTGAACAAACATTACGTTTTGTATTTTTTAAGCAAAATATTCTATTTAACCGGGATCTTCGGACCCAAAAGCACGATACTGAGGAACCGATATGCACGACCGTGACAAGGAAACCGAACAACTGAACAACGATGAGCTGGCGGAATGTAAGTCGCTGAGCCGGGATGCGGAGGCCGGTTCCTTCACCCTGGAGGACATTCTGGCGGAGTATGGGACCCGGCGGAGCACCCAGCGCTCCGCTGTTCCCGTCCCGTCCCCCGCCCCAACCACCAAGGACACCGGCAAGGTTGTCGCCTTTCCAGGCCGCCCCTTCCCGTCCCCGGCGGAGGAGCCGGAAGAGCCCCCCCTTGAGGCAGACGAGCCCGATGGGGAGGATGCCGCCGCCCCGGAGGACGGGGAGGACAACCGGGAGGCCGGCCGGGTGGTGGACTTTCCCGAGGAGGAGAGCGTACTGTCCACCTTTCTCAAAGATATCACCCAGAAGGCGGACCGCTATGCCGACCAGATGTTCCAGGAGTCGGAGCGCATGGACTCGGAGGAGGTCCGCCGCCTGGAGGAACTGATCCCGGGCACCGACCAGGAGGAGACCCCTGAGCCCCCCAGCCGGGTCCGCATGCCCCGGAAGCCGGAACCGCCTCCCCCCGACCTTCCGCCCCAGGAGCTGGCCCGTTCCTACGGCAAAGGTCTGAAGGGGATGCGCCTGCGGACTGTCCTGGTCTTTCTGCTGGCCGCCGCCGCTCTGTTCCAGCTGGCTGTCCCCGCCGCCGGCTTCTATTGGCTGCCCCCGCTGGACGGGTATCAGCTCCAGGTCTGGATCTCCGCCGGACTGCTGGGTCTGGGGACCCTCCTCTCCCTGGATGTGCTTTGGGCGGGCCTCCGGCGCGCCCTCCGGGGGCGGGTGGGGATGGACACCCTGGCCGCCCTGTCGGTCCTGTTCACCCTGGCCGACGCCCTGACCCTCTCCCTGGCCCAGGACCGTGAGGGGCAGCTGCCTTACGCCGCTGCCGCCCTGGCCGGGCTGTTCTTCCTGCTCCACGGCAGCTACCACAAGCGCTGCGGCCTGCGCCTGTCCTGCCGCACCGCCGCCTCAGCGGCAGAGCCCTATGTTCTCACCCTGGATGAGGGAAAATGGAACGGCCGGGACACCTACTGCAAGTGGTCCGGCGTTCCCAACGGCTTCGGCAGTCAGGTCCAGATGGATGACGGGGCCCAGCGCATCTACCGGGTGGTCTGCCCCCTGCTGCTGCTGGCCTGCCTGCTGTTCTCCCTGCTGGCCTCCTATGGGCTTGGCAAGCCCCAGCACCTGCTGTGGTGCCTCTCCGCCACCTTTACCGCCTCCGCCGCCTTCGGCGGTGCTCTGGTGTATGGCCGCCCCTTCCACAAGCTGGCCCGGCGGCTGGCCTCCAGCGGCGCGGCTCTGGCCGGCTGGCCGGGGGCAGCCCAGTCCAAGAAGGGGGACCGGATCCTCCTCACTGACGGGGACCTGTTCCCACCCGGTTATGTGGAACTCAACGGCATCAAGGTATTCGGCGACTGGTCCATCGAGCGGGTGGTGGGGTACACCGCCACCCTGATCCGGGATTCGGGCAGCGGCCTGACCAAGCTGTTCCACGATCTGCTCCGTGCCCAGGGAGCCATTTTTCGGAACGCTGAGCACCTGTGCTGCTATGAGGGAGGCGGCCTGTCGGCCACCATCCGCGGCGACCAGGTGCTGGTGGGCTCCGCCGCCTTTATGAATCTGATGGAGGTGGAACTTCCCCAGGGGCTCCATGTGAAAAATGCGGTGTTCTGCGCCATTGAGGGGGAGCTGGCTGGCATTTTCGCCCTGAACTACACCCTCCCCGACATGGTGTTCCCCTCTCTGGAGGCCCTGATGCGGGAAAAGGTCGGCCCGGTGCTGGCCACCCGGGACTTCAACCTGATCCCCGCCATGCTCCATCAGCGCTTCAAGCTGGCGGCAGACAAGATGGATTTTCCCCCGGTGGAGCGCCGCCGTGAGCTGTCTGACCCGGAGCAGCCCCACTCCCCCACCGTCACTGCCGTACTGTGCCGGGAGGGCCTGCTGCCCTATGGAGAGTCGGTGGTAGCCGCCAAGCGCCTGCGCTGGTCCACCCGGTTCGGCGCGGTGCTGACCTGCCTCGGCTCCTGTGTGGGGGTCCTGCTGGCCTACTACCTCACCTCCGTGGACGCCTACGGCTCCCTGTCCCCCCTGAACCTGCTGGTTTTTCTGCTGTTCTGGCTGGCCCCGGTGTGGTTTTTGACCAGCTGGACGGCGCGCTACTGAGCCCACCATCCGATGAAAGGAGCGATCCATGATGATCCGGCCCGCCCGTGATGCTGATCTGGACCCCATCGCCCGGATCTATGAGGAGGTCTTGGACCAGGAGGACGCCCGCCCCGTCTCCTATACCAACTGGCAGCGGGGCCGGTATCCCACCCGGGACACCGCCCGTCAGGCCCTTGAGGAGGGCACTCTCTGGGTGTTGGAGGAGGAGGGCGCGGTCTGCGGCTGTGTCAACCTCAACGGAGTCCAGCTCCCGGAATACAGCCAAATCCCCTGGTCCATCCCCGCCGCCCCGGAAGAGGTGGGGGTCATCCACACCCTGGTCATCCGCCCCAGCCTGTCCGGCCGGGGGCTGGCCCGGAGGCTGGTGGACTTCTGTGAGGAGGAGCTGCGCCGCCAGGGCAAGCGCACTGTGCGCCTGGACACCTATGAGGGCAACCTCCCGGCCAACACCATGTACCCCCGGCTTGGGTACCGCTTCGCCGGGTCCGGCGACTTCCTCTTCCAGGACTTTCTCCCCGAGGTACTCAACTGTTATGAAAAAGCCCTGTGATCCCGCCTTTTCTGCCTGATGAAACAAACAGAAGGCCCGCAGCCACCGGCTGCGGGCCTTCTCAGCTTGTCAAAGAACCTCGCCAGCGGCGGGGTTCTTCTGGTATAATAGAAAAAAGGGGGATTGAATATGGAGAACTGGAAAAAGGATTCCCGAAAAGATATAGTCATGGTGGATGTGGATGCATTAGTCCCCCCAGACCATCTGCTCCGAAAAGTAGAAAGAGTCATGGATTATGACT
>OJPN01000196.1_pt1 | contig 52313 bp, 74 predicted proteins | sample 1598511 | NCBI WGS metagenome assembly OJPN01 (sample SAMN03922485, study PRJEB24848) | human gut metagenome | isolation source: stool sample | host: Homo sapiens | place: Germany | collected 2011-05
CCACGGCTGGTAATAGAGGTGCTGCCACGGCTGGTAATAGTGGTGCTGCCACGGCAAGAGGAAAGGCTTCAACCGGATCAAATGGTTTGTCAGTGGCAAGAGGCAACAATGTTCAGGTAAAAGGCGGAATAGGTGCAATTTTGGTCATAGCTGAAGAAATGGAAGATACATATGATATTGTCGATTGGAAGGCTGTAGTAGTTGATGGAAAGATTGTAAAGGCCGACACATGGTATAGACTAGAAAATGGTGAGTTAGTGGAAGTTGATTAACAGTTGACTGATAGATCAATTAGAATTTAATTTATAATAATTACCATTTACCTGACATCAGGAAAATGGTTCAAAACCGAACAGAAATGAACAAGAAAGAGCAGCAAGCAATCGACTTTCTTCGCAGTATGGAACGTGACGATCTGCTATCACTCGGATTCTCCGGAGGTAAGGATAGTGTAGTTATACTTGACCTTGCTGAACGTGCAGGCATTAAGTATAATGCGATCTACGCTAACACCACAGTAGATCCACCGGGAACGATTAGCTTTATAAAGAAAAACTATCCGCAAGTGAGGATAATACACCCGGAAAAATCTTTTTTTCAGTTAATCGAAGAAAAAGGTTTCCCTTCCCGATTACGTAGGTTCTGTTGTGAGAAGCTGAAAGAGCGATACGGAATTGGTAAGCGAAGTATTGAAGGAATGAGAGCTTCCGAGAGCAGGAACCGAAGAGATTATGAGCCGGAGCAGTGTGATACAAGAAAATGGATGAAAGGAGCGAAGCATATTCTTCCTATTCTCACATGGTCGGAAGAAGATGTTTGGAATTACATTCGTGAACGCGGTTTACCGTATTCAAAGTATTACGACGCTCCGTATAACCTTTCTCGGCATGGTTGTGTAGGTTGTCCGCTCTGCAATTACAGGCAGATGCAGTTGGAGTTTAAGATGTTTCCCGGATATGCAAAACGAGTGATTGTAGCCGTTGAAAGATATATGAACACTCACCCCAATAATTTCCTTTCTCGCAATTTTGCAGATGAATATGAAGCTTTCTATTACTACATTAATGAGATATCTATTGCGGATTTTCAGGAACAAAAGAAAGGGTTGTTTAGATTTAGCTCAAGGGAAGTTATCAAAAGAGAAATTTTAAATCAATTAACGTAAAACGATATAAAAATGAACATAAATCAAATATATAATTCTGAATGCTTGTTAGGACTGAAATCTATTCCATCAAATAGTATTCATTGTTGTGTAACTTCTCCTCCATATTATAATCTTAGGGATTATGGTCATAAAGACCAAATTGGCTTAGAAAAAACACCGGAAGAATACATTCAGAAACTGGTGGATGTTTTCCGTGAGATCAAGAGGGTTATGAAGGATGATGGAACATTATGGATAAATATCGGAGATAGTTATAACGGTAGTGGGAAGTCTGGGAATAATCCTGATTATTGGGGTAAACATACTGCATTTGGAAAACCTGCTAACAAAAGTACTTTTGGATATCCTGTAAAAGTTGCATCCTGCAAACCTAAAGATTTGATCGGCATTCCGTGGATGCTTGCTTTTGCTCTTCGGGCTGACGGTTGGTATCTTCGACAAGATATTATATGGCATAAACAAAGTGTAATGCCTGAATCGGTAAAGGATCGCTGTACGAAAGCACATGAATATATCTTTTTACTTAGTAAAAATAGAAAGTATTACTTTGATAATGAAGCCATAGCAGAACCTGCAAAAACTTTTGATACTAACATTAGAAACAGGGATACCACTAAATTGAATAATACGCCAGGACGGGTAAAGATGAAAGGCCTTATTCGCAATGATTACCTGAAAAGAAATAAACGTTCTGTTTGGACTGTTAATGCTCAACCGTCAAAGGAAGCACACTTCGCTATATTTCCTGAAAGACTAATAATGGATTGCATAAAAGCAGGATGCCCTGAAGATGGTATAGTAATTGATCCGTTCATGGGATCTGGAACCACAGCCGTCGTTGCAAGAAAATTGAACCGAAATTATATAGGGTTTGAATTGAATCCTGAATATATAAATATTGCAAATAAGAGATTAGAGAAAGAATTAGGAATATTTAAATAGAATAAAGAAAGTAATGAAGAAAATAATATTAATTCTTACAGTCGCCTCACTGGTAGGCTGCACTACACAGAAAGTCTCACATACGACTTTCAAGAGAGGATACAAAGAGAATCGCTTCACTAAGCAATTTCAGCAAGCGGATTCTGTGTTTAACGAAAAATATGATATAAGATGATTAGAGTAAGATTTTTTGTAGATAAGGAAAAGTGCGATGGAGATTATCGTCCATTAAGATGGCCAATCCAATATCCATATTGGTGCACTGGTGAAAGTGATCACCACTTTGTTTTAGTAGCCTATATCAATAGTATTGAAGAGTTGAAAGATTTATGGCCGGAAGCTTCCAATATTGAAAGTGAAGAAGTCAATAAAGTATTTTTTTCGGATAGGTTTCCAAAGCCAGATTGGTACAAAGAGGATTAATTTATAATTAGATTAGAAGGAGGTAATTATGGGATCATTTATAGCCCAACAGCCAAACGGCTTATATTGTAGGTTTAGTACAATTGTTGATACAGTCACGCACTACAATATGACAAAAGATGATTACATAGAAGTATGCGAAGACCGATTAGGAAAGAAACGTGGAAAAGAAGAGGCTAATGATATTTTAAAAAACTATCTGCACCCTTTTAACGATGTTCTTGAACAATTCATTCCTAATAATGATTCGGTTGAAGAGTTCAATATCCGCTTGAAAGAAATGGGATATATGGATGAGTTTAAGTTTAATGGATAATCCTCAAAACGGAACAGATTAGTGTATGTGATGAGGATTGCGAATACATGAGAAACTTTAAAGAATAGGATATGAAACAGACATTGGAAGAAGCAGCAATAGAAAGCTGCGTGATAGATAGAAGCATATACAATGATGAGTATCAGCCGTATTACTTGGATGGCTTTAAGGACGGTGCAGAATGGCAGGCAAAGCAATCCCCTTGGATAAGCGTTAAGGAACGGTTGCCGGAGGAAGGAAAGCCTGTATTAATAAGACTTAAAGATGGTGTTATTAGGCTTGCATGTTATGATATAGAAGAAGATAGCAATATATACTTCTGGAATGACAATTACGCCTATGAAACATTCCGACCTTGGGATGTTACTCATTGGAGAGAAATCACGTCTTTCGATGAGATACTCGAAGCCAACAGGGATGTACTTGAACGGATTAAACAGAAAGGAGATTGAGATATGAAATTAAGACAAGCAAAAAAGATAATGAAGAATATCCGTAGAAATGTACGCATGGAGTATTTATACGGATTAGGACGCTCGATGAAGGCAAATGCTATTTGCGTTAGACACTATGGCAGAGTAAACAAATCAACAAAGCGAATCAATCAATCAAATTAATTAGACAATATGGAAATAAAGAACGGAATAATAATAGACGGAGTGCTGCATGAATTAAAGGAAACGAAACGTAATGATTGTTCAAAATGTTCATTACGCGATTTATGTCAAAATGAATTTGGGAACGCGTGTCTATGTTGGGTTAATTTATATTCGGTATCAGATATAATAAATAATGAATTTAAGTGTCGTGGCAAAGTAACGGATATTAAAACAAAGGAGGAACAATGAAAGCAAAGTATTTTAAAAAGATAAGAAGCCAAGTGAAGTGGTATAAGGTATCATACAGAGATAATTTGTTTTTTGATTTTAGAGATGAGAAAGAGATATTGGCTAAATCTCCTGAAAATGCTTGTGTCAGATACCATAAACGTACTGGATGTTTTGTTAACAAATATAATCCCAATAGTATTACACAATATAGTGAAGCTGTTTCAAGGTTCAAAGTATGTATAGGTAAGAAAGTAATGTATTTCGATTAAATATGAAAGCAAGAATAAAAAGAAAAATACAAAAACGACCATTTTTATATAATGTAGGACAAGTATTTAAGGCTTGTGATTGGCTTACTAGTATTCAACGTGGAAATATGGTTTGGCGTAGGTATCGTTCATTCGGTACTATTATTAAATCAGAAAATTAAACAATGAAAGCAAGAGTAAAATCAACAGGGGTTTTGGTAGATGTAATTCCGAAAACAAATACCAATGCGTTACATAGTGGAGATAACCTATATGTATGTGATAATATGGTATTCAGAGAGTGTGAACTTGACTTTTTAAATCTTGGAAATTCAGCTATTGATTGGGAACAACGTAGGTACGAATTGGCGAAAGACATTCTTAAAGCTGTTATAGAAAACGATAATGGTATTAATTCTGAGGTAGCCGCTAAATATTCGTTGAATTGCGTTGATGCCTTGATTAAAAGGTTAAAGGAAGGTAACAATGGATGATTTGACAAAAATATTATTTTCAGTAGTTCTTATAATGCTATTCATTCAAATGGGATTGACTATAGCATACAATTGGGATGAAGAATCTATGAGGAATAAGAAACTGGAAAAGATTGTAACAAGATTTGGTGCTCTTACATTGGGTGCGATTGGCATCTCTGTAATTATTTGGTTGATAACATTTATATGGAGTGATTAATTTATCGGAGGAATAATAATGAATGAGGAAGAAATACGGAATATGATCAAGATTCAGTTGCAACATTTAAATAAAGAACAGTTGATAGACGTTTTAACTGATATTTGTATGGTAATTCCTGCGTTTAGAATGTCAAACGTTTTAAGCAGTTTACAATGTACTAATATAAGGTATGATATAGATAGGGTACAACAAGTAAATATGAATTTTGATCCATTACAATCAATATTAAAGAAGGAGGAGAATCATGGATAGTGTACAGACACAAACCTTTTCTATTAGAGGGGATGGAGGTGGTGAGGCATATATTGACTTTTGCGACGGCCAATTATGTGTTTCAGTTGTCATAGAAGATAAACAGGCAGATTTTCACTTTGACCCTGTTACGTTAGGGATGTTTGCCCATGCTTATAAATTACATTGTGAAGAGTGTAAAGAGTGTAAAGGAGAATAACCATGACCGAAGAATTTGTAACATTAGAAACAGCGAAACTGCTGAAAGAGAAAGGATTTAGGGAAGATTGTATGGCTTTTTATACAAAAGATGTTTTATTTAAGTGTAATGCCTATATAAACACAAATGTATTAAAACTCCCCGCCCCTACACAATCCATCGCCCAAAAGTGGTTACGTGAAACCAAAAACATACATGTACTCTCTATTCCACGAATAATAGAGAGTTATAATAAGATTGGAGAAGTGGTTAAGACAATAGTTGAATTTTACTATTGGGAGATATATGTCGTAGGTAGTAGTCATAAATATATTGCCCAAAATTGCTTATCTAATCAATTTAACACCTACGAGGAAGCACTTGAAGCCGGAATACAAGAAGCGTTAAAACTTATATGATTATGGAAAATATTAATTTAAACGAACTACGGGATCGAGCTTATAAGACCGCTTGCGAGCACGGTTTCCATGATAAGGAGCTGAGTAATGAACATGAAATATGGGCTGACATACCAAATTATGAAGGATTATACCAAGTCAGTAATTTAGGTCGCATTCGCTCTTTGGACAAAATAGTGGACAATAAAAGAGGAATATATAAAAAATATGGTAGAATCAAAACTATAAGCAATGCGAGTTATGGATATAAATCTGTCGGGCTATGTAAAGATGGAGTAAGAAAAACGTGGCTTGTCCATATATTAGTAGCAAAAGCATTTATTCCTAATCCTTTAGGCAAAAGGACTATAAATCATATAAATTGTAACAAAACTGATAATCGTGTTTGTAATTTAGAGTGGGCTACCTATTCTGAAAATATAAAGCACGCATTTGCTCATGGGAAGAAGCCTATCAAGGCACAACTTGGGAAATATGGTTTTGAAAGTTCAAGAGGAATACCTATTCAGCAAATTGATAGGCACACAAAAAATGTTATTAACATATTTGGTTCTGCTCTCGAAGCATATAGGAAAACTGGTGTGAACAAATCAGATATATTAAGCTGTGTTCATGGAAAATTAAAATCAGCAGGTGGATATATATGGGAGAGGTTTACCGAGCAGAAGTTTAACGGAAAAAGATATTAATTATGAAACGTGAAATAAAATTCAGAGGGAAAGAATTTGAAACAGGACAGTGGATAGAAGGATCTTTGACAACATATCCAAGATACTACCCAACTATTACACTCGTTGAAAATGCTGAACTTATTCCAAAAAAGATAACTTGTGTAGTTCTTCCTGAAACAGTCTGTCAGTTCAGCGAAATAACCGATAAGAACGGTAATAGCATATTCGAACATGATCTAATACTGATTCATGAAAGCGAAAGTTCCTACCAATTTACAGTTGAAGTACTATTTCATAAAGGAATGTTCTGCTACAAGAACAAGGCATGTGGTTTTACCCCATTGTGGTATGTCAGCGATAGATGCGAAGTGATTGGTAATGTGTTTGATAACCTGGAATTATTGAAAGGAGATAAGTAATGAAGAATAAAATAATATCCGGTGTTATAGCTGCACTGTCTTTACCCGTATATTTTTCTCTACTTTGGGCTATTGATCAGTTCTTGTTAGTTAGAATTGTCTTAGTATTTGTAATGATAGCATGTATGATTGTATTGGTGTACAAGCTATCCAAACTTATTCTTGACGAATATTTTAAAAAGCATAATAAGCGATGAAAACAATTTTATTTATATCTATATGTATTATCGCCCTATTATGGGTTGGTGATCTTACAATAACATTCAAGCCGTTTTCCATCTCGCTTCCTGGTTGGCATAAGGCTTTAGGTATCCTTCTATTTTTTCTGTCAATGGCGGTATATAATATAGGAGAATATGCTAAAGGTTATAAGCATGGTTTTGATGATGGGATAAAGGAATGTATTGAAATACTTAAAAAGAAAAATCCATGAGCAAACTATACAAAGTAACCATTTCCGATGCATCATCTGTATCATGTCTGCTGTTTTATTCTAAAAGTTAAATCTTTGGTTATGAGTATTTTACGACTAAAATAATTGTGTAAATATTTGGCTAATTCATTGATAATGAGTATCTTTACAATACTTAAAAGAAACCAATATTACTAACAATTAAAAGACAAGAGCAATGAAAGCAACAATCGAATTAACAAAGAAGACAGCTTTAGAAGAAATTATTAATAGCAATGATATTGATACAATAAAGTCTTTGATAGAACGCAAAGAGATGTCGTTAAAAGAAGCAGAAGAAAATGCGGCATTCTACGAAAGTATCTGTAATGAAGACTTTGCAAGTAATGAAAGGCAGAGAGCCAATAGACTTATTCGAGATATAGAAATATTAAAGTTAGCAATTTAATACATAAGAGCAATGAACACATATTACAAGTTTGCGCCAAACGTGTTTTTGGCAAAGTGCGAAGAGATGCACAAAAAAGGTGAAGAAATTCTAGTTACCACCAAGTATGGCAAAGAAAACGAAAGCATCGTTTTCAATCTAATTCTCGAGAAAGATGGTTTTTATTATTACTCCATCGCCCGGGCTGATGGCTTTAACGTTCAAGAATGGGCTAAGCAAAGAGCGGAACGCAGACGTGAATGGGCCGTATCAGCAGTGCAAAAAAGTAATGAGTATTTTCAGAAATCGAATAAACATCGAGATTTTCTTTCTTTAGGCGAGCCCATCAAAGTAGGGCACCATAGTGAACGAGGTCATCGCAAAATGATAGATGATGCCTGGAACAACATGGGTAAAAGCGTTGAGTTCAGTGATAAGGCAAATGAACATGAAAGAGTGACCCAATATTGGGAGAAACGTGCCAACACGATCAATTTGTCTATGCCGGAAAGCATTGACTTCTACGAACACAAGTTGGAACAAGCGAAAGAATACCATGAAGGTGTAAAGTCTGGCAAATATCCGCGTGAACATGCTTATACTCTTACTTATGCCAAGAAAGCAGTTAATGAAGCACAAAAGAATTACGAACTTGCTAAAAAGTTGTGGGGAGATGAAAACGAAAACCAATAAAGCGATTTCATTACTCCAGTGCGGTGATTTAAAAGCCGCACTAGCAATTTCCTCCACTTTTCGCATTGGATTTACCAAAGAAGAACGCAGAACATTGAAAATTGCGTATGAATGTCTTTCTGGTAATGCCGGGTTCTACCAGCAGATTGGTATTGACACCAATAGCGAGATAGAGAAAAGTAAATCCATCCTTTTATCAAAATATATGTTGAAATCAGCACCATAAGAATATGAATCTAACACAGAAAGAAGCGTTAAGGCAATTACAATCATATTGCAGGGCAAATGGTTTCTCCCTCAATCCATCGAGTTTGCCGAAACATACATACGCTATAATATTGGCGGATGGCGACAACGGAGAAATAACGACACGTTACCCGAACAAGCGTATAAGCGGCTATTACACCCCAAAAGAGTTGTTAATATGGCTTGATGGCTACCACACAGGATTACAAGGGAAATAAGTATTAACCGCAAGCAATTGCACAAAACGGAAAGTATGAATATTATTACAGATAGAACAAAAGCCCCTGCAAAGCTACGCTATAGGGTGAGCAATAACAGCGGAACGATAAACGAAGAATTCGGAAAGGACCAACAAGCCGCTTATGATTTTGCAAACGGAATGAATGAAACGGCAACAATACGCGGGTATTTTGTTTTCAAAAAGCGCGGAGAATGGCAAACTAATACGGTATTTATAGATCACGTGTTTAAATAACCAACTATCCAGGCGTGGAGGCAACAAGCGGAGCGGCACCACCGTTGAAAAATTTGGTAACACGTTGAAATATAGAAAGTTAAACAAAGTTTAAGCTTGCGATATTTAAGATGTAAAATACTGATATTCAATATATTATTTGTATCTTTACAATATCAAAATAACACCTATTAATAACAAGTAAAAGTCAAGAGCAATGAAAACAGAAGAACTTATCAGATACTACAAAGCAAACATTGAAGCTATTGAAAAAGGATTGAACAACGACTCTCTTTCAGCAGATAAAAAATTCAGATTGGGATATACACAACAGGCGTTGGACGGATATAAGTCTGCTTTACAAGAACTTCTTGGAAATAATAACGACTAATAATAGAAGAGAGCAAATGAGCAAAGTAACAGAACTAACAAAAGAGCTTCAAAGAGTGATGTATTCCACTACATATTCATTTGAGATTGATACCGAAGATTATGTTTTCGGATTCAAAAACACAATAAAGAAGCGTACAAAAAGTTTAGCCAAGGCAAGCAAGCTAAAAGTGAAGTTAACCAATGATTGTGGCCGGTTCTTGTCAGAAACGGTGAGAGTTGTTGCTGTGCGCTTCTACAAGAATGGAGAGCTTACCAAAGAATTGAAAGCAGAAAAGATAACAGCAGCGTATAACGGATAAAATATAGAGCAATGAAAACAACTGTAAAAGTGTATTTAAAAGACGAACAAGGTAATAAAGACTGGTTCGTTACCCCTATCAACTTATCATGGCAAGAAGTACGCAAATATTATCTCGGCAATATTTTCAATATGGGGTGCGAAACAGATCACATGATGAAATGTTACAAGGTTGAGACAATAAAATCATCAAATTAAATAAATTTATGACTAAAAGTGACGTTTTTTACGCCATATTTTATATCTTTACACCATAAAAATAAAAAAAAGAGCAATGAAAATTTACACAAGTTATTTCGGAAATTACAGAAAGTTGGCAGCCGCAAACGTAAAAATGATATGTGTTGCGTTAGGGAAGCCAAGATATTATAATGCTCCTCAAATAATAGAGGTTGCACCAAAAAGATATATGCTGGATGATAAATGGACTTATGAAGAATACACGAATATGTATTTGAATGATGTCCTTGCAAAAGTCAATCCACAAGATTTGATACAAACCATCCAGCGACTCAGTGAAGGCAAAGATGTTGCTCTCTGCTGTTACGAAAAGCCGGGTGATTTCTGCCATCGGCATATTTTGGCTAAGTGGCTTACTGAAAAGACAGGTATTGAAATCAAAGAGTTTGGAGTTGTTGAGAAGAAAGAACCTAAGTATGAACAAGCAAGTTTGTTTTGAGTATGAGAAGAAATATTAAGTTTAGAGGTAAACACGTTGAAAGCGGAAAATGGATTATCGGTTGGTTATTTCAAGACGATGACGACCACTTTCCAATGATTCATCAAGGAGGTACACTTGACGATTGGGAGCAAGTGAAGGAAGACTCTGTTGGTCAGTTCACAGGCTTGCTTGACAAGAATGGGGAAGAAATATATGAGGGTGACATTGTTGAACGAATAGTTACAGATGGATATGACTATGGGTTTATAGGTGAAGTGAGTTTTGATAACGGAGTTTTTGGTATAAAACATAAAACTTATAAAGGTTACATTGTGTCAGATTTTGTATATTCCTCAGATTGGAATGATGGGCATGAACATGGAGCCGTTTTATATGAATATGAAATAAAAGGAAATATATACGATAACCCAGAATTATTAGCCAACCATCAATAGCGTTTGATGGAATGCTGCCAGATTTGCCAAGCAAGCGGTGGTTTGACAGCATAGGCAAAAGGGAATTTAGCAAAGATGGTCTATGCGTCGGACTGAAAATCCGAAGAACAAGGTTCGAATCCTTGAGTTCCCACAGCCTTGTATCAATGAACGCACCATTTTCTAAAATTTGAGGTTGTTATGGGAGCAACCGATATATAGAAGAAAATAGTAGATTGAGAGAGTATGGTAAAACCCATATAAGTCCAAAGGGTATCAATCAAGGTAGATCTTCACAAAATCATGTGAATGTTGACTGTGGCTACATGGCGGTTCATAATGTTGGCAGCTCGGAAAGACGAGCGTTTGCGGAAATAGCTCATCGGTAGAGCGTTGGTATTCCAGCCAAAGAGTGGGGTTCGACTCCCTGTTTCCGCTCAACCCTTATAGTAGCGATAAGCAAAAGCAAAAACATTAAAGCTTGTGTAGTTTACGGGGTGATGGAAATTGCCATCTGACACGACTAAAAGAAGCCGAAGGACTGCATAAGTGTTCTTGCAAGTAGCTTGCAGATGATTGATTTTTTGTGTTAAGCCTGCTGGGAATATGCCCGGCAGGCATTTAACGCAAAATGTATATGAAGTTATATACAACTTAAATATATGAGCAATAAAGGACTAATAAGAGCATGTGAAAACTCCGGATGCGGTTGGAAGTGTTGTTCGTTCGGATCAGACGGACATATTGTAATTTTGCCCCATGAACTTGACGGGCATGAAAAAGAAATCTCCCATTTACAGATTATAGATGATGATTACTTTGGCGGTAAAAAGGTAAAATGTATCGCTAAAGACTGCAAATCATGTGATAATGGTTACAAGCCTATTATGTGTAAAACTTATCCTTTGTGGGTAAAATCGGTGAAAAAAAGTTTTGTGTTTCGTAGTGGTAAGTGTCCGTTGAAAAGCGAACAACTTGCTAAGCATAAGGAATTTGTATTAGATGTTTTCGACAGTTGCAGAAAAGCATTGTTGCCTAAAGTTGATATCGATACATTTCTCTCTAAAGCATGGATTGACCGTTACGAACCATTGTTCCCAACTGAAAAAGGAAACATTGAGTACAAAATGCAAGTAAAAGTTTTGTCCATGTCTGATATGTCCGATATTGAAAAGATGGAGCGGACTCTTCTTGCCAATCCGGATATGTGTTTTCCCTCTGAGACGGAAGATATAGTGAAGTGCTTGCAATCCGGTTGCAGTTTCGGGTTGTTGGTAAATGACAAGCTGGTTGCCTACTCACTTGCCTATTGCACTGAATACGGTACAGCCTACGTGGATAAATGCTTTGTTCATGCTGATTATAGGGGGAACGGATTTCAGTATATCCTTCTCAATGCCAATATTGCCAAACTGATTTCCAATGGCTCGCAAGAGATATTTGCTATGACATCGCCTAAGAATGAGGCAAGCATGAAGAGTTTCATCAATGCAGGGTTCTCATTCAAAAGAGATACCAAATACAAAGAAATTGAACGTTTAATCTTAAAGTGGGAACTATGAAAGTTATAGTCTATACCAAGAATATAATAGAAAACATTGAAAAGGCTCAATCATTTGTTAATGTCCCTATTTCGTTAATGTTCAAGGATTTTTATGAAGATATTTATGAGCATATATCGGATAAGATAAGAAATAAGATTTTTGGACTCCATTTAAAAGACAGTATATGCTATTCTATCGGAAAGGCAGTAAAGGGGAATAGCGGTGCTGTGGTTACATCATTTGCGGATGTTTGGAAATATCTTACTATCAATGGAAATGCGTGCCAAGGAATACATAATTTTTATATTCCGATTAATGCATGTGATAATAGAGAAGGCTTAAGCATTTATGAAGCAAGTAAGTTGGTCAATGAAATAAGGACACTTTCAAGCTCCCATATATATGGTTTGATTACTTCCGGTTGTCTGAATGAAAATCACCCTTCGGAAAAAGAACTGTTCCGTATCTGGAACGGTCTGCGTAATGATATTGAGTCTATCAGCTTGGGAGGTAGTTTTTGGCTTGGGCAAAATAGTAAACTGCCTAGTTTCATAAGTGATGTTCGTATTGGTGAATATATGTTGTTTGGTACAATCCCATATTGTGTTGACAAAGAAAAGCAAGGTCTTAATGGAATTGAGTTACAAGCAAAGGTTATAGGCATTTATCCGGAGCGTAACCAACTCATTATTGATTGCGGTTATTCAATGGCAGATATGTACAAATGCCGGATTTACTATCACACCGATTTGAAATATGAGTACAGTTCCAGTGAATATTCAATAATGCAATGTGAGCATGTTTCGGATTATCGCATTGGTGATGTGATTTATATTGTTCCTGATTATAAATCCTTGGTTAAATTGAAATATGCAGAACATGAATATAGATAAACCTTGGATTGACTATATTGCCAAACGTACGTTTGGCATGGAGTTGGAGTTTGCCGATGGTGACAAACAGCTTATCCCACTTTCATCCGGTTACAAGTGGACGGACAACAAACTAACCATGATGAACAACTCGGACGGTTCGGCAGTTACGCATCACGGTCAGTTTGGCGGTGAGATAAACACTCGACCGTACCATTATTGTGCAGAAGATCTGCAAGAACTGAAGGACTTCATTCAGACCATGAAAGATGCAGGAAGCTATCTTATGTGGAATGAAGGTTTTGATGCACATCTGTATATCAAGGATATGGATTTGGATGTTATCAAACGCATGTTTGTTCTATCCTACTATACTGCATATCCTATCAAGCGGATATTTGACATCGCCGAGTGGTGGGAAACGAAATACCTCGTGCCTAGTCCACCTTGGGATGTGGTAAGGCGTGTACTGGAAGCCGATAATATCGATAACTTGCTGAAGATCTTTAGCAATGGTTCAGACAGAGGGCATATCCGGTATTGGCTTAATTTATGTTCTATTGGAAAGATAGGAACGGCAGAATTTAGGATCTTCAATAGCTCCTGGGATTTCGATAAAATACTGGAGACAATCAAATTCATGTATTCGTTTGTGGAGTACGCCTACCTGCATGAAGATATGGAAGAGTATAAGCAACTCACCACAATTGATAAGTGCCTTGAAGTGTTCAATATAGACTATTCTAAGGTTCCCCAAAGACATAAACCGTTACTTTGGGCAGCAGAACACTCGGATAATGTTACAGTGGTAGGCTCCATGTTTAAGAAATCCAACCGTATGCTTTCCTTTATCAAGAAAGAGGCCTCCAAATTCGATGTAGCCCATGTGGTAAACTCGTATTATATGGATATAGAGCAGGTACTTACCAACCGTGAAATTAAGGTGTATACAAAGGAGTATTTTATCTACATGATGTATAAAGCAATCAAAGGTGAAATACAAGAATTACGCTTTAATGAAGAATATAAGTTTCTAAGTATCAAATCCGAAAATCCTGCTGAAATTATTGCCACTATTCACCTTTTTAATGCCATCAAGAAGCATAAGAACTCACAGGATATTTATCACAAATCGCTTTATGACGATTTTATGGCAAAGTTGGAGCATTACCATAAGAAGTATACGGAACGTTATCAAAATATAGTAGATAACCTTAAAAGTAAGTCTATTGAAGTGCTTTATTGTGCTGATATATCGGATGCGATTCTTAATTGTAAAGAGGATGATATACTAATCTATCAGAATGAATTTCATTCCGGCATGAAAGCTACAAGTAACGCATTGCAACGTTTCTTGATGGATGACCTCGGATGGCAAGAACGAATTAAAACGAAATATGCAGAAATAGATGAAGAACAAGTTAATTACATGGCTCTCTCGCAGCATGGATTTATGGGCAGAAGAGAGGTATTCAAAGACCAACGCACATATATTTGGTCTAATGTGGTAGAAAGTGGAGACAGCAGTTTTAAAAGGCGTACTATCATTCCTTTAAAATATAAACGACTGCCGGATGATTATATGCTTACGGATAAAAGCAAACTCCGGTTTGTACGTGCTTCTATGGCAGAGATTGATTATCTGCGTATGATTTACTTGAAAAAGGGTATTATCCTCGGTTCTGCGCCATTCTGTTACTTATGGTTCTTGGATGATTATGTGTTCGGGGCTTGTATGTTTGATTTCCTGAAGGTAAGCAAATACGGCATGGATGCAGTTTTGATGAAGTCGGATTTCGTGATAGACCATCCATTGCCCAAATTGAGTAGATTGCTAATTATGGGTGTACTTTCGTCAGAGTTCAAAGATGAATTGGACATAAGATATAAACATGAATGTGGAGTGATTGCCACTTCTGTATTTACCGATAAACCGGTAAGTATGAAGTATCGGGGAGTGTTTAAACTGCATGAACGCTGTGTTGGTAAACTCCATTACATACAAGATGCAGGTATTCGTGGAAACTTAGATGATATTTTAAAAGATTTTGTGAAAAAATACGGTGATGAGCCGAGAAAGGAATAATATGGGAAAATTCAAGATAGCGGAAGTGCAGTTATCTGACATTAAGCTGGTCAAGAAAAATGCGCATTTCATGCAGCAGGACACGTTTAATGCCTTAGTGAATAACATTCGTAGGGACGGTCAATTATCGTCTGTACCATTTTGCGTAAAGCATTCGGATGGTTCTTATACGGTAGTGAGCGGTAATCACCGAACACAAGCGGCAAAAATGGCCGGGCTTACTTCCATCCATGTTATGTACATAGATGAAGAGGAGACTACAAACGATTGGTTGCTGGCAACACAATTGTCACATAACAGTATAGTTGGGCAGGACGATGCGGAGATTTTGAAGCAATTGCTTGATGAAATAACAGATGTCGCACTGAAAGAGTATGCGCATATCAGCAATGAAGTTCTGGAAAGCGTAAAGGATATCAACTATACGGTTGAAATGCCGAATAACGAAATCGTTCCTGTAACTCTTATGTTTGTTGATACGCAGAAGGTTTCGTTTGATAAACTCATGGAAACGTTGGAATGTTATTCAGAAAAAGAGCTTGGTAATCTAACTTTGGTGGATATGGACACAATGCGCCGGTTGAATGAGGTGTCGACTAAAGTTCAAGCCAAATATAAAATCAAGGCGCAGGCACTAAGTATTTGTAAGATGTTGGAAATCGTAAACAATGTATTGGAGGGAAATAAAGATGGCACAGAAGTACAGGCTTAATACAAGGCAAAAGAAAGCGAAATTCCTAAAAGCTTTGGACGCAAGGATGCTGAATGTTACCGCAGCTTGTGAGGCTGTGGAAATATCACGCTCAATTGCTTATAAATGGAAAGCGAATGATCCAGATTTTGCCGAAAAATGGAAAGAAGTAGAAGAAAGTTTCTATGATAAGCTAGAAACGACAATGTTTGCTAAAGCTTTGACGGAACACGATAATACTATGCTTATTTGGTTAAGTAAGACTAAAATGAAGCATCGCGGTTACGTTGAAAAAGTAGAGCAAGATTTGAGTATTAATCCATTTGAGAAATTAATGCAAGAATTGCCAGACGATGAGGAATGAGCAAAGATGAAAAGTCTATACGATACATGAAAGCATGGCGAGAGGATTGGTGCAAGTTCGCTCATGATGTTCTTCATTCAAGACTAGACAAAGAGCAACAAGCTATTCTTCAATCCGTTCAGCATAATCCAATGACTGCTGTAGCATCGGGCACAGCTCGTGGGAAAGATTACATTGCAGCTTGTGCATCTATGTGCTTCATGTATCTTACTCCACGTTGGAAAGAAGGTAAGTTAGTTAAGAATACCAAGATTGCCATGACAGCTCCTACAGCTCGTCAGGTTCAAAATATAATGATACCTGAAATATCCCGTTTATTTAGAAATGCAGGGTTCTTGCCCGGACGTCTACTATCTTCCGGCATTAAAACAGATTACGAAGAGTGGTTTCTAACGGGGTTCAAAGCTGGTGATGACAACACAGAAGCATGGTCTGGTTTCCATGCTGTAAATACCATGTTTGTTGTTACTGAAGCTTCCGGTATATCAGAAGCGACATACAACGCTATTGAAGGTAACTTACAGGGTAATTCCCGCTTTCTCATAGTGTTCAATCCTAATGTTACTACCGGTTACGCAGCTCGTGCCATGAAGTCTGACCGTTTTGCAAAATTCAGACTTAGCTCTCTAAATGCAGAAAATGTAGTAAAGAAGCAAATTGTAATACCCGGTCAAGTGGATTATGAATGGGTAAAAGACAAGGTAATAAATTGGTGTTCTCCCATTCAAAAAACAGATTTCAATGAGGGAGAAGGCGATTTCAATTGGGAAGGTAAACTATACAGACCTAACGATTTGTTTCGCGTCAAGGTACTTGGTATGTTTCCTAAAGTGTCGGAAGATGTTCTCATCCCTTATGAATGGATAGAAATAGCAAACAGGAATTGGCAGGAGTTACAGGAAAATGGTTTTATCCCAGCCAAATCTTGTAAGTTAGGTGTTGACGTTGCCGGTATGGGACGCGATAACAGTGTGCTTTGTCCGCGATACGGTAACTACGTTTCTCAATTTGAAGTTCATCAATCTGCCGGGCGTGCGGATCACATGCATGTGGTAGGTATGATGATTCCCTATCTAAAGAAGAAAGGAGCAAAAGCATTTATTGATACTATTGGAGAGGGAGCAGGTGTCTATTCTCGTTTGTTAGAAGAAAAATTTACAAACGCTTTTTCATGCAAATATTCGGAAGGGGCAGATGGCTTACACGATATTACTGGCGAATATGAATTTGCAAATATGAGAGCATACCTATATTGGGCTTTACGTGACTGGCTTAATCCTAAAAATGGTTTTGGTGCCGCTCTCCCACCCTGCGATCAGTTAATGGAGGAGGCTACCGAAACCAAGTGGAAGTTCCTTAGTAATGGAAAGATTATCATTGAGCCTAAAGAAGATATCAAAAAACGTATTAAACGTTCTCCTGACTATATGGATGCATTAGCGAATACGTTTTATCCTAGAGATTATAGCTTTATTAGTGATGAAGAGTTGCTTAAAGACTTTTTGTAGTTGTGTTTTTTTAGTACCTTTGTAACCGAAAACACTCCTTGTTTGTGTTTTCATTGCTCTTATGTGCGCTGGCTTGTGAAAGTCGGCGCATTTCTATTGTACGGTGAGCTGTTTTCTTATTGTGCACCTACCTTAGAGGCGTGCAGAGAAAGACGGAACAAATGGCTGCAAAGTCATTGATACAAGTTATGGTAAGTGATTTGGAAGAGAGAGTATCGCATACCCTCTCTTTGTTTCTGGTATTATTTTCCAACAAGTAATAGTAACAGCCAAAAAATACCTAATACTATGGCAATAAATTCGTATGGATCTTCTCTTAAATAATTAAGAAAAAATTTAATTTCTTGTATTATTTTTTGCATATATATTATTTTGCAAAGCTATTTCGTGTTCAAGTTCTTTAGATATGGCTTTATTGATAAACTCATTAATTGTTGTTCCAGTGCTGGAAGCAAAAGCGGCTACACGGGAATGTAAGTCTGGTGACATACGTAGATTTAACTTCCCACTATAAGGCTTTTCAGGCTGTATATTTCTTTCTTTACAGTTTTCAAGATAAAAGTCTATAGATTCCTCAAAGTCTTTACGGACCTCATCTACAGACTTTCCTTCATAAAGGATTGACGCTTTTCTCATCCCTTGCACTTTGCCAAACAGACAATTGTCTTCCGGACTGTATTCTACAGAACCGGAATATCCTTTGTATTTTAAAAGTCCCATACTACTTTGTTTTAGATTGTTTATATTTCTCAATCAAATTGTTTTTCTTTATATGCTCAATTATTCCTTTTATCACGTATGATTTCAAAATGCTTCCGGGATGTGGCTTATGTAAAATGAAAGGAGCTTCTTCGTCTGGTCCTATAAACTCAACACGGGAACCTGATGTAGCACCTTTGTTGCTTTCCTTGTATCCAAAAATCCCGAATAAGCGTTTTGCTTCATCATAGGTAAAATCCTTTGGGCATGACAAAATACGTTCTATTAGTTTTTCCTTTGTACCCATAATCGTTTGTTTATGCAAAGGTACTAAAAATAGTACCAAATACAAACAGATAATATAAAATATTGTATTTAAGGTAAGTTTTTCTGTTGAATGTGACATTTTTACAGCCACTTTTATTATATTTGCATCATAGCATTTGATGCTAACGTGCTCCTTCACGTTACCGGGTAGTACGTATTGTGCTATCCGGTTCCTTTTTGGAGCAGTATCATGTGTAACTAATCACCGTATGAAGGAGTACGGAACTACATTATGAACACAATTAAAATTTTTGAGAATGAGCAATTCGGAAAGGTAAGAATTGCGATGGGTGAAAATAACGAACCTTTCTTTTGCTTGGCAGATGTATGCCAGATTTTGGATTTGATTCCCAGTAAGGTAGCGCAAAGATTAGATAAGGATGTACTTTCAAAGTATCCCCTTGAAACAGCCGGTGGAATCCAACAGGCAAATTTTGTTGATGAGGATGGTTTGTATGATACAATATTGGATAGTCGTAAGCCTGAAGCTAAAAAGTTCCGCAAATGGGTAACAAGCGAAGTGTTGCCATGTATCCGTAAGACAGGTGGCTACATCGCTACCAAAATGGACGACACTCCAGAAGAAATCATGGCACGTGCGCTTATTGTGGCACAAGAAACACTGAAACGAAAAGAACAGCGTCTTATAGAGGCTGAGCAGAAGATCCAAAAAGATGCTCCTAAAGTCCTTTTTGCCGATGCTGTATGTACCTCTCAACGTTCGTGCCTTATTGCTGAATTGGCAAAAATTCTCCAACAGAACGGAGTGAATATCGGTCAGAACCGTTTGTTCGGTTGGATGCGAGAGAACGGTTATCTTTGCCAAAAAGGTGATTATTATAATCAGCCAACGCAGAAATCTATGAAATTGGGACTTTTTGAGTTGAAGAAAACATCAATTACCAAGCCGGATGGTTCGGTATTGGTAACAACCACTACCAAAGTAACCGGCAAAGGACAAATATATTTCGTGAATAAATTCCTATCTAAATAATCAATATAAAAAAAGGTGTCAAGTGACACTTTACTATATTTATGGACGAAATAACAGCTATATTAGACATTACGCGCCCGGTTGATAATATCATCAACGACTTAAAAGGAAAGTCAGTCTATGTCCCCTCATGGGATAATCTTATTAAAGACTATGAACCAACATTGCATTCGATAGTAAATGATAACATTGGTCGAAAAGATAAGGTAAAATCTGATGGTACGGTAGAAAAAGCTTCCCGTATTTATATCGGTCTTGAAAAACTCCTTACAAAACGGATGACAGAGTTTATGTTTTCCATTCCAGTAAAACGTGTCTATCATAATATTGAGAACAATGAAACTCGCCAACAAATAGCGAAAGCAATTGAGAATATATACAAGTATGCTCGTATAGACAGTGAGAATATTAAACGTGGCAACGCCTATTTTGCGTCATGCGAGGTATTTACCATTTGGTATACGGTTGAAAATCCCAATTCTCTATATGGTTTTCAAAGTAAATTTAAGCTGAAATGCAAGACCTATTCCCCGATGGAGGGCGTCGGGCTGTATCCGTTGTTTGACGAGTTGGGAGATATGGTTGCTATGTCTTTTGAATACAAGAAGAAAGTCAAGGACGAAGAAATTGCTTTTTTTGAAACATATACTTCTAAGATCCATTACAAGTGGAAGCAGCAAGGATCTGGGTGGGAACAAATCAAAGCGGAACCAATAGCTATATTGAAGATCCCCGGTGTTTATGTTCATCGCCCAGTTCCTATTTATCATGGTTTGTCTTATTTGCGTAATGAGATAGAATATACCCTTTCTCGTAATAGTGATGTTATCGCCTACAACAGTGCTCCTATCCTTAAAATTGCAGGGGCTACACAAGGAAAAGAAGATAAGGGGGAAAGCCGTAGGATATTCCGTGTTGAAAATGGAGGTGATGTGTCTTATGTTTCATGGTCTCAGGCTATCGAAGCACTAAAGTACCATGTAAGTACCCTGATTAGTCTATTCTGGTCACAATCACAAATTCCGGATATATCATTCGAGAACATGAAAGCATTAGGAAATATCGGGTTTGATGCTAGACAGACCTTGCTGACTGATGCCCATCTGAAAGTAGGTGATGAAAGTGGTGATTGGATAGAATCGTTTGAGCGTGAATGCAGTGTAATCAAGGCTTTCTTGAAAAGCATGAATACTTCATGGGTTAAAGAGATTGACAATGTAGAAGTTGAGCATGTCATTACTCCGTTTATCCAAATGGACGAGGATGCAATGACTGATAGACTTATAAAACAGAATGGTGGCAAGCCAATCAAGAGCCAGTTGCAAACTATTAGAGAAGCTGGTTCTAATAATGCGGAGGCAACTTTGGATCAGATACATAAAGAAGATGCGATGGATTTACAAGCAAAACAATCAAGAATGAACGGTTTATTTGAAAGTGCGGAATAACATGAAAGTACCAATAGATAATATGACCTTTGCCGAAAGCGAATACCTTAGAGGAAATAAAGTATGGAAAGCCCAGACACTTTATAATTTCGCGAAAGCAAAGGAATACCCTGTACGTGATATGCCATTGTGGAATATAGACCTGACTGTTGAACCGTTTGAGTGCAGCCAGCTTCATAGTTTTATCTTTCAATGCAAACGTGTTCGTGATTGTTCTTTAGACTACCCTATTATACTGGATGAAGTAGGACAAATAGCAGATGGATACCATAGATTATGCAAAGCTATTTTAGAAGGTAGAAAAACGATTAAGGCTATCAGGCTGCTGGAAATGCCGGCACCTGATAGAATTGAGGAGGGATAAATATGAAAAGACATTCAAAGATAATTACGGTAGAATATGTAGTATAAGATTGTCCTATCTGTGGCAAAATTATAGTGAAGCATTATTTATATCCGATGGTTGATAAAAGAAAGAACAAATTTGTATATGGCAAAAAAAGTAATAACACAATCTAAGTATCATTGTCGGGATTGCGTGCATAGCTATGACCGGCACGAGAAGAACTTGAAAGGTGAGTTCTTCATGTGCCGTTGTCCGTTTTTCACTTCCAGCCGCTTTCTTAACCGTGACGTATGTGACAAGTTCAATAAGAAATGAGCCAATCTTAAAAACAGAACAATCTTTTTTGTCTTACCACCGTGATTTTTCTGCCTACTCTAATAAATAGATTAAAAACAAACCAATATGTCAAAACCTAAGATTCCGAATCAAAAGAAGAAATATCAAGAGCTTAACACAAGGCTGAATAAATATGTAGCTTTAGTGGAGCATATATATGATGTTCTGAATTTGGAAGCTGCTAAAGCTGTATTACGCACTGATTATTCATCTAATAGTGAAAATCCTTTTAAATGGTCTGATTACCCACAGACTAAAAAACAGATAGAGGATATACAGGCTCAATTTGTTAATTATATTCATACGATTATCTATCGAGGTATTAGTGAAGAATGGAAAAATAGTAATGAAGTGCAAGACTTGATGGCAAATAAAGTTCTAAAGGCTTATAATGCCCAAGTTGATGGGGAAAAATACAAAGTCTTATATCAAGTAAACTCTGATGCTTTGAAAGCGTTCCAAAACCGCAAGGATAAAGGCTTTAATGTCTCTGCCAAACTTTGGCAACAATCCACCATTTATAAACAAGAACTTGAAGCAGCTATATCTTGCGCTATTCAGAAAGGAACAAGTGCTATTACTTTGAGTAAACAAATCTCTAAATATCTGCTTGATTTTCCATCACTGCAAAAAGATTATAAAGACAAGTATGGTAGTGCAGAACATTTAAAGGATTGCGAATACCGTTCTATCCGACTGGCTCGATCTGAAATTAACATGGCTTACCGGACTGCTGAAAATGAGCGTTGGAAACAAATGGATTTCGTTGTGGGGTACGAAATAAAGCTAAGCTCTTCACATCATCACCGTATGCCACATGGGGATATATGCGATAGGTTAGCAGGTAAATATCCTAAAGATTTCGTTTGGACTGGCTGGCATCCGAATGATTTATGCTATAAAATACCTATCCTTAAAACAGAAGAAGAGTTTTGGGAATGGGATGGTAGAAGTGAATCTACGACTGAAAGTGTGAATGAAGTCAAGGATGTACCGAATGCATTTAAACAGTGGATTGGCACAAATTCCCAACGCATAGCAGATGCAAAGAGAAATGGAACTTTGCCATATTTTTTAAAGGATAACCCGTCATATCTTAAATAATAACTGCTTATATACAGATACATTCAGTTTCATAACACGGAGTACAAGATTATTTTCGTACTATGTGTCTTATTATAATAGTTTAACAATTAAAGTGAAGTAAAAAGAATCACTTTTCGTATATTTGCATAAAGCATGTGAAGTTACATGCAACCGAACTTGTCGTGAATACATTCATTGCTCTTAATGTATGATTAAGAAGGTTGACGGTCTGCTTGCATGTAATGTTTTGCAGGCCGTTTTTATTAATTAAAACATTGTACAATGGATAGAAAACAACAGGTTTTGTTGAAATTGAAACCGAAAGTGAAGGCGTTCGGGTTCAATAAAAAAGAGGTGATGGGTATCGCTGCTAGAATTGCCGATAACCTAACCTCCACAGATGATGCCTCCGATGAGGACGTAAACGCAGAAATTGAAGCAGCTATTGATGCGGTTCTCCCCTACCTGCAAGTCAGCCAGTCTTTTGCAAATCGAGTAATCGAAGAAAACCGCAAAAAGAATGGCGATGACGAAACCGATGACGGCGATGATACATCATCGAACACTTCAAACAATCGTCAGACGGGTTCAAACAAAAATGATCCTCAGCAGAATAAAAGTAATGATGATGCTCCAGCATGGGCAAAGGGATTGCTTGACAAGGTTGATACACTTACCAATGAAATTTCGGTATTGAAAGGTGAAAAAGTCACTACATCAAGAAAATCCAAGCTCAACGAGTTGCTCAAAGATTCGGGTTCTTTCGGCAGTCGCATCCTGAAAAGTTTCGACCGCATGAAATTTGAAACCGAAGAGGAGTTTGACGAGTTTTATTCGGAAGTTGAGGAAGACCTGAAGAATTACAACCAAGAATGTGCAGATGCAGGTTTGTCTACATTGGCTAATCCGCCTGCCGCAAGTGGTAAAAGTTCGGGAAAACAAGATGAAGTGATTAGTGACGCTGAAATCAAAGCGTTGGCTGACACATTCTAAACATTAACAAAAAACTAAGTATTAAAAATGGGTGCAACAGCAAATTTAGCAAGTGAATTGCAGGTGATTACTTCTGGTCTTGATTCGGTTGTAATCAGACGATACGGTGCTGGTATCATTGGTGGTCGCACGCTTGATGTCAGTGGTTATCCATATGATGTAATTAAGGCTGGTCATGTTATTATCGCATCAGATGATGACGAAACACTATTCAAGCCTATGCCGCTAAAAGCATCGAATTATGATCAATATGATACATTGCCCGGTAGCCATCATTATGTAGGTGTATTGGTAAGAAGCGTTACAAAGGATGCTCCTTTAGCAGCAATCATGTACGATGGTGAAGTGAATGATAAAGCAAGTCCGTATTCAGTGGATAATATCAAAACTGCAATGAAGACGGAGTTGCCTGGATTAGTATTCATGCACGATTAAAAGAGGAGGTAAAAAATGGTACAATCACAATTTGTGGAGTACATCAGAAAAATCTTTCCGAGACTCCAGAATGTAGTAGATACAGTGAACGGCAAGCGGAACGGTGACAACAAACGCACCTATTTGCATAAATCTATGTTGAGAAAGGTTTATTCGGCAGACCAGAAATGGTCTAACGCTGCGGTAAACACTACTTATGTAGCAGCCGACATGGTGTCGATGAACTCGCCACTTCCGATTAAAAGCCGCGATGCCATTGCTCACGCCAATGGTTCTCTGCCGAAAATCGGTATGAAAAAAATCATGTTTGAATCGGATATCAATACCGTTAACATAATGAAAGCGCAAGGTGCGGAATGGACGAACATCGCGAATAAGCTGACTTCCGACCCGATTGCTTGCTCTGTCGGTATTGACGAACAGAATGAAGCGAACTTCCTGACCGGATTGTCTAATGGTATTGTAGCTGTGGAGGATGAAAACAATACCGGTACGGCTTTGCGTATCAATTTCGGCTATCTGCCTGAAAACTGTTTTGGTGTTGAGACGCAAAATGAGCTTACGCTTGATGACATTAAGCGTGTATTGGCTTATGCTGACAATAACGGCGACACAATCATCACTATCTGCATTGCATTGTCCACCTACAACAAGTTGCGTCAGACGCAAGGGGCAAAAGAACTGGTAGCCAATTATCGCGGTCAGACTTTTGACAGTAATACAAAGCTCCCTGTTCCGACAGCATCTTTGTTTGACGAAGCATTTGCGGATGATAACAACGGGGTTGCTTTCCTGAAAATTGACCGTTCAATCATCTCAGAGAAGAACGGCAAAAGGAAACCGTACAAGCCGTGGAACCAGAACAAGTTGATTTTCCTTACCACAGAAGAAGTCGGTGCTTTGGTGTGGGGAACGCTTGCGGAAAATACAAATCCGGTAGAGGGTGTTGTTTATTCAACCGTTGATGAGTACAAACTCATCAGCCGTTACAGAACAACGGAGCCGTTTACCGAAACTACGAGTGGGCAGGCTCTTGTGCTCTCTGTTATTGAGAACGTGGATCAAATCTACTCTCTTGATCTTTCGGAAGCTCAGGCGGTAGATACCTCAGCTGAAACTTCTGACAGTACGGATGCGAAAATCACTATTTGGGGAAATACTTACAAGAAGCCGGAGTTTGTCAAGGAATTCAATAAAATAACAGGCAAAAATCTAGCTTCAACTATTGCAGATGACAAGCTGATTGCCGCCGTGAACAGGCTGAATGACTTTGACGAAGCGAAATTGAAATCCGCAGTTGAATCTCATAAATCAGAATAAGCCATGAAGACAATACAGCAAGCTCTCGTAGACGAAATACACTATCCGATTTCTATCGGTTTTGTAGAGAATGTGATGATTAAACGTAATCTCAATGGTGATGATGAGTTTGGTTATGATATAGATCATTCTAACGAATACCAGGGAGCTTTAGCTGATTGTCTTTGGTCTTTGGTCCAGGCTATCAATTTCTCTGAAGCAGACAAGTCCTTCGGGGCTTTATCTGATAAAGATAAAGAACGGATACTTTTACGTGTTAACTCCATTTACAAGACTATTGGTGAACCTTTAGTAGAACTGGAGGCAAAACCAACGGTGTATGTAGGTGACTGTTTGTTGTAGTATGGCTGTTTTGAGTAGAAATCCACATCGTTTGCAATACCTTGTATCTGCTTCAGGATACGAGGATGAAAACGGAGATTACCATTCGGGTGAAGAACATTGGGAAGGTGAAATTCCCTGTGATGCTGTTCCTGCCGGTGAATCGGATGAAAGGGAATTTGAAGATGGCATAATACGTAAATACTCTTATGAGGTTTGTAATATACCAGCAAACTGCCGTGCTTTTACAATAGGAGATAGAGTCAAGATAAGTCTGCTCGGAGGAATAGAAAGAGAATTTGAAGTGAAAGGTTTTCATCGTTACCAGCTTCAGTGCAAAATTTGGGTTTAGGATATGGGTATAAGAATGGCTACCAAACTTGATGAAATTCATAATACACTTATGAGGGAGGCACAACGGGTTGAAAGGCTAACAATACGCGCTTTGTCGTATCTTGGAGAACAATGTGTTATCAGGGTACGTGATAGAGGTGGTGATAAAAGTTGGTATGATCAGTCTGGTAATTTGCGTAGCTCAGTTGGCTATGTAATAGCCCATAATGGCAGTATTATCCAATACTCAGACTTTAATCAGGTGAAGCAGGGTTCACAAGGTGTAAAAGTCGGCAAAGACTTAGCAGAAGAACTGGCTAGAAGATATTCCAATGACTATGCTCTTGTTATTGTTGCCGGAATGAATTATGCTGAATATGTGGAAGCGATGGATAACAAGGATGTGCTTGCGTCAACGGAGCTATGGGCAATAGACCAAGTACCCAAGATGCTTGAAAAATTAAAGATACAGATTGCTAAATGATGAAATCGGACATTGAAATATCAAAATTTGTATATCACAAGATTAAAGGATCAATCCTTGAAAGAAGTGTAACCGGGAAATTGAGTGATAGGGGTAGACCAGATAAATCGGACAAGGAGGATATTGTCATATCTGTACTTGCCAATGAGGGATGCGGTCAGATCCAGCGAGCTTATGTGAATGTCAATGTTTATGTTAGGGACCAATGGAATTCTAGAACAAAAGCATGGGAAAAGCATACACTCCGTATAGGGGAATTGTGTGACTTGTGTAAGTTTCTCTTTTATATACGTAAAGAAGAGTTTCATACAGTTCCTAAAGAATGTAGTCAAAAAGTCATGTCTACCGGTGTTTCTTTTGAGGATGGACACACGGAACATTTCATCAACAACAAGCTGTATATTGAGATAAATAACGAATAAGTATTAACTATATTAAGCAATATAGAACTATGGCAGTAATCGGATGGGGTAAGCCCCGTATTTTTATTAAAGACCTTGATGCAGTATCACCTGCATGGGAAGAATTGCCTACTCCGGTAGAGGATTCCACACAGTTGACAACGACAAAAGGTGACAAGAAAGAAGCAAAGATTGAAGGAGGAGAGAACGAGGATGTAAAGTATGGAAAAAACACCTATGCTCTTACTTTCAATATTCGTGCTGCAAAAGGGCGTAAGCGTCCTATAAGTGATAGTGATGGAGTGGTAGCACATAATTATGCTGTTGCTTTACAGCCTGAAGATCCTGATGTTCAGGGATTCTGTATGGAAAAAACTACCGTTTCTGTTGAGGATTCATTTACAGCGGCAGATGGTGGTATTTGGGCGTATACCTTTGATGCTTTGAAGCCGGGTTCGGACAAAAAACAGATTCAATGGGGTAAGATTATAACAACGCCTACTTCTGGTAAGCCGACTAAGGTTGAATGTGACCCAGAAGATGAATCTGGAGATGGAGATAAATTTGAAGTTGCTCCTAATCCTAGTGTAGGTGGATAGTTTTTCAGGATGATAGCCTGCCGTGGGGGCTTTATACCCACGTGTATTGCGGAAATGGTGTAATGGATGCACGTATGTCTACCAGGCATTAGGTTACAGTTCGAATCTGTGTTTCCGTTCGATTTTGAAAATTTGGTTTGTTATTCATATGTCTTTTAATGCCGGTTGTCTGTGAAGATATCCGGCATTAATTAAAAAAAACAAGAACCGTTATGTTAGAAGATGGGAAACTTATAGACATGGACATTGCGGATACTATAATTGAACGTCCACATGGTTTTAAAGTAAATCAACGTCAGTTTTATCTATATCCGGTTACTCTTGGAAAAACATACCTAATATCAAGGCTTGTGGAGTGTCTTGGCATAAATCTGGAAATTATCAAGGCTAATCCGTATATGGAAGCGTTGAGAATATGTCAGGAAAAAAAAGAAAGCGTGTGCCGTATTTTGTCCTATCATACCATCAATAAGAAAGAAGAATTGTTTGATTATGATTTTGTACAAGAAAGATGTAATTTCTTCTATAAAGAAATAGATAATGACAGTATGGCACAACTATTGGTTATGGTATTGTCAGAAGGAGACATATCAGCATATATAAAACACCTTGGAATAGATAAGGAAAAAGAATGGCAAGCAAAAGCCATGAGAGCCAAGAAGGATAATAATTCTCTTACATTTGGCGGCAAAAGCATATATGGCACATTGATAGATACAGCTTGTCAACGGTACGGATGGACTTTTGAATATGTTGTTTGGGGTATTAGCTATGCCAATTTACAATTGCTCCTTGCCGATTCCGTAACGTCCATATATTTGTCTGACGAGGAACGTAAGCGAGTTAACATACCTCAAGACCGTGATATCATCAATGCCGATGACCCTGCAAATATGGCAAAAATCAAAGCCATGAAATGGGATTAAATACGACAAATAGAACAGTGCGATAAATAAAAGGCAAAAAAATCACGAGGGTTATACAAAAACTCTCGCGATTTATCGGTGAAATAGGATAATCAGAAAATGACTATTCTACTATTACTACGGTATTGTTTGCTACTGATGCATCAAACTCATAACCGATTTTCATCTCAGCCTTGGAACCACAAGGCAGAGGGATACAGGTGCAGCAGAATATTACAACAGATAAAGGAGTCCTGTTTTTTCCTGTTATATATACTTCAGATGATGAGAAGTTCACATTATCACCAGATGGCAAAGTTAAATAGCGCATCCTGATTCCTAATCTTCCCTTGGTTCCAAACCATGCAGATCTTTTCGCCTCATACACTACCCCCTTGGCTATAGTTCCGGCCGGTATGGCTACAACCTTGTCTATGATAACATCTCTGGAAACTTTAAAATCAATATTCTGCCCCTCATGTGCTTTGGAGGCTCTGACATTACTTATGGATTCCAAAGGAACAATTGTACCAGCTTTAATGATAACTTCTTTTTTTTCTTGAGCAAAAGCTGTTATTGAATAAAGAAATACGGTCAGTAAAAATAAAACTTTCTTCTTCATAATGTAAATACTAATGTTAATTTTAATGTTCACAACTTTTTATTGCCATTTTAAGTGCTTCTTCAAGTCTGTCTGCATATTTAAATATATCATCCATGTTGTCAATCTGAATCCATTCACAACTCTTATATTGGTCTACCGGTATTCCTATTTGCTTTTTTCTTGCTCCGATAGAAACACGGCATATCCAGAACCATTGGCTGTTATCGATATTTACAACGAAGTAACTTTTATAGTCTTTATAGGTTATGCGTGACACATCCACGCTTTTTCTTAAAATGCTTCTTACGATGTTGTAGGCATCTAATTCCTCTTGTGTTGTTACGACACCGGATTCTTTATCCATGTATACAACTCCGTCCGGGAGTTTCTTTTCTGTATCTTCTGTGGAAGTATTTATGGATGTATTGTCTATCGTTTGGAGTGAGTCAGATGTTTGCTCGCTGTTTTTTATAGCTGTATTTAGTCTATCTGAAATAATATCATTAATAACAGATGTGATGGATTTCTTTACGAGTGGTGTAAACATATCTATCACCTTCGATGTGATTTGACCTGAAGTATAGGCTTGACGTGCGAAGAATCGAACAAATTCTGCTGTAGGTGATGCAAATTCGTTATTCAATATTGATTTTATTTCTGTCGTGTATTTCAATTCGTTTGCCGTACTTAGAACATCCTCTTCATTGTAATATGACTTATGGAATTTCTTTAGTTGCTCTATATCCGCATCTGATAAGTCAAGCATGTTCACGATAAGAAAAGGTTTCTCATCCATAATATTGATTTTCTCCAAGTCGGTGTAAAATCTATATTCTATCCCATTGGTAAGCACGCCAAAACGGGCTTTTGACGCTACAAAATATTTTTGTAGTTGGGTGTCATGCAGGTTTAGGTCTTGCTTGCAGTGTTTGCATTCTATAAGAAGTATAGGATTTTCATCCTTCATTATGGCATAATCGATTTTTTCTCCTTTTTTCTTTATTAAGTCACAATCCATTTCAGGCACGACCTCAAAAGGGTTAAAAACATCGTATCCTAAGGCTGCAATCATTGGCATTATAAATGCGTTTTTTGTAGCTTCTTCTGTAGCTATCTTGTCTTTTTGTTTTTTTATATTATCAGATAGCCGTACAACTTGATCCTTAAAATCCATTGCTCTGCTTTTTACGTTGTAATATTTTACAAATATATATTTATATAATAATATAAACAAAATTAAAGATGGGAAAATAAACCGTTGAATATATTTTGTGTGTTTTGTGACTCTAACTATGTCATTTATTGTTATATTTGCAATGCCGTGTGATGTTGCACGGAACTATTTCTATCGAAAAGACCTATGGCTGGAATACATTTTGACATTACAGGTGATAATTCTAATTTCTTACGTAGACTTCGTGAAGTAGAGAATGGTGTAAAAAACACGTCCAAGCAAATAGAGCAAAGCGGTTTAGGTATTGAAGAACTGTTTAACCGTATGACTAGAGCTGCCGCAGCATTCGGAGCTGGTTTTACTGCAAAAGAATTAATTTCAAATATTGCACAAGTCCGAGGAGAATTCCAACAATTGGAAGTTGCATTTAAGACAATGCTTGGCAGTGAGGATAAGGCTAATGCCCTCATGCAGCAATTGGTAAAAACGGCTGCTACCACTCCTCTTTACCTTCAAGGCGTAGCAAATGGAGCTAAACAACTTCTTGCTTATGGAGAAAATGTTGAAAACGTAAATGACGACTTGATACGTCTTGGAAACATAGCCGTCGGCCTTTCTCAGCCACTTGGTGATATTGTGTATTTGTATGGTACTACCATGACGCAAGGACGGTTATATACCGCAGATTTAAATCAGTTTACAGGTCGTGGTATTCCTATGATTCGCGAATTGGCAAAAGTATTCGGAGTAGCAGAAGGAGAAGTAAAAAGTTTAGTTGAAGCAGGGAAAGTGGGATTCCCGGAAGTCCAGAAAGTCATCCAAAACCTTACAAATGAGGGAGGAATGTTCTACAACCTTATGCAAGAACAGTCCAAGACAATCACTGGGCAAATTTCTAATATAGAGGATGCTGTTTCCACCATGTTCAATGAGATAGGGAAAGCCAATGAAGGAATTATAAACGAAGCTCTGTCCGGTGTTTCTTATTTGGTTGAGAATTATGAGAAAGTGGGAAAAGTTCTTGTTGGTCTTGTAGCAACTTATGGCGTATATAAAGTGGCTGTGATGACAGTCACGGCTTTGCAAGCTTTACAAGCTTCAGGTATTGCCGCTCTAACTATTGCCGAACGTGCCCACTACGGATGGCTGGTTTTGCAAACAACGGCACAAAAAGCTTTGAACGCTGTTATGTTTACTAATCCGTATGTGTTATTGGCAACTGCTGTTGTAGGGCTTGGAGCTGCAATGTGGTCGTTATCCGATAATACAACGTCAGCAGAACGTGCTTTAGATTCATATAACAAGAAAATAGAAAAACTCAACACGGACGAGGAAGATCGGAAACGTACTTTGGAAGGTCTTGTTAGCACCATTAATAGCGAGGTGGAAGCCGATGTTACTAAACTCAAAGCTTTAAAAGATATTGAGGAACTATACCCAGCACTCTTTAGGAAATATGTTGATGAGAAAGGTCATATACAGGATTTGATTGGTTTTTGGAAGGCATATAATGAAGAAGTTGTAAAATCCAGAACACAGTCAAAACAGGCTATAGTCGAGTCCTTGGAACAACAGATAAAAAGTGCGGAATGGGCTTATAATTTAGCTAAGAAGGAGAACAACCGTTCCGAAATGAAGGTTCAGGCACAGCGTATCGAAGACCTGAAGAATGAATTGGCAAACGCAAGAAAGGATGTCTTGTCGGAAATCAATGTCCAATTGGAAGTTGAGAACAGACAGGAAACAAAAGAAACTACATATCAGGAAGATTTGGCAAATGCTAAAGCCGAATGGGAAAAAGCGAAAAAAGGGTATGAGTCATTAATCAAAGATCAGACGGCTACATCGAAACAGGTGAAAGAAGCCAAAGATAAGATGGAGGCATCCGAAAAGGCATACAAGGATCTGGGCGGAGTAACTGGGAGCGAATTAACCAGACAGGAAAATCTAGCAAAAAAGCAAAAGGAAAACCAAGAAAAGCTGGATGGGCAACTTCTTTCACTTCGCCGTCAGAATCAGCAAGATGAAATCAACCTGATGAAAGAAGGCACGGAAAAGAAGTTGGAACAGATTGACTTTGATTATCAAAAACAGCTTGATGCGATAAGAAAACAGGAGGAAGAATGGAGCAAAGCCGGTAACGGTAAGCTGGCCGACAAGCAGGCACAGAAAATTTCAGAAGCTTATACCAATGCCGAAAGTATGAGAGATAAAGATATTTCCGATGTAACTGAAGGACAGCTGAAAGCCGAACAACAGGCTTTGAACGATTACTTGAAAGAATATGGCACGTTTCAGCAACAGAAATTGGCTATCGCCCAAGAGTATTCGGAAAAAATAAGGAAAGCGCAGGAAGAAAGCGGTGCTAATAGTGCACAAGTAAAGTTGCTGGAGAAACAACGTGATGTTGCCATACAGAACAAGGAAACGGAAGCCATAAAAGCCAATATAGATTGGGTTACTGTGTTCGGTGAGTTTGGTTCCATGTTTTCCGACATGATAAAGCCCGCCTTGGACGAAGCGAAAAAATATGTACGGACTGACAAGTTCAAGAACTCCGATCAGGCAAGCCAGAAATCATTGATTGACGCCATCAGCCAGATGGAAAAGTCTTTGGGTGGTACAAGTGGAGTCAACTTCAAGAAACTTGGAGAGGATGTAAAAGCCTATCATACAGCCGAACAAAACCGTATCAATGCCATAGAGATTGAAACAGCCGCTTTGGAAAAACTAAAGAAATCACAGGATGATTACGCCAAAGCACAGAAGAGTGGAACAGAAGAAGAAAAGCAGGTTACAGCGAATGCCCTTGATATAGCACGACAGAATGCTGACATTGCATCCGCCAATGTAAAGACACAGACGGATATCGCCAATCAGGCCCAGCGTAATGTGACTGATACCGCCACCAGACTGAAAGCAAGCATGGAAAATTTGTTGGGAGGCTTGCAGCAGATTTCATCCGGAGGGTTGTATAACGCATATAGTGGAATTATCAAAACCGTGAACGGATTCAAGGACGTCATAGGTAAGACATCGGAATCGCTTCAAGAAGTTCCCATTGTCGGATGGATTTTGTCTATTATTGACGTACTCAAAGACGGATTGAGTGATCTTGTCGGTGGTCTGCTTGATGCTGTTCTAAATGCGGTCAGTGGGATTATCAGTGATGTTTTGTCTGGAGACTTGTTTGTTACAATTGGGAATTCATTGAAAAATGGAATAGGTAATATCCTTAATGCGATTTCTTTCGGTGGTTTTAATTCTTTGTTTGGTATTGGCGGTAATAAAAAAGAGGTCGAGGAAGCTATCAACAGATTGACAGACCGTAACGAAACGTTACAAACTGCCATTGAAGACTTGACTGACGAAATGAAGGCAAGCAAGGGAACGCAGTCTGTTGCCGCATACCGGGATGCTTATAAGTATCAAAAAGAAACTATTGATAATTATAAGCGTATAGCGCAGGAACAAGCACGTTATTCTGGTTCTCATCATAGTTGGAATTATTATTGGGGCGGTTTTTCTCAGGAACAGATAGACCGTCTGAGTGGAAAGATTGGTCGTGATTGGAATGGTGATATCTGGAATCTTACCCCAGAAGAAATGAAAATGCTCCGTGAGACAGTAGATATGTGGGAAACCATTCAGAATACCGGCAAAGGTGGATACGGTGATCGTCTGACTGATAAGTTGAATGACTATATTGATCAAGCTGGTACGTTGGAAGAACTGACGAATGAACTTTACGAGGGTCTGACTGGAATGTCATTTGATTCTATGTATGATAGTTTTGTAGACAATCTTATGGATATGAAATACGATGCGAAGGCAGCATCGGAAGATATATCAGAATACTTTATGCGTGCCATGCTTTCCAATAAGATTGGTGAGTTATACAGTGAAAAGTTGGAGGAATGGTGGGAAAAGTTTGGTGCCAGCATGGAGGATAACGAGCTGACCGAAGAGGAAAGGAAAGCCTTGCAAGATGAATATATGAAGTATGTGGATGAAGCCATGAAACTGCGTGATGAGCTTGCTGCCGCAACCGGATATGACAAGATTTCACAGGAAGCAGCTTCCCAGTCCGCAAGCAGCAAAGGTTTCCAAACCATGTCTCAAGATACCGGAGAGGAATTGAATGGACGTTTTACTGCCTTGCAGGTTTCAAATGAGGAAATAAAGAGCCAGATGATAAATGTTGTTGTCGGCATAGGATCTTTGGTTTCTATTTCAACGGAGGGCAATGCTACGTTGGGTAACATCTTGAATCAGCATGTGATTACTAACGGTTATTTGGAAGATATCGTAAAATACACAAAGCCTATCCTTGAATTAGGATCGAAATTAGATAAGATAGTAGATAATACTAAAAATATGTAACATGGAAGGAGAATTTTATATAAATGATAAGGATGCTTATACCACATGGGGAATAAGTATGGATACCTCTTCTTTATCGGCGTTAATGACACCACCGCCGATGAAAGAGTTTATAGAAAACAAGTCACGTCTGGAAAACGGCAAGCGAGTTATAACTTCAGATTCCAAGATTGACGAAAGGAATATTACACTTACATTTAATCTTACGGCTAAAAGCGAAGATCAGTTTTTTGTTAGATATAATTCTTTTTGTGAAGAACTCGCCACTGGGGTATTACATATCAGAAGCAAATATCAGCCAAATGTTGTGTATAAGACTATTTATTTGTCATGTAACCAATTTACACAGTTTATGAGGGGAATCGCTAGTTTTTCCTTGAAATTAGTGGAACCTAATCCTGCGGATAGGACAACATGATTTTTTCTTTGAATATAATTGCTATCATGTGATTTATTTGTATATTTGCTACATAACATTGTATGAAGCTATACAATACTCGTATGGGACTAATAGACATTAAAAACATATCAGGAGATATTCGTTTCTCCACAGACTTCAACGTTGGTTCGATAGGTCGTTATTCATTGGGTAAGGAGGATTACATTACTCTTCCTTTTAACGTCCTAACTCCTATTAATTTTAAGATGGGTGATTATGTGGACTTGTCGGGGATATTAGATGAATCCCTAGGTGGTAAATTCGCAAAGATATATGAAGTTGTAGATTTGCCGACACCTACTTATGACCAGTCTACGGGCGGCTATAATTACGAGTTGCGTCTTGATGCTTACTATTGGAAATGGAAAAATAAGAAATTCAAGTACATGCCGGAGGTGGCAGGCCAGGAAGCGTCTTGGAACCTTACTGCCTCATTGGATATGCAATTAGGTGTGTTCCTCCGAAACTTACAAGCTCTTGGTTACAAATACAGGGGTAATGATTTCGATTTTTCTATAGATTCGTCAGTAGAGGATTCAGCTAAGTTGATGTCTTATGAGAATACCAATCTGCTGGATGCTCTTACTAACATGGCAGAAACGTGGAATTGTGAGTGGTGGGTAGAAGATAATATTATCCGATTTGGACGTTGTGAGAATGGAGATGCTGTTAGGATAGAGCTGGGTGTGGAAGCCCAAGAAATGCCGCGCAGTGAAAGCCAGGGAACCTATGCTACACGTGTGTATGCTTTTGGATCAACAAGAAACATTCCTTCCAACTATCGGACTGTTGATGAAACAGTAGTGGTAAATGGTATTGTTCAAAAGCGGTTGATGTTACCAGAAGGAACACCGTATATTGATGCTTATCGGTATAAGGATGGTAAAAGGGTATATATTGGTGAAGAAGGTTATGATATAGGTACGGAAATGCCGCAGGAGGAAGCTATTGAAGATATTATATTCCTTGATGAAGTCTATCCACGTACTGAATGTGTTGTTGGTACGGTTGGCAGTTATACGTCTACGATAGAAGATGAAGAAACACAAGAAACAGTAACCCAGACATTTTATTATGTAACCGATACTAGTGGGCTTGTCTTTGATGAAAGTTATATTATTGATGGAGAAGAACTTAGGTTGGTATTCCAGTCTGGTTTACTTAATGGTATGGATTTTGGTGTAACATTTCATAAGGCTGGCACAAGTTTAGGAAGCGTAACACTTGAAAGTGATGTCTATGAAATTGTTGCCAATGATAATTATGGAAGGACATTGCCCGATGAAACATTAAAACCTACTACAGGAGATAAATTCATTCTTTACGGCTGGGATAGTACGAAGATAACAGACCTTGGCCTCGTATCAAATGCCGAGCAAGAATTAAGAGACAAAACGGTGGATTGTGTAAAAAAGATGATGGTCGATGATGGTACATACAATACTACCCTTGCATCATCATGGGTAAAAGAAAACATGATCAGCCGGACATTTGACATTGGCCAAAGAATAGAGCTTGTCAATAAATCTTTTTTTGAGACTAGTCGGATATCTAGAGTTATAGGTCTTGAAATAAAGCTTGATTTACCTTACGATGCTCCTGTATATACAATCGGTGAAAGCACAGCATATTCCCGAATTGGGGAGCTTGAAAATAAAGTTGACAATCTTACTTATAAAGGTCAGACGTACACTAGTGGAGGTAGAAAAGGGGTTTATATAATCCGTACAAATGATTCGACTGCTCCTAGCAATAGTAATGTGTTCTCTGCTTTACGCTCATTAGCAATGTTCCTCCGCAAAGATATCGCCGACACAGCCAACGGTCTGATCACTTTTTTAAAAGGTCTTTTGATAGGTAAGAACGGTAGTGGAATTACTGTACTTGAGAACGGTATGTCACAGGCTGTTGTTGATTATCTGTATGTCAAGGTCAAAGCCGTTTTTGACGAGCTTGAAGTAAAGAAGAAGACGTATGTAGGTGGTGAGCAGGTGATTTCCCATGCAGGCATGAAATGCAACCGTGTGGATGAGTTGGATGATGTCTACCGTTGTTATTTCAAGGAAGAGGAAGACGGAATTGAGATAGAGAACCAGTTTACTCCGGGATCTCTCGCCATCGCACAGGAGTGCAATATCAAGACAGGCATTTCGCATCATGTCGGCAACCGCTATTACTGGCGGTTGGTCACAGCAGTAGGTGAGAATTATATAGACCTGTCCAAGACCGTGTGTGATCCTAATGTCGAGAACGATGTTCCGGTGGCAGGTGATGATATCGTGGGATTGGGCCATAAGACTGATATCACCAGACAGGCGGCGATAATTCTCTCTTCGGTGAACGAAGTTTCTCCGTCCATCATCATGTATCAGGGTATTAATGATTTTACCTTGACCGGGAAAGACGTTATTTCTTTTGATTTTGACAAATCTACCGGCAAGGCCCGGATGAAGGTGTACGGAGATACGTATATTGGCGACAAGGACCGGAACACTTACATGGAATACACTCAGGATAAAGGTGTTGATATCAAAGGTATGTTCCATATCGAGCAGGGTTCCACCGGATGGCGTAATATGGAAGGTCTGCCGGATGAGATACAGGCGGCGGCTGATCTTGCCCAAGAGGCCAAGGATGCGATAGACAATGCGGCTGTCGGAAGTGTCAATCTGTTGCGTAATTCCGGGTTTACGGGAGATTATGAAACAGAGGACCTGTCTGCCGCTACCGAGCTATCGGCGGATACCGAACTTTTTAGCAAGCAACTGGAATATTGGACGGGTGTGGCTACCGTATCTGCGGACAGTGATGCCGGCTCCGGGTACTCTGCTGCAATCGGTAGTTTGTCCCAGTCCGTATCATTGATTAAAGGAGAAAGTTATGTTATCAGTTATAAAGCAAAGGGTACGTCTGTGTCTGTTTCGTGCGGTTCTTTCAGTGTTTCTCAACCTCTCACATCCTCTTATCAGAGATATACCCATAAGATCACTTTCAATGGCAGTGGTATATTTCTTATCAGTGGTACCGCAACCGTTTGTGACCTTCAGCTAGAGCGTGGAACCATCGCTACTGACTGGAAGCCTTCAATTCTTGACAACGACAAGGCAACAGCCGGTTTCCAGTCAATCAATTATATCGCCAGTGCGATCAAGGATGGATCTGTGGATATTCTTGGTGGTCTGATTCTTGCCAATATGATCCAGTTAGGCAACTACAAGAATGGCAAGTTACAGAAGGTCACAGCCGGAGTTAGCGGCATATACAATGACGATGATGATGTGGCGTTTTGGGCAGGAGGAAAACTGGAACAGGCGATTCTGACTGTAATGAGGTTCCGTAATGATCCTAATTACCAGCCCACAGATGCGGAATGGGCGAACATGGCGAACTTCGTTGCCACTCATGGCGGTGATGTGTTCTTAAGAGGATATATCTATGCTTTGGGCGGATATTTCCGGGGAAAGGTTGAAATAGCCAATGGTAAGATACTGTTGAATGAGGATGGTTCCGGGCAGCTTGCCAATGGGAACATTAAATGGGATGCTGACGGAAATCCTGAATTTGTCGGGAAAGTGAAGGTTTCCTCACCGTCAGGTTATGAGATAACCATATTTCCTGAAGATGAATATGGAAGACCGTCAATTGATATTCATGATGATGATGGTAATTCGCTTTTGGACATATCTCTTCAATATGGATTGAACGGTATGGTTCCCCGTATTTTTATGAATGATCCTTCCAATAGTGATGTATTGTATTTCCGTCCGGACAGTATGGTTGTCGAACAAAAAGGAAGTGACGGTTATATATATCAGACCCAGATAATGGGAGGACGCATAATTATGGTTAAAGGTTCTGAGATTGTATGGGATCAGAACATGTTGCCCAAATAAAGTGAAGTGATATGGAACTGAATAGTATTAACAAGACAGGTACTTGGAGTGAGGCGGCAGACCGTCTTAACAACAACTTTAGCAAGACTTCTACCGAACTAGAAAAGGTCAAGCAGAACGGCATCCGCAACAAGGGTATGTTCCCCACTCTTGAATCACTGAAAGCCGCTGTCCCATCTCCAATTGTAGGTGATTGGGCTGTTGTGGGTGACACCATACCGGGTCCTATATATCAATGCAAAACAAAGGGATCATGGAGTGCCACTGGCACGACAGGGGGTGGCGGAAGTTTTGACTTATCCGGCTACCTGACAGCCGAGGAGATAGACGATGTAACATCAATATTATAGTTATGAGAATCAATTATCAGTCCGATTTTAAAATCATAGAGAAGAACTTGAACGGGGATGTGAATACTCCTTTCCGGTTCACTTACTTCAATCCGTTCAAGGGAAAGTTCGTAGCCTCCTTTGACGGGCATGAGTATGCCGGTTGCAGCCGTATGGAAGATGGCAACCTGCTTGTCGCTTTTGACAACCCCTGTTTTTCTCCCGGTATGCTGAAGGTAAAACGTGAATACTTCATATCCGATTCCGACTTTCAGGATGGTATCTGCAACCTTGTTTCCGTTGAAGATACAGGAATCGTACTGACTACCGGGAAAACCGATGAAAGCACGGTGGAAATAACATCTTATCCCGATTATGCCGCATATAATACAATTCAGGCGTTCCCATTGTCGGATAATGAATATGAAGATGTGCTGAGTGATTTTGTACCTCCTCTGCCACCGGAAGAGGAAGAAGAAACAGTTACTAATCTAGAAATATAGGAGATTTATTATGGCAAAAATATATAAGCTGACCAAAGGTAGCCAAACCATTTACCCGGCTACCACAACCGATGCGGTGGTTAACCCCAAGACACGCAAGAGCCTGACTACGGAACTAGCTGAATTAGCTCCAAATGACTCCCTTTCTAATTATGTGATGAAACTTGTTGATAATTCCACAACGTTGTACGACAAGATTGTGATAAGAGATAACGTCAAGATTATTGCCGGAACAAAAAAATATGTAAATGACAGCGATTATCTTTGTATTGAGATCAGCAGGGAGGATAGTCCGGCGTTTATTCTATTCAAGGATATTTTGAAGAATATGGGTAACACCCCTACGGCGTTGGCATATATAGATGATGATACAGGAGGCTTCAGTTATAATACAAACATTGGAACGTACTCATTCACTCTGAATACCAAACTCGTGTATAACAAGGTTTCAATGTGTTTTGCCAAGAATGGTGGTAAAATATTTCTTGAGAACCTTGTCAATTACTGGAACAAGGAGTACGATCTTCCGGTCAATGTTCTGAGTGATTATAGAGTGAGAGGAAATTCCATGCTTGATATGGAAAACGCACTACTGAATGTGCGGTTTATAAAAGGCGCTACCGGCTATATGCAGAATTCTGATGGATGGGCCATTTATCCGATATTTAAAGTAAAGAATACCGATAAAATTTGGGCAAATCAATACTATAGCGTGACATTTTTTATTCTGGATTATAAGGGTGCTATAATAACCACCGGTTCGTTCAAGACGCAGACGGGCATGGGACTTCCGGCATCCTATTTCCAGATTGCGGATTATGCGGATATAGCAGACATGGAAGAGGTCAACATGATTATAACCAGTAATGTGTCCTCTTTGGTTGTGACCAACGACTCCCCTTCCAATTCTGCGGAGTATTGGATTAAAAATCCCGATCTGCTGAAAGAAATCAATGCGGTGGAAGAAGCGCCAGTGGATGATCGTATTTATGGCAGAAAGAATGCACAGTGGGAGAAGATGGGTGAGAGCCTGTCGCTCGCTGAAACAAAAACATACAACCTGTTTAACGGCAATCTGACCAATGCGTATCTTGACGCGTCAACCGGTGCGGTTGTATCCAATCCCTCATACCGTATCACGGATTTTATAGACTGTCCATCAGAAGGAGTCATTTCCGTTCAGGGTGTTACATCAGGACATATATATTGTTATACAGATGATGGTACATATATTCCGAAACGGGAACTGAACACACAAGGTGGTAGTTCCCCTTATCTTATGTTCGCAGCCCGTAAAGGAACCTCTAAGATACGGTTTGAGTTCCACATTAATAACAAGACAGGTGATTTGATGGTAAAACTGGGCGGAGGTGGAGACAGGACACCGTATATCAGTCATGTGAAGCAGGCTGTGCCGACCGACTATCTGTATCTTTACCAGATAGTCCATAACTGGGATGTCAGAACATGGTGGACCGGCAAGATTACTGATACATTGGGGGACAGCATCTCTCAGAATCCCGGATACCAGTTTTTTATAGACCGGATGTTAGGTACAATGTCACAATGGCACGGAATCGGAGGAACGCGTATCAGTGGTTCAAATGGTAATGCTTTCTGGCAGGATATCCGTATCAATGCCCTCGCAGAAGATGCGGTTTTGATAAATGTCGCAGGAGGGACCAACGACAGAGGCAGCTACACATTAGGAGATATTTCCATATCGAACCATGATACAAACACACTTTGCGGAGCGATCAATGTGCTCCTGTCCAAATTATACTACAGATATATGAAAGTGAAAGGATACTATAATGAGGTGGATTACACCGGAATTAATCAGGTGCTTGTCGCACGTAACATCAATATCCTGTTTGTCTTACCTCCTCACGTGTGTGAAACTTCTACCGCGGTAAACAATATTTCCGCTGACATGATCAAGGTTCTGAATCTGTGGGGGATCAAATACGTTGAATCCAAATTGCAGACCGGTATCAATGATATGAACAAGACTTGGTTTTACAGCCATTATACTGATAATACCATCATTGACCCGACACACGGAGGCATACCTTACTATGAAAGGATCGCCCGTGAAATAATTGCCCGAATGATGGAAATGACTCCTGTCGCAGACATTGAGGCTATGGCGGCTTCCACACGTACATATACTGTTACAATGCAGCAGGGAAACGGCTATCAGCTTGAAGCATATAATAACAGCGTGTCTCCCGTTTCTGAAGGTGGGGAGTTTAGTGTAAAGCTGACCATACAGGAGGGATATGATGGTAGCTCGGCCAGTGTAAAGGCTAATGGAGATTCTGTTGCCAGAGACAGCACTTTGTCAGCTCCCGGACTTGATATTTATACAGTGAGGAATATAATGGAGAATGTGACCATATCGGTTGAGGGAATTGTTTTGGCGGAATAGAGTAACTCAGAAAGTTATCAATTACACTCAAAACATATATTTATGATACGAGACCTAATCATCAGAATAATGAACTATCTGTCCGTTGAAGTACATCCGGATGCGGAATGGTTCTAGAATATTTATCTATTGTATGGGATAGAGAGTAGGACGTGGATTGAACGGCTGCTGTGCTTTTTGCTGGCGGCTGTTCTTTTTTTATCTAAATGTTAAATATTACACAATACAAGAAAATATATTGTGATTTATTTTGCTATTACATCACAATATAGTATATTTGCATTGTGATAATAAAACAATGAATAATTAAAAAACAATAGAAGATTATGAAAGCGATAGTAGAAAATCCACTGATAAATTGTGAACCAGAAGTTTTACACCTTTTCGTTCAAATAATCAATGAGATAGCTTCTTGCATGTCAGAAGATGAATTAAGAGGTTGCATGAACTCTTTAATGGTACAATATCCTTACTTTAAGCTGTTCTTTGACTATGGTTTTGAAAACAATCACATGTGGGTGAAAGAATCAGATTCCATGGAAACATTGATATTTGTTGAGTTCTAATCCGGTAGCCTTAAAAACAACAAGTAATAATAGAACCGGCGGCAACGGATAAGCGGCGTAAGACTATGAAGACAAAAATTCAATTTACAGATTCATACAGTGGTAGAGCAATTAATATAGTTATCAATCTTACTGACGGTGAAAAGGAATACTACTTAAGAGAAGATGACAAAAATGTCATTTATAACAAAATGTCTTCTTATCAGAGAGCAAAAATAGAATCATTCTTTGGGAAGATGAATGCATACTATACCCAAATAGAGATTTTATAAATAAAAAGTTAGGGCGACGAATTTCTTCGCTGCCCTAAATATTAAAATGTGGTTTAAACCACAATGACATTTTTAATGTCGTTTCAATCCACGCACCGAAGTGCGACTAACATCGTTGATGTTCGATGCAAAGGTGCAACTTTTTGAAATAACGAGCAACAAATTATTAATGTTATAAAACATATTAATTATGGCAAGAAGACGATCTATTACCCTAGATCAAGAGTCTAGGGTATTGTCCTTATATAAGGACGGGATAGCGATCAAGGAGATAATAAGAGAAACAGGGGTACGGTCTGAGCAGACAATATACAGGATATTGGACAGCAATGGTGTGCCAAGACGTCCCAAGGTTAGAGGTGTAAGAAAAATATTTGTCACGATAGAGGAGGATGTAGCTGCTATCTTGGATAAGGAGCAATCAGTATCATTATATGTCAATGAGGCTATAAGATACTATCATGATAACCGACGTTAATTGCCGGTTATTTTTTTTGTAATAAGGGAAACAATATTTATCTTTGTGGGGAGCGTGTGAAGATGCACGCCACTTATATTTATGACGAAAGGACATATCCATATTGTATAAAGCCAAGAGCTTGTTGCGGATTAGTTTCCGTGGCTGGCTCTTTTTTTTGTCATACAAAACAAAGGTTAGTTGAAAATCGGGTAATCCAAAACGTGTAATTGATGGTAATTCGAAGTAACATAAAATTAGGTAATATGACAGATTTAGTTTTTAAAGGTCGGAATGACCAAGTTTTAACCAATAGCCTAAAGGATTTTATTGAAACAATGTATCCTGATTTAGGAGATTGTATAAAGTTGTATGAAGATTGTTACACAAAATGTATAATTTGTGCTGACGGTAGCGTATTAACGCAACTTGAATTAGCTGATTCATTAATAGAATATGCGCTCCTTGGTAATTTTGACAAAGCTGTAGTTGTAAATAGTTATTTATTCGGAGATCGTAAGATGTTGCATTATGCGATACTTAAAACTATGGCAGAAGTATTAAGTAATCCTCCAAAAAATTGTAAAAATAGAAGTACATATCTTATGAAAGACAAGAATACAGGTCTTGTAAAAATAGGTTCTTCTTCAGATATATCCGTTCGTATTCAGACATTATCTTGTGGGAATCCATATCTATCTATATTGGCTGTTCTTGATAAAAACATAGAAAAAGAACTTCATCTCAAATTTGCAGATAAAAAAATAAAAGGTGAGTTTTATAATCTTACAAATGAGGATGTGTCACATATAATAAAAAAATATGGATTTACAAGCTATGTAAAATCTATTATATAAAACTTACTTTCAATGAGAGATGTAATCTACAATTTTATAAATGAGCACATGATGATACACATTGTGCTTATAGCCTTGTGTATTGCGGCTACAATGGGGGCGATGTTAGTGGACCTTATTACGGGAGTTATGAAAGCCAAGCAACGGGGGGAGGCAAGAACATCCACGGGGTATAAGAAAACAGCCGTCAAAGCGAAGAAGTATTTCACCCCGTTCATAGAATTGTGCTTCATTGACCTGTTATGCTGTGTTGTTATCCCCTTCCCTGTTTTTTCTATGATCTGGACGGGTTACTGTATTTTCTGTGAGTTTAAATCGGTACGCGAAAAATCGTGGGAAAAAGCGGAGTTGCGCAAGGCAGAGAAGACAATGAGTGTGATTATTGAGAACAAGGATGATATTGCCAAGATCATGGCTCAGATACTATTTGACAACGAAAATAAAAAGGAGGATAAGAAATGAGTTTAATTGATTTTATTTTTATTGCGCCTTTTGCACTTTATGCCATAATCTACGCATTTTCGGTAAAAGAATCCTGTAATTCCGATGAATCCATAGAAATATGACGTGCATTTAAGCGCTATTCTTAATACATATTCATGCCCGTTTAAATAGCTTTCTGGCGAACGCAGTAAAAGAAATGCAGCTGTCAATGTTGGCATAATAAGTATAGGTATTTCCATATTAAACCTGTATCGGGAACAAACGGAGCATAAACATAACAAACAAAAAGAATAATAAATAGATAATGTAGACGCAGATATGGCAAAAATTACTTGCAAATAAAGCTCTAAGGATTTAAAAGCAGGTATGTATAAATACATTATAGTAAATATTAATGGTAGTTGGATGAGAAAAGCACTGAACACATTTTTCTGTTCAGGAGTATAGCTTCTAATAAGTTCTGATAAGTCCATATTTTTTGCGACAAAAATAATAGTAATTTTATAATTTAAAGATAAGGAGGAAAAGAAAAATGGCTAATATTGAACATTTCATACCATTTCTTATAAAATGGGAAGCTGGTATAAGTAAGAAAAGCAATGAAACCAATGAGTCTCTTTTTCAAAGAGCAAGAAAAACAGGATGGGCTGATGATCCCGATGATTTAGGAGGACAAACTATGGTAGGTGTGACAATGGCTACCTATGAGGAATATTGTCGTAGAAAAGGTTATCCAAAACCTACGACCGGAAGGTTGATGGATTTGTCATATAACGATTGGAAAAGTATCTTGAAGATGTTGTATTGGGATAGATGGAATGCGGATGAAATAAGAAGCCAAAGTATAGCAGAGATAGTATGCGATTTTGTATGGGCTTCTGGGGTACATGGTATTAAAGTACCGCAGGATTTGGTTGGTGTGATTCCTGATGGCATTGTCGGGCCTAAGACACTCGCCGCAGTAAATTCCCGTAATCCCCGTGAATTGTTTGACCAGATCAAGATTGCACGGTTTGATTTCATCGAGGATATATGCCGGAAACGCCCAGCAAACAACAAGTTCAAACGTGGTTGGATGAACCGTATAAATGATATAAAATTTGAGGAATAACATAAAACAATAAGGCGTTCTTTGACATGATGGGATTGTAGTAGAAAAAAAGTTATCATTTTACTTGTGTAATAGTAGAATAATAGTTATCTTTGTGGCGTTAATCCATGCAACTAACAATAGTTGTTTCAGTGAAACTAATTTTTTTAGAAATGAAAGTTTTAAAAGTAAAAGTTGTAATGACTATCTTGGAAGCGAATGGATGGATACATGTTCGGACAAGAGGGGACCATTGGATTTATAGAAAAGAGGGTGAGGCTCGTCCTATCCCCGTTCCTGGGAATCCCAATGATGATCTTGCTATCGGAACATTGAAATCAATATTTCGGCAAGCCGGAATAACGGATGAGGACTTGAAGAATTATTGAACGTCCATTAAGGGGCAGGGTAATTTAACCCTGCATCCTTTTATTGGATTGGGAATGATAAAATAACCCTTAAAAAATAAGAGATATGAAAACTTTAACTGTAATCATCGAACGCACAGAAAATAACTATTCTGCTTATATAGAAGGCGTTGATGGTGTTGTGGTGACAGGACAAAGTGTAAAAGAGATTAAAAGAAACATTATTAGTGCTATCGACGCGCTAAAAGATGAATGCAAGGAATTTGGTGGCGAAATTCCGGAAGAATTGGAAGGTGATTACTCTTTAACATTCAAAATGGATGTGAAATCAGTTCTGGATTTTTATTCCCATGTTTTTACAAAATCCGGATTGGAGAGAATTACGGGAATAAATCAAAAACAGCTATGGCATTATGCTTCTGGTAATAGAACTCCAAGACCGGAACAAGCTTTGAAATTGGAAAACGCTTTGCATGATTTAGGTGAAGAATTATTAGCAATAAACTTATAAGTTCCAACGCTTCCAAGAGCTTGAACTTTCTCAATGGCAATCCCATCATTTCTTAGGGGTTGCCATTTTTTTATGTAAAGAATTTAAGTTATGAGACAAAGGATCTATATATGGATTGCAGTAGCGATAGCATTGCTATTGGTACTTATTTAAATACAATAATATGAAATGGCTTCCTTATATATTAATAATTGTACTCGCTTTCGGTTTAGGATGGTTTGTAAAGCCATCCCCCGAAGCAGTTATAGAGGCAAGAGTAGATACGGTATTCAGCACAAGTATTATTGTAAAGAGAGATACGGTAAAGTATTATCTTCCTTCCCCTGTACTGTGCTGGCATGATGGTGATACAATCCATGTAGGAGACACTATTCTTCCTGTTGAGCAGAAGATATACAGAGATAGTGATTACATCGCTTATGTGAGTGGTTACAGACCTAACCTAGATAGTATCTATGTTTGCTCCAAAACACTGACAGTAACGAATGACATCTATCACACGGTTAAGATAAAACCTAGAAGATGGGGACTGGGGATAACTGCCGGTTATGGATTTGGTAAGGATGGTTTTTCTCCTGCGGTTGTCGCAGGAATAAGTTATAGAATATGGTAATCAACAGAAAGGAGGTGCAAGATGAAATAGTAACCAGAATGCCACAGGTAGAAGCGTGGCACATAATAGAAAAACTCATTTAACAAAAGTAATTCTTTCAGGGGCTTAGAATCAAAAAAAAGCCCCCAACGCTCATATTAATATTGCCACATAAAAACATGATAAAAGCATAAGACACTGCACGTTGGAGGCTAAATATCTTCAACAAAATGTCTTATGCTTTGTTCATCGATATATCTTGTTTTATGTGGCATGGCAAAGATAAGAATAAAAAATTAGAAAAAACATGTGCAAGTCAGAAATCTTTGCCAAAATAATTAATATTGTTTCAAAAGAAACAGAAGTGTCTGTAGACCAAATATTATCGTCTGATAAGAATATGGAGACAGTGGATGCCCGGTATCTTCTTGTATTTTTTCTTTTCGAAAGCGGTATGTACCCTTCACAAATAGCCGCTCATATCCATAAGACTAAACGTGCTGTCAACTACATGATATCCAATTTCCATGAGAGGATGGAGAGTGGGAAAATGATGAGAATATATTGGGACGATATAAAGAATTTGTTGGGAAACAACTGATTTTCCATGAGTTATGATCTATATACTTTTGTGCACGGTCGATTTTGACCGGATACAAAATACAAATACTTATGGAACGAACTTATGTTTTTAACCAAGACGGTGGAACCGGCGCAAACAATGGCCTGCTTGCGTCCATTCTTCCGTCCTTGCAGAACCGTGGAATTGACACTGGCTATCTGATGGGGCTGATGGGAGGAAACGGAAACGGAGGTTTCTTCGGAAACAATGGCGGTTTTCAGGACATCATCGCATTGATTGTGATTGCAGCCATCTTCGGTAACGGGAACTTCGGATTTGGTGGCAACAACAACCAAGGAGCGAACGAAGGAAGAGAAATGATCATGCAGACACTTAACCGAAACGGTGTCGACATTACAGCATTAGCACAAGCTGTGAACACATCATCAGACCAAATCCTTGCCGGTATTAACTCTGTATCACAGGCTATCTGCGGTCTCGGCAACCAAATGGGCCAGAACACCAACAGTATCCTCACTGCGATCATGCAAGGTAACAACGCTCTGACATCTCAGATCTGTAGCTGTTGCTGCGACATGAAACAGCTTGTAACCACACAGGGATACGAGAACCAGCTTGCGATGTGCAACCAGACTAACACATTAGTCAACACTGCTAACCAGAACACATTGTCATTGCGTGATGGTGCGACAGCCAACACGAATGCCATCCTTGCCAAACTTGACGCTATTCAGAATCAGGCATTGCAGGACAAGATCGCATCTCTTACTGCGGAAAAGGCTACTTTGACAGCCGAAATCTCTCAGCGTAACCAGAACGCCACTATCCTGAGTGCGGTAGGACAACAGATCGCTCCTTTAGCAGCCGGATTGCAGGCATTGCAGAGCGATGTTGATGGTATAAAATGTAAATTACCTAACACTGTCCCGGTACAATACCCTAATATTGTAGGTGTGAACGTGGATACATATCGTGCCGCAGCATACGGTGCTTATGCAGGTGATGCTGTATATGGCCGTGGTGGTTACGGATGCGGTTGCAATAACTACTGGGGTTAATCCGGTGAGAAAGGAGGTAGATATGTGGCCTAACTTTTTTACAGGATTTCCGTTCCCGTTTCCCTCCCTTGGCAGAGTGAATTACAACACTCTTCCTACGGTGGCTGTAACAGTCGGTACTGAGAATGTGACTTTGGAGCTTCCTAACCATGCGTTCCGCAACAGGGATTATGTCGGAGGGTTCTATGTCAATCTTCGTCAGGCGATCCCTGCCGGCACGACTGCCACGCTGCCTATATTGATAGGGACCAATGGGGATACAAGACCGTTGTTAGCTTACAACAACGAGCCTATTACGGTTGCCAACCTTGCTGGAACCGGTATCTATGAGATTCACTACAACAAGTATACCAATGAATTGTATCTTGTTAATGGAGGATACAGACCGACAACGGCGCCGGCTTCTACAGCAGAGACCGCTTCTTTACGGAGCAAGTAATAATTAACATGGAGTTTTGTGGTGGTTTCCCAAATGGGAATAGCCACACTCCTTTAAAATCAAACCAATATGTTTCAATCACTTCGTACCAATAACCAGTTATATATACTTCATAAGGATGCTAACCCGTTTATCGAATACGGCCCGGTAGTCAGCGTTTCCGCTCCCAAGCCGAAATATCCTATGGCATCCCCTATGGGACAGTTGCCCCAAATGGAAATGGTTGTGGATGTTGTTGTCTGTATCAACGGGCAGAACACGACTTTCCAAAATCTTCCTGCCGGCATGGATATAGCCGACTTCGGACAGAACGGCAATATCGTAGTGTCATGCTCACGTGATGCGATGAATAACGAGGTCGCTTCTATGAAACAGAAAAGCATAGACATCATCAACAGCATGGATTTTCACAATTCCGTCATTGCAGGGTGTGACAAGATGCTTACGCTCTTGAACCCTGAATTTGCCGAGAAACAACGTCAGGAGCAGGAAATATCCTCTCTGAAAGGGCAAATGGCGGAAATGAGCAAGAACATGTCTGACCTTATGGAATTGAACAAACGGCTTATGGAACAGCTCGGAGTGGTTGAAACATCCAAAACAAAGAAATGATTATGGGAATGTGGGAAATATTAGAAGAAGGGCGTGACGATTACGGACGCGGCTTCGGTATGAGAGGTGACGAGGTGGAAGAAGCCTACAAGGAAGGCTGCCGCCACGGTTACGAAAAGGCCATGAGAGAGATTCATGGAGACATGGGCTTCCGTGATGGCGGAAGAAATTATTCAGGATCAGGTATGGGAGAACGCAGGTATCCCGGCTATTTCCCTGAATATCCCCGCATGGATGACATGGGAGAACGCAGACGCAGACGCGCCAACGGTGAGTTTTATTAATGGTGGAGGGGTGGAATGCCCCTCTTTTTAAACAAAGGTTATGGAACAGAGATTGGATACATACAGCAGATTCCCATCTGGCATGAGGGAATATCTGGAAGCATACGGCTTTCATTTCAGCAAGAAACTTTATGAATGGGCCGTCTCAAAAATGAAAGTGAAAGACGAAACCACGGGTAAAGAAAAAAAGTTGGAGCCGTGGAGCAAAGATGAAGTGGACGATATGCTGAAAGCGAACGGAATTACCATCGAGCACGACAAGGGTTATGACGTTGCTTATGTCGCAAACATGCTGAAAGCGGATTTCTATAAAAAATCATTGGTTGACGAGGCACATTTGTGCAAGCATATAAAATGCTACCTTGATGATATTGATGGCGATCCTTGCAGGGCGTTTGACGAGTTCTTTGCCACCTGTATAGGTAAAGGGATTCCTGTAATCTGGTCGGATGTGATATGATTGTTCAGGAGTTCTACATACCAAAATATGGGGACTGGCACGTCAAAGTGTATTATGCGGTACACACCTATTGGGCGGATCGGATCATTATGGACCTGTACCGTATAGGATGCAGGGGGGATTCCCTCAAGCGTGCGTATCGCAATCTGACCGAAGGCAGAATGAATACCGGTCTAACCTATTCGGACTACAGGAGAAGAGAAACAGTAATGGTTATCTCACTAACCTCCACTCCCGAAGAGTTTCAAAATTCGTGGGACCACGAAAAAGGTCATTTGTGCCGGCATATCTCCAAGGCTTTCGGGATTGATCCTTATGGAGAGGAAGCGCAGTATCTTAGCGGATATGTGGGACAGAAGATGTTCCCGGTAGCGAAGAAATTTTTATGTGAACATTGCAGAAAGGGACTGGAAAAATAATAATCGAACAGAAGCGTTCTTTGACTTGTTGGAATTACCGTTTTTACAAAATAGTCGTGAAATTATATACATAAATCCAATAAAATTATATATCTTAATTATAGATATATATATTGGAATAACAAATACTTTATTCTATCTTTGAGCCGAATTTTAAATTATAGATGGAAATGGAACAAGAAAACAACAATGCGATTCTTTCTTTTGAAGACTTTAAAAACCAAAACGGCATCGTTTATTGGTGGGCCTCATTACTCTTATCCGAAAGTTAGGATAAGAGCAGTTATCCCGACTTCATTATTATCCCAACCAAAGAAACGTATATCCTGTAAAACAGATTTTTATATGCAATTAAGGTTGGGATAATAATTTGATTGTCCAATCGACACTGTCCAAAATTTTGTGTAAATGGAAACAGGATTCAGTTATAAGTTCATTCTTATATCTGGATTCTGTTTTCAAAGATAAGCATAAATTGGTTCATAATCAAGCCCCAGTTTGAAATAGGCATTGTCCATTTCTTCTCAATTTCCATAAGCGAAAGATATACGGTCTTTTTTACGGCATCGTCAGACGGGAATGAAAGCTTTGATCTGGTGTACTTTCTAATCTTCCCGTTCAGGTTTTCAATGAGATTTGTGGTATAGATTATCTTTCTGATTTCTAGTGGAAACTGGAAGAAAACAGTCAGGTCGTCCCAGTTGTTCCTCCATGAAAGTATGGCATAAGGATACTTTCCTCCCCATTTCTTTTCCAGATTGTCAAGCTCTGCGGCGGCAACCTCCTTATTGGGTGCGTTATAGATATTCTTCATGTCTGCCGTAAACTCTTTCTTATCCTTATAAACGACATATTTACAGGAATTTCTGATTT
>OJPN01000204.1_pt1 | contig 51437 bp, 53 predicted proteins | sample 1598511 | NCBI WGS metagenome assembly OJPN01 (sample SAMN03922485, study PRJEB24848) | human gut metagenome | isolation source: stool sample | host: Homo sapiens | place: Germany | collected 2011-05
GCTCTATGGGGGAACTGCTGGCCAGTTTATGCGGCGGGGCGCTGGAAGGTGGGGACCATCTGTGCCGTCAGCCGGCGCTGCGTGTGCTTCCCGGTACACTTCCGTCTGTCCCCGCGGCCACCGCTACCATCCCGCCGGATGGGTGCGTCCTGGGGATTGATGTGGGCTCCACCAGCACGGATCTGGTGCTCACCGGCCGGGACGGCACGCTGATCGACTACCAGTATCTCCGCACAGCTGGGGACCCGGAGGGGGCGGTGCGCCGGGGCCTGGACGCCATCCATGAACGCTTTGGGCCAGTGTCCTTCCTGGCAGTGGGCGTCACTGGCTCCGGCCGGGAGCGCATCGGCCGTCTTATCGGGGCGGACGCCGTGCGGGATGAGATCACCGCCCAGGCCCGGGCGGCTGTCCATTGGTCGCCGGATGTAGATACGGTCTTTGAGATTGGAGGGCAGGACTCCAAGTATATCTCCCTACGGGGCGGACAGGTGGCCGACTTTCAGATGAACAGGATCTGCGCCGCCGGGACCGGCTCCTTTGTAGAAGAGCAGGCAGCGCGCATGGGCATCCCATTGGCGGAGTTCGGTCCCCTGGCCCTCAGCGCGCCCAGCGCGGTGGAGCTGGGAGAGCGGTGTACGGTATTTATCGAGACAGCCATCCAGTCTGCGCTCTCTCGTGGCGCCTCCCAGGCGGAGGTGGCGGCTGGCCTGTGCCGGTCCATTGTCCGCAACTACATCCACAAGGTCGTTGGGGCCAAGCCTGTCGGGAGCCGCGTGGTGCTTCAGGGCGGCGTCGCCTACAATCCCGGGATTGTGGCTGCGTTTCAGCAGGAGTTGGGGGAGCGGCTCACGGTTTCGCCCTGCTTCCCCATCAGCGGCGCCTATGGAGCGGCCCTGCTGGCGCTGGAGTCGGTCCGCGGCCCGTCCTGCTTCCACGGATTTGATGCGGCGGCCGGGACGGAGCACGCCGCCGGCCCAGGGGTGGCGGAGAACATCGCTTTCTACCAGCGGGCGGGGGCGCTGCTGCTGGAGGGGTATGACTCCGTCCGGCTCCCCAGGAAAAAGACGGTGGGTGTCCCCTATGCGCTGGTGATCCACAAATTCTTCCCCATGGCAAATGCATTTTTCCGGAACTTGGGATTCAATGTCCTGCTCTCCCCGCCCACGAATGAGGAGATCATCCGGCTGGCCCAGCAGACTGCCCAGGCGGAAACCTGTTACCCGGTGAAGCTGCTCCACGGCCACATGGCCTGGCTGGCGGAACAGGGCGTGGACTATATCTTCATGCCCTCTGTTCACACCATGAGGCACGAGTCCTCCCATGTGGAGCACAATTATGGCTGCGTCTATATGCAGACCGCGCCCCGGCTGGCGGCCAATGCCCTGAATCTGGAGCAGCGGGGGATCACCCTGCTCAGCCCGGTGTTTGACCTGGACTTCGGGCAGGAGGCCATGGCCTCCGCCATGCTGGGCGTTGGGAAGCAGCTGGGAATACCAAAGCCGCGCTGCCTGCCCGCCCTGCTGTCCGGGGCCAAGGCGGTGCGGCGGCATACCGCGGCAGTGGAGAAGCAGGGGCGGGAACTGCTGGCATCCCTCAGACCGGACGACAAGGTGCTGGTGCTCATTACCCGGAACTATGGCCTTTCCGACCCGGTGCTCAACATGGGAATTCCACGGCTGCTGCTGGAGCGTGGGCATAAGGTCATCACCCTGTCCCACCTGCCCGCCCACGACCTGGATCTGTCGGAGGACTACCCCAATCTGTACTGGCCCTTTGGCCAGCACATCCTGTCCGGGGCCAAGCTCGTGGCCCACCATCCAAACCTGTATGCCGTCTACCTGACCAATCACGGCTGCGGCCCGGACACCATGCTCTCCTATCTGTTTCGGAAGGAGATGGGGGACAAGCCCTATCTGCAGATCGAAGTGGACGAGCATTTCTCTCCCGTGGGCGTGATTACACGGATCGAGGCGTTCCTCCAGAGCCTGGAGGGCCGCCCTGCCCAGCCGCTTCCGGCGGGCTTTTCCCTCGCCGCCGTAGTGCGCCGCCCTACTGCGGTGGCTGCCGTGCCGGAGAGAACCGGAGGGCCGTTGCTCGTGCCTGACCTTCCGCCGTTTACCGCTTATCTCCGCGCATATTGTGAGGCGGCCTGGAAAACGGAGACGCGCACCCTGCGGCTCGACAGTACCACCCTGCCGCTGGGGAGGGCGGAAACCAGCTCCAAGGAGTATTTACCGTTCCCGGCCCTGCTGGGCGGCGTCCTGACGGCGGCGGAAGCGGAGAGCGGCCCGTTTCAGGTGCTTCTCCCCTCCACCCAGGGCGCGGAGGCAGACGGACAATACCCCTGGGGCGTGGAGACGGTATTGGAACGCCGGGAGCTTTGCCGCGTGAAGGTCATCGCGCCAGAGCTGGAGACGCTTCCAGAGCACTGCCCGGAGCCGGATCAGCTGTTCCGGGCACTCCTCACCGGAGATCTTCTGCTGTGCGCTTCACAGGAACAGCGGGACGCACTGGCTCCGGCGGGCGTGCCGGACTGGGCGGAGCTGGAAGCCCTCGCGGCGCACATCGGCGCCATTCCGGCGGAGGGACGGCCGCTGGGGATCGTGGGCGAGCCGTTCACCCTCTTCAACCTTCATGACGGCGTCCCCGATACGCTGGAACAGGAGGGCTGGCGGCTGCTCCGGGCGCCGCTGAGCGAATATCTGTGGCTTCTCTGGCGGGATGCGGGAAGCCAGACTTGCCGGGAGTGGGCGGGCCGCATAGAAGCACTCGGCCGTCTGCTGGGCCCCCGCAGCAGTTTTTCCCCTGAACTGGAGTCTCTGCGCTCCTCCGCAGACCGCCTTCTGCCCGGATTTGCCGGAGCCAATGGCCGGTACCGGCTGGCCAAGGGGCTGGAGCTGGGCGGACGGTGCGCCGGGGTGCTGACCATGGCACCCAGGTATGAAAATACCGCCACGATCCTGGAGATGACCGGTGTGCTGGACAGTGTACCGCACTTCCATCTGGCCATGGATTACGACTGGGATGAGAACGCATGGTCCAGGCTCAATTCTTTCCTCTACTATCTGAGCAAATAGAAAAACCATAACAGAGGTGTCTTGCAGCGACTCTCGGACCAGTCGATATTTAACCTCTCTAAAATCCCATCTATTCGATCAAAGCAACAATACTATAGTGTAAAGAGGGGAGCAACCAATTTCTTAATAGAATTGATGAAGTGAACCATTCCTTGGATTTTCTCTTGCAATGCATCGGGAAAATATATATAATAAACTCACATAGTATCTGCTGCTTACCAAACATGTGGTAGCATAGTTTCAGTGTTGCACAGCGTCCGAAGGCCAGAGAGCCCTTGGACGCTGTTTCTTTTTATAAAGATCAAAAACATAATAACCGGGCCACAGAGCACATGGATCGATTCAAGCCGTATCCATGTGCTTTTTATATATCTTTTCTATCCTAAACAGAAATGAGGTGCGAACAATATGAAATTCAAAACCACAATGGCAGCCCTGGATGGCAACCACATGCCTGATTTCTTGGCACTGGAATTTGAGCACCTGCTATGAGCCCCTCTGGGTTACAGCAGATCATACCATTGTTCCAGCGTCCATTGAAGACGGGAGGAACCGTGCAAATTGAACGCAAAACGATGAAGATCAAAAGGGAGGATATTGATAATATGAGTCACATTTCTGTCATCGCAGCCATCGCATTACCTGAGAACCTTGAAGAGGCCGCTAGGTCTATCCCGGATGAGGTGATCAAGCAAGGAATGGTTATGGAACACTGCCTTTACTATTCGCAAGTACAGAACCAACATCTCGACCTAGAAAATATTGTTATCACGGATCAACATCGCTATGAGGGCTTGGCCGAGGCCCTATCCGATCAGATTATGGCCCCATATAGTATGATCCCGAACAAACAAACTCCGAAAGAGTTTGAGGATGAAACAGAGACGGCCATACGCGAATATGAGACGAGAAGGGATGACTTTGTGCGGCTTTTGAACGGCCGGATTGTGCCCATATACGACTATGGATTCTCTAAAGACTATGTCGTGAAAGACGGGCGAATCTGCAAACGGAGATTTGGCCCGCTGCAGCAGGAAAAGCGAACGAAAAAGGCCAAGAAGATGCAGTTGCTTCTCGACTGTCCTTTCAAGAAAGTCTATCCCGCATTCGTGGACTATGTCCTGCAATACGTCGGAAACGAATTCCTTAATTGGCGGAGCGGTTACTTTTACAATCCACAGGGCTACTGGAATTCATTTGTGGTCGGAGGGCGATATCGAGATCAGTTCCTGGTTCCCGTCGATTGCCCATTTGCCGTCACAGGCTCTTATGGTGTTTTTGAGAATCAGCACGATGAGCAGACCTACACACCAGAAGGATATCGTTGGGTAGGCGGAGCAAAAAAGAGGGATATCGCATGGGATGTTCTAAAAAAGTACCGTGAGAAAGTGGCAGTTGAGCAGTTTCATCAATATGGGGCATGGTGCGCGCAGGGAGGAGGCCCAGCGGAATGCCAGCTTGTACAAATGGGCGAGGACCCAATCAAAAAGTGGGGCAGGGGATGCTTCCAAGGGTGCGAAACGCTGGAGCAGTTCGGCTCTGATGTGCATTACCTGTGCCAAATAGAGCCCCATGCCTGCGTAGATGAAAATGGTTGGATCAACTACAGCGATGATTGGTCCGACAGTGAGACCGGAGCTTCAGATGAGGAAAACTGGCGCAAGAAAGTTGATCGCTTCATTGATGCGCTCCCGGATGACGCGCTGTTGTTATCGCTGGACTGCCATGCTTGATACGCCCAATATGGCAGGGCCTGCTGTATAGCGGAAGCAATATCGCACGCTCAACTTGCCAGCTGAAAAGATAGAAACAGACAATCAAATTCAATAGGAGTTGACAAAATATGTATCAGTTTCACTTATCCATTGGGGACTGGAGCGGTGATGGTCATGGCCGATCCGAAGATTTCACTGTAGCGTCTAATGCGCCGGTGGAAATAGTGCGCGAAGCACATTATAAGATCCCAGAAGTTACAGGGATTGATATTGAAGGCATCTGCTCGGAATACGAAGAAGATGAGATTGACCCAGAAACGGTCCAAACTCTAAAAGATATGGGATTTCAGTTTGAAAACAGTTCCGGGATGGGAGAAGGCATTGTCAATGTGCCAGAGATGGCCCGAATGTGGATTTTTCTTTTGCAGAAGGCCGATCCATCATTGGAACTGGAAATAAAAGATGAAGACATTCCCAATTTGCAATTTTGCGGTGCTGATGATAAGGGCCGACACATCGGTAAAGTGGGGTATGGCCTCTTTTTCTGATAAGAATTTTGGCGACTATCAATGTCCGAAAACTCTTGCGGCCAGAAAACAGATATAAGGGAGAACGGTTATGGAAATTATCACTTCTTTCACCGCATTGAATTTGGAGCCTGACAATTTGCCAAAAGAGGCTTCACAGCTCAGACAGGGGGACTTCCAATCCGTCCTCAAGGCGCTTCAGGATGCTTACTGCAATGCGGCTTCTGATCCTGACGCATATTTGTACGAGACGGTTGCGCCAGAAAACATTATTTTTGGATTGTATGAACCAGAGAAAGTTTTGGATCGTTTGGATGCATGGAACCGCGAAATCAGAGTCGAATTTTTGCGGGCGATCAAAAACATGTGTCCCGGTATAGGAGCGGGACATCTTCCACCAGAAGATGAACTGCCAATGGATACCGACATGACATACCAACTTGTGTGCGCAACTCGTGAACTGGATGACATGTGGTATGATTTTGCCGATCATGCGGTATATGTGGAGAATGAGTTTGGGTACCCATTTTTCAGGACAATAGTGGATGAGCATACCGCGGCATGTATCAAGGCAAATCCAGAGGCATATCTGATTGCGCGGGTTACGCCGAAGTGATCCCCTCTTGTAAAACAGTGTTATCGGATATCTGATACAGAAACATGGAGCAGACAACAAGGAAAGGATGGATTCGTTTTGGAGTTCTTACATTATAAAGCGGGAGATTTCCATCCCGAGTGGAGGACAGGCCAGGAGTATGTTCAAGCGGATTACTTGGATCCATGGTGGCAGATCGTGGTGGGGTATCCGGGCATAACGGAGCAGGAAATTTCTGATATTACCCGCGGTCCGCTGCGGCTTGGTTTTGTCAGGATAAACGACAGTTTGTTCTTTCTCCTCAAAGTCGGAAACAATCCCTGGTTTGACGCACCTTACGAACCGCGGTTTAAAATGAACCAGTTGGATTACCAGACAAACATCCCGGAGGGGAAAGGTGCGCCTATGCTCATCTGCGCGGTGGATACTGCAAGTGGGGAACTAAAAGAGATGCGGGTAATCTCACTCGGCCACCTACAGTCTGAACATCTGCATCAACACTGTAGAGAGCTGGATCAAAAGCGGCCGATGAACCCCTCCACCTACAATATGATAGTGGATCGGATTTATCAGCAATATCCAAGCAGTGACTTGATGGCAAGGCTGATCCGGGCAGAAGACATCATCATGATACCCTAAGAGCGGAGAAGACGAACATCATCGCAGATACATTGCGTGGATCGAGTATAACGCTAAAAAGGCAGAAAGCAGCCACCGCAGGTATTGCAGAACAATCATAGATTTCTTATAAAGAAAGGTTTTGCTGATATGAAACAAAGTGTTTATTATCAGGGGCTTTGCGGCAAGAAATGGGGCATTTGGGATGTGCAGCAGAATCAATGGCGGTTTGATATTTGTGAAGACACGCCTATGTTGGCTACAGCACGCTTGTTCCAAAAAATTGGACCCAACGCCCGCAAAGAACGCCGCTATGAACCCCGTCAATTGCCGGAAAAGAAAGTATCTCAGGTCTCATGTGGAGGAGGGAGTACATGACGCAGCGCGAAAAAGATTTATTTTACGAAGTATTGGAACTTCTACGTAAAGAGGTGCGCACCTCCTCCGATTTCAGGAACAGGGATTGGAAAGATGCTGATGACTACATCTTCAGCGCGCTCCATTTAACGCAAGGGGATATTGCTGAGATTTATTCCGGCCGCAGGGGCTTGGTATACGACAAAAGCGCAATCGAGGGCTTTTATCCTGTCTGTCCATCTTACGCAGAATTACTTCGCTTACATGCGGCATATGCCGTAGGGTCCGTGACACTGGAATGCGAACTTTACAAAAGTGCGTTGAATGACATGCCATGCATTCGCGCTTACTCTATTGATGAGGGCTTGGTGCAACTTGTACTGACATCTGCAGACGCGCCACAGCTGGAGGAATTCTTAGGGGAGCATATTACACTGTTTTACCAGCCGGCAAGGAAGTGGAAGGCTGCCGAGATCAGCATCCTCGGTTCAAAGGCAGATGGATATGTGGTACTATATTCTGCAAAGGAAGAATGATAAATTCACTTAGAAAGAGTGATAAATAACAATGGATTATTATTTTAATTTTAAAGAGAAGGCAGCAAAGTACTCAAATGCGATAGGACTGCTGAAGCAGCATAACATTCCGGAAGCGTGGCCACCAAAGATGGAGGATTCATACTCATGGGAAGATGCATGCCTGGATGAAGGGTCTATGCTGGCTCGGGACGATGTCATACATTTTGCGGGCTATTGCTTTTTATCTAACAACTGGTTGCGGCCTCTCGCGTCTTGGATCGGTACCCGTAAGTGCCTGGAAATTATGGGCGGATCTGGAGCACTTTCCAAGGGGCTGCAAAATTTCGGTGTGGATATCCGCTGTACAGATGATTTTAGTTGGTCGGAACAACATAAATGGTGGTATGAACACCCTTGGACCAGCGTTGAACAGATCGGTGCAGTTGAAGCCATCCAAAAATATGGGAAAGAGGTCGAGTTGGTTCTCTGCAGCTGGCCATACACTGACGACGCCTGCTACCATTCTCTGATGTCAATGCGAGAGATAAACCCCACGGCCATGATGATTTATATCGGAGAGGGGGCCGGTGGCTGTACAGCAGATGAGAAATTCTTCGAAACCGCTATTGTTGTACCAGATAGCGAATTCCAAAACGCGGTCAGGGAATATAGATCTGCATATTGCATCCATGACCGCCTGGTGCTGATCAAATAGTTTTTATGTTAGCCGTCCATCTACAAAGAAATCAGTTTTCTAGGAGGAAATATGGAAGTCCCTGATTTACGGGATATGGTGGAAGATGAAGTGGCGCACAAAGATTTTGAAGCACAGATGGTAGACAAGGCAATTCGCTATATCAGGGATAGTGAAAGATGGATACAGTTGCTTGACTTGGTAGTTGAAGAAACAATCAATGCCAGTCTAAAGGCAGAATTGCGTAGAAGTTGGAGGCAGTAATGGAAAAAAGAACGATTTGGGTGAAGCCCAGTTGTTTTACTCCAGAAATTGAGATGATTATTCCCATCCCGGAGGACCGCGATGCGGAGGAATACATTGATGAATTCTTGGACACAATTTTATGTGAAGATCTAAAGTATAACGTCGAGTGGGATTTTTCAGACGGAATCTCATAAAGGCTTCAGTTGCTTGTCACACGTCAAGCGATTGTGCTTTTATCTATGTGATTTCTTCGATTTAATGCATACCACAAAAGAAACAGAAACACCCGCAGATTTAAAAAATCTGCGGGTGTTTTTTGTGCTTCGGCATCACGTGTTATTCCCTAAACAGAGGGAGATCCGAAAAAACATTGTGTAATTTCTCTTCGTCAAAGGGGAGATATTCCGCGATGGTCAGGCCCACCACATCAGACTGGCTGGTGATAGTGTGCAGCATATGGGAGAGTTGCTCCATTGTCATCTGGCCTCCACTGCTGCCATCCCCAGTCAGAGACGGATTGGCAAAATAGGTGGAGTGGAACAGCCAGGGATCCAGTACGTCAATGTCCAGGTGGACCAGGATATGGTCGAAACGCCGCAGGAAGGATTGAATCTCCTCATCTGAAATAAAGTCCTCTGTCTGCACCTTATAGGCGACTCCGCTCTCGTTCAGAAAACGCTCCTGATAATCGTGGAGGCCCTGGAGTCCGACATATAAGATCTCGTCGGCCCGGAACTTGGGGTGCTTCATCAGCGTGGAGAGTTCTTTGTCACCGTGCCCCATTAGGGACCCCAGCACCATAGCGTGAGCATTGGGGTATCCGTCCGCCGGCGTGGAAACATCCGGATGGGCGTCGATCCAGATGATGCCCACATTGCTGTAGCGCCCGTGCAGATAGTCAAAGGGAGCTTGAGACACGATGCAGTTTCCGCCAATGGTGATAATCTTGTCCGGCTGGGCCGCCTCGATCACCTGTGCCGCCCGGCGGATGCCTTCGGTCACTTCCTCCCGGGCGCGGATACCGTCCTTCACCGTCCTCTCTTTTCCATCGGGCGGTGCGATTTCGACCCGCAATAGAGGCTGATTCTCGTTGGCGGGCAGGATATGGGCCAGCAGGTTGGCACCAAAGTAATAGGTATCCAGACCGCCGCTCAAGTGATCTGGATAGAGCAGACGAATGGTTTTCATGATTTTCATCTCTCCTTATAGTGTAGGGGTGTAAAAATTTGATCATTGTTCAATTAGATTTATGCGGAAAGAAATGACTGTTAGGACGATGGCCTTTTCTGTGCGGCTCAGATACGCGACTGTGAGATTGGTGGCCAATGGGGCCCAGACTGTACGCAATACACCCATACTAATATAAAGACTTTTCAGATCACAGCAGATATAGGTCCTTTCACTCGTGCTGTAGACACGACTTTCTTTCGACTTACTTTCCAGTACCAGTATAGCGCAAATACTCTGGTGATTCCTCAATATAGAGAGAAGAAAATCGTCCGATGGCTCATCCCAAAGAGGAAGAATTGTTTTTGCGTGATGCTTGATATCACATGGATGAAATTTTGCCCCAAAGTGATTAGAAATTTACATCCAGTATTTTTGTATTGCCGCAAAAGATTTTTCGCTAATAACATGTTCAATTTTACAGGCATCTTCTGTAGCGGTCTTTTCATCCACTCCCAACCTCATGAGTAGTTGAGATAGAACAGTGTGACGAGTGTACATTGTTTTGGCAACTTCCATACCCTTCGCTGTCAAAGAGATTCCACCGGTGTCATCCACAGAAACATAGTCATCCCGTTTCAAAATTGACAGAGCGCGGCTGACACTGGGCTTGGAGTATCCCATCTGCTCGCCTACGTCGATTGCACGCACGTGGCTCTTTTTCTGAGAGAGTATATAGATCGTCTCCAGATACATCTGGCCGGATTCATAAATCGACATAGTGACCTCCATTAGTTCAGTTTTTTCAATTATATCATAAATCGTAGCAGTTTTACAATCATTTTGATTTTCGAGATGGATAAGAGTTGCCATTCAAAAGTGAACAATCTGTAAATATGACTCTTGACAAAAACGATGGTTTGCGATATATTATGTAGCCGGTTAGAAAATGCTAACTTATTTCGTGAGTCGCCGCCAGCTTTTGCTGACTGAAATATAAAATGAGAGAATAGGTGAACGAAATGACTTTGAAAGATGCCGTAGAAGAAAAGGAATACATTGTCCGGCAAATTGACACCGATGACGAGGAGTTGAAAACCTTTCTATTTTCTCTTGGGTGTTATGAGGGGGAACCCATTACAGTGGTTTCTCATTTGAAGGACAGTTGTGTCGTTTCCATCAAGGACGGCCGGTATAACATTGATAACCAGTTGGCAGATGCAATTTTGATTTGATGGATCTGATCTGTGCCGCTGATGCCGACAAAGGGGGGGGATCAGCGGCACGAAATAGGGGTTTACTATACATAACGGTTAGCGAATAGCAACCGATGTGTGTTGTAATATAGAGAACATCAGAAAGAGGAGGAAGATACCCATGCGCATTGCCTTAACAGGCAACCCGAACTCCGGCAAAACCACCATGTACAACGCTCTTACTGGACGGAATGAAAAGGTGGGCAACTGGGCCGGCGTGACGGTGGAAAAGAAAGAACACCCCATCAAGAAGGCCTACTACAGTGGGACAGAAGAACTCATCGCCGTAGATCTGCCCGGTGCTTATTCCATGTCGCCTTTTACGTCAGAGGAGAGCATCACCAGTTCTTATGTGCGGCATGAGCACCCTGACGCCATCATCAACATTGTGGACGCCACAAACCTCAGCCGCAGCCTGTTTTTCACCACGCAACTGTTGGAACTGGGCATTCCTGTTGTGGTCGCCCTGAACAAGAGCGACATCAATGCAAAAAAGCAGACCACCATTGATGTTGCCGCTCTTTCCGCCAAGCTGGGCTGTCCCGTTGTGGAGACGGTATCTATCTCCTCCGAGGGTCTGAAAGCGGTGGTGGATGCGGCAGTCGCCTTGAACGGCAAGGGGCAGAAAGCCCCTTACACCCAGGGCGATATCGACCTGACCGATAAAAAGGTCGTGGAAGAGGCCGACCGCAAGCGTTTTGCCTTTGTCAACCAGATCGTGTCCAAGGTGGAGAAGCGGAAGGTCCTCACCCGTGAGAAGGGCACCGGGGACGCCATTGACAATATCCTCACCAACAAGCTCCTGGGTATTCCCATCTTTGCGGTGGTAATGTTCCTGGTGTTCCAGATCTCTCAGGTCTGGGTCGGCCCCCTGATTGCGGACACGCTGGTAGCGTGGATCGAGACGTTCCAGGGATATGTGACCGAGCTTCTGGCCGACGCCAACCCCCTGCTGACCGCTCTGCTGGCTGATGGTATTATCGGCGGCGTGGGCGCTGTGGTTGGCTTCCTGCCTCTGGTCATGATCATGTACTTCCTCATCGCCCTACTGGAAGACTGCGGCTATATGTCCCGTGTCTCTGTGGTGCTGGACCCCATTTTCAAGAAAGTGGGTCTTTCCGGCAAATCCGTGATCCCCTTTGTCATCGGCACTGGCTGCGCCATCCCCGGTGTCATGGCCAGCCGTACCATCCGCAACGAGCGCGAACGCCGGGCGACCGCCATGTTGACCCCGTTCATGCCGTGCGGCGCCAAGATCCCCGTCATCGCCCTGTTTGCCGGCGCCTTCTTTGACGACGCGGGCTGGGTGAGTTTCCTCATGTATTTCACCGGCATCATCCTTATTTTCCTGGGCGCTCTGCTGGTAAACAAGATCGCCGGCTACAAGAACCGGAAATCCTTCTTCATCATCGAGCTGCCCGAATACAAAGTGCCTTCCCTGGTGTTTGCCTTCAAGGCCATGTGCGCCCGGGGCTGGGCCTACATCGTGAAGGCTGCCACGATCATCCTGCTGTGCAACACCGCCGTGCAGATCATGCAGACCTTCACCTGGAGCTTCCAGGTGGCCGAGACTGCCGACAGCTCCATCCTTGCCTCCATCGCTGGACCCTTTGCGTACCTGCTGGTCCCCATCGTGGGTGTGCTCAGTTGGCAGCTGGCCGCCGCTGCCGTTACCGGCTTTATTGCCAAGGAGAACGTGGTGGGTACCTTGGCTGTCTGCTTCGTGGGGCTGGAGAACCTGATCGATACTGACGCGCTGGAGATGATGGAAGGCGCAGGCGCCGAGGTGGCGGGTGTCATCGCCATCACCAAGGTAGCTGCTCTGGCCTACCTGATGTTCAACCTGTACACGCCGCCCTGCTTTGCCGCTATTGGCGCTATGAACTCTGAGATGAAGAGCGGGAAGTGGCTGTGGGCCGGCATCGGCCTGCAGCTGGGCACCGGCTACACGGTGGGCTACCTGGTTTACCAGATCGGCACGCTGATCACCACCGGCTCTCTGGGCGCGGGCTTTGCCCCCGGCCTCATCGCGGTGGTTGTCTTTGCGGCGATCCTTGTCTACCTGTGCATGAGAACCCAGAAGGATCTCAAGAGTGAGTATGCGTTAAGTGGGGCGAAGTCCTGATGATTGATTTCATTGTAGTTGCAGTTCTTGTGGTCATTGTTGCGGCTGCCGCTTTCTATGTCTACAAAGCGAAAAAGAGCGGTAAAAAGTGCATTGGATGCCCGGACGGCTGCTCCTGTGGTTCCAAGAAAGATAGTTCCCACTGCAGCTGCGGTAAGGGTCACAACTGATATGTGAAAGAGAAGGTTGCGGCTTTTCTGTTGGAAAGCCGCAACCTTTTTCTACACGTATGCTATGATTCCCGTTGCCTTGTAAAACGCTAGGAGGGACGACGCTGCTCTATGGTCTTGAAAGAGACAATGGAAAACTACGTAAAAGCGATTTATAGCTTGTCGCGCTGGGGGGAGGTCCGTCCTTATCAGCTGGCTGATTATTTATCTGTTTCGCGCCCTACCGTATCCACTACTGTCAGGTCACTTGTCGAAGAGGGATTTGTCTGCGTGGACGATAGGAAAGAAATCCACCTGACCAGAAAAGGGTTAAAAATCGCCAAAGAGATGATGGAAAAACACAACGTCCTGTTCAATCTGCTGGTTAGTCTTGGCGTTGATGAAAACATTGCTTCCAGGGATGCCTGCAAGATGGAGCACGCGATCAGTGCCGAAAGTTTTTTGGCTCTGAAATCACTAACTCGCTTCTCGGACTGAATAGCAGCAGACCAATGAAAGGCCTGATAATCTTCTTATGCATCATTTCTGGTTACTTCTCCATCTCAGTAAAAACGTAGAATTGGTAATGACAAGAAAGGACTCTGCATTGAGAAGTAGTACACTGACGACTGGATTTAACTCTACACTAACAGCAAGAACAATGGACAGAAAGTTCAGTACCATGGAAAAGGTCATATTGCACTCAACGGTGATCATCATCCGTGAAAAGGATTTCGCTATACTGAATTGAAAATCCATCTTTGTATGATATAACAAAAAATTTTATGTTTTTGTTGTGAAGGAAAAGGGACAAAAGAAATGATACAAAACAATATCGAATATGGTTGACATTTTTTTGTGCTTATAGTAGACTTGTCATAAATTGGTGATGTGGCGTATCTACATGAACCGAGCAAAATGGGTGAAATCAACTGCTAATGGCGTTACTGCGTACAGTTTCGTTGAAGGGCAGTTGGTGTGTTTCCCTTTTTGTCCGGTTCTTTTTTGGCTTTAAGGAGGTGTTTTAATGGGCCAGATTACTTATCGGCCATATGCGCCGCGAGACTTTAAGGCCCTTTCAGATATTATCAATATCACATGGGGACATGAAAAATCGTACAGTCTTACCACCGCCGTCCGGCTCTCCAACGCTTACCTGCGGCTGTGCCTGACAGAACAAACCTTTGCCCAAGTAGCCTTGTACAATGAAAAACCCATAGGGGTTATTATGGGGAACAGTTTCCGTACCTCTCATAAAACCTTAAAGTATCGGTTACATGCTGGATGGGCTTTATTGATGCTTTCGCTAACAGCGGAGGGGCGCAGAGCGTGGCATTTTTATGAGGAAATCGACCAAATTTATGAAAAGTTGCTATCCAGGCAAACACGAGACTATGAAGGGGAACTAACCTTTCTTGCGATACATCCAGGGTACCGTGGGTTAGGGGTCGGCAAGGAACTGTACCGCCGCTTCTCTGGCTATATGAACAGCGAAAACATTCAGCATTTCTATGTGTTCACAGACACCACTTGCAATTATGGTTTTTATGAGGGCCAAAAGATGCTTCTATGTGGAACAGAAGAAGTAACATTGCCGGTCAATGGTAGCCCAGAGCAGTTTCTGTTTTTTATCTACGAAAATTTTACAGGGAGAACTTGATATGAGCACGGAGAATCTCAGGCAGCTACATTTTGAATCCGTCAATGATGAAAACCGAAAGGAGATCGAAAGTCTGTCTCTCTTTTCAGAACAAGTCGGTTTTATTGAGAGTGTAAGCGAGTGCTTACAGGAGGCAGACGAGTTGGATATTTGGCGGCCCGTCGGTATTTATGACGGCGAGATGCTGATTGGGTTTGCCATGTATGGTTATTTCCCGGAACCTGTACCGGGGCAGCTATGGCTGGACCGGCTGCTGATTGATAAAAAATATCAGGGGAGAGGCTATGGCAGGCAGGCGGCTCTTTCCCTGCTTGACAGGCTTCGTTTAGAGTATCAAAGCGACACCGTGTATCTTAGTGTGTACAAAAACAATCCCCATGCAATCCAGCTTTATCAGCAGATTGGCTTCCACTTTAACGGGGAGCATGACACGAAGGGGGAGCATATTATGGAATACCATTTTCAGAACGTATAAGATAGAAAACGCCTGAAATGGCCTTCTCCTGCTTTCCGACTGTTCGATTGCTTATAATATCTGCATCAATGCCCATATGCGTTCTGTTACATTAGCACTCAAAAGCTCATACCCTTTAGATGTATTTGCAGCGGTCAATGCCAGTCTAACATGTTGTTTTGGAATTGTATAGGGCGTCAGTCAATCCAGAACAGCGTCCCACTCATGGTTATCACACAGATGATGGCCGGATTGTCCGTCAGGCATACTGCTGCGGCATTATCTATACCGATTAAAAACACGCAGGCACGAAAAGGGGCACCGCTTCGATGCGGTGTCCCTTTTCGTACATTTTGTTTAAGCTCTCGCATATATAGCAGTCAATTCGATTTTAAATGATTTTGAATTCGCCCTATTAACGCGATTACAAATTTTCTCATTTCGAATGTGCAGGGGGCACTGGAAAGTTTAAAATTCTGTCCTTGGCATAGCAAATACAACTCCTATGTAAAGAAAAATAGTGCCCTGCACGTAACTGGTCTTACGTGCAGGGCACCGCTCGTTTGGTTTTATTTTACCATCTCGTTTGATAGATTGCAAGAAGTTAGTGAATCTGATCTGGAGGGTGGCGGTCAGTCCCAGTCGGCATCCCAGTCCAGGATCGCGCCGGTCACAGCGTCGATCTCGAACTCATATTCCATCCAGCCGCTGCGCATCTCGCCCTCGTAAAGTACACGGCCGTCATCCACCTCCAGCTTGAACTCGGTGTAGACTCCCGTGGTACCGGCGGCCTGCTCCACGATCTGCTTCGCTTTCGCCTCGCCGATGTAGTCGCTGGCCTTGCTGGAAACCGTGTACCACTCCACATCAAAGTCAAAGCCCAGGATCGCGCCGCTGGCGGCGTCAATCTTGTAGTCATATTCCTTGTTCCCGGAGAAGAATTCCACATCGTACACTCTCATGCCGTCGTCATAGTCCAGCTCGACATTGATGAATACCGTGTCCGCCGCGGCCACGCCAGCGTGTTCCAGGGCGATGGACTTGGCCTTCTCCGCGCCAATGTCGGTATTGGCCTGGGCCTGGTAGCCGCCCGCCGCATACCATTCAATATCCTGATCGAAGCTCACGATGTCCCCGGTGGCGGCGTTAATCTCGTAGTCATACTCCTTATTGCCGGAGAAAAACTCCACATCATACACCCGGAGACCGTTCTCATAATCCAGCTTGGCATAGAGGAACACAGTATCCGAGGCGGTCACGCCAGCGTGCTTCAGGGCAATGGACTTGGCTTTTTCGGCCCCGATATCGGCGCTGGACTGGGAAACCGTTCCGGTACCGGTCATATACCACTCAATATCGTAGTCAAAGCCGAGGATAGCGCCGGTGGCGGCGTCGATCTCATAGTCATACTCCTTGTTCCCAATCAGGAACTCCACATCGTACTCCACACGGCCATGGTCGTAGTCCTGCTTGACAAAGATCCAGGACACCTTGGAGGCATCCGCGCCGGCATGACTCAGGGCGATCTCCTTCGCCTTGGCCTCGCCGATATAAGACGCCTGCTGGAGTTGGGGAACCGCCTGATAAGCGGAGGCATTCACTGCCATTGAGGGAACGAGCAGCGTTCCGGTCATGAGCACCATAGCGGTGCAGCCTGCCAGGATCTTGGGAAAATTCTTTTTCATTGGAAAGTCCTCCTCGTTGTTGTTTCAGCAATTTTTGGGGGGCTGTTTCTTGCTGTTCATCTATATAACGCGCAGACAAAGTGTTTTATTGCATCGGGCAGAAATATTTTTCTTAGACAGTAAAGATACCTTAGCGTTCTTTTTTACTTCCCGGCTTTTTGGGGGGCCAGAAGCTTCTCGCATTTGCAGCGTTCCTGATTGACGCTAAATATACCTGTGTTGTCTGTGAGAGCTATTCCTGAATTCGCCGCAAAATATTCTGGCCCCTCTATCCCAGCGCCACATCAAGTGCCATCATCAGAGTGAACCCCACAGCGAAGGACAGCGCACCAACATCTGAGTGCTTTCCCTGGGACATTTCTGGGATCAGTTCTTCCACTACCACATAAATCATAGCACCAGCAGCAAAACTCAGCAGGTAAGGAAGAGCCGGGACCACCAGCCCAGCAGCCAGAATCGTCAATAGAGCGCCTAGGGGTTCTACCGCACCGGAGAATACGCCTCCCGCAAAGGCCCGGGGCTTACTCATTCCCTCCGCTCGCAAGGGCATGGAGATAATAGCTCCCTCGGGGAAGTTCTGGATGGCGATGCTCAAAGACAAGGCCAGAGCGCCCATCATGGTGATTTGACCGTCTCCGGCTAGGTAGCCTGCATAGACCACGCCTACAGCCATTCCCTCCGGAATATTATGAAGAGTGACAGCCAGCACCATCATGGTAGAGCGCCGCAACCGCGTATGAGGCCCTTCTGCGTGGTGACTCTTTTGATGGAGGTGTGGAATCAGATGATCTAACCCCAGCAGAAAGAGGATGCCAGCCCAAAAGCCAATGACCGCTGGCAGAAAGGCCAAAGAACCCGCCCCGGAGGATTGATCCATAGCAGGAATCAGCAGGCTCCAGATAGACGCAGCAACCATGACACCAGAGGCAAAGCCGGTCAACCCCCGTTGCACCCGATCCCCCAAACCTTTCTTCAGGAAAAAGACGCAGGCAGACCCTAGCGAGGTGCCCATAAAGGGAATCAGCAGGCCATAGATAACCAGTGTTTCCATAGGATCAGAACGGCCTTAAAGCTACGTTTGTTTTGAAGCATGGCTGTGCCGCCCACACCAGTGTCTGCCACTGCCTTTTCTGCAAATGGCATCCACCGTCTAGGGCTGTGGGAGATAAATGGGAAAGATCAGCTTTAATGGGGAGGTTCTGTGATCCAAGGATTTCCAGGTAATTGAACATAATTGCCCTCTTTTCTAGTTGCGGTTTTTGCGAACATAACAGGATGCATCTTGTGGTTAGCCATAACTAACTACAGAATAATTATATAAAACTACACGTACTCTGTCAAGAGGACAGGTTGAGACAGGGATAAAAACTCCCCCAGTTTCTATTTTCACTTTGTTTTTTGGGAAACCAACCCCGTTCCACCCTGCGGGTTTGCTCTTTCAACTCCCAGATTCGCCATATGCAGGTAACGCCCAACGGTCTCGGAAGAATAGAGAAAGAGCCCTGACCGAAAAGTGCGGTGAACAGGTAGAGTAGACCGGCAATCAAAAATACCAGCCACCCTCCCTATGTGAAGTGGTACTCAAACCAGATCACTAAGGGGCAAGATGCCTCAATCATCACAAGGAACATCACACTGATAACTATGCCCTCAAATTATAATTTCACACACAGTATTCCAAACTCAATAACATAAACTTCCGGAGAAGGGAAGAAGGGATCTTTAAGGACTGGTATAGCCTGCCCCTTGCTTTCAAAGATTTTTATTGACACAGTTACATATCTTCAGTTAAATGAACCGTAACTGCCATCCAAGATAGTTGCGGATTTATTATCTGATGAATAAATCCATCCGTATATTGGCCTGATTTTATGATAGAGGCTTGACAAATACGGGTGTTCGTTTTAAGATAATATCATTATTAGATAATATAGCTATCGAAAGAGGTGAACAATATGCGCCCTGTAAACGAAAAGCTGCGGGCGGATCTGCTGGAGGCTGGGAAGCGGGAATTTATGGAAAACGGCTTCCGGGGAGCATCCTTAAAAAGCATCGCGGCTTCTCTTGGAGTAACGACTGGGGCGATTTACCGCTACTATACGGACAAGGAGGCATTGTTTGACGGACTGGTGAGAGAGCCTGCCCATGAGCTGGTAGAGCGGTATCGGACCCTTCAACAGACCTTTGCTGGAAGAAACTTGGAGGAGCAACTTCAAAAGCTCCCGGAGGTGCCGGACAAGGAAGCCTCCTGGATGATGGACTTTCTTTACGACCACTTTGACGCATTCAAGCTCATCGCCTGCTGTTCCTCTGGGACAAAATACGAGCACTATCTGGATACCCTGGCGGAAATCGAGGACCACTCCGGACGGCTGTTGGTGGATCGAATGGTGGACGCCGGCTATCCCATCCGGCGTCTGGATGATGAGCTGATCCACATCATGTCCACCGCGCTTTTCAATGGGATGTTTGAGACGATCCGCCATGATATGCCGCGGGAAAAAGCGATGGTTTATATGGATGATCTGCGGAATTTTTACTCCGCGGGCTGGTTCCGTCTCCTTGGAATTCCCTTTGAATAAAGGGTTTTCCTTTTGATTCTAAGTTAGCATTTACTAACCAAAAGAAAGGGGTTTTAGGTTATGGATCACAAGAAAGCGCCCTCACCCTTTGCTGTGCTGTGGGGCTGGGCAAGTGGTGAGCACGGTGGATTTTATGCTTCGGTAGCCCTGGCGGTGCTGGGGGTGGCCTGCGGTATGGTGCCCTACTTCTGCGTAGCCGCTATGATTGGGCTGCTGCTGGAAGGGGGCGGCCTTGCGGATTGTCTGCCCTGGTGCGGCTTGGCTCTGGCGGGCTATGGGGGAAAGGCGCTGTTTTCCACATGGTCTACCAGCCTGTCCCACACGGCCACCTATCACACGCTGCGCCGGGTGCGGCAAAATCTGCTCTCCAAACTGAGCCGGGTGCCCATGGGGACGATCCTGGACACGCCCTCCGGCCAGTACAAAACCACCATTGTGGACCGGGTGGAAGGGATGGAGCCCACCCTGGCTCATCTGCTGCCGGAGATGACCTCCAATCTGCTGGTGCCGGTGAGCATCGCGGTCTATATCTTCGTCCTGGATTGGCGAATGGGGCTCGCCTCCCTGGTGACCACGGTGATCGGCATCGTGGTGGCTTCCCAGAGCAGCAAGACTTACGCCGTCCGCTGGCAGGGCGCCGTGGAGGTGGGCCGCCGCATGGCAAATGCCATCGTGGAGTATGTGGGAGGTATCCAGGTGGTCAAGGCGTTCAGCCAGTCCGCCGGGTCCTACAAGCGGTACTCCGATGCCGTGATGGAAAACGCCCAATACTATGTGGACTGGATGGCGGATAACCAGAAGTATATGGCGGTCATGCAGGCGGTCATCCCCTCGGTGCTGCTGCCCGTCCTGCCGGTGGGTCTGCTGCTGTGGGGCGGCGGAAGTCTGAGCACAGCTGTATTCCTCACCATCGTCGTGCTGTCCCTGGGGCTTACCGGACCGCTGGTATCGGCCATGACCTTTGTGGATGAACTGGCGGTGGTGGGCACCAATGTGGGTGAGATCTCCGCCATTCTGGACGCCCCGGAGCTGAAGCGCCCTGCGATAGAGACGAAGCTGAATGGGCTGGGTATCCGGCTGGATCATGTGTCCTTTGCCTACAAGCAGGAGGACGGCGAAGTGCTCCACGATGTAAACCTGGACATCCGGCCGGGGACAGTGACCGCTCTTGTGGGTCCCTCCGGCTCCGGTAAGAGTACCATTGCCAAGCTCATCGCCGGCTTCTGGGATGTGACGGGCGGCTCTGTCGCCTTGGGCGGTGTGGACCTGCGGAAAATCCCGCTGGAACAGCTCAACCGCCAGATCGCCTATGTATCTCAGGACAACTACCTCTTTGACCGCACGGTGCGGGACAACATCCGCATGGGCCATCTGAACGCCACCGATGCGGAAGTCGAGGCGGTAGCCAGGGCTGCCGGGTGCGATGATTTCATCCGCCAGCTGGATCAGGGCTACGACACCATCTGCGGCGGGGGCGGCGGCCACCTGTCCGGGGGTGAAAAGCAGCGTATCTCCATCGCCCGCGCCATGCTGAAGGATGCGCCCATCGTCATTCTCGACGAGGCTACCGCAAGCATCGACCCGGAGAATGAAGCGGTCATCCAGCAGGCCATCTCCCGTCTGACGAAGGGCAAGACCCTGATCGTCATTGCCCACCGGCTGGGCACGGTAGCCGGCGCGGACAACATCGTTGTAGTGGAAGGCGGCCGGATCGCCGCCCAGGGGAAGCAGGAGGAGCTTCTGGCCTCCTGCCCGCTGTACCGGCAGATGTGGCAGTCCTATCTGGGCGTTCGGGACGGAGAGGAGGAATAAGAGATGTTCAGTGTGCTTCGGAAAATTTCTGCCTTGGCAGGCAGCCGCAGGGGCCTTTTGAAAAAATCCATGCTCGTGGCGTTCCTGGGGGCTGTGTTCACCGCATTCCAGTTTTGGGCCCTGATGCTGACCCTGGAGATTCTGGTGGGCGGCGCGAACTTGAGCATATGGCCCGTGATCGGCGTCATGCTGGTTTCCGTGGCGGGGCGGACCGCCTGCTCGTACTGGTCCACCAACGCGGAGACGGAGACGGGCTATTTCATGGTGGCGGAAAAGCGGGTCCATATCGGGGACCGGCTGCGCTACATCCCCATGGGCTACTTCAACGACAACTCCTTGGGCAACATTACCGCCGTAGTTACCACCACACTGGGGGATGTGGAGAACAACGCCGCCCGCTGCCTGGTCAGCGTCATCGGCGGTTTCCTCAACACCCTGGCTATGTGTCTGGCGATCCTGCTTGTGGACTGGAGGCTCGGTCTGCTGGCTATCGCGGGCATCCTGGCCTATCTGCTGGTTACGGAGTTGAGCCAGCGGTCCCTGCTCAAGACCGGCCCTGCCCGCCAGCACGCCCAGATGAAGCTGGTGGAGGCAGTGCTGGAGTACATCCAGGGTATGAGCGTGGTCAAGGCCTATGGACTGGACAAGGACAGCGGCCAGGCCGTGCAGAAAACTGTGGATGAAAGCTGTGAAAAGGCTCTGGGACTGGAGCACTCCGTAGCCCCATGGATGGGCCTGCGGCAGATTACGGTGCGGTTGTTTGCCGTGGCGCTGGCCGTATGCGCTCTGGCGCTCTATTCCGGTGGGAGCCTGCCCCTGACCCGGTGCCTGCTGATGCTCGTAGCCTCTTTCATGCTCTATGCGGAGCTGGAGAGCGCCGGCAATATGGCGGATAATCTCCAGATGCTGGGCGCCTCCATGGACAAGGCCAACTCTATCGACGACACGCCGGTGATGGATATTGACGGGGCGGAACTCCAACCGGAGGATGCCTCTGTCCGGTTTGAGGATGTCTCTTTCTCCTATGGGGAGCGGACTATCCTGGACCATGTAAGTCTCACCGTCCCCTCCGGCAGCACCACCGCCGTGGTGGGCCCCTCCGGCGGCGGAAAGACCACTCTGTGCAATCTCATCGCCCGCTTTTGGGATGTCCAGGGCGGCAGGATCACCGTAGGCGGCCATGATGTGCGGGAGTACAAGCTGGACAGCCTGATGAAGAACATCTCCATGGTGTTTCAGTCGGTGTATCTCTTCAACGACACGGTGGAGAACAATATCAAGTTTGGCCGCCCGGACGCCACCCATGAGCAGGTGGTGGCCGCAGCCAAGGCCGCCTGCTGCCACGATTTCATTATGGCCCTGCCGGATGGCTACGACACGGTTTTGGGAGAGGGCGGCGGTTCCCTCTCCGGGGGCGAGAAGCAGCGCCTCTCCATCGCCCGGGCCATGCTCAAAGATGCGCCCATCGTGATTTTGGACGAGGCAACGGCCAGCGTGGACCCGGAAAACGAGGCGGAACTCCAGGCCGCGATTTCCTCTCTGACAAAGGGAAAAACTCTGATCCTGATTGCCCACCGGCTGAAAACGGTGCGCGATGCCGACCAGATCCTGGCCCTGAACGGCGGGCACATTGTCCAGCGGGGTACCCATGCGGAACTAATGGCCCAGGGCGGCTTGTACCGGCGGTTTATTGAGATTCGGGAACAGGCCGAGGGCTGGAGATTGGCGTGAAGAAAAGAATGAAACGACAACACGGCACATCACTTCATGCCTCTGGCGAAGACTATTTGGAGGCCGTGCTGGTACTCCAAAAGGAAAAAGGCATGGTACGCTCTGTGGATGTGGCCCAGCACAGGGAGTCTCCAAGCCCAGCGTGTGTCACGCGGTAGCTACCCTAAAAGAAGGAGGCTTCCTCACCATGGACGGGGACTTCTTCCTTCGTTTGACCGCTATAGGACGGGAGGTAGCCGAGCAGACCTACGAAAAACACTGCTTCTTTACCCGCTTGTTGACGGAGGCAGGTATCGATCCAAGGACAGCAGAACAGGATGCCTGCCGCATGGAGCATGTGATCAGCGAGAACAGTTTTCGGCAACTGAAGCAGAGTACGGACAAAAAGGAATAATTGTGGGAGGTGAGGCTGTTGACCGGGATGGCCGTGCTGCAATACGGGAATTTGCGTATTGACCCAAATGAACGCAGGGTCTATGTAAATGAACAAGTTGTGGAGTTGACCACAATGGAGTTCAATATTTTGTATTATCTGGCTTTACACCCCCGGCTGGACTTTTACCCGGGAACAGCTTTACCGATCTGCGATGTCTGATGACTTTGCTTCCGGCCTCGAAAGCGTCACCAGCCGGATCTACAAGATACGAAAAAAACTAAATATCAATGCGATGCATACTGTACATGGGTATGGTTATCGTTTTGAGAAGTAAAAAAGGGGCTGGTGCATCAAATCGTAGGTGTACCGCCCCTTTTTAATAGTGCTTGAATACAAGGAAAGTGTTGTCAAAAAGTTTTCGCTATTGACGAATAAATCAATTTGTGCTATATTAAAACCGTTAGATTGAAACCGACAGTTTTAAACTTTGGAGGTGACACATGGCAAAGCGTGTAGCAGGAGTAACAGAAAAGTTGATGGAAGCAGCCAAGCAGGAGTTTCTAAAAAACGGATATGAGCGGGCTTCCTTACAGACGATTGCAGAAAAGGCTGGCTCCAGCAAAGGAGCAATCTACATCCGCTACCCGGACAAAGAGAGTCTGTACCGTTCCCTCGTGCAGCCTGCCATGGATGATTTTTGTGGTCTGATTCAATCAACCTTAGAGCAGTTTAACCAGTTGCCCGGAGCCGAACAGACCAGTCAAATGTATTCCTTCTCCGACCGGGGGTTTTGGGCCTCTGTGGACTATATCTACGACCATTTTGATATATTCAAACTGCTTTTGACCAGTGGAGAGAACAATACATATCAGGAATTCCTCCACCGGATCGTGGAACTGGACAACCAATGCACCATGCGCTATATTCAGGCATCCGGGAACGACGCAATCTCCAGCGGCCGCCTTACACCGGAGTTGGGCCATCTGCTGTCCAGCGCCTTTTATACTGGGATGTTCGAGGTAGTCATCCACGATATGCCAAAGGATCAGGCGGTCGAGCATATCCAGAGGATGCGGCGTTTTTACACCGCCGGCTGGAAAACCATCTTCTTCGGAGATGGAGGTGAAACCCATTGAGCGGGTGGATTGACCGAAGCGGCTGGATTCACTGCCCTACCTGTGGCAACAAGACCCGCACCAAAGTAAATCCAGACACCGTTCTAAAGCGTTTTCCGCTGTTCTGTCCCAAATGCGGAGCAGAACACATCGTTGATGTGCAGGGAGAAAACATCATATTGTCAGAGCCAGACGCAAAGACGCAGAGCCGATGATTTGCAGGATAATCCTGTGGATTGTCGGCCTTTTCGTTCACCCGTCGGTTAGACTTCGCTAACTTTTAGGAGGGATACAATGCAGAAAGAAGGGAAGCCATTTAGTTTGATGGTATTTATCAAGCCACACCGGGCAGGGTTTATCACTTCGGTTATCCTTGCTGTTCTCAGCGTGGCCAGTGGGATGGTGCCATACTTCGCTGTGGCAAGAATGGTCAACCTGCTCATTTCCGGTGAAAAGAACTTTTCGATTTATCTGGCCTGGGGAGCGGCAGCCCTGATCGCCTATCTGCTCAAGTCTATTTTTCACGGTATTTCTACCCGGTGCTCCCATGAGGCCACTTTCCATGTGCTGTCGGAACTGCGGAGGGCCGTGGCAGATAAACTGACCCGCGTTTCCATGGGCTATCTGACTGATACGCCATCGGGCCGCCTGAAAACAACCATGGTGGAGCGTGTGGAACAGATGGAGGTCCCGCTGGCCCACATCATTCCGGAAATGACCTCTAATCTGCTGGTCCCTATCGCTATTGTGGTCTACCTCTTTCTCTTGGACTGGCGCATGGCGTTGGTCTCGCTCATCACCATCCCCATTGGGATGCTTTGTTACATGGCCCAGATGAAAGAGTACCCGAAAAAGTACGGCGCGGTCGTCCAAGCCGGTAAGCACATGAGCGCCACTACGGTGGAGTACATCAACGGCATCGAGGTCATCAAAGCCTTCAATCAGAGTGCAGCCTCCTATGGCAAGTTCACGCAGGCCGTGCGGCAGAGCGCAGACCTTATGTTGGATTGGATGAAATCCACACAGGGCTACTCCGCCCTGATGATGACCATTTGGCCCGCTGTGTTGATTGGCGTTCTGCCCATTGGGTGTGTCTTTTATAGGAATGGCAGCCTGACCGCCCCGGATTTTATCACGATTGCAATCCTGTCCCTCGGTATCGTGGGGCCATTGGTAGCGGCGATCTTTTTGACCGATGATTTTTCTAAAATTGCGACCATTACCGGAGAAATCGGTGCTGTGCTGTCCGAGCCGGATTTGAAGCGTCCTGCGCAGAGAAAAGAACTGCATGGGCTGGACATTGACCTGCGGAATGTGACATTCGCTTACAAAGATAAGCAGGTTTTGAACGGTGTCACACTGAATATCCGGCAAGGCACGACCACCGCGCTGGTGGGGCCGTCCGGCTCCGGCAAATCGACCATCGCCAAACTCATTGCCTCCTATTGGGATGCTGGGGGCGGGAGCATCACCATCGGCGGAGAGGATGTGAAAAACCTGCCGCCGGAACAGGTAATGGACCTTATTGGCTATGTCTCCCAAGATAATTTTCTGTTCAATGTCTCTGTCCGGGAAAATATCCGCATGGGACGGCCGGAGGCCACTGATGAAGAAGTAGAGGCCGTAGCAAAGGCGGCTGGCTGTCATGAGTTCATCATGGGTCTGGATCACGGGTATGACACTGTGGTAGGCGGCGCAGGCGGACACCTCTCTGGCGGAGAGCGCCAGCGGGTCGCCATTGCGCGGGCCATGATGAAGAATGCCCCGATTGTGATTCTGGACGAGGCGACTTCCTACACGGACCCCGAGAACGAGGCGGTGCTTCAGGACGCCATCGGCAGGCTGACCCGTGGAAAGACGCTCATCGTCATCGCCCACCGCCTCAGCACCATCACCGATGCAGACCAAATCGCCGTAGTGGAGCGGGGGAAAATCCTGGACGCGGGAACGCATGACGAACTGCTGAAGCGGTGTCCCCTCTACGCTCAGATGTGGGCGGCCCACACGCAGGCGAAGGATGCGGACATGAGAGAAGGAGGTGGCAAGCATGTTTGACGCATATAAACGGTTTTTCCGCTTTGCCGGGGAGCAGAAAGGCACCTGGTATAAGGGAATGGCCTTTGAACTGCTGCGGAGCATTTTTGAGGCTTTGCAGTTTGTGGCGCTGCTGGTCGTGCTCCGCGCCCTGGTAGAGCAGAACATGACCGGGGCCACCCCATGGATGGCCTTTGGGATCATGGCGGCCAGCGTGGCCGGAGCCGCCCTGTGCTGGTATCTGGCCCACAACAGCGAGGGGCACGCCAATTACCGGATGTGCGCGGAAAAGCGCATCCATATCGGGGAGCGCATGAAGTATATGCCCATGGGCTACTTCAACGCCCAGAGCCTGGGCAGCCTCACCGCGGCGGCCACCTCCACCATGGAGGACCTGGAGAGTATGTCCTTTGCGGTAATCGCCCGGACGGTGGTGGGCATGATTCGGACCACCATCTTCTCTTTGGCGATCCTGTGCTTTGATTGGCGCATTGGGCTGGTATTCCTGCTTGGTATGCTTCTGTTCCTCTGGGTCAACTCACTTTTGCTGAAGAAATCCAGAGAGTTATCTCCGGGGCGGCTGGCTGCCCAGACAAGGCTGGTGGACGCTGTGCTGGAATACATACAGGGCATGAGCGTGGTGCGCGCTTTCCATGGAGACAAAGCGGCCAATCAGACGCTGAACCGCACGATTGAGGAGACGGAACAGCAGAATTTCAAGCTGGAGCGCAAGCGTATTCCCTACAATGTGCTGGAGCAGATTGTCCTGCGCGTCACGGCGGTGGCGGCGATTCTGCTCTCGATCTGGCTTTTCCTGCAAGGCAGTATGACCCTTTTTACCTGCCTGATGGTGGTGGTTTCCGCTTTTCTGGTATATAGCGAGCTGGAGTCTGCCGGGGAGATGTTCTTCATGCTGCCCATGATCGACGCCTCCATCGACCGGGTGGAGGAAATCGACCGTGCTCCCCGGATGGACGAGGGCGGCTCCGTGCAGACGCCGAAACACTGCGATATTTCCTTCGAGCATGTGGACTTTTCCTATGGAGAGCGAAAAATCATCCGCGATGTCAGCTTTACCATCCCGGAAGGGGCAACCACTGCCATCGTGGGGCCCTCTGGCTCCGGCAAGACCACCCTCACCAGTCTTATGGCAAGGTTTTGGGATGTGGACAGCGGCGCGGTCAAGCTGGGCGGCATTGATGTGAAGGACTATGCGCTGGATAGTTTGATGCGCAATTTCAGCATGGTCTTTCAGCGCGTGTACCTGTTCAACGACAGCATTGAGAACAACATCAAATTTGGTAAGCCGGACGCCGCCCATGAGGAGGTGGTGGCCGCGGCAAAGGCGGCCCGGTGCCATGAGTTCATCACGGCCCTGCCGGACGGCTACGATACCATCATCGGTGAGAGCGGCGCCACAATCTCCGGTGGAGAGCGCCAGCGGCTCTCCATCGCACGGGCCATGCTTAAGGACGCGCCGATCATCATTTTGGACGAGGCCACGGCCAATGTTGACCCCGAGAACGAGGCGGAGCTGCAGGAGGCAGTCAAGGCCCTGACCGCAGGGAAAACTCTGGTTATGATCGCACACCGGATGAAAACCGTCCAGGAGGCGGATCAGATTCTTGTACTGGATCAAGGGCGGATTGTGCAACAGGGCCGCCATGCGGAACTGATGCAGCAGGGAGGTATCTATGCGGATTTTGTCTGCTCCCGGAGATCCGCAGAATCGTGGCGTATTGCGGAGCGGAAAAGCAGCGAGGTTAAAGCGGAGGTATGAGCAAGAAACTATTGGCCCGGATCGGCCTGCTGGTGATTGTCCTGTTCGGCGTCACGATCCTGACTTTCTTTTATACCAACCTGTCCCCGGTAGATGCGGCCGAGGCGCTGGCAGTGCGCCGTTACAACCGCCCCACCCCGCAGCAGGTTGAACTGGTGCGGGAAGAACTTGGGCTCGACCAGCCGATTCTCCAGCAGTACGGCTCCTGGCTGTGGAACGCCCTGCATGGAGATTTCGGAAACTCCTATAACACTGGGCGGCCGATTGTGGAAGAACTGTCGGCTTCCATTCGGCCCACCCTGGTTATGGCTGCCATGGCGCTCCTGTTTGCCACTCTGCTCAGTATTCCGCTGGGGGTGTTGTCCGCCAGCAGAAAAGGCGGCTTGGCGGATCGGAGCATCTACCTGTTCGGCATCATCTGTATGTCTCTGCCGAATTATTGGATCGGCTTCATGCTCCTGCTCGCCTTCGCGGTTTATATCCCCATTTTCAGCATTATGGGAGCGGATAGCCTGAAGGATTTCATCCTTCCGGCCCTGGCGCTGGCTATTCCTATGGCCGCCGGCAACATCCGTGTGTTTCGGTCCTCGCTCCTGGATGGGTATAACAGCGATTTTGTCCTGTATGCCAGGGCCCGGGGCGTATCGGAGTGGAAAATCGCCAATCTGGTAAGCCGGTTTGCTTTGCCGCCGCTGATCACCATGCTGGCGCAGAGCTTCGGCTTTATGATTGCGGGCAGCGCCATGGTGGAAAGTGTGTTCTCCATCCCGGGGCTGGGGTCCATGCTGGTCACTGCATTGGGAGCCAGAGACACCATTACCATCAATGCGTGTGTACTGCTCACCGCCATCATTTTCGTCCTGGTCAATTTTATCGCGGACTGCGTGAACGCGCTTCTAAACCCGCAGAGCCAGAAGGGAGGCGGCCTATGATCCGCAAAATCATGCACCGCCCGCAGGCTGTCCTCGGTCTTGCCATGATGCTTCTCGTGTTTCTTGTGATGCTGCTGGCCCCGGTCTTTGCGCCCAATGACCCGATGCAGCTGAATGTGGCCCACAGCTTCGCCCCGCCGGACGCACAGTATCCCCTCGGAACAGACGAGCTTGGACGCTGCATCCTCTCACGCCTGATCTACGGAGCCAGGGCCTCTCTGAGTATCGCGTTGCCCACACTGCTGTTGCTGGCGGTTATCAGCACCGTGGTGGCTACCCTGTGCGCCTATATCGGTGGGGCGCTGGACCGCATATTTGAAGTGGTCTCCAATATTTTTATGGCCTTTCCCCCGTTCCTCGTTGCCATCACCCTGGTGGGGCTCTTTGAGTCAAAAGCGGCCAGCATCGTCCTGTCTATCGTAATCGCCATGTGGGTCTGGAACGCGAGGGTGGTCCGCACCCATGTGCTTCGGGAGCGGAATCAGCCCTATGTGATCACCTGCCGGATGTCCGGCTGTTCGGAGCTGCGCATTGTGTTCCGGCATATCATCCCCAATATTCTGCCGCACCTTCTGGTTTTGTACAGCACAGGGCTGTCCTCCATCATCATTATGATCTCCAGTTATGCCTTTCTCGGCTTAGGGCTGGAAACAGGGACGGCGGAATGGGGCGCCATGTTTGTAAATGCCAATAAGCTGATGTTCAGCCATCCGCAGTTCCTGGTCTATCCGGGGCTCTGCATTCTGTTTGCCGCGGCAGGGTTCAACCTGTTCGGGGAGGCCCTGCGGGACATCTGCGCACCGAGGGAGGGATAGCCATGCTGACAGTTACCAATCTATCCATCCGTACAAAGCAGACAAAGGAAACCCTTGTGCACTCCGTCAGCTTCTCCGTAAAAAGCGGAGAGGCCCTTGGCCTGATTGGGGAGAGCGGCAGCGGAAAGAGCATGACCAGCAAGTGCATTATGCGGCTGTTGAATCCACGGCTTTTTGACCTGCGCGGAAGCGTGCAATGGAACGGGAAAGAAATGCTTGCGGTGAAGCTGAATGAGCTGGACGGCTATCGGGGCAAGCAGATCAGTATGATCCCGCAAAACCCCATGACCGCCTTTGCACCCATGCTCAAGCTGGGAAAACAGATGGAACTGGGCTTTTCACTGAAAGGACGCAGGGAACGGACGCAGTTCCGAGGGCGGCTGGCTGCCGCGCTTGCGGATGTCAATTTGCCTGATGCGGAAAAAATCATCAACAGCTATCCCCATGAATTGTCCGGCGGTACGCTGCAGCGTGTGATGATTGCCCTGACGATCCTGCAGCGCCCGGAACTGATCATCGCAGACGAAATTACCACCGCTGTTGACGCGGCCAGCGAATACCTCATTCTGAATGAATTGGAGAAGCTGAGGCGGGCCGGCGTCTCCATGATTGTGGTGACTCATGACTTTGGCGTGGCGGCGAGATTGTGCGACCGCGTAACCGTTATGAAAGCCGGCGGGATCATCGAGGAAGGAAAAACGCGGGAGGTATTTTCTGCTCCACAGCACGAATATACCAGGCAGCTTGTGCAGGCAAGCGTACTCTTTCAGGAGGGACTATGCTGAAAGCGGAACATATCACAAAACAATATCAGATCCCAGGCGGCGGGCATACCGTGTTCGATGCGGTTTCGGATGTCTCCATAGAGTTTGGAGATGGAGGCGTGGCCGCCATCGTGGGAGAGAGCGGGAGCGGCAAGAGCACTTTAGCCAGAGTGCTGTCCTATGTGGAGCGGCCGGACGGTGGGCGGGTGTTTCTGGATGGTTTGGAGGTGTCCGCCTGCGGGAGAAAGGAACTCCGCGCTGTTAGAGGTAAGGTCCAGCTTGTGATGCAGAACGCTTTGGGGTCTTTAGACCCTCACCAGAGCGTGGGGTCTATTCTGGAAGAGCCCCTGCATCTGCTGTTCCACATGGGGACGGAGGAGCGAAAACAACGGTGTCTTGAACTGCTGGATATGGCCCGGCTGGAACGGGACACACTCCGTCGCCGGCCGGATGAACTCTCCGGTGGACAGCAAAAACGGCTGTGTATTGCCCGCGCTCTGGCCACCCAGCCCCAATACATTATCTTTGACGAGTCCTTCAGCGGATTGGATGTCACGCTGAAAAAGCAGGTGCTGGATTTTCTGAAGGAGCTTCAAACGGAGCTCCAGATCAGCTTTCTGGTGATTACCCACGATCTGGATACCGCCATGTATATGGCCGGCACGATTCATGTCATGCGCAGGGGCAAAATCATCGAAACGCTTGAGCACCCCAGGAGTTTCGCTGATTTTCAGGAGCCCTATTCACAAGAGCTTGTAAAGGCAGTCCGCTCCAAGCGGAGAGCCTTGCAATAAATCAAAAAAGGAGAATAACAGCATGAAAAAGTTCTTGTCCCTTCTGCTGACCGGCGCTATGAGCGCCATGCTTCTTGCCGGCTGCGGAACCACTGCAAATGATCCAGACCCGGCTTCTTCCTCAACACCGCCTGCCGGTGAGGAGGAACGGTCCATCACCATTGCGCAAAGCGCCAATTTTTCCATGGGGTTTACCCCCGGCGTGCAGTCCTATGAGGCCACCTATTATATGAACAATTTCTATGAGGGACTGGTCGAATACCGGGACGGTGAGTACCTGCCCTGCCTGGCGACAGACTGGGCTGCCTCGGACGACGGCCTCACCTATACCTTCCATCTGCGGGACGATGTGCAGTTCAATGACGGCACTGCGTTCAATGCCGAGGCAGTCAAACTCTATTTTGACAATATGAAGTCGGTCATTGGCACCAGTGCCAATTATGGTCAGCTTGACATGCTGACCACTGAAATCACAGTGGATGACGAGTACACTGTCTCCTTCCACCTGAGCCGGCCTTATTACAATGTCCTGAACGATCTTTCCATGGTGATGCCCCGCGGTATCCTTTCCGCAGCAGCCTTCCATGAGGACGGCTCTCTGAATACCGAATACCTGATGACCCACACCCCAGGCACCGGCCCGTATATGTTTGAGAGCGTGAATGAAACCGCAACGGAATACACCTTTGTGAAAAACCCGAACTATTGGGGCGAGGAGCCGGATGTGGACCGCTTTACCGTAAAGGTGATTCCAGAGTCCAAGGTTGCCGCCATGCGGGCTGGCGAGGTTGACTTTATCATGGGGTCTGATACGCTGGACGCCAATTCCTATCTGGAGCTGTCTCAGGTGGAGGGAATCACCGGCGTGATCTCTGACTTTGACTTTGTGACGGAATTTATCGCGCTGAACGATGAGGTGGCGCCGCTGGATGATCTGAATGTCCGTACAGCCATCCAGATGGCGATTGACAAGGAATCTATCGCTCAGAATATTTACTCCGGTCTTCGCACAAAGGCGGACTCGGTGATGCCTGCGGATATGCCCTACTGCACCGCCACGGTGTCCACCCCGGACTACGACATGGATGGGGCGATTGCCTTGCTGGAGGACTCCGGCTGGGTCGATTCCAATGGGGACGGCATCCGGGAGAAGGACGGAACAGTGCTTTCCTTTACGATCACCTATCCCTCTACGGGCGTTTATGACAACATGGTGCTCTTTTTCCAGAGCTCTATGGCCGAACTGGGAATTGAGATCAATACCAATCCCATTGACCTGATGGCCTTCATGCAGCAGGTGTTCATGGAGGACAACTACGAGATGACCGCCTACATGAGCTACTGGTTCCCTTATGACCCATACACCTTCGTGGCAAATATGTATCCGTCTACTGACTATGCTGACCCCAGCGGTATCTACTCCACCGATCCGCAGGTCGCAAAGGCCCTGGCTACCATGAGCGATGAGGAAGCCAAGGAACTGATTGGTGGCCTTTACAACACAGATGATCCCGTGGTCGTTCAAGAGATCTATACTGCGGCCCTGGACTCTGCCAATGAGAGCAGTGTGGTGATTCCGCTCAACTACAGAAACGAATATGCCGTATTTAACAACGAAGTGATTGAATCTTATACTTTCAACAGTATTCCAAACCATGTGGATGTTGCGGCGATCCATCTGAAATAAGGGAGGTATCCCAATGAAACTCCATGCGTCGGGCGAGGATTATCTGGAGGCCGTGCTGGTACTCCAAAAGGAAAAAGGCATGGTACGATCCGTGGATGTTGCCCGGCACATGGGAGTTTCAAAACCCAGCGTGTGCCATGCGGTGGCAACCTTGAAAGAAGGCGGTTTCCTCACCATGGACGGGGACTTCTTTCTCCGCCTGACCGATGTGGGCCGAGAGGTAGCCGAGCGGACCTATGAGAAGCACTGTTTCTTCACTCGTCTGCTGGTAGATGCTGGTGTAGAGCCAAAAACCGCCGAACAGGATGCCTGCCGCATGGAGCATGTGATCAGTGAGAACAGTTTTCGGCATCTGAAGCAGAGTATGGACAAAAAGAAATAGCCGCAGGAGGTGAGGCTGGTGACAGGGATGGCCGTACTGCAATACGGGAATTTGCGTATTGACCCAAATGAACGCAGGGTCTATGTAAATGGGCAAGTTGTAGAGTTGACCACAATGGAGTTCAATATTTTATATTATCTGGCTTTACACCCTGGCTGGACTTTTACCCGGGAGCAGCTTTACCAGTATGCAATGCCCAATGATTTTGCCTCTGACCTTGAAAGCGTCACCAGCCGGATCTACAGGATACGGAAAAAACTAAATATCAATGCGATTCAAACTGTACACGGATATGGTTATCGCTTTGAAAAGTAAGGGAACAAGAAAACGGTCTTTGTTTTATAGCAAGGGCCGTTTTCGATTTGTGCGGATAGGAAAACATCAATAATTCCAACCAAACGGAATAAAGTCGTCTAAACGGAATAGACAGGCAGGGAGGCCCTCGGTAAAATACATCATGTGAGATGGACGCCCGGCGTCCTATTTTTCACGAACAAAGTTAGCGCAATCTAACCAAAAAAGGAGAGAACATTATGTCTGAACCAGTCAAGAGCCGCGGGATGAGCGGCAAAGATGTCATTACCGTGGGGATCTTCTCCGCCATTTACTTTGTCATCAACTTTGCCTTTATGCTTCTGGGCGGGCTGCACCCGCTGCTGTGGATCTTGATGCCGGGCTTTATCGCTCTGTTTACCGGCATTCCATATCTCATGATGTGCGCCAAGGTGCAGAAGGTGGGCTCCGTCCTGCTGATGGGACTCATCACGGGCCTCATTTACTATGTCACCGGGCAATTCACCGTTGTAATCCTGGTATCCTTCGTTCTGGCCTGCGGCTTGGCTGAAATTACCCGTGTCATCACCCACTACCGGAGCATGGCCGGCAACCTGGTATCCTTTGTGCTGTTCTCTGTGGGCATGGCGGGCTCTCCGCTCCCGATCTGGCTGATGCGGGAGGACTTCCTGCGGCAGATCACAGAACAAGGGATGCCGGCGGACTATGTGAACACTCTGGCGGCCCTTTCCTCCAATGGGATGCTGATTGTTCTGTTCCTGGCTCCTGTTGTTGGAGCGGTCATCGGCGGCATCCTTGCCCGCGCTATGTTCCGCAAGCACTTTGAAAAGGCTGGCCTGGTGTAAGATGGGGAACGGAAAGAAATCGATCTTTGACCCGAGAGCCGGACTGTGGATACTGATCGCCGCCAATATCATCGCGTTCAGCGACCATACTCTGTGGGTGGAACTGGCACTGATCGCTCTGCTGCTGGCGTTGATGATTGTCCACAGAAGATTTACAATGGCAGTCAAATGGGCTGTTGGATATTGCGCCCTGCTGGTCTTTCAACAGGTGATCCTGCCGGCGTCGCCTATGATCATCGCCACCAGTTTTACCATCTTTGCCACCTATACCCGCCGGATGTTCCCTTGCCTGATGACCGGATCGCTGATGTTGAAATGCACCCCTCTGCGCTACCTGATCGTAGGGCTGCGGCAGTTACATATTCCCCAGAAGCTGATCGTGGCTATTTCCGTGACACTGCGGTACTTCCCCGCTATCCGGGAGGAGATCGGCCACATCCGGGACGCGATGAAGCTGCGGAATATCCGGGGACTCAGCCGTTTGGAGTGTACGGTGATGCCCCTCATGGTGTCCGCTACGGAGACGGCAGAGGAGCTCTCTGCGGCGGCCGTGACCCGAGGAATCGAAAATCCAGCCCGAAAGACCAGCGCCGTGTCTCTGCGCCTAATGCCGGCAGACCTGACGGGGATGCTGTTGGTCCTGGCCTTGCTGATAGGCTCATTTGTGGTACAATAAGGGGGAGTGACGATGATAGGTTTCGAACAGGTTTCCTTTGGCTATGGAGAAAAACAGGAAACGCTTTCCCATGTCAGCACCACTGTTGCCTGCGGAGAGTGCGTCCTGCTGTGCGGGGCCTCCGGCTGCGGAAAGACCACGGTGACGAAGCTGATCAACGGCCTGATCCCGGCTTTTACTCCCGGATGCCGTCTGGAGGGACGGGTGATGGTAAATGGACTTGCGCCGCGGGAAACACCCATGTATGAACTGGCCCAGCGGGTAGGCTCTGTGTTTCAAAATCCAAAGTCCCAGTTTTTTAATCTGGACACCGACAGCGAACTGGCCTTTGGGCTGGAAAATGAGGGCCGTCCGCCGGAAGAGATCCGCCGCCGTGTGGAGCAGGTCGCAGAAACGCTGCATCTCCAGGACCTGCGGGGAAAAAATATCTTTTCTCTATCCGGCGGGCAAAAGCAGCTTCTGGCCTTCGGCTCCGTCTATGCCATGGGCCCCGAAATCTATGTGCTGGACGAGCCGACGGCCAATCTGGATCAGGAGGCCATTGCCCGCCTTCACAACCAGATTGCCGCTTTGAAGCGGCAGGGCTGCACAATCGTGGTGGCGGAGCATCGCCTGTACTTTCTCACCGATCTCATTGACCGGGCGTTTTATCTTCGGAGCGGGGTGCTGGAGCGCGTCTTCACCGGGGAGCAGTTTCGCAGCCTGCCAGACCCGGAGAGGGAGGCCCTGGGGCTGCGTACCCTGACCCCGGCGGTATGCACGCTCCCCGCTGTGGAATCGGCCGGCAGCGAAGAAGGGCTGTCTGTGGAGGGCTTGACCTGCAGCTTCCGCAAAGGAGCTCCCGTATTCCGGGACCTGTCCTTTTCCGCCCGCCCCGGTGAGGTGGTGGCAATCACCGGACCCAACGGCGTGGGCAAGACCACCCTTTCCCGCTGCCTTTGCGGGCTGCTGAAAGAACAAGCGGGACAAATTCTGCTGAATGGAAAGCATCTGGATCGAAAAGGCCGCCAGCGGTCGGCTTTCTGTGTCATGCAGGATGTAAACCATCAGCTGTTCTCCGACAGCGTGTGGGGAGAGTGCCGGATGTCCGCGCCGGAGGCATCTGACGATCAGATTTCGGAGGTGCTGGACAGCCTCCACCTGCTGTCCTTTCGGGAGAGGCATCCGATGTCCCTCTCCGGGGGACAGAAGCAGAGGCTGGCAGTGGCTACGGCTCTGCTGTCGGAGAAGCCGGTGCTGATTTTTGACGAGCCCACCAGCGGTTTAGACTATGCCCGCATGGTGGAGGTGTCCGGGGTGATCCGCAGTCTGGCAAGGCATGGGCGGATCGTTCTGGTGGTCACCCATGACCAGGAATTCATGCAGAGGGCCTGTGACCGGGTGCTGCGGTTGTAAAAGGAGAAATTTCATGCTGGAGCAAGTAATGGCAGACAACGGATTCCCTGTCCCACTGGTGGAGGGTGGAAACTGCCGGGTCTTTCAGTTTCACAGCGGTACCGGAGAGGGGATCATGACACAATACGATCTGTTCCCCGGCGTATCCCTGATGTACAACGATTTCCATATGGAGAGCTATGACTCCGCGTTCCGTACAACGGAGGATCTGCTGTGCATCGATTACTGCCGCCAGGGGCGCATGGAGTACCCTGCCGGCCCGGATGCGTACTCCTATGTGGAGGCGGGCGACCTGAAGCTGGACCGGCGGCTGGAGCACCAGGGCCATTTTACCTTCCCCCTTGCCCATTATCACGGGATCACCGTTGGCTTTGCGCTCCCCCAGGCCGCCCAATCGCTGAAGGAGTGGATACGGGAATTTCCGGTGGATCTGGCCCGGCTCCAGAATAAATTCTGCTCCAGCCGCCATCCCAAGGTGCTCCATGGGGCGCCCTCCATCGATCACATTTTTCAGGAGCTCTACGCGGTGCCGGAGCAGATCAAGATTCCTTATTTCCGCATCAAGGTGCTGGAATTGCTCCTGTATCTGGACGCGCTGGAGCTGCCAAAGGATGCGGAAAAGCCTTACTTCTATAAATCCCAGGTGGAAAAAGTGAAGGCCGTCCATCGGTTATTGACGGGGGAGCTGGAACGCCACTATACGATTGCGGAATTGTCCGAACGGTTTTCTGTCCCGGCTACGGCGCTGAAGGAGTGCTTCAAGTCGATTTATGGGCAGCCCATCAACACCTATATGCGTAATTTCCGCATGGACCAGGCCGCGCTTCTGCTCCAGCAGGAGCCTCAAATGGGAGTGGCAGAGATCGCCGGCCGGGTAGGTTATGACAGCTCCAGCAAATTTGCCGCCGCATTCAAGGAAGTCAAGGGCAAGACGCCTCTGGAGTATCGGCGGGAAAGCCAATAAATTTTTCTGTCCAAACGGGACCAGACCGGCAGGACGGAGCGGACAGAGGAAGAAGAATTTTTTATAATCGTTGTAGTTAGCGCAAGCAAACTACAACGATTTTTCTTTGAGAGGAGTATTGCACATGAAGGAACGAACTTGGCTCGGTATCCTGCTCTCCTTCGCCGCACCCTGCCGGGGGAAGATGGCCGGGTCTGTGGTACTGGCTATTCTCAGTGTGGCCGGGGGCTTCGTACCGTATCTCGGCGTTTATCAGATCATCCGGCTCTTTCTGGAGCGTCAGGCGGACTGGGAGGGCATTGTATTTTGGTGCGGCGTGTGTCTGGCCGGCTATGCCGTCAAGGTGGCGGGATATGCCCTGTCCACCATGCTGGCCCATGTATCCGCCTACACGATTTTGGAGGGCCTGCGCCTTCAGGTGGCGGACCGGCTGATGGGGGCGCCGCTGGGCGAGGTGGAAAGCCGGCCCATTGGCTCCATGAAAAGCACCATTGTGGACCGTATTGAAGATGTGGAGCCGCCTCTGGCTCACATGATCCCGGAACTCACTTCCAATCTTCTGCTGCCTCTGGTCGTGGTCATCGCCATGTTCGCCATCGACTGGCGGATGGGCCTTGCCCTGCTGGCGACCATCCCGGTGGCGCTCATTCCCATGACCTTCGGGATGCGGACCTATAACAAGAATTACGCCGCCTACATGGAGGCCAACGCCCATGTGAACAGCGTAATCGTGGAATATGTAGAGGGCATTCAGGTGGTGAAGGCGTTCAGCCAGGGGGAGCGGTCCTATCAGAAATTCGCCCAAGCGGTGGCCTCCTTCCGGGACTTCACCATGGGATGGTTCCGCTGCACCTGGGCTTCCATGAATCTGTGCCTGTCCATTCTGCCGACCACCCTGCTGGGGACCCTGCCGGCGGGCGTCGCGCTCTATCAGGCGGGGATACTGGACCCGGCCCAGGTGACGCTCTGCCTGATGCTGGCCCTGGGAATCGTGTCCCCCCTGATGAGCGCCACCGCCTTCATCAACTCCATGAAAAGTATGCAGTTTGCAGTGAAGGACACCCGTGAACTGCTGAATTTGCCCCAGCTCACGCAAGCGGAGCAGAATGTCCATCTGGAAGGCAGCAGCATCCAGATGCGGGATGTATCTTTTTCCTATGGCGGGACGAAGGGCAAGGAGGTGCTTCGCCATCTGAACTTGACCATCCCACAGGGAAAATTCACCGCCCTGGTGGGGCCGTCGGGCGGCGGAAAGTCCACCATCGCCCGGCTGACCGCCCGGTTTTGGGATGTGACAGGAGGTTCCATCACCCTGGGCGGACAGGACATCCGCAAGCTCCCGCTGAAGCAGCTCTCCCAGTCCATCAGTTTCGTCACGCAGGACAACTTCCTCTTTGACTGTTCCCTGAAAGAGAACATCCGGCTGGGGCGTCCGGGGGCCTCGGACGAGGAAGTGCTGGCGGCTGCTCAGGCGGCCCAGTGCGAAGAATTCATCGGCCGGCTGGAACATGGCTGGGATACGACGGCCGGAGACGCGGGCAAGCAGCTCTCCGGCGGGGAGCGTCAGCGCATCGCCATCGCCCGCGCCATTTTGAAGGACGCCCCTATTGTGATTTTGGACGAGGCAACAGCCTTCACCGATCCCGAGAATGAGGACAAGATCCAACGCTCCATTATGGCGCTTTCCAAGGGGAAAACGTTGCTGGTCATCGCCCACCGGCTTTCCACTATCCAGAACGCGGATCAGATCGTGGTGCTGGAGAAAGGGAGTGTTGCAGACTGTGGTACGCAAGAAGAACTGTTAGGACGCTGCCCGCTGTATCAGGCCCTTTGGACGGCCCATGTGGGGGCACGGAACTGGGCGGTCACATCCGGCAAAAAGGAGGGGAATTGAGATGTTTCACAGCGTAGGACGCATTATGGGATGGGCAAAGAACTATCGAAAGCGAATGATTCTGGGCTTTGTGTGCTCGTTTTTTGCAACATGGTGTACTGCGGGGCCGGTGATGCTGGCGGCCTGGGCCCTGGGGCGGATGATCGGGAATGCCTGGGGAGAGAATGAGCTTTCCGGCTCTCTTCCATGGCTGTGCTTATCTGGCATCGTCGTCCTGATCCTGCTGCGGTTTTTCTTCACCTATTGGAAAAACCGGCTTCAGGAGAGCATCGGAACGGAACGGGCGGCAGAGCAGAGGATGGAACTGGGCGATGTGCTGAAACGGGTGTCCCTTGGTTACTTTGCCAAAAACAATCTGGGAGACATTTTGGCGGCGCTCACCACGGAACTGAGCACGCTGGAACTCCAGAGTATGAAGATGGTGGACGCGGTGGTAAACGGTTATATTCAGGTAGCCGTGATCCTGCTGTGCGTGGCGATTTTCTGCCCGCCTGCCGCGCTGGTGGCGCTGATCGGTGTGCTGGTGTCCGCCTTTGCCCTGCGGGGCATTGGCCGTCAGAGCGCCCGCACCGCTCCTGTGAGCCACCGGGCTCAGGAGGCATTGTCCGGCGCGGCCGTCGAATACATCCACGGCCTGCCGGTGGTGAAGTCCTTTGGGCAGGACGGGGTTTCCGTTCAGCGATTCCGGGATGCCTGCCGGGACAATAAGGCCATCCGCATTAAAAACGAGTTTGGGTTCGTCCCTTGGAACTGCCTGCATCTGCTCGCTCTGCGGGCGGCATCCGTGGGGCTGGTGCTCGCCGCGGGCCAGCAGGCTTTGGTGGGAGCTTTACCGCTCCCGTATTTCCTGATGATTGCCCTGTTCTCCTTCACCATTTTCGGCAGTGTGGAGGCCATCAATGACGCGGCCCACATCCTGTCGGTGACAGACTCGGTGCTGGACCGGCTGGAGGAACTGGAACATACGGATTTCATTGACAAGGGCGGGAAAGAGGTCACACCGGAGCGGTTCGATGTGTCCCTCTCCCATGTATCCTTCGGGTATGGGAGCCGCGAGGTGCTCCACGATGTGACCTTTACCGCGCCCCAGGGGACCACTACCGCCATTGTGGGGCCGTCCGGCTCCGGCAAGAGCACGATATGCAATTTGGTAGCCCGCTTCTATGACGCGGACCGGGGTGCCGTGTCGGTGGGCGGCCACGATGTGAAAGAATTTACCTGCGAAAGCCTGCTGCGAAATATCTCCATGGTCTTTCAGAATGTGTATCTCTTCCAGGACAGTGTGGAGAACAATATCAAATTCGGCTGCCCGGATGCCACCCATGAGCAGGTGGTCGCTGCCGCCAAAGCTGCGTGCTGCCATGACTTCATCTCGGCCCTGCCGAACGGCTATGACACCGTGGTTGGAGAGGGCGGCTCCACCCTCTCCGGCGGGGAGAAGCAGCGCATCTCCATCGCCCGGGCCATTTTGAAGGACGCCCCTATCGTCATCCTTGATGAAGCGACCGCCAGTGTAGACCCGGAGAATGAACACCTGATCCAACAGGCTCTGTCCGCTTTGACAAAGGGGAAAACCATCCTCACCATCGCCCACCGGCTGGCTACCATCCAGCACGCGGATCAGATCCTGGTGGTGGAGGATGGCCGTATCGCCCAGCGGGGTACTCATGCGGAACTGATGGCCCAGGGCGGCTTGTACCGGCGGTTTATTGAGATTCGGGAACAGGCCGAGGGCTGGAGATTGGCGTGAAGAAAAGAATGAAACGACAACACGGCACATCACTTCATGCCTCTGGCGAAGACTATTTGGAGGCCGTGCTGGTACTCCAAAAGGAAAAAGGCATGGTACGCTCTGTGGATGTGGCCCAGCACAGGGAGTCTCCAAGCCCAGCGTGTGTCACGCGGTAGCTACCCTAAAAGAAGGAGGCTTCCTCACCATGGACGGGGACTTCTTTCTCCGCCTGACCGATGTGGGCCGAGAGGTAGCCGAGCAGACCTATGAGAAGCACTGCTTCTTCACACGCCTGCTGATGGAGGCCGGTGTAGAGCCAAAAACCGCCGAACAGGATGCCTGCCGTATGGAGCACGTGATCAGCTCAGCCAGTTTTCAGAAACTGACTGAGCTATATCAGAAGGCCCACCCAAATACAGAGCCGACCGAGAATGGGAGGCGGTTTGATGCGAAAACAGATTCTGTTGATTGATGATGACCTGCCCCTTTGCCGGCAACTCCGGGACGCCCTGCAGGACGATACCACAGAGGTCCGGTATTTCATTGACACAGCGGAGGCCCTGGACAGTTTCATGCGGCAACGGTATTGCTTGGTCATCATGGACTCGACGATGGAAGACATGGATGGCCGGGAACTGCTTCGGACCATGCGTCAGGCCAAGGCGGCCCCAATTCTGGTGCTCACCGATACGCTATCGCCGGAAGACGAAGTTGCCATTCTTTCATCTGGGGCAACGGTCTATGCTCAGAAACCAATCGATGGATTGATCAGGCCAATGCTCTCATCCGCTTCTATATGGAGTCGGAACATACAGAGAAAAAATATTATACCTTGACCTTTGGGACAGAATTGGTTATTAACCCTTTGCATCGTCAGGTGCATTTAAAAGGGAGGTCGGAAATCCGCCCGGAAAACTCCCCATTTCCACGCTTTCTGAATTGTGGTAGAATGATAAGTACAGAATGGCAAATTGAAATTTGAGGAATTAAGAATTTATAGAGGTAATTCAAATGGAATATCGCAGCAATATTTCCTCAAAATGGTAAACAACTGCCGGCCTTACGATGGGAAATAGGTTTTACAGGAAAGCACACCGAAAAAGGCCTTAAAATTTGAAAGGGACTGCCGCACTAAATGATCTGTGTGGCAGTCCCTTCTTGTTGTTAAACTCCGTTGCTCACATAGCGGATGAAAATCAGTTTGTGATTACAGTCACCAGATAAATCCAGCATTCTCTGCATTCACTGCAAAGTACGGCTGTTCCTTACTCACCCCAGGGTGTTGCCACTAACGGCTCCGCTGGGTCATAGGGAATCCGGATAAAGCGGTCGAGCTTTTCTGGAGAGAAGCGGCTCTCATAAATGTGCCGGTGCTGTTCCATCAGCACGCTGTCGTCCACCGGCTTTTGGGACCAGTAGAGCGTCTTGTAGGGCACACCGAATAAAGCGGTCTCATACCCGGCGGTTTTTGCGCCGTTGCGGGCATAGAAGCCCAGGCGATGCTCCGCCATCACGGGATCGGGGGCGTGGGAGGGAAGCTCGCTTTCCCCGAAAATAGTCAGATCCGGCTCCTGTTCCAGCAGCATGGACAGGAGCAGCGCCCCGATCCCCCTGTTTCGATGATCCGCGGAAACGCACAGGTAATCCAGCAGGGCCCAGCCCGGCCGCCCCAGCCACAGAAAACAGGCTCCAACAATCTCATCGCCGTCAAACAGGCACCAGGGGCGGTAGAGTCCATCCCGCCACAGTTCCTCTATGGACTGCAGGGGCTTCAATTCTGAGGCGGGAAACGCCTGTTTCAGCTGCCCCTCATAAACAGACTTGAGTTGTTCCGATGTAGGTATCCGTAATTCCATCGTCATTCCCTTGCTATCATAATTAAAGTGTGTGGAGAAATCAGCTTTAACAGAGCGGAGGGCTTTTATTCACTCCATCGTTCCGTAGCGGACCGGCACATGGATGCTGCCCAGGTCCCGCACCGTCTGTTCCCCGGACGCCCAGACCGGCTTCAGGTCCACCTGGATGATCTGGGGATTTTCATAGGTCTTGAAATAGTAGACCTTGTTCGGAAGGTCGATCATGGAAGTGTACTGGGTGTAGTCAAAGGTCCCGTTGGCCGTCTTTACCACACCGTTGGGCAGGGTGACGCCCTCCAGGATGTGAAAGCCCTCCACGATGGCCTCCTGCATGGTCTCCGGCTGCACCATATGGAGCTTCTGGAACGCGGTCCTGACGAAACGGGCGGGCGGTGTGTAGCCACCGGGCAGGACGCTCGTTCCGGCGGCTTGTCCAAAAGGCTCCATCCGGAAACCACCCCAATCTGCCTGCTCCGTCTGCTCCGGCGCGGCCCCAATGTAGCTGCGTAAATTCGTCATCTGCCAGGAGAAATCCGGGCTGTTGGTCAGAACGCCCACCGGGTTTTCATAGGCGTTCAGTCCCTGCCTGGTCTGCTCCACCACGAGGCTTTTGCCGGACAGGTCGGTGAATATCCAGTGCAGCGGCGCAACGGTCCCGGTCAGTTTGTCCGGAAGCCCCACCAGGGTGATGTCGGCCAGAAGCTCCCGGAGGTCATCCAGAGAGGCGCAGAGGCCGAGGACATAGTGTAAAAAGTCCAGGGCCGGGACCTGCGCCTTGCTGCTCTGCTGGGAGAACGGCGGGAAGTCGGCATATCCTTTGAAGTACAGCGCGCCGCCCGCAAGCCCCTTTTCGTTGACGCCATCAAACAGGACATAGAGATTTTTGAAGTGGCGGCTGATCCCCGCGACCGCGTACCGGTCAGTGAGCTCCCTGCCCAGTGTGTTTTCCCAGATGGAGCCGGCGGGAAAGGCCGCAAGGCGCGGGTCCAGAATGTAGTGGAAATCCATCGTCCGGCCAAACACATTTTCATGCTGCTGATTTAAGAAATTGATTGCAGTACACATAAAAGAAACCCTCCAATTTTTGAGTCTTGATGGACCGCCCTGTTTTACCGTCAGGGCGTTTTACCATTTACAGCCCACATCGCTGAACGCCAGCACAAGGCTGTCGATTCCCAGCAGGATCAGATAGGCCCCGATGACAAAGCCCATGGACAGGAACGCGAGGGCCGGCTGGAGCAGCATGAGGAAGCCGAGCACCAGCCCGATGATGTTCAGGACCAGGCTGAAATAGTAGTACCCGCTGCCGGCCACATACCGGATGATCCCCAAGTGGGTCAGGCGGGAGATGCAGTGCATGATGAACCATAGGGGGAAGAAGATCGTCAGCGCCCAGGCCGCGGCGCCGGGATAGACCATCACCAGCAAACCTGCGATCACGCTCAAAATGCCGCTGACCAGAGCCACTACCGGCCCGAAGCCGGTATGACGCTCCATCTTCGCATAGAACACAATATCCGCAATCCCTGTGATAAGGGCGAACACGCCGTAGACCAGCACCGCGCCGGTCAGCACGCTGCCCGGCCTCAGAAAAGTGAAGATGCCCAGCACGATCAGCAGAATGCCGATAATCAGTTCCATCCATCCAAATTTAGAGCGACGCCTCATTTTGCTCAACCTCCGTTTCCTTTCCCCGCGGTATATCCTGCGCGCTGACTGCTTCCAGGGAGAGAAGCAGGGCGTGATTGGCGGCCTGCGCCGCGAAATCCAGTGAGTATTCTGCCAACAGTAGGGCCTCCTCTGCGGACAGCCCCCGGCGCCAGACTTCGGAGAACGGGCCGTCCTGCTCCGCACGCTCCCGGTCGATGAACGCCTCTATCGTCTCATAGGAGGACGCCAGCTTCCCGACCATGGGAGAGCGGCTGAACTTCAGCTTTGTCTGGAACGCCAGACGGTCCGCTTCATTTTTCTGCCGCAGGCGGGTCAGCTCCTGGCCGAGTTGTTCGCGGCTAGCTGTTTCGCTGAGCTGGATGCTCCCGTGGAGCAGCCCGAACTCCCGGTCCAACTCATACAGTTTTGCGGACAGAATTTCATGTGACATAATCCGCACCCCTTGCCTTTTCATGCTTTTATTTTAATCAGGGCGGGGGGTTGGAACAATAGCCAGAAAATGAAGTGTGTATTGACAGAAATGCCGGAGTGTAAAACTTTTTTACACTCCGGCATTTCTGTGGAAAGAGAGGGTTATTGTCTGGGGGAAATCTCCCCCACAACAAGCTGATGGACAATATGAACGATGTGGTCTAAATCGCCGCTGTCAGCCTCGGTCCAGTTTTTGAGGAGGCCGAGGACCGCCTGACTGTGGTAGCGCATCACAAGTTTCAAGTCCGCATGGCTGCATTGAGCGTACAGGCCGCGTTTTTCCACCACCCGCAGGAAAAATGTGAAAAACTGTTCCTCCACCATCCGCTCGATCTCATCCCGGTAGTTGGTTTGAAGGCCATGCTCCACATAGGGGCGGGCGTTCAGCGCCAGCAGGAACAGACAGCGCAGCCCCTTTTCCGCGTCCCCCTGGGTAAGCGTTTCCTCGATCATTCTGTTCGTGCCGCGCTCCAAGACCCATTTCAACAGGTCTGGAATATCTTCAAAATGATAGTAAAAGGTCTGTCGGGTGATGCTGCACTCATCCACGATGTCCTTCACCGTCAGCTTTTTGACCTTCTTTTGCATCAGAAGCCGCTTCACGGCCTCTGCAATCAGCTCCTTTGTGTCAACTGCCACCCGGGCATACACCTCCATTCCATTTGAAACGTGAAACAGTGGAAACAGTTTAGGCAGAAATATTATATAGTAAATTGGTCCAACCCACAAGTTTTACCTGCCAATTTCGAGAAATTTGAGGCCGTTCCCAGACTATTTGTGTATTTCTAACGCTTTCTCCGCCAAACTGTCATATGGTCCGTCTACAATGATCTCTTTTTGGCCTCTGGCAAGGACCTCCCGACACCCCAAATGAAACATTGGAAAATCGGGATGCCCACTCTCCGCAGAGACATCAAGCACGGCTTTCTCTGTCACAGGGAATACGATCCTGCCAATGTTGGCCCAATAGATGGCCCCTGTGCACATGCAGCACGGTTCACACGAGGTATATAGGCTGCATTTCCACAGAAATTCCTCTGAGAACTTTTGGGAAGCCCTGCTCGACAGCACAGACTCGGCATGGGCGGTATTGTCACCATTTTTATATACCAGCGTGTCCTGCTCCATCAGAACATCGCCGTTTTCATCGGCCAGCAACGCGGCAAACGGAGCATCCCCCCGAGCTTTTAGCGCTGCGGCCATTTGGATGCACATTTTCAGCAGTTCTTCATTTCTCTCTGCCGTTATGTTCTGAAATACAAATCCTGTTCCTGTTTTCATAAAGCACACTCCTTCTACTTACCTTGCCGCGGCAGCATGATACGGATCGTCGTTCCTTTGGGAGAGCTGGAAACAATCCCGATCTGTCCGCCATGCAGTTCTATGATCGCCTTTGTCAGCGCCAAACCCAAACCGCATCCACCTATTTGATGGGAACGGGACTTGTCAACGCGGAAAAACGGTTCAAAGACCTGCTTCTGATCTTCTGCCGGGATGCCACGGCCGCTGTCTGAGATCGTAATAATAATCTGCCCTTTCTCTACATTTGACTGGACGCTGACCTGCCCGCCGGTATGATTATATTTGATGCTGTTCTCGATGACATTATAGATCGCACGGTACAGCAGGGCGTCATTCCCCACAAGTTCCCCTTCGCTGGGGTGCTGAATCATTTTCACCCCGTTTTTCTGCGCAATTTCCTCTAAATCACAAAGGATTTCTTCAAGTAGCGCGGGAAGGGATATTTGATCTGATTTTTGTACGGTTTCCAGACGGGCCATTTGCAGCAGTTCCTCGACTAAATGGGACAGCCGCTCCGTCTGCGCCGCCAGGATCTCAAGGCTTTCCGCGCAGTCTCCGGGAAGTTCCTTACTTTTCCGATCCAGCAGATCCAACCGCGCCTGAATGACTGCGAGCGGCGTCCGCAACTCATGGGCAGCATTGGCGGAAAACCGCTTCTGCGTTTTAAATGACTTCTCCAGACGGGAGAGCATCGCATTGAAAGACTTTGCTAAATGGGCTACCTCGTCCTCTGTTCCGGGTACTTCAACCGGCTGGGCAAGATTCTGCGCCTGGATCGTCTCCATTTGCCCGGCCATTTTCCGTAAGGGCGATAATGCCTTCCCTGTCAGCCAGTAGGTCACGGCGCCGGACAGCAAAACGACCAGCAGCATGGCGGCGGCGCTCTCCATCCGAAGCGTGGAGCGGCTGTTGCTGAAATGCTGTGGTATCTGCATCTGCTCCGGTGCGGCAGCTCCTCCAGAGATCTGCGCCGCGTCCCCGGTGTTGGGCTGGAGCTGGATGACCTGGATTTCCAGATCGTCCAATTCGGTGCCGGCCGAGTGGTTGAACACCAGGGTCAAGATCAGGCAGGCCGCGGCCAGGATCGCTGCGGAGGTCAGCGCCAGCCTCCATTGCAGCGTCAGGCCGTGCCGTTTGGACTTGTACTTCACCGGCTCCCGTCCTCCTTCCCTACGGCCAATGTGTACCCCTGGCCGACCTTATTCTGGATCGGATCATACCCCAGGACCGACCGGAGTTTTTTGCGGAGTGCTGAGATGTGGACACGGACCGCATTGCTGAAGCTGTTCACACTTCCATCCCATAGGTGCTCCATCAATTCCTCCGCGCTCACCACACGCCCCTGGTGGAGCAGAAGATATTCCAGCAGCCCCGCCTCCTTGCGGGGCAGGTCAAGAACCCGGCCGTCCGCTGTTGCCGTGCGGGAAACCGTATCAAAGGAAATACCCCCGCAGGATAAGACCGTGTCCTCCTGTACGAAACGGCGGCGGGTCAGGCTGCGGATGCGGGCCTCCAATTCCGCGAAATGAAATGGCTTTGTCAGGTAGTCATTGGCTCCAAAGTCCAGTCCGTCCACTTTGTCCTGAAGCTCGGTTCTGGCGGACAGGATCAGAATTTTCACCTCGGCATTTTCCATGCGCAGGCGGCGCAGAACCTCCATCCCATCCATGACGGGAAGATTCAGATCCAGTAAAATCAGATCATAGGACTCCACTGTAGCCAGTTCCAGCGCTGTCCCGCCGTCCCCGCAGGCGTCCACTTCATAACCATCCGACCGCAGGACCTGTGCCATTGTCCGGCCCAGGTCCTGTTCATCCTCCACGATCAGCAACCGCATATATCCCCGCCTCCATTCGTTCTTCAATCAACAGATAGTTTGATTATAGCACAGGAGCGATAAACTTTGTGTTAACTGGCCGTTCCTGTTCGGAAATAAATTTCGATGGGCCGGTTGAGTTAACAAAGACTTTATCCCCCATGTGCTATCCTGCGCAATGATGGAGCGCCATCCGTCTAAAAAATCGAAGGAGATCATGGATATGCACAAGAACAACCATTGCGGCAATCGAGAGGGCCGCAGAATTTTCCGAAAGCCTGCCGCAGCTTTGGCAGCCGCGGCTCTGCTCGTTTCCCTTGCGGCCTGCTCCGGCGGAGAACAGGCTTCCTCGCCGTCTGCCTCGCCGGAAGGCTCCGCAAGCATGGGGGAGATGACCCTGGGCGGAAACCGGGTCACCATCCCGACGGACGAGGTGATTTTGAAGCCGTCCGAAATGGGGATGTACCCGGAGAAGGAGCATTCATTCCCTTACCTTGGCATGGATGTCGTGCTGCCGGACAGTCTGGTGGAAAAAATGCAAGCCTGCGATGTGGTCCAGTTCAGCGAGGAGGAAGTGGATGCCAATGGATCGCTCTCCTACGCGCTTCTCTCCTGGAGCGCATTAAGCCAGGAACAAAAGGATGCGGAGACGCCCTTGGCCGGAGACGGGATCGAACAATGGAAACGCGGATTGACGCACACAGGCGCGCTTGGCGTGTACCGCTCCGGTCTGGAGGAGCAGTTGAACGCCCTGACCGGATGCGACCAGCACCAGAAATTGGGCGAAAGCGCGGACGGTGCGTACAGCTACTACCTCAGCTCAAACTCCAAAGGAGATGCGGGGCTGGAGGCAGAACTTGAGAATATCGAGGTCACATTGAAGGATATGGTAAACATGGAGGAGGGACTGTCCTTTTTCAGCGCCTTGCCGCAGAGCATCAGCGGGAGCGTAGGGGAATTTTCCACCACGGATATTCAGGGAACAGCGGTTGACCAGACAATCTTCCAGGAGCATACGCTCACTCTGGTCAATGTGTTTACGACCTGGTGCAGCCCCTGCGTGGAAGAAATCCCCGAGTTGGAGAAGCTGCGGGCAGATATGGCCGAGCAGGGCGTTGGCGTAATCGGCATCGTCATGGACACCCGGAACGAGGCCGGAGAGCAGGACAGCGAAGCGCTGCAAAAGGCGCAGATCCTGGCGGAACGGTCTGGCGCCCAGTTCCCGTTCCTCATTCCTGACGAGACGGCGCTTCATGGCCTGCTGGATAGCATCGACACAGTTCCGCAGACCTTCTTTGTGGACCGGGAGGGAAATATCGTGGGCGAAACCTATCTGGGCGGCCACACCTATGACGAATGGAAGGCCATTGTGGAGCAGGAACTGGGCCGCCTGGGAGGAGATGCGTAATGGAGCGCCGCAGGATCGACCCGCGCTGGTTCGGTGCCGGGGCCGCTGTTCTGGGGATCGCGTTCATGGCTTATGGGATCTGCCGCGGAGAGATGGCCGTGGTTTTCTCCAAAGCGGTAAAAGTTTGTCTGGAGTGTATCGGAATTGGCTAAGAAAAAAATAAGCGGCTGGCCCAGACATGGTGTGCAGGCGGTATGGGCCTTTTTGACAAACAGCTATTTAGCCGGCTTCCTGCAGGGCAAAATCTATCAGGGAAAGCTGAAAAATCTCTGTGTTCCCGGTTTGAATTGCTATTCCTGCCCCGGGGCGCTGGGAGCCTGTCCCATCGGCGCGCTCCAGGCTGTCATTGGGAGCTGGAACTTTAAGCTGGCTTTTTATGTATCTGGATTTCTCATTTTTGTGGGGGCTCTGGTCGGACGGCTGGTCTGCGGCTGGCTGTGTCCCTTTGGATTGATCCAGGATCTGCTGCATAAGATCCCGTTCTTCAAAAAAATCTCGACTTTCCGGGGGGATAAACTTCTCCGCAAATTGAAGTATGTGATTCTGGTGGTCTTTGTGATCCTGCTGCCCATGTTCCTGGTCGATCTGCTGGGACAGGGTGCCCCATACTTCTGCAAGCTGATCTGCCCTGTGGGAACGCTGGAGGGCGGCATCCCTCTGGTCCTGCTGAATTCCGCCATGCACAGCGCGCTGGGTTGGCTCTATGCCTGGAAGAATGTGCTTTTAGTGGCCACCATCCTTTTGTCCATCCTGATTTACCGGCCATTCTGCAAGTACATCTGCCCGCTGGGCGCGATTTATTCCCTGTTTAATCGCATTTCAATTTTCCGGTATCGGGTGGATGAACATAAGTGCATCCACTGCGGCGCCTGCGCCAAAGTCTGCAAGATGCACGTGGACCCGGTGAAAAACGCAAACGACCCCGAGTGCATTCGCTGCGGGAAATGTAAACTGGTCTGTCCTGCCGGCGCTATTCTATCGAAAAAACGATAACCTCTGATAATCAGAGCCCTAATATATGCGGGAGAACTAACGGAGGATGTAGAAATATTGAAAGGGAGGAGCCAGCGTGGGGAAGCTGCTGATTTTATCCATTACAGATGGCGAGGAACAGCTCCTGAACAAGCTCAAGGATTTCCTGGCGCAAGAGCCTGGAATCGAGGTCGTGGAGCCGCCCACCACAAAGCATATCCTCACCTTTCCAGGCATGGAACTGCACCTTCGCAAACAGACGGTAAAGTGACGGGGCCGCTCCCTGTACCTTACGCATCTGGAGTTCTTTACGCTGGCTTACCTGCCCCGGCTGGATCTCCTCCCGTTCAGAGACAGGCACCCCATGTCGCTTTCCGGCGGGCAGAAACAGAGGGTGGCCATCGCATCCGCCATTGCGTCAAAGCGGTCTATTCTCTTTTTTGACGAACCCACCAGCGGCCTTGATTACCGGCACATGAAAGAGGTCGCCGCTG
>OJPN01000206.1_pt1 | contig 51227 bp, 39 predicted proteins | sample 1598511 | NCBI WGS metagenome assembly OJPN01 (sample SAMN03922485, study PRJEB24848) | human gut metagenome | isolation source: stool sample | host: Homo sapiens | place: Germany | collected 2011-05
GACGAATAATAGTGTGCAGGTTAAAATCACGCAACAATTTTGTCTTTATGGCTATCTTGGTATTGTCCGCGCCAAACAGAAAACCATCAGGAACAATAACGGCTGCCCTTCCGTTCTTCTTCAACCGGTACATAATAAGTACCATAAACAAGTCGGCAGTCTCGCTGCTTCGCATATCAGAAGGGAAGTGAGACTTAACATCGGCTTTCTCGTTGCCTCCGTACGGGGGATTCATGAGCACTACATCAAACTGATCCCCTTCTGTATAGTTGAGAACATCTTTAGTCAGAGAGTTATCATGAAATACCAATGGCTTATCTATTCCGTGGAGCAAAAGATTTGTCACACACAGCATATAAGGGAATTGTTTCTTTTCTATGCCATATACAGATTGATTAAACTCTTCCCGGTCTTCAGCAGTAACCACACGTTTGTCAAGTTCTCCAAGCCAACTGGTAATAAAACCTCCTGTTCCACAAGCGAAATCCGCCATCTTTTCTCCAATCTGCGGCTTGATTATTTCCGCCATAAACTCAGTTAAGGCCCTCGGTGTATAAAACTCACCGGAAGATCCTGCTGACTGCATTTCCTTGAGTATGCTTTCGTAAATTTCACCGAAAGCGTGGCTTTCCTCGTAATTGCCAAGATCGAGATCGTCAATAACATTCAGAACCTGTCGGAGTTGTACTCCGTCTTTCATATATTGATTGGCGTCCTCAAAAGTAGTTTTCACGATTGCTTGTCGGATAGGTGTATCTGGGGTAATCTCTATCTTCTTGAGTTTATCAAATACCACATTGTTGACAAATGATAGCAGGTCATCCCCAGTCAAAGCATTTCCACTTCCATCATCGTGAGCCCAATTACGCCAACGGCATTCTTCTGGAATAATAGATTGATAATCGTCCTCCATTTCCCAGTCATTTTCCTTTTCATCATAAACTTTCAGGAAAAGCATCCATGCCATCTGCTCTATGCGCTGTGCGTCACCATTGATACCGGCATCATTGCGCATTATATTGCGTATTCTTTTTACGAAATTTGATAAACTCATATTTTTCTTTTCTTTTATGCTGCATTATATATCAGTTGAACCAGATTGTTTACGGCCTTTAGATAACCTTCCTTGCCCCCAAACAGTTTGGCGATGCTTGCTGGAGAGCCAAGTTTTCTGAACGGATCGTTTTTCAAAACCGCAATATTCTCCAATTCAGAAATTCCTTCGTTCATATATTTGTCAAGTAGGGCTTCGAGAACAAGCCTGGCTTGCTCTCCATATTTACTAAAGACATCACGTTTCTTTACCTGCTCTGCACGTTCTCGTCTTGTTAAAGTCTTTTTCCCATATGCAATATAACAGATAAAGTCAAAGTCATCCACATCATCCATATTCCGGTCATGCTTCAGAGTAGTAATGTCAATGCCGACTTCTTTTAGCATTTCCGTTATTTCACTTTTCCTTTTTAGTGCATTCCACTTTGAGGTAAAGGTCTCTATTGTCGCATATGTGTCGATAATACTCTTTTTTGTATAATCTGTGATACTTTCTGTGCGAAGTAATTTGCCATTTGTATCATAAACGGAAACTACCTTATTAATAACTTTTACTTCACAACCATTTTTATCCACAATCGGTTTGGGCTGCGGGGGTGGTGTCGGGCATTCACAAGGATCTTTACCACAGACTGGGCAGGCCGAGGACGTAGTAGTCTTAGGACAAATACAAGGATACTTGCCGCAAACAGGACATGGCTTCGGAGGATAATCCGGATCAACCTCTATCGGACCATCCCAATCCGGATCAGCAAAGAGGCGTGTTACATTTCGAAAGTCCATTACTACAAAATGTGTTTTACCTTCTTTTTCACGAATTCGGGTGCCTCGTCCTATAATCTGCTTAAACTCTGTCATTGATCCGATCTGCTGGTCTAGGACTATAAGTTTGACCATTTTGCAATCAACACCAGTTGATAGTAATTTGCTGGTCGTAGCTATTACCGGATATTTTGATGCTACAGAAATAAAATAATCTAGTTTCCCTTTACCATATTCATCGCTGCCGGTAATGCGGACTATATAGTCGGGATTCTTTTTGCACATATCTGCATTGGCATTAACCAGTGCAATTCGCATTCTTTCTGCATGTGTCTCATCAGCACAAAATACAATGGTTTTTGCCATACGATCTGTGCTTTTGAGATAGTTAGTTATTTCTTGTGCTATTTCCCTATGGCGATCTTCAATCACGATGTTATAATCATAGTCACTGTTATTGTATATTCGATCCTCGATCTCATTGCCGTAAATATCCTTTTGACCTTTGATTGGCCGCCACTCATCTCCGATATTTGTTGTAATATTTATGACTTTAAACGGAGCAAGGAAGCCATCTTCTATCCCATTCTTCAAACTATATGTATAAACAGGTTCGCCAAAATATCCAATGCTTGATTGATAACGTGTTTCTTTTGGCGTTGCAGTCATGCCTATGTGAGTTGCAGAGGAAAAATAATCCAGTATAGTGCGCCAGTTACTGTCATCTTTGGCACTTCCTCTATGACACTCGTCAATAATTACAAGATCAAAATAATCCGGATTAGGGAAAAGTTCCTGATAATTTTTCGCATCGCTTTGTCCAATAAGTTGCTGATAAAGCGCAAAATACACTTGATGAGAAAGCAATTCCTTCAATTTATCCTTGTCTTTGGAATAATCTATTTTATGGATTACTTTTTCCAAAGGCTTGAAATCTTGTTCAATGGATTGATCTACCAATATATTGCGGTCGGCTAGATAAAGAACTTTTTTCTTTAATCCACTCTTAAGCAGTCTCCAAACTATTTGAAACGCAGTGTATGTCTTACCTGTACCGGTAGCCATCACAAGTAAAATACGGTTTTGCCCTTTTGCAATGGCGTTGATAGTACGATTTATAGCATTAAGTTGATAATATCTTGGAGGGAAAATATTTTGTCCACTACACAATGGCTGGTTAATGACAGCTTCCTCCTGTTCATTAAGCCCGTTTCCTTCGTTTATCCCTTTTTTATACCGCTCAATCAATTCTTCGCGGGTTGGAAATTCATCCATACCGAAACATCGTTCCTGTCCGGTTAGAAAATCATGCTCGGCAAAACCTTCCCCATTAGAACTGAACGCAAATTTGACATCAAGCATTTTTGCGTATTCCATTGCCTGCTGTAAACCATAGGAAACAGTATGCTTGGTGTCTTTTGCTTCAATAATAGCAATTGGTGTAGCTTTATTCACATAAAGCACATAGTCAGCGAATTTTGGTTTTTCACGATGTACAATATTGCCATGCAAGCTGATTTTACCATCGGTAAATTTCACTTGTTGTTCCATGAAAATACTATCTTTTGTCCATCCCTTGCTTGTGATGGCATCGTTGATATAGCGGAACTTTACATCTTCCTCTGATAATTCATGACTAATGCCTATGTTCATATAATATTTTATTATCGGAAGTTCAACTCATCAAAATTCGGAGTTTAATATTCGGTTATCTATATCATTGGCGTTCTTTCTCGTCAGTTATCAAATCTTTCAAATCTACTTGTAGTATCTTTGAAATCGCTAAAAGTGTTTCCAAATCCGGTTGGTACCTGTTGCAAGCGTAACTATTGATTGTACTGAAACTCTTGCCAACTTGTTTTGCAAGCCAAGTTTGTGATATACCCTTTTGCTCAAGAATATCTTTTATCCTGTTCAACTTCATACCACTCTGAATTTTGCTACAAAAATACGCTAAATTTTGCGATATCAGAGCACTCACGACGAACAAAATTTGCTTTCATGCAAAAGAGCACATTTCTTGAATAGAAAAAAGGTGTGATAGAATGTATTGTTTTTCTTAGAAAACTTATAAATTGTGGGAACTTTTCGGTATCAAATTACAAAAATTATTGAATGCATAATTTGATAATCAAAAAGATATGGAATGTTATTCAGTTCAAGCGTGGTGCCGAAGCCCATTTCAGAATCGTAGGTCGTAGGATACCTTTGGGTATAAAATAAGCGACAGCTCCCACGCCTATACCCGCAGAATACGGATACGACGCGGCAAGATGTTTGCCTATTCCTCTCTTGCAATGAATTTCCTACGTTCACGATTCGGGAACAGACTTACACTTTCCGTGTTTGTCAGTATGTTCGACAAATATAGGATTATTTTTTGAAAATTTCCTATCTTTGTTCCTAATAAATCGAACATGCCATGCCGAACATTCCTTTAGCCGAACGACTGCGCCCCCGCACGATAGACGAATACATCGGGCAGGAGCACCTCGTGGGCAAAAACGGGGTGTTCCGCAAGTTCTTCGAGACGGGCAACGTCCCGTCGTTCATCCTCTGGGGACCTCCGGGCGTGGGCAAGACCACGCTGGCGAAGATCGTCGCCACACAGTTGGAACGCCCGTTCTTCACCCTCTCGGCCGTCACGTCGGGCGTGAAGGACGTGCGCGAGGTGATCGAGTCGGCGCGCAAGCAGCGGTTCTTCGACCAGAAGGCCCCGCTGCTGTTCATCGACGAAATCCACCGTTTCAACAAGTCGCAGCAGGATTCGCTGTTAGGGGCCGTCGAGCAGGGCGTCTTCACGCTCATCGGCGCGACGACCGAAAACCCCTCGTTCGAGGTGATCTCGCCGCTCTTGAGCCGCTGTCAGGTCTACATCCTCAAGTCGCTCGAAGACAAGGACCTGCAAACGTTGCTCGACCGCGCCCTGACGACCGACACCGAGCTGAAAGAGCGCGACATCGAGGTCACGGAAACCGGCGCGCTGTTCCGCTTCTCGGGCGGCGACGCGCGCAAGCTGCTCAACATCCTCGAAATCGTCGTCGGGGCCACTGACGGCAAGGTGACGATCACCGACCGGTACGTCACCGACTGCCTCCAGCAGAACATCGCCCTCTACGACAAGAACGGCGAACAGCACTACGATGTCATTTCGGCCTTCATCAAATCGGTCCGGGGCAGCGACCCCAACGCCGCGATCTACTACCTGGCGCGGATGCTGGCCGGGGGCGAGGAGCCGCGGTTCCTGGCCCGGCGTCTGGTGATCCTGGCCTCGGAGGACATCGGGCTGGCCAATCCCAACGCCCTGCTGCTGGCCAACGCCTGCTTCGACACGGTGCACAAGATCGGCATGCCCGAGGCGCGCATCACACTGGCCGAGACGACGATCTACCTGGCCACCAGCCCCAAGAGCAATTCGGCCTACATGGCCATCAACAAGGCGATGTCGCTGGTCGAGCGCGACACCACGAACCGTCCCGTGCCGCTGCACCTGCGCAACGCCCCGACCCGCCTGATGGACAAGGCGGGCTACGGCAAGGGCTATAAATACGCCCACGACTACGCCGGACACTTCGCCGAGCAGGAGTTCCTGCCCGAGAGCCTTTCGGGCACGAAGTTCTACGAACCTGACACGCAGAACGCCGCCGAGGCCAAAATCGCCGAACGGATGGCGCAGCTGTGGAAAGAGAAGTACCAATGAAACGCATCGGCATTATATCCGACACCCACGGAACCTTCGACGACACGCTCCGCGAATTTCTGAAAGACGTGGACGAAATCTGGCATGCGGGCGACATCGGCTCGATCGAGCTGGCCGACCGGATCGCCGCATTCAAGCCGCTCCGCGCCGTGAGCGGCAACATCGACGGCGGCATGACCCGCCGCGTCTATCCCGCGTTCCAGGCCTTCGAGTGCGAGCGGGTGCAGGTGCTGATGACCCACATCGGAGGTTATCCCCGCCATTACGACCCGCGCGCCGTGCAGAAAATCCAGTCCGTGCACCCGAAACTCTTCATCGCCGGGCATTCCCACATCCTCAAAGTCATCTACGATCCCGTCTACGACCTGCTCCATGTCAACCCCGGAGCCGCCGGGGAGTTCGGCTTCCACAAGGTCCGCACGGCCGTACGCCTTACGATCGACGGCGCGGAGATGCGCGACATGGAGGTCGGCGAGTGGCCCCGCTGCTGAAAACCCGGCGGGCGGAGAGCTAAAACCGACTGTCCGGGAGAGCCTTTTCCGTCACAAAATCACCCGAAATAAAATTTTATACCCCAAAAGGCCGGAAATGCATTCCGGGCGGATTTCGGTGATCGTCAGCGAAATATCCGGAACATTCCGGCAAGTCGCGCCATAAAAAAGCCGATTCTATACAATTCCGTTCGGAAACACTCCGATAAAGCCCGCAAGATATTGGAAGTCAGCCGGTAAACCCGATGCCTTGGGGCTGCTCCGAAAATGCCCGTCCGATGGAAACGCCTCTGCGTCAGTCACCAAAGTTCATCCACTAAACAAAAACGGCCGCATAATAATCACATACGCGCTCTCGTTAGTATGGCGAATTCATAACGACGACGCAACATGCAACCAAAAATTTCGAAAACGTTGGAGGGCATCATCGCCCGTTCGGCATTCAACACGACGAAGGCGGGAATGACGCATTCGCTCAAGGACTTCCTCACGCTGGAACTGCTCCGCGAAGAGGGGTCGCTCGCCTACCAGCTTTTATCCTCCCGGCTCAAGGACTGGGAGCTTTATCAGGTGCGCCTGCGCATCGAACGCGAGGTAATCAGCGCCAAACAGCAGGAGACCCGGTCGCCCGAGGAGTATTACCGCGACTTCACCGAGGAACTGCTCGTAATGCCGGGCGTCGCCCGGAGCGTGTCGACGGCCCACGCGCTGCTGGCCATCATCAGCGACCGTTCGACGGCGACCGCGCGCGTGCTGGAGATGTACGGCGTGACGGCCGACAGCGTGTCGGGAGACCTGCAAAAATTCGCCGTGGGCGACGACTTCCGCACCGAAGTGCAGGTTCACATGCTCGACTTCGGCGAGGAGAACAGGAACGAGGAGAAAGGCCCGGCCCACCTGCTGGACAAGTTCGGCGTGAACCTCACGCGGCTGGCCCGCGAGGGGAAGATCGACCCGGTCATAGGCCGCGAGCAGGAGATCGAACGCGTGGTGCAGATCCTCTCGCGCCGCAAGAAAAACAACCCGATCCTGATCGGCGAGGCCGGCGTGGGCAAGAGCGCCATCGTCGAAGGGCTTGCGCTGCGCATCGCGCGCGGCGAAGTGCCCTACACCATCGCCGACAAGACGCTCTTCTCGCTCGACGTCTCGTCGCTCGTGGCGGGCACGAAGTTCCGCGGCGAGTTCGAGGAGCGCATGCAGCAGCTGCTGGACGAACTGCGCAAAGCCAAGGACACGATCATCTTCATCGACGAGATACACACCATCGTGGGCGCCGGCTCCACGCAGGGCAGCCTCGACACGGCCAACATCCTCAAACCGGCCCTCGCGCGCGGCGAACTGCAAACCATCGGCGCCACGACGCTCGACGAGTACCGCGAGAACATCGAGACCGACTCGGCCCTCGAACGCCGCTTCCAGAAGGTGGTGATCGAGCCGACGACACCCGAGCAGACGCTCCAGATCCTGCGCAACATCGCGCCCCACTACGAGCGCCACCACAAGGTGCACTACACCGAGGAGGCGTTGCAGGCCTGCGTGACGCTCACCGGGCGTTACGTCTCCGACCGCTATTTCCCCGACAAGGCCATCGACGCGCTGGACGAGGCCGGCTCGCGGGCGCACCTGCAATCGGCACGCGAACCGGAGGAGCTGCGGGCCATGAAGACGGCGCTCAGCGACGCCAAACGCGAACGCCGCGAAGCGGTCGAGGCGCTGGTCTACGAGAAGGCCGCCTCGGCGCGCATGCGGGAAATCGCGCTGCGCTCGAAGCTGGGCGAGAGCCGCGCCGAATGGAAGCGCTCGCTCGAAAGCAATCCCGTGGAGATCACCGCAAGGCATATCCAGGAGGTGATTACCGCCATGACGGGCATCCCTGCGGAGCGCGTCTCGGACGGCGAGATGATCCGTCTGCAAACCCTGCGCGAACACCTCGCCAAGCGCGTCGTGGGACAGCAGGAGGCCGTGGAGAAGATTTCGCGCACCATCCGCCGTTCGCGCGCCGGACTGAAGGACGAAAACCGCCCCATCGGCGTCTTCCTCTTCGTCGGGCCCACGGGCGTCGGCAAGACGCTGCTGGCCAAGGAGGTGTCGAAATGGCTGTTCGACGAGCGCCGCGGGCTGATCCGGATCGACATGAGCGAATACGGCGAAAAACACAACGTGGCGCGCCTGATCGGCTCGCCCCCGGGATACGTCGGTTACGGCGAAGGAGGCCAGTTAACGGAGGCCGTGCGTCGTCAGCCCTACGCCGTGGTGCTCTTCGACGAGATCGAGAAGGCCCATCCCGAGGTCTTCAACGCCATGTTGCAGATCTTCGACGAAGGACACCTCACCGACGGCTCGGGACGCAAGGTCGACTTCCGGAACACGATCATCATTATGACCTCGAACGTGGGTTCGCGGGCCGTGGTCCGGAAATCGGTGCAGGTGGGTTACAGCACCACCTCGAAGAGCGCCGTGGCCGACCGGACGCCCCAGAGCGAGTACTGCAAGGCTCTGGAGCACACCTTCGCCCCGGAGTTCCTCAACCGCATCGACGACATCGTGCTGTTCCGCACGCTGGAGATCGCCGACGTGGAACGGATCGTCGACCTGGAATTGCAGGGGCTGATGGCCCGCACGGGCAGGCTGGGCTACAAGGTGAAGATCACCGAAGGGGCCAAACGCCGGCTGGCGGCCATGGGCTACGAGTCGCGCTACGGCGTGCGTTCGCTCAAGCGGACGCTGATGGACAACGTCGAGGAACCGCTCTCGACGCTGATCATCGACGGCAAGCTCCACGAGGGCGACACCGTGGTCGTGGAGTCGGACAAGGCCCACGGCGTGAAGCTGCGCGTGGCGTAAAAACCGAATGGCTGGAATGCAAAGGGAGGACCGCACGGTCCTCCCTTATTACATAAACAGCTATCGGTTCAATTCAATTTCTCAATCTCAAAATTAGCATATCCACAATGACAACTCGATACGGTTACGCCGTATTTGTCTTCGATTGCCTCGATAATTTGTTTTACACTCGGTTTTGCTGATGTTCCGGTTACAAGAATCTCGACGCTCATTCCCTTCGTCAGTTTTCCAGCATTTTTGATCGCTGTCATTTTCCATAAATTTCCAGCCATAGTTTTCAATTTTTAAATGTATGATCGTTATTCCAATGAAATTGCCAAATATTTTTCAAATTCAGTTTCCTTATCCGTAACATACGCATACCGAGTGTATGTATTTATAATATCAACAAGATCGGGACCAAGATAGTCAGCCGCAGTATGGTTTACCATATCCATATAAATCGAATAAAATTCATCCGCCTCCAATTTCGCCGAAAATGCCTTTATCGTTTTCAACACGATATTACAATAATCTGAAATCCAAAACTCCGGTTCGGTTATTAAAAATCGGACCGCATCATAATACGCATTATAAACGATCTCGTATTTGTCCGAAATAATTTGAGAGTTCCCTGCAAAAAAGAGAAGAAGCCCCATAAAATCGGCATCGGCCTTGTTCTTCTTTTTTAATTTACTCAATGCCATTGTAAAATACCCGGAGATCGTTTTCGCATACATGTCCGAGTTGAGTGCCAATGAATCTGTTTTCATTAGGATAGATTTCAATTTTTTCAAATCTTGTTCATAATAATTCATCGGCTTCATTTTATCAAGAGCCGCTCTGGATGACCCTGTCATAAGGTCATATTCACTCAAGCGTATCTGCTGTGACAACTTTAAGTCCCGTTCGCTCTGCTCTCTTTTCTGCGAACAATATTCGATTAAACTCATCTGCATGGTATCCCTGAATCGGGATAAAATCCGGTTTAAATCACACAGATTCTCATAGTCCACGTTTCCGTTTTCGATTTGCATTGCTTTGTAATCGCATACGGATCGTATCATTTTATCCTTTTGGTTTTCGTAATTTTTACACCCCAAAAATGAAAGACAAAAAAATATCGACACCCCAATTACCCTATACTGTTTCATAATTTATATTTTATTAATTTACAAATATTTATCACTAATATTACAGGAATCTATTTCCACAATTATTGCCAATTCAATTATTTTCCATAAGCACTGAGATATGCGCCACTCGGCTCCTATATGGCGGTTGTCAAAAAAGAAGTGTGGAGTCGTTCGTTTATCTGAATGGAGGTTCTGGAATACCCGTGAACAAATAAACAATACCCCACACCGGACAGTATATCAAGAATGATATAACTATACACGGCGATGAGTGTTTGTATTGCTTATTCTTGTTCACGTGAAATTTTCCAGATTTCCATTCAAGAATAAAAGCGAAACACTTCTGCCAACAATATGTCGCTGCCCATCCGGACAGCAAGACAAAGATAGAAAATGTTTTGCAGAATACAACGCTCTTTTGGGGTATTGCTCCCACAAATTTCAGCAAAAAATCCCCGAAAGTCAATATTGACCAGGAACTATGTTATTTCAACTTGGAAAAATCCGCACAAACCTTTCTTCTCTTTTCCCAGAGATTATTCGTACCTTTGCGCACCTATGTACAAATTCGCAACATACAAAGACCAATACAAGGCCAACCTGCGGCTGGCGCTGCCCGTGGTGCTCACGCAGTTGGGCCAGATCCTGACGCAGTTCGCCGACAACCTCATGGTCGGCCGCTACGGCGGAGACGACCCCACGCCGCTGGCTGCCGTGTCGTTCGGCGGCGCCGTCTTCTTCATCCTCTTCATCGCCGCCATCGGCATCGCACTGGGCATGACGCCCCTCGTGGGCGAACTCTACGCGCAGGGCGACCGCGAGAAATCGTCGGGACTGCTCCAGAACGGCATTCTCTTCTACGGACTGCTGGGCGTGGCGATGGCCGCCGTGCAGTACGCCGTCATCCCGCTGATGTACCACCTCGGCCAGCCCGCCGAAGTGGTCGACATGGCCATCCCCTATTACAGGATGCTGGTGTGGAGCATGCCGTTCATCATGCTGTTCTTCACCTTCAAGCAGTTCCTCGAAGGCGTGGGCAACACGAAGGTCGAGATGTTCGTCACGATCGCGGCCAACCTCGCGAACATCGGCTTCAACTGGGTGTTCATCTACGGCCGCTACGGATTTCCCGAGATGGGCGCCGAGGGCGCGGGCCTGGGCACGCTGATGTCGCGCATCATCGCCCCGATGCTGATGATCGGCTACTTTTACAGCCGCAGCAAATACCGCGTCTATCTCGAAGGCTTTTCGCCGCGCAACTACTCGTGGGCGTCGGTCAGACAACTGCTGCACATGGGCCTGCCGATCTCGATGCAGATGTTCCTCGAAGCCTCGGCCTTCGTCGGCACGGGAATTATGATGGGGTGGTTCAACAAGGAGACGATGAGCGCCAACCAGATCGCCACGACCATCGGCAACTGCGCCTTTATGATCGTCATGTCGATCGGCGCGGCCACCACCATCCGCGTGTCGCACTGCTACGGCGCGCGCGACATCGGCCAGCTGTCGCTCGCGGCCAAGGCGTCGTACCACCTCGTGCTGGCGTGGAACGCCCTCGCAGCGCTGGTTTTCATCACGATGCGCAACGTGATCCCGACCTTCTTCACCACCAACGCCGAGGTGATCGCCATCGCCTCGAACCTGATGGTCTTCGCTGCGCTCTACCAACTGTCGGACGGCATCCAGAACGTCTCGGTGGGTATCCTGCGGGGCATTCAGGACGTGAAGATCATCATGCCGATCGCCTTCGTCTCCTACTGGCTGCTGAACCTCCCGGCGGGCTACCTGTTCGGTTTCACGATGGGCATGGGTCCTTCGGGGCTTTTCCTGGGCTTCTCGTTCGGACTGTCGGCCGCAGCCGTGATGATGATCGTGCGCATCCGCCGCAGCATCAGCCGTTTGCATGCAAACGGGAATTCACAATCCACAATTCTCAATTCATAAATTCAGTTTGCAGGCATAGTTCCCGAATAAGCCAAAATTGTGAATTCTGAATTCTGAATTGTGAATTATTTTGTATCTTTACGCAAATTATACCCAATCATGGATACCGAAAAACGACATACGGGCGCCTGCAAACCCGAAGTGGGCCGCGGGTGCGCCTTTTGCAACTGCGGCTCGGAGCCAGAAGCCAAACTCTGCGACGGGTGCTTCAAGCTCCACGAAACGGCCTGGCTCGACGAGTACCCGGTCAACATGCCGAGCGACATCGTCGAGGTGCGTTTCAAGAACACCCGCCGTTCGTTCTACCAGAACGTCAACAACCTCGACCTCAAACGGGGCGACATCGTGGCCGTCGAAGCGTCGCCGGGCCACGACATCGGCGTCGTGTCGCTCACGGGCGACCTGGTGGCGCGCCAGATGCGCCGCACGGGATTCAACCCCTACAACGGCGAATACAAGAAGATCTACCGCAAGGCCAAACCCTACGACATCGAAAAGTGGCAGGAGGCCATCGCGCTGGAGCACGAGACGATGATCGCCTCGCGGCAGATCGCCGCCGACATGGGCCTGAACATGAAAATCGGCGACGTGGAGTATCAGGGCGACAAGATCAAGGCCATCTTCTACTACATCGCCGACGAGCGCGTGGACTTCCGCGAACTGATCAAGGTCTTCGCCGAACGGTTCCACATCCGCATCGAGATGAAGCAGATCGGCGCCCGCCAGGAGGCCGGACGCATCGGCGGACTGGGCGCCTGCGGCCGCGAACTGTGCTGCGCGTCGTGGATGTCGAGCTTTTCGAGCGTCACGACCGGAGCCGCGCGCGTGCAGGACATTTCGCTCAACCCCCAGAAGCTGGCCGGGCAGTGCTCGAAGCTCAAGTGCTGCATGATGTACGAATACGACACCTATGTCGACGCCCGCAAGGAGTTCCCGCGCCTGCGCGAACCGCTCCAGGCCGCCGAAGGCGAATGGTTCTGCGTCAAGAGCGACGTGCTGGCCGGAACGATGACCTTCTCTTCGTCGAAGGACGCGATGGCCAACGTCACCACGCTGCCCGTTTCGCGCGTGCGGGAGATCATGGCGCTGAACCGCCAGGGCAAGAAGGTCGAACGGTTGCAGGACGCCGACGACATCCGCCCGGAGATCGAGGAGCCGACCTACCGTTCGGAGGAGGACAGCATCACCCGCTTCGACCAGGCCAAACGCCGCAAGCGCGGCGGCCGCAACAACAAGGGCCGCGGCGAGCAGGGACGCCCCGCAGGGCAGAACGGACAGACGCCGCAAGAGTCCGGCGGAGAGACCCGCCAGCCGCGTGAAGGACAGCCCGGCCGTCCCGACAGGCAGCCGCGCCGCAACGACCGTCCGCGCAACGGAGGCAACGCAGGGGAGCGTCAGAACGGCGGCAACGGCGGCAACGGCGAGCGTCCGCACAACGGCAACGGCCGCGGCGACAATAACCGAGGCGAAAACAACGGCCGCGAGAACAACGGCCGCGAACCCCGTGAAAACAACGGAGGCGGCCGCGAGGGCGGAAACCGCAGCCGCAACAACCGCAACCGCCGCCGCGGAAACGGAAACAACGGCGGAAACGCCCCGGCCGGCAATAACGGCAACGGAGGCGGCAGCGAAGGCGGCAATAACGGCGGAACGCATCAAAACCAATAGCGCGGTGAAACGCTCGGCAGGGCATATCGCGGCCGTGGCGGCCGCGCTTCTGGCCGGAAGCTGCGTCTCGCCCCACCAGTCGGCGGTCACCGACGTCAACCCTGCCCGGTGGGACTCGCGGGCCGAAATCCGCCTGCCGAACGCAGACACCGTGTCGCTGCGCGACGCCGTGATCTTCCTGCGCTGCAACGACCGCTTCGCGGAGGACACGCTGACGGTCCGCATCGCCACCGTAACCCCCGATTCGCTCCGCTTCGGGGAGTGGTTCCTGCTCGTCATCCCGCACCCGAAAGGTCCCGCGGCCCTGATGTGCGAGGCAGCGATCCCCTACCGCCGCCGAATCCGCCTCACGCAGCACGGCGACTACCGCTGCTCGGTCACGCCGGTCCGCCCCGTCCGCGGGGTCGAAGCCGTCGGCGTCGACCTGCAGCAAAGCAGATAACCGAAAACACATTACCGTCCTGCCGGCCCCGCAGTCCGGCGGAACAACAGACCACTATGGGCAAAGACAAGCTCCGCAGGTTCCGCGAGAACCTGACTTTCGAATGTTTCGTGCAACCCGAATTCGACGAGGTGTTCCACCGCGACCACCCGCTGAAAGGGAACTGGAACCGTGACTTCTTCCGCAACGACAATCCCATCGTACTGGAACTGGGCTGCGGCAAGGGCGAATACACCGTCGCGCTGGCTCAGCGCGACCCGCAGCGCAACTACATCGGCATCGACATCAAGGGCGCACGCATGTGGCGCGGCGCGAAGACCGCCACGGACCGCAGGATGCACAACGTAGGCTTCCTGCGCACACGCATCGAGTTCATCGACGCGCTGTTCGCCGAAAACGAAGTGTCCGAAATCTGGATCACCTTCCCCGATCCGCAGCTCAAGACCCGGCGGGCCAAGAAACGCCTCACTTCGCCGCTCTACCTGGCTTGTTACGCCCGCCTGCTCCGGCCCGACGGGTGGATCAACCTCAAGACCGACTCCAAGCACCTCTACGCCTACACGGGCGAGGTCATCCGCCATTACGGGCTGACTTGCGAGGTCTCCGAACCCGACATCTACGGTTCGGGGTTCGCCGACGAGGTGCTTTCGGTCAAGACGGCTTATGAAACCCGCTTTCTCGAAATGGGACTTCCGATCACCTACACGCGCTTCGCGCTGGGCGGCCGGCACGAATTCCCGTGGTTCGACTGGGAGGAGGACGACAAGGAGGAGAAAGACAACGAGGCCGAACGGCAGCTACGATAGCCTCGCACCCAGCTCCGACCACCCCGACCAGGCCTCTCCACCTCTCTTATAAATATAGGTATCAATTATTTTGGGCTTATCTACTAAATTTTTAGATCGAAAATTTGTTTTACTAAAAATTTAGTAGTAATATTGTGTCGTAAACCCGAAACAACACGACCTATGAATACCAAGATTACGGAACTGACTCGCGGCGAGGAGGAGATCATGCAGATTCTCTGGCGTCTGGGCGACGCGGTGGTCAACGACATCATCGCCCGGACCGACGAACCCCACCCCAAGTACACCACCGTCGCCACGTTTCTCAAGATTCTGGAGAACAAGGGCTTCGTCAGCCATACGGCCGAGGGCAAGAGCCACCGCTATTTTCCGCTGATCGGCCGCGAGGAGTATGCCCGCGGCGTCATGTCGTCGATGCTTTCCAGCTATTTCGACGGCTCGCTGGCCCAACTGGTGTCGTTCTTCTCGCGCCATGAAAACATCCCCGCCCGGGAGATGGATGAAATTCTCGAAATCATGCGCAACGCCAAAAAATAACCGCCGTGAAAACCCTCGCCATCTACGCCCTCGAAGTGCTGGCTTGCAGCGGCGTGCTGCTGGCGGCCTACGCCATCCTGCTCGAACGGCACGTGCGGTTCGGCTGGTGCAGGGCCTACCTGCTCGCATCGACCCTCCTGGCGGCGGTCATTCCGCTGCTGCGCATCCCCGTCTGGCCGGGCAAGGTGATCGAGGTCGCCCCGACGGTCGCACTGCCCGAGGCCGAATGGACCGCCGAGGTGGTCGAAGAGGCGGCTCCGGCCGTCACGCCCGAAGCGATATGCCTGGCGGTATACCTGATCGGGGTCGGGCTGGTCGCGGGCGTCATGCTGTGGCAGGTCGTGCGCATCCGCCGGCTGCGGCGCGGTGCGGCGATCACCCGCACGGAGCGTTTCACGCTCGTGCGCACCCCGCAGCGGATCGCGTCGTTCTCGTTCTTCCGCTCGATCTACCTCTGGGACCAGATCCCGGCCGGAGAGTTGCAGGCCATCGTAGCCCATGAGGCGAGCCATGTCGCCCACCGCCACTCCGCCGAGCGCGTGGCGATGGAATGCATGAAGGCCGCGCTGTGGTGGAACCCTTTCGTATGGCTCGCCGCACGGCGGCTCACCGAAGCCGAGGAGTTCGAAGCCGACAGCGACGTGCTGGCCGAAGGGTACGACATCGAACATTACATGAAAACCATATTCAGGCAGCTATTCGGTTATAGTCCGGAAATAGCCAACGGGCTGCGGGATTCCTTAACAAAAAAACGCTTTAAAATGATGACAACGAAAACTTCCGGCAGGCACTCCCTGCTGCGGCTGGCGGGAACGCTTCCCGCCGTGATAGGACTCCTGTGCGCTTTCTCGCTGACCACGCGCGCCGCCGAGGTCCGGATTGCAGAGACCGAAAAGGCCCCGGCCGACGAAACGGCGTCCCAGGACGCAACGAAGAAAAAAGTCTCCGTAACCGTCTTCCAGAACGGTCAGCCGCTTCCGGGCGCAATCGTACTGATCAGCGGATCGAACGTCGGAACCGTGACCGGCAAGGAGGGCACGGCGCAGATTTCAGCGGCTCCCGGCAATGAACTTGTCATCTCCTACGTCGGCTGCCAGACCCGGAAAGTCCGCGTCTCCGACAAATCCGGCGCAGAGAGTTTTGAAATCACCTTGGAGACCGAGAGCAACAAACTCGACCCCGTCAGCGTAACCCCCGGCGACCAAAAAACGCCCGCGCCCCAAAGCGCCGCAGGAGCCGAAAAGGAGCGGAAAGCCAAACCGCTCTATATCGTCGACGGCGTCGAGCGGACGAGCATCGACGACATCGCCCCCAATACGATCGAACGGATCAGCGTCCTCAAAAATCAGTCCTCCACCGCAGTGTACGGTTCGCGGGGTAAAAACGGCGTGATCGTGGTCACCACCAAAGGCGCAGCCAAACCGGCGACCGACGAAGCCGCTTTCAACGAGAAAACCGGATCGGTCGAAATCGCCTCCGCGTCCACGGAAGACATGCCGTTTCTGATCGTCGAAAAGATGCCTTCGTTCCGCGGCGGCGACCTCAACGACTTCCGCGCGTGGGTGCAGGAGCACCTCCAATACCCCGCCGAGGCCGTGGAACGGAACATTCAGGGCCGCGTGGTCGTGACGTTCACCATCGAAAAGGAGGGTTCGGCAAGCAACATCCTGGTATTGCAATCGCCCGACAAACTGCTTGCCGACGAGGCCCGCCGCGTGATCGCCTCCTCGCCCGCCGGAGCATGGACGCCCGGCGAGCAGCGCGGAGAGAAGGTGCGCGTGAAATATACGCTGCCCGTCGATTTCCGCCTGCCCCAGACCGAAAGCGCAACCGTGCAGGGCGCTCCCGACGGTAACGAACCATTCCTGGTCACCGAGAAGATGCCTTCGTTCCGGAGCGGCGAGATCAAAGACTTCCGCAACTGGATACAGATGCACATCCAATACCCGGCCGAAGCGATGAAAAACAATATCCAGGGACGTGTCATCGTCTCGTTCATCGTCGAAAAGGACGGTTCGGTAAGCAATATCCTGGTATTGCAATCGCCCGACAAACTGCTTGCCGACGAGGCTCTCCGCGTGATCGCCTCCTCGCCCGCCGGAGCATGGACGCCCGGCGAACAGCGCGGTGAGAAGGTGCGCGTGAAATATACGCTGCCCGTCGATTTTTACCTCCAAGGCAGCGGGGACAAGCTCTCCGAACGGCCTGAAAAACCCCAAGGCAGTCTCGACGGAATCCTCGTCGTGGGCTACGGCGCAACCCAAAAATAACCCCCTTCTTACCATCAGCGACGGGCGGCGTCCACCCCAAGTTCAGCGGATGCCGCCCGTTTTTTGCCCTGCCCGCCGAAATCCGCCGCAAAAACACGGCATTCCGGGAACTTTTTACTACATTTACACGACTTTAACCGCTCGTAACATGGATGTAAAGATAGCCCCCGACTGGAAGGAACTCCTCGCCCCGGAGTTCGAAAAACCCTATTTCGCGCAGCTCACGGAGTTCGTACGGCAGGAATACGCCTCGCGGCGCATTTTCCCGCGCGGCAGCAACATCTTCCGCGCCTTCGACAAATGCCCGTTCGACCGCCTGAAAGTGGTCGTCATCGGCCAAGACCCCTATCACGGTCCCGGACAGGCCAACGGGCTTTGTTTCTCGGTCGCGGACGGAGTTCCCTTCCCGCCCTCGCTGCAAAACATCTTCAAGGAGGTCTCCGACGACACCGGCACGCCCATACCGTCTACGGGCAACCTCGACCGCTGGGCCGAACAGGGAGTGCTGCTTTTGAACGCCGTGCTCACGGTCCGCGCTCACGAAGCCGCATCGCACGCCGGCCGCGGCTGGGAGACCTTCACCGACGCCGTGGTGCGCGCCATCGCCCAGCGCAAAGAGGGCATCGTCTACATGCTCTGGGGCAGCTACGCCCAGAAGAAAGGCGCCATCGCCGACCCGCAGCGCAACCTGATCCTCAAAGCCGTGCACCCTTCGCCGCTGTCGGTCTACCGGGGATTCTTCGGCTGCCGCCACTTCTCGCGCGCCAACGAATACCTCCGCTCCGTGGGCAAGGAGCCGATCGTGTGGTAACAACATTTAACAGAATCACCCAATTAGACAACTCGCACTTCTGATCACAGTCATGCTGTTGGAGCCTGCTCCCCAGACCCACCGAACACACGGTTACGAAAACGCCACGATCCATTAAGACGCGTAGCCATTCCCTTTTTTTAAAATTCCGAAAAAATTTGGAATATAAAATTATCGCCCTATATTTGTAGTGTACTACTACACTAATACACAAAAACAATAACAGACATGATTGCTTTTCAAAACGTTTCTTTCGGTTACAACCGTCGCCGGAAGGTTTTCGCAGATCTCTCGCTGACGTTCGGCGAAGGGCACATCCACGGCCTGCTGGGACGCAACGGCACTGGCAAAAGCACGCTGCTGCAACTTATCTGCGGACTGCTCGAACCCGATACAGGGCACATTGCCGTCGATGGATTCACCCCGCGGCAGCGGAGCGTGGATTTTCTGTCCAGGCTGATGCTGATCCCGGAAGAACTGAGCCTGCCGAATATTCCACTCCGCCGTTTTGCCTCACACACAGGTGTCTTCTACCCCGGTTATTCAGCAGAAATGTTCGAAAGTCATTGCGAAGCACTCGAAATCGATCCGTCACAAAATCCCCACGACATGTCCATGGGCCAGCGCAAAAAAAGCTACATCGCCTTCGCACTCGCCTGCAATCCACAGTTCCTGCTACTCGACGAACCGACCAATGGTCTGGACATCCCGTCGAAAACAATCCTACGCAGCCTGTTGGCGGCCTACGCCGACGAGAAACGCACCATCGTGATCTCGACCCATCAAGTCCGCGAAGTCGAGAACCTGATCGACAAAATCGTCATCCTCGACGAACAGGGCCTTGTGCTCGCCGCAACCACGGAAGAATTGTCGCACCGCCTCACGTTTGGGCCGTTGCCCGCAGACGCGAAAGCGATTTACAGCACCCCCTCGTTCTCGGGCGAAGAGGGCATCGCCCTCAATACGACCGGCCGGGAAAGCCGTCCGGACCTCGAACTGATCTTCGCAGCCACCACCCACGACCGCATGACCATTCCCTCGATTCTTCACACAAATCCCACCAATCATGAATAACTCCATCTCTTTTCGGCGCACTGTATTATATGCACGCAAACATTACGTTGAAAATGCCCGCTACTACGGCTACGGCCTGCTGGCAATTCTGATTCTGCTCTCTGTCTTCGCGTGGTTTTACGGATCATGGCGCAGTGATCCGGGGGAATTCCGCGTAACCGCCTGCTTCACGATGTTGGGATTCATGTATTACGTCACCCGCTTGAGCTGCCGTAACCTCTACAAGCGGCTGCCGATGGTACGCTCCTACACGCTGCCTGTCACGGCGGCGGAGAAATACCTCTTCATCTGGTTCAACACAACGGTTATCGCCACCCTGCTTTTCAGCCTCGTCTTGTGGCCTGTCACAGCCGCGGCAGACATCCCCGACGGCAACATCATCCGAATCATGATCTATCCTACATGGCTGACGATCTTCACGGTGCAGGCCGGGCTGCTGCTGGCCTGTTGCTGGGGCAAGGAATACCCGATGAAAATATTCCTGCTGCTCGCCGGAGCTTTCATCCTATTCTTCATCATCTACTACTGGGTACTGATGCCATCAGACGGATTATTCGTCCGCATTCCCTTTTCCGAATTCACTGTCAACATACACTCCGACACCGCAAGGCTCTCTTTTCCGCTCCGGAAGCAACTCCCGGAATACGGCGCCTACACGATGATCTTCGGATACTGGACTCTCGTAAGCTGGGTGACCGGATATTTCAAGCTCCGGGAAAAAACTCTCAAATAATCCGGCCATGCAATTCAACGACAACCAGCCGATCTGGCTCCAGATCTACGACCACGCCTGCCGCGCCATCGTCTCCGGCCGTTGGCCCGAGCGGGAGCGCATCCCCTCGATACGCGAACTCGCCGTGACACTACAAGTCAACCCCAACACGGTGATGCGGGCGTACGATAAACTCGGAAGCGACGGACTGATCCTTATCCGCCGCGGCATGGGATTCTTCGTCGCCGAAGGCTCGCAGGCTCGGACACTCGAAGCCCAGCGACACGAATTCATTCGGGTCGAACTGCACACCATGTTCGCCCGCATGGACGAACTGGGCATTGACATGAACGACCTGCAGACTCTCCACAACAACTATTTAAAACGGAAAAGTCATGAAAACAAGCAATAAAATCCTCTCGACGGCATTTGCTGCCTACCTGCTCTTTACCGCCGGCAACAGCGCGGCAATCCTGAAGGAGTACAAACGGGCCGAAGCATCGGGCAAAGCGCTCATTACACAACTGGAAAAGACTTCGATCCACGTTCTCTCGGTCGAAGGCGACAATTACATCCAAGCCAGTCGGGGACGAAAAAGTTCGCAAACGCTCGGTTTCTGGAGCCCATTCGATCCAGAGACCACGCCCCTACGCATTTGCGGCGATACGCTCTACATTTCGGGAACGTCGTACGGCTACGTCACACTACCCGACCTGAAAAGTTTCCTGCGCAACGGCAAGCCACAACCGATCAACGAAGATTAGACACCAAAAAACCGGTCGTGTATACAACACGACCGGTTTTCTAATCCCATAAACTTTATCCCAGATAGGATTTCAGGAGTTTCGACCGCGACGAATGCCGGAGGCGGCGAATCGCCTTCTCCTTGATCTGACGCACGCGCTCGCGCGTCAGGTCGAACTTCTCGCCGATCTCCTCGAGAGTCATCTCCGAGGTTCCGATGCCGAAGAAGTACTTGATAATGTCGCGCTCACGCTCCGTGAGAGTCTCCAGCGCACGGTCCACCTCGGTCGACAGCGACTCGTTGATCAGCCCGCGGTCGGCGTTGGGCGAATCGGGATTCACCAGCACATCCAGCAGCGAGTTGTCCTCGCCGTCGGCGAACGGAGCGTCGACCGATACGTGGCGGCCGGCGACACGCAGCGTGTCGGTGACCTTCTCCTTCGGGAGTTCCAGTTCCGTAGCCAGCTCTTCGGGCGACGGCGTGCGCTCGTGCTCCTGCTCGAAGCGTGCGAACGCCTTGTTGATCTTGTTCAGCGAACCCACCTGGTTGAGCGGCAGACGCACGATGCGCGACTGCTCGGCCAAAGCCTGGAGAATCGACTGACGAATCCACCACACGGCATAGGAGATGAACTTGAAACCGCGGGTCTCGTCGAACTTCTCGGCGGCCTTGATCAGCCCGAGGTTGCCCTCGTTGATCAGGTCCGGGAGGCTCAATCCCTGATTCTGGTATTGTTTGGCGACGGACACCACGAAACGCAGGTTGGCTTTGGTGAGCTTCTCAAGCGCTTCCTGGTCTCCTTTTTTAATTCGCTGGGCGAGTTCCACCTCCTCCTCGACCGTGATAAGCTCCTCCTTGCCGATTTCCTGCAAGTACTTGTCCAGCGAGGCGCTTTCGCGGTTGGTGATGGACTTTGTAATCTTTAATTGACGCATATTTTTTTCTAACTATCCTAATAATACTGCAATCCATAAACCCGCCCGGGCTGCGATTTACTCCACCAGCGTGTAGCTTGCCGAACGGCCGTTGGGATAAACGCCGTCGATCGAACGGACCTTCTCCGTCATCCGCTGCATGTCGCCGAGCGAATAGACCGGGCGGTCGTTGATGTGAGTGATCACAAATCCCTGTTTAACACGGGCGCGGGCCAGAATTCCGTCGGCCTTGATGCCGACCACCTGCACGCCGCCCTTGATGTCAAGTTCGCGGCACAGTTTGGCGCCCGCATCGGCGAACTTACCTCCGAGCGCATCGACAACATCGACGTCCTCCTTGGTAACCAATTCCGTTTTACCTGCTTTATTACGCAAAGTAACGTCAAATTGTTTCACCTTTCCGTCTCTTTTTACGGATAATTTAACCGTATCGTTGGGTCGGCGTTTGGCGATCTGCTCCTGAAGCGTCGAAGGCTCAACAATTTTCACGCCATCAATGTCCAGAATCACGTCTCCCTTGCGGATTCCGGCCTCCGAAGCGGCTCCGCCCTCGACAACTGCGGCCACGTAGGCGCCGCCCAGATCATTGATGCCCAACTCTTTACCCTCCGTATCGAGGAAATCCTGATCCACGACGCGGAACTGTACGCCCAGCAGGGCGCGCTGCACGACGCCGAACTCCTTCAGATCGACCACCACCTTGCGGACGATCGACTCGGGAATGGCGAACGAATAGCCCACGTAGCTTCCCGTCTGCGACTTGATCAGCGTGTTGATGCCCACCAGCTCGCCGTGGGTGTTGACCAGCGCACCGCCCGAGTTGCCGGGGTTCACCGCCGCGTCGGTCTGGATGAACGACTCGATCCTGAAATCGTTGGGAATGGCTCCCAGCTGCCGCGCCTTGGCGCTCACGATGCCGGCCGTGATGGTCGACTGCAAGTCGAACGGCGAACCGATCGCCAGCACCCATTCGCCCAGACGCAGCGCATCGGACGATCCGAAAGCCAGCGTAGGCAGCCCCTTGGCCTCGACCTTCAGCAGCGCGAGGTCCGTCGCCGAATCCTTGCCGATGAGTTTGGCGTCGAACGAACGCCCGTCGTTGAGCTTCACCTTGAGTTTCGAAGCCCCGTCCACGACGTGGTTGTTCGTCACGACATAGCCGTCCTCCGAAATAATCACGCCCGAACCGCCGGCCCGCTGCTCGCGGTACTGCGGACCTCCGTCGCCGCGGCCGTAATCCTGCGGGATTCCGAAGAACTCCAGAAACGGATCGTAGCCCCGGCGCTGGGGCATCTCGACCTGCTGGATGGCCTCGATGTTCACGACGGCCTTCACCGCATTCTCGGCGGCGTAGGTGAGGTCGGGATACTGCTCGGCCTGGTAAGACGTAAACTGGGTTCCCAGCGCGGGCGTACGTTCCACCTCGCGCTCGATGTATGCGACGGAACCTCCGCGGTCCGCGGAAACCGTCCAAGCCGTAAGTCCGCCGGCTGCGGCCGACACGGCTACGAGTCCTAAAATCAAAAATGCCTTTTTCATAATGAATTAAATGTTTTGGTTCTATTAATCAGAGGCAACTTCATTACATAAGCTGTACGTTTAAATTTCAATTTCGAAGGACAAACGCACAATAACGTCCGGTTAGTATGTCCTTTTCGCACAAAAATCGGGACATCCTGCACGGACGCCCCGATTTTTCAGCGTATCCGGACGCTAAAGGCCGAACTCCCGCTTGATCTGCTCCACGGCATCAAGTTTCTCCCAGCCGAAGAACTCGATTTCGCGCTCGGTCTCGACGCCGTTTTCCCAGACCTTCTCCACCTTCGTGTAAGGACGATTGCCGAAATGCCCGTAGGAGGCCGTCGCCTCGAAGATCGGGTTTTTCAGGCCGAAACGCTTCACGATGGCCGCGGGACGCAGGTCGAAGAGCTTCCCGATGCGGCGGGCGATCTCGCCGTCGGTCATGCCGGCCAACGCCGCGGGACGGGGTGAATTGTAGGTATCGACGTAGATCGACAGCGGCTGCGCGATGCCGATGGCGTAGCTCAACTCGACCAGAATCTGGTCGGCGACGCCCGCCGCCACGAGGTTCTTGGCGATGTGGCGCGCGGCATAGGCCGCCGAACGGTCCACTTTGGACGAGTCCTTGCCCGAAAAGGCGCCGCCGCCGTGCGCGCCGCGGCCGCCGTAGGTGTCGACGATGATCTTGCGGCCCGTAAGTCCCGTGTCTCCGTGAGGCCCTCCGATCACGAACTTGCCCGTGGGGTTCACGTGCAGGATGTAGTCGTCGCCGATCAGTGCGGCCAGCTGGTCGCCGGCGCGCTCCAGACGCGCCTTGACCCGCGGAATGAGAATCGTGCGCACGTCCTCGCGGATTTTGTCCTGCATCTGTTTTTCCGCCTCCTTCTCGCTGCGGCCCTCGCCCGGGAGGATGAACTCGTCGTGCTGCGTCGAGACGACGATCGTATGCACGCGCAGCGGCTTGTTCGTCGTCTCGTCGTACTCGATCGTGACCTGCGACTTCGAGTCGGGACGCAGATAGGTCATCACCTCGCCTTCGCGGCGGATGACGGCCAGCTCCTTGAGGATCACGTGCGACAGGATCAGCGTCGCGGGCATCATCTCGCGGGTCTCGTTGCAGGCGTAGCCGAACATGATGCCCTGGTCGCCGGCGCCCTGCTCCTCCTCGGCTTCGCGGACGACGCCCTGGTTGATGTCCGACGACTGTTCGTGAATGGCCGACAGAATGCCGCACGAGTTGCCGTCGAACTGATAGTCGCTCCGGGTGTAGCCGATGCGGTTGATCACGCGGCGCGCCACGCCCTGCACATCGACATACGCCTCCGAGCGCACTTCACCCGCCACGACCACGAGTCCCGTGGTGCAAAGGGTTTCGCAGGCGACTTTCGAGTTGGCGTCGCGGCGCAGGAATTCGTCGAGGATTGCGTCGGAAATCTGATCCGAAACCTTGTCAGGATGTCCTTCGGACACCGATTCCGATGTAAATAAAAAGCCCATTTTCATACATTTTTAATGGTTAAACGTATAAAATGGGAAAAATTGGCTGTTGAAAATAAAAAATGTGCTGTTTTAGCGATTTTTTATTGTGGTTTGCAATCAGTCAAATCTTTCCACATTTCCCCGCTTGACAGACGGGATTGCAAAGATAGGCATAATTTCGGAATCTGCAAAACAAAAGCCACCGCGTCGGGCGGTGGCTCCTGCACATTTTATATATAGGTCACTTCGGCGGCAACTCGAAAATCGTTGCCGCCGAACCCGGACGGTCTCCGCTATTTCCCGAGCATCTTCTTCACTTCGGCGGCAACGGTTGCCCCGTTGTAGCCGAACTTCTCGTCGAGCACCTTGTAGGGGGCCGACCAGCCGAAATGGTCGAGACCGTGGATCACGCCGTTCTCGCCCACCAGTCCCCGGAGATTGACCGGAAGGCCCGAAGTCATGCCGTAGCGCGCAACGCCCGCAGGCAGCACGCTCTCCTGGTACGAACGGGGCTGGTCGCGGAACAGCCCCTCGCTCGGGACGTTCACCACGCGGACCGGAATGCCCTCGGCGGCCAGCAGTTCGGCGCCTTCGACCAGCGTTGCGACCTCCGAACCCGTGGCGATCAGCACCGCGGCGGGTTTGGCGGCATCCATCACCACATAACCGCCCTTGGCGACCTGCGCGGCCTCCTCGCGGCGGATGGCGCCCAGCGTCGGCAGGGTCTTGATGTTCTGGCGCGACAGCACGAGCGCCACAGGGCGGTGCTCCTCGACGGCCAGTTTCCACGCCATGACGGTCTCATCGCCGTCGGCCGGACGCAGCACGAGCATCGAACGCTCGTCGTGGTGGTTGCGCAGGTGCTCCATCAGGCGGATCTGCGCCTCGTGCTCCACGGGCTGGTGCGTCGGGCCGTCCTCGCCCACGCGGAACGAGTCGTGCGTCCAGACGTAGACCACATGCAGGCGCATCAGCGCCGAGAGGCGCACGGCGGGCTTCATATAATCGGAGAAGACGAAGAACGTGCCGCAGACGGGGATCACGCCGCCGTGCAGCGCCATGCCGTTCGCAACGCAGGCCATCGTCAGCTCCGATACGCCCGCCTGGAAGAATTTCCCGCTGAAATCGCCCTTCGTGAACGCCTTGGTCTTCTTCAGGTAACCGTCGGTCTTGTCCGAATTCGACAGGTCGGCCGAAGCCACGATCATGTTGTCGATCTTCTCGGCGAAGACGCCCAGCACCGTCGCCGATGCGGCGCGCGTAGCCACGTCGGCCTTCATCTCGATGGACTTGTAGTCGATTTCGGGAAGTTTGCCCGAAAGGAAATCGTCGAGTTTGCGCGCCAGCTCCTTATGCTCCGCGCGCCACGACTTCTCGACGGCGGCCTGCTTCGCGGCCCACTCCTTCAACGCCTCGCGACGTTCGGCGAAGACCTCGCGGCTCTCCGCGAAGACGGCGAACGGATTCTCCGCATCGCCGCCCAGGTTCTTCACCGTAGCGGCGAAATCGGCCCCGGCGGCCGTCAGCGGCTGGCCGTGGGTCGAGACTTTGTTTTCGAAACTCTCTCCGGCGGGGCCTTTGGCGCCCTTGCCCATGACGGTATGGCCGATGATGAGCGTCGGACGCTCGGTCTCGCTCTCGGCGGCGACCAGCGCCTCGCGGATCTCATTGATGTTGTGCCCGTCGATCGACAGCACGTTCCAGCCCCATGCCTCGTACTTCATGGCCACGTTCTCGGTCATCACCTCGTCGACCTTCGTCGAGAGCTGAATGTTGTTCGAGTCGTAGTACATCACGAAGTTCGACAGGCCCAGATGGCCGGCGATGCGGCCCACGCCCTGCGAAATCTCCTCCTCGACGGCGCCGTCCGAAATATAGGCATAGGTCTTGTGCGCCATCCACTCGCCGAAACGGGCGGCCATGAAGCGTTCCGCAATGGCGGCTCCCAGCGCCATGGCGTGGCCCTGTCCCAACGGTCCCGACGTATTCTCCACGCCGCGCATCACGTCCACCTCCGGGTGCCCCGGCGTCACGCTGCCCCACTGGCGCAGCGATTGCAGATCTTCGGTCGAATAGTGCCCGGCCAGCGAGAGCGTCGCATAGAGCATCGGCGACATGTGGCCCGGATCGAGGAAGAAACGGTCGCGGTAGGGATACGCCATATTATCGGGGTCGTAACGCAGGAACTCGGTGAAGAGCACCGTGATGAAATCCGCGCCGCCCATGGCGCCGCCGGGATGCCCCGACTTGGCCTTCTCGACCATCGCGGCCGAAAGGATGCGGATATTATCGGCAACGCGCGTAAGTTTTGAATTCGTTGTAGACATGGAGTTAGTATTTTATGCGTTTTAGCTGTTTATTTCCGGCAAAGATAGCCAAAAAGAAATTAGCCGACTTGTTTAAGTTCCAAAATATTTGCCTTTTCTATCTTTTTCTTTGCATAAGGCAAAGTAACGGTGAACTTTCGGGCATCGGTCGAGGGGATGTCGAACATCGTGTCCATCATAATCGCCTCGCAGATCGAGCGCAGGCCGCGCGCGCCGAGCTTGAACTCGACGGCCTTGTCGACGATGTAGTCCAGCGCGTCGTCGTCGAAGGCGAGTTTCACGCCGTCGAGTTCGAACAGACGCTTGTACTGCTTGACGATGGCGTTCTTCGGCTCGGTGAGGATCGAACGCAGGGCCGCGCGCTCCAGCGGCTGCATGTAGGTCAGCACCGGGAGACGTCCCACCAGTTCGGGAATCAGTCCGAACGACTTGAGGTCCTGCGGCGTGACGTACTGCATCAGGTTCGAGCGGTCGATGGGATCTGCGTTCAGCCGCCCGTAACCCATCGCGCGGGTGTTCAGCCGCTGGGCGATCTTCTTCTCGATGCCGTCGAACGCACCGCCGCAGATGAAGAGGATGTTGCGCGTGTCGACCTGAATGAATTTCTGCTCGGGGTGCTTGCGGCCGCCCTGGGGAGGCACGTTGACCACCGTTCCTTCGAGGATTTTCAGCAGGGCCTGCTGCACGCCCTCGCCCGAAACGTCGCGCGTGATGGAGGGGTTGTCGCCCTTGCGCGCGATCTTGTCGATCTCGTCGATGAAGACGATGCCGCGCTCGGCCTGCTCGACGTTGTAGTCGGCGACCTGCAACAGCCGCGAGAGAATGCTCTCGACATCCTCGCCCACATATCCCGCCTCGGTCAGAACGGTCGCGTCGACGATCGTGAACGGCACTTTCAGCAGCTTGGCGATCGTGCGGGCCATCAGCGTCTTGCCCGTGCCCGTCGGACCGACCAGCACGATGTTCGACTTTTCGATCTCGACCTCGTCCTCCTTCGGGGCGTACAGCAGCCGCTTGTAGTGGTTGTAGACCGCCACGGACATATACCGCTTGGCGGCATCCTGCCCGATGACATACTGGTCGAGGAACTCCTTGATCTGCGCCGGCTTGAGCAGTTCCTCCATCTTGAGCGGAGCCGCCGCCGGACGCCGTCCCCGTTCGGAGGCGATGTCGTTGTCGACGATGATCTTATAGCCGTTCTCGATACATTTGTTACAGATATTCGCGCCGTCCGAACCCTGGAACATGATCTCCACGTCCGTGCGCTTGGCGCCGCAGAACGAGCAGCAGTCGCCGCCGTTCTTGTTGTTGTTCTTATTCTGTGCCATGCGGTTTACTTGTCTCGTTTGGAAAGCACCTCGTCGATCAGTCCGTAATCCTTCGCCTCGCGGGCCGACAGCCAGTAGTCGCGGTCGGCGTCCTTCTCGATCTTCTTGACCGGGACGCCCGAGTGGACCGAGAGGATTTCGTACAGCTCGCGCTTGGTTTTCAGAATCTCGCGCGCCGTGATCTCGATGTCCGAGGCCTGGCCCTGCGCGCCGCCCAGCGGCTGGTGGATCATCACCCGCGAATGCGGGAGCGCCGAACGCTTGCCCTTGGCGCCCGCCGTGAGCAGCACGGCGCCCATCGAGGCGGCAAGCCCCGTGCAGATGGTCGCCACGTCGGAGTTCACCAGCTGCATGGTGTCGTAAATGCCCAGTCCGGCCGAAACCGACCCGCCGGGCGAGTTGATGTAGATCTGAATGTCCTTCTCGGGATCGACCGATTCGAGGAACAGCAGCTGGGCCTGGATGATATTGGCCGCGTCGTCGTAGATCGGCGCGCCGAGGAAGATGATGCGGTCCATCATCAGGCGCGAGAAAACGTCCATCGTGGCGATGTTCAGCTGACGCTCCTCGATGATCGTAGGCGACACGTAGGCCGCGCTTACCGACTGGAAATCGTGCAGTTTCAGCGAACTGATCCCGCAGTGGTTCCGTGCGTATTTTTCAAATTCTGACATAGTCGTATTTATTTACTCTTCATATTCTGCCTTCTGCCGGTCAGGAGCGCACAAGCCGCCGGAAGCATTCCGGATTCCCCATCGCCCCCGAAACCCGCTTCTTAAAGCGGGCGCGAAAACCGCCGCAAGCGATCCGGCCCCCGTCGCTCCCGAAAGCCGCCTCCCAGGCGGGCGGACGGGAGCGCAGAACCGGATGGAAAGCGTGAAAACCCACAGCCGCCCCTAAAAGCGCGTTCTTAAAGCACAAAGGACTTTGCAAACATCACGCCTGCAAAGTCCAAAGATAGATAAAATTCCGCGAAACTTAAAGTTCCTTCGCCAATTTAGCGAAATCGTCCGCAGATACGGCTTTTTCAGTTACCTTGACCTTCGATTTGACATCCTCGACAACCTTCACCTCATAGAGCTTCTCGTAAATCTTCTGGCCCTGATCCTTGTCGGCGAGAATCTTCTCGGCGTAACCCTCCAGCATGTCGTCCGGCGCCGAGGGCATGCCGTACTGTGCAAACTGCGAGGCGGCCAGCGCCTTGGCTTCGGAGAGCGCCTCCTCCTTCGAAACGGAGATGCCGTCGGTCTTGATGAAGTGCTTCTGGAGGTAGTTCCAGGTGAACATCTTCAGGAACTGGTCGAAATCCTTCTCGATGTCCTCCATCGAGAACTTGCCCTCGTTGATCGTGTAGAGCCAGCGCTTGAGGAACGCCGCGGGCATCTTCAGGTCGGCCTTCTTCACGAGATAGTCGCGCACCTGCAACGTGAAGAGGTAGTCGCTCTCGCGGCGCAGCTCGGCCTCGATCTGCGCGTCGATGAACTTGTCCAGCCCGGCTTCGTCCGTGACGCCGCCCTGCGGGAAAGCCATCTTGAAGAACTCCTCGTTCAGCTCCGGCTCGGCGAACTTGCGGATTTTGGTGATCTCCAGTTCGAATTCGGGGTTGACGCCCTCCAGTTCGTTCTCCTTGACCTGCAGGCAGGCGGCGCGCTGGGCGGGATTTTTATAGAGTTCGTTGATATTCACCTTCATCTTGTCGCCGACCTTCTTGCCGATGAAAGGCTTGCGGTCGGCCTCGTCCATCGAGATCAGACCCACGTAAGCGTCCGCAACGTTCATCTCGCCGTTGTCGAGCGTCAACGACAGCGCCTCGTCCGAAGTCACCTTCTCGGCGTCCACCAGGCGGCCGAAGCGGCGCAGGTAGTTCGAACGGTAGTCGTCGTGCATCTTCTTGTCGACCTTGATCTTGTTGTAGGTCAGCTTATCCTTGTCGGAAAGCTCCAGCTTGATCTCGGGAGCCTCGCCGATCTCGAACACGAATTCGAACTCGGTGGCGTTGTCGAAATCGAAGTCGCCCTGCTCCTCCGCGGGAATCACGTCGCCCAGATAGTCGATGCCCTCCTTCTGGAGATATTCGAAAACGGCGTTCGAAGCCTGACGGTAGGACTGCTCGGCCAGGACGCCCTTGCCGTACATCTTCTTGACGATGCCCATGGGGACCATGCCCGGACGGAATCCGGGGATGTTGGCCTTGCGCTTGTACTCGCGCAGGGACTTTTCGACCTCCTGCCCGTAATCCGCCTCGCCGACAGTCACGCGGATCAGCGAGTTATTCTCGCCGCGTTGTTCTCTTACAATGTTCATAATGAATGAATTATATTTGTTATTCTTCGTATTTCCGTTCAGAATCGGGAGGCAAAGATACGAAATTATTCCATTTCCGGCAAGACATTACCCGTAATAATACGGTCAAATTATGATATACGGTTTGTTTTTCGTACCTTTGGGGCCGCAACGCCCCGCTTGCCGGGGAAGGTTCTACCGAGTCGTGCGCAATTCCGTTTTGATCCCATCCGGCTTTTCCGCAGCCTTTGGAGTCGCAACGCCCCTTTTGCCAGCCGAAAGGTTTTACCGAACCGCACGCAATTCCGTTTTGATCCCATCCGACTTTTTCGTATCTTTGTGAGCTATTTTGTTCCGAAACAATGAAAACGACCCCGATATTCCTGTTTTCCATCCTGCTGCTGGGCGCATGCGGCGGTCCGGCGGCGCGCGCCAAACGCCCCGGCGCAAAGGCGCAGGCCGCGGCGGCCGTACAGGCCGAGCCGAAAACGTACACCTACCGCATCGCGGCGACCTACCCCCACTCGACCGACGCCTACACCCAGGGGCTGCAATACGTCGACGGGACGATGTGGGAAGGTACGGGCCAGCACGGCGAATCGGTCGTTCGGAAGACCGACCTCGCGACGGGAAAAACCGAGGTCATGGCGCGCCTGCCCCGTTCGGAGTTCGGCGAAGGAATCACCCTGCTCGGCGGGAAGCTCTACCAGCTGACCTGGCAGTCCAACACCGCGCACGTATATTCGCTGGAGAACGGAAAACTGCAAAAGATCCGCAACTTCCGCTATCCGGGCGAAGGCTGGGGCCTCACGACCGACGGCGAGAAGCTCTACATGTCGGACGGCACGGCCACGATCCACACGGTCGATCCCGCGACGTTCCGCCGCGAAAAGCGCGTGACGGTGACCTACAAGGGCGCGCCGGTCGAATACCTCAACGAACTGGAGTGGATCGGCGGCAAAATATGGGCCAACGTCTACACCACCGACCAGATCGTCGTCATCGACCCCGCGACGGGCGTCGTCGAGGGCGTCGTCGACCTCGCGGGGCTGCTGCCCGAAACGGAAATGACCGCGACGACCGACGTGCTGAACGGCATCGCCTATGACGCCGAGGGGGACCGCATCTTCGTGACGGGCAAAAACTGGCCGAAACTCTACGAAATAGAAATTACCGAAAAATAAATGACGACAACGCTATACGACCAACTGGAGCGCCGCATCCTGCTGCTCGACGGAGGCTTCGGCACGATGGTGCAGGGCTACGGACTGCAAGAGGAGGACTACCGCGGCCGGCGGTTCGCCGGCTGGCCGGTGCAGCTCAAGGGCTGCAACGACCTGCTCGCGCTGACCCGCCCGGACGTGGTGCGCGAGATTCACGAAAAATACCTGCGGGCGGGAGCCGACATCATCGAAACCGACTCGTTCAACGCCAACGCCGTGTCGCTGGCCGACTACCGGCTCGAAGAGTGCGCTTACGAGATTTCGAAGGCCGCAGCCGGAATCGCACGCAGCGCGGCCGACGAGTTCACGGCCCGCAACCCGCAGAAGCCGCGTTTCGTGGCGGGATCGGTGGGTCCCACGAACCGCACGGCCTCGATGTCGGCCGACGTACAGAATCCCGCGGCCCGCGAGGTGACCTTCGCACAACTGGTCGCAGCGTATACGGATCAGGTGCGGGGACTGGTGGACGGCGGGGCGGACATCCTGCTGGTGGAGACCGTTTTCGACACGCTCAACGCCAAGGCGGCCCTCTGGGCCATCGACACGCTCTGCGAGCGGCTGGGCCGCGCGATCCCCGTGATGGTCTCCGGAACGCTCGCCGACGCCAGCGGCCGCACCCTCTCGGGGCAGACCGTCGAGGCCTTCGCCGTCTCGGTGTCGCATGCGAACCTGCTGTCGGTCGGGCTGAATTGCGCCTACGGGGCCAAGCAGCTGCTGCCCTACCTCGAACGGCTGGCGGCAGTGGCCGGAACGCGCATCTCGGCGCACCCGAACGCAGGGCTTCCCAACGTGATGGGCGGTTACGACGAGACGCCCGAAATGTTCGCCGGGGATGTCGGCGAGTATATGCGTCGCGGACTGGTGAACATCGTGGGCGGCTGCTGCGGCACGACGCCCGCCCACATATTCGAATTGTCGAAAATATCCGGAGACTACGCCCCGCGGCCCGTTCCCGCGCCGAAGCACATCACGACCTTGAGCGGTCTGGAGCCGCTGCGGATCGTCCCCGAAGCCAACTTCATCAACGTCGGCGAACGCACGAACGTCGCCGGATCGGCCCGTTTCGCAAGGCTGATCCGCGAAGCCAACTACGAAGAGGCGCTCTCGGTGGCCCGCGCACAGGTCGACGCCGGGGCGCAGATCGTCGACGTCTGCATGGACGACGGGCTGATCGACGGTCCGGCGGCGATGCGCACGTTCCTCAACCTGATGGCCTCGGAGCCGGAGATCGCCCGCGTGCCGGTGATGATCGACTCGTCGAAATGGGAGGTACTTCAAGCGGGACTTGAAGTGACGCAGGGTAAGTCGGTGGTCAACTCCATCTCGCTCAAGGAGGGCGAAGCGGAATTCCTGCGCCGGGCCGCGGAGATCCACCGCTTCGGCGCTTCGGCCGTGGTGATGCTCTTCGACGAGCGGGGCCAGGCCGACACCTTCGAACGTAAAGCAGAGGTTGCGGAGAGAGCCTACAAGCTATTGACGGACAACGGATTTCCGCCCGAAGACATCATTTTCGACCCCAACGTGCTGGCCGTCGCAACGGGCATTGCGGAGCACGACGGCTACGCCAAGGCGTTCATCGACGCGACGCGCTGGATCAAGGAGCACCTTCCCCATGCGAAGGTCTCGGGCGGCGTGTCGAACCTTTCGTTCGCCTTCCGCGGCAACAACACGGTGCGCGAGGCGATGCACTCGGCGTTCCTCTACCACGCCATCCGGGCCGGAATGGACATGGGCATCGTCAACCCGCAGATGCTCAAAGTGTACAGCCAGATCGAACCCGAACTGCTCTGCCGCGTCGAGGACGTGATCCTCTGCCGCCGGGCCGACGCCGCGGAGCGGCTCGCGGAGTATGCCCACGGGGTGCAGCAGACGGCCCAGGCGCAGCCGCAGGCCCCCGACGCATGGCGTGCGGGGACGCTCGGAGAGCGTATCGCCCATGCGATGCTCAAGGGCGTGGCCGACTACGTGGAGCAGGATGCGCTGGAGGGTTACGAGGCGCTGGGAAGCCCGATGGCCGTGATCGACACGCTGCTGATGCCTGCCATGGAGCAGGTCGGCACGCTGTTCGGCGAGGGCAAGATGTTCCTGCCGCAAGTGGTGAAGACCGCCCGCGTGATGAAACGCGCGGTGGCGGCGCTGACGCCCTATATCGAACAGGGGTCGGCCGCGAATGCGCATAATTCGGGGAAAGTGCTGATCGCCACCGTGAAAGGCGACGTGCACGACATCGGCAAGAACATCGTGGCGGTCGTGATGGCCTGCAACGGTTACGAAATCCGGGACCTGGGCGTGATGGTCGAGCCGGAACGCATCGTCGAGGAGGCGGTGGCGTGGGGCGCGCAGTGCATCTGCCTGAGCGGGCTGATCACCCCGTCGCTCGACGAAATGGCCCGCGTCTGCGAGGAGCTGGAACGGCGAGGGCTGCGCATTCCGGTCATCATCGGCGGCGCGACGACCTCGGACCTCCACACGGCGGTGAAGATCGCCCCGGTTTATTCGGGCGTGGCGGTCCACTCCGCGAACGCCAGCCGCAACAGCCAGATACTGGCGCAGCTGCTCGGCCCCGACGGCGACCTTTACGCCGACAAGGTGAAAGCCGACCAGCAGGTCCTGCGCGAGGAGTACGCCCGCCGGCTGCGGGAGCGCGACCTCATTCCGATCGCCGAAGCGCGCGCGGCGCGGCGCGGCGCGGCGCAGCACGAACCCGTCGTGCCGCTCCACACGGGGCGCATGGTCTTCCCCGACTTCGACGTGGCCGACGCCGAACCGTACATCGACTGGAGTTTCTTCTTCGCGGCGTGGGGACTCAAGGGGCGTTACCCCGAGATTCTCGACCATCCCGAAAAGGGCGCCGAGGCGCGCAAGGTCTTCGCCGACGCCCAGGCCCTGCTGGCCCGCATCCGCGACGAGCGGCTGCTGACGCTGCAAGGGGTCGCAGGCATCTTCCCGGCACGCTCCGAGGGCGACGACATTCTGGTGACGGACGCGAAAGGGCGCGAAAAACGCCTCCCGATGCTGCGCAACCAGACGCGCGGCGAGGAGAACCTGTCGCTGGCGGACTTCATCGCACCGGACGGCGACTGGATCGGCTGTTTCGCCCTGACGGCCGGCATCGGTCTGAAGGAGCTGGCGGAAAAGTTCCGCGCCGGGGGCGACGACTATTCGGCCATCATGGCCAAACTGCTGGCCGACCGCCTCACGGAAGCCTTCGCCGAGGCCGTGCACGCCTTCATGCGGCGCGAGATGTGGGGCTACGAAACAGGCACGCCGCCCACCCCCGAGCAGGCTGTCCGCGGCCAGTACCGCGGCCGCCGCATGGCCTTCGGCTACCCGGCCTCGCCCGACCATTCGCTCAAACGCGAGGTCTTCGACCTGCTCGCGGTCGAGGTGACGACCGGAATGCGGCTGACCGAAAACTGGATGATCGACCCCGGGGAGGCGCTGTGCGGACTGATGTTCTCCGACGCCGACTACTTTTCGGTCGGGACCATCGGCGCCGAACAGCTGCTCGACTACGCACGCCGCCGCGGAATGGAGGCCGAAACCGTAAAAAAGATTATACCGAACAACGTATGAACGTCGTAGAGATCATCAACGAAGCGATCGCCTCCGGGCGCACCCGCTTCGCGTTCGAACTGCTCCCGCCGCTCAAGGGCGACGGCATGCAGAAGATATTCGCCGCCGTGGAGCCGCTGATGGCCCTCGACCCGGCTTACGTCAACATCACCTTCCACCGCGAGGGAATCAAGGAGACCGAGCGCGAGGACGGCAGCGTCGAATGGCACGTCGTGCGCCGCCGCCCCGGGACGGTGGGCATCTCGGCGGCCATCCAGAACCGCTACGGCGTGGAGGTGGTCCCGCACCTGATCTGCGGCGGACTGTCGAAATACGACATCGAGGACACGCTGATCGACATGGACTTCCTGGGCCTGCACAACGTGCTGGCGCTGCGCGGAGACAAGTCGCAGAACGAAAAGCGTTTCATGCCCCATCCGCAGGGCCACGCCCACGCCGTGGACCTCGTGCGGCAGATCGCCGACATGAACCGCGGAAAATTCATCGACGGCGAGGTCGAGGAGTGCCACCACTCGAAATTCTCGATCGGCGTGGCGGGCTATCCCGAGGTGCACGCCGAGGCGCGCGACATCACCTCGGACATCGCCCGCCTGCGCGACAAGGTCGACGCCGGGGCGGAATATGTCATCACGCAGATGTTCTTCGACAATGCCAAATACTTCGACTTCGTGCGCCGCTGCCGCGAAGCGGGGATCACCGTGCCGATCATCCCCGGCATCAAGCCCCTCTCAACGCTGCGCCACCTGGAAATACTGCCCGAAACGTTCGGCGTGAAGCTGCCCGAGGAACTCGTGCGCGAAGTCAAGGCGCATCCCGACGGCGTGCGCGAAGTGGGAACCGAGTGGGCCATCGCCCAAAGCCGCGAACTGATGGCCGCAGGCGTGCCCGTGCTGCACTACTACACGATGAGCCGCACGACGAACATACAGAAAATCGTCAAGGCGGTTTTCTGACCCAAACCGATAAAACAGAGAATCAATGGAACCTGTCGAATTCCGCCGCCGCCTGCATGCGCACCCCGAACTGTCGTTCAAGGAACACGCCACGGCGGCGTTCATCGAACAGCAGCTCGACGAACTGGGCATCGAACACCGCCGGATCGCATCGACGGGCGTCGTGGCCCGCATCAAGGGCCGCAAGACCCCCGAAGGCGACCGGCGCGCCGCGGTGCTGCGCGCCGACATCGACGCCCTGCCCGTCACGGAGCGGAACGACTGCGAGTGGAGATCGCAGAACGAGGGCGTGATGCACGCCTGCGGCCACGACATGCACGCCGCGGTGCTGTTCGGCGTGCTGAAAGCCTTCGCCGAGGCGCCCGATTTCCGGGGCACGCTCTTCGGGCTGTTCCAGCCGGGCGAGGAGTGCAACCCGGGCGGAGCCTCGCTGGTGCTGGCCGAAAAGCCGTTCGAGGGCTACGACGTGCGGGCCGTCGTCGGCGAACACGTCGAACCGCAGCTGGAGGTCGGGACCCTCGGATTCCGGGCCGGAAAGTACATGGCGGCAAGCGACGAACTGCGCTTCCGCGTCCGCGGCACGGGCGGGCACGGCGCCATGCGCAAGCAGCTCAAAGACCCCGTGGCGGCCGGCGCCGAACTGCTGACGCGCCTCATCGCGCTCAACGGTGAGGAGTGCGTGCTCTCGATCGGCCGCGTGGAGGCCGGGGGCGCGACGAACATCGTGCCCGACGAGATCTACATGGAGGGAACGCTGCGCACGTTCGACGAACGCGAGCGCGGCATCATCCACCGCCGCATCGAGATCATCGCCGCGGACATCGACGCCCGGCACGGCGTGAAGACCGAAGTGACGATCGGCCGCGGCTATCCGTGCGTCGTCAACGACGAGATCCTCGTGAAGCAGGCCACGGCCCTGGCCAAAGCCGAGAAGCTGAAGGTCGAGATGCTACCCCTGCGCACCACGGCCGAGGATTTCGGGTTCTACTGCAAGCAATACCCGTCGCTGTTCTACCGGCTGGGCGTGGGCGCTGCGGCCGGACGCCCGCACACGGCGACATTCTTCCCCGACGAAGCGGCTATCGGCGTGGGCATCGCCTACATGCGGAAACTGGCCCTGCAACTCCTGGAAAAATAACGCCTTGTTCCGCAAAACGCACACAGGCCGGCCGCGACAGCGGCAAAACGGGCACAACGGAAATCCGACGGAGGACCGAAGCCCTGCAAATTTTTAAGAAATGATGAAAAAACAGAAACAACGCTCCGAAAACGGAGCACGGAAGACGGACCGCACCTCGATCATATTGAGCATGTTCCGGGAATTCCCCAACAATAAGTTCTCGCTGAAGCACCTGGCTTCGGCTTCCGGAGGCGCCACGAAAGAGGGCCGCCGCGAAACGTTAGAAATCCTCGGACGCCTCTTCGAAGAGGGAGTCGTCGAGGAGTGCGCACGCGAAAAATACCGTCTGATGCAGACCCACCTGCCCCACTACGAGGGCGTGGCCGACATGGCCCCCTCGGGTTCGGTCTATGTGAAGGTCGAAGGGCAGGAGAGCGACATCTTCGTCAACCAGCGCAATGCCGCGAACGCCCTGAACGGCGACCGCGTCGAGGTCGTGGTGATGCACCGCGGCCGCAACGGACAGCTGGAGGGCGAGATCACGCGGATCATCGAACGCAACCGCAAGCCCTACGTGGGCGTGGCCGAAGTCGGGGCGCACCAGATTTTCGTACGGGCCGACTCGCGCCGCATGCCGATGGACATTTATCTCTCGAAGCGCACCCATCCCGACGTGCGCGACGGCGAGAAGGTCGTGGTGCGCATCGCCGACTGGCTCCCGGGCAGCAAAAGCCCCGTGGGCGAACTGGTCGAGCGGCTGGGCATGGCGGGCAACAACGACACGGAGATGCACTCGATCCTGGCGGAATACGAGCTTCCCTACCGCTTCGAACCCGAAATCGAGGAGGCCGCCCAGGCCATCGACGCCCGCGTCACGGCCAAAGAGATCGCCCAGCGGCGCGACTTCCGGGGTGTCACGACCTTCACGGTCGATCCCGCGGACGCCAAGGACTTCGACGACGCGCTGTCGGTGCGCAAAATAAAGGACGGCGTCTGGGAAGTGGGCGTGCACATCGCCGACGTGACCCATTACGTGCGGCCCCACTCGGTGATCGACGACGAGGCCGTGGAGCGCGGCACGTCGGTCTATCTGGTGGACCGCACCGTGCCGATGCTTCCCGAACGGCTTTCGAACGAGCTGTGTTCGCTGCGACCCCACGAGACAAGCCTCTGCTTCTCGGCGGTGTTCACGCTCAACGAAAACCTCGACATCCTCGAAGAGTGGTTCGGACGCACGGTGATCCACTCCGACCGCCGTTTCACCTACGCCGAGGCGCAGGAGATCATCGAAACGGGACGCGGCGACTACGCCGAGGAGGTGCTGACGCTCAACCGGCTGGCGCAGGCGCTGCGCAAGGAGCGCTTCAAGAACGGCGCGATCTCGTTCGACCGCGAGGAGGTGAAATTCCGCCTCGACGAGAACGGCAAACCGTTAGGCGTTTACTTCAAGGAGCAGAAGGAGTCGAACCAGATGATCGAGGAGTTCATGCTGCTGGCCAACCGCCGCGTGGCGGAGTTCTGCGGCAAACGCAGGACCGAGAGCGGCCGCTCGGCGGAGCGCACGATGGTCTACCGCGTGCACGACACCCCGAGCGAGGAGAAACTCGACCGCTTCCGGCAGTTCATCCTCCGCTTCGGGCACATCTTCAAGGCTACGAAGGGCCGCGCCGTGGCCAAGGAACTGAACAAGCTCTTCAAACAGATAAAGGGAACCACGGAGGAAAACGCCGTGGCGACGATGGCCGTGCGCTCGATGGCCAAAGCCTATTACACGACCGACAACATCGGACACTACGGTCTGGCGTTCCCCTACTACACGCACTTCACGTCGCCGATCCGCCGCTACCCCGACATGATGGTCCACCGCCTGCTGGCGCGTTACCTCGCGGGCGGCAAGCCGGCCGACAAAACGGAACTGGAAGACCTCTGCGCACGCGCTTCGGACCGCGAGGTCGTGGCCGCCGAGGCGGAACGCGCGTCGATCAAATACAAGATGGTCGAATTTATGAAAGAGCACATCGGCGAGGAGTTCGAGGGACACATCTCGGGGCTTACCGAATGGGGCGTCTACGTCGAGCTGGACGAAACCCACATCGAGGGCATGTCGTTCCTGCGCGACATCGAGGGCGACTTCTTCACCTTCGACGAGCAGCTTTACGAAATCATCGGCCGCTCGACGGGCATCCGCATGACGCTGGGCAGCCCGGTACGCATCCGCGTGAAGCGCGCCGACCTGCAGAAACGCCAGTTAGACTTCGAATTGCTGCTGCCCGGGGCCGCGGCGCGCCGTACGGAAGAGCCCCGCGGCAAAGGCCCGAAGGTGCGCACCTCGTCGCGCCGCAAAGGACGGTAGTCACGGAACGAGCGCCGGTTCGGCCGTAATACCCATATCCCCCGAAGGAACGGTTGTCGTGGTGTCCCACGACAACCGTTCCTTCGTATTCGGAGAGCGCCCCGACCGCAGGACGGCAACGAAAAAGGGAGGCCCCGCAGGGTCTCCCTTTCCGGTGACGGGCGTTCCGCCCCGTCAGAAGAGATTCACGCCGTCGAGCGTTGCGATCAGGTAGGTGGCGGCCACCGTCAGGATGGCGTACAGCTCGGGGAAAGCCGCGAGGATCAGCGTCTTACCCATCACGTCGTGACCGTTGCCGATAGCGGCGATACCGTTGGCGCAGACCTTTGCCTGATAGATCGAAGCGGCGATGTTCACCAGACCGACCAGCAGACCGGCGCCGAAGATAGCCGCGCCCTGCACCATCGTCGGGTCCGTCAGACCCTTCTGCACCAGGAAGAAGCAGACGAAACCGTAGAGGCCCTGCGAACCGGGAAGCGCCGAAAGAATCATGTAGCTGCCGAAAGCGCCGCCGTTCTTCTTCATGGCCCCTACTGCGGCCTGACCCGTAATTGCGGTACCGATCGACGAAGCGACACCTGCCAGACCCACCATCAGCGCTACGCCGACGTAAGCCAATACCAATGCTGTTGTTTCCATAATGTTTTGAGTTTTTTTTAATTGTTATTATTCGTTAGTATCGTTCATTTTACGAATCGGGTCGAAATTGCGCGGGGCCATTTCGAAACCGGCGTTCTTGAAAAACTCGACGAACGTCAGACGCAGCGGGTGCACGAACGACGAGATGGTCGACATGAAAAGGTTGATGCCGTGACCGATCAGCAGAATCGGAATCATAATCAGCAGCCGGACCACGATGTTCGCGCCTTCGGGCACGAATCCCGACGCCAGCGTGTTGAACACCAGCGCCAGCACACCGCCCGAAAGCCCGATGGCGAACAGACGGATATAGGACAGCACGTCGCTCAACAGTCCCGTGAGGTTGTTGTAAAGGTCCCACAAACCCGCGCCGAGGTTGATGAGCGGATTGCGCTTCGGATTGTTCAGAAGCAGCATCAGCACGCCGCCGACGCCCAGCGCCGCATAGAAGGCCACCGATCCGGCCGTAAAGCCCGGAATGGCGAGACCCGCCATCGGAAGGCCCATGGCCAGACAGCACGAGACGAGGATGATGAACCACCCCAGCAGTCCCAGCGCACGGCCGAAACCGAAACAGCGAACGGTCATCCAGATGTTGAGCAGCATGCCGAAAAGAATCTGCACCACGCCGATAACCAGCGCGATGGAGAAGAACTGTCCCTGGAAATCGAGGAATTTCACCGAGGGGAACCACGTGCTCATGTTGATGCCGAAGAACGAGCCGCACAGCAGTCCGAACGCGACGGTCGACACGCCGCACAGCGTGGCGAACCACGCCGCCTGACGCATCATGCCGGGCTTTCGGTTCCTGGCGAGCATCCACCACCCCATCAGGGTCAGGATCAGTCCGTAGCCGGCGTCGTTGAGACAGATGCCGAAAAAGAGCATGTAGAACGGAGCGAAGAAGGGCGTGAGGTCCATCGTCCCGTATTTCGGGCGGGCGTACATGTCGCCCACCAGTTCGAAGACATGCGCGAACCAACGGTTCTTGAGCTTCACGGGCGTTTCGTCCTCGGGCGTGGGGTCCGATTTGAGGAAGACCACGTTGGGGTACTCCTCCAAAAGGGCGTCGACCCGACCGGAAGTCTCCTTCTCGGCCCAGCCCTCCATGACGACCAGCGTACCGTCGGCGGCCTCCTGCGCCGTAGCCTTCACCCGCACGCCCTGCAAACGCTCCTTCAGCGAGCAGGCGTGCTGTGCGAGCAGGGCCTCCGAAGCGGCCGCACGCGAAAATTCAGCGTCGAGGGTCCGGAGTTTCCCTTCGGCTTCGGCGATGCGGCGCTCCGCCTCGCGAATGTCCATCGTCGGGGTCTTCATCTCCTGCGCGTCGAGCGTAACCTCCTCGCCGGGCTTGGCCACGACGACGAACCACACCGTGGCATCGGTGCGGCTGACCTCCGAAACCGTATAGCGCTCCGACCACTCGGCCAACTGCTTGTCGAAGGTGTTGCGCTGGGTGAAGAAATAGCGCAGGACAATGCCCCGGGCGGCGAGTTTCCGCGTCGCCTCCACGTCGAACGCCCCCCAGGGACGCAGCTCCTCGGCCGCTTTTTCCAGCCGCCCGATCTCGGCGTTGAGCGTCGCGGCCTCGCGGTGCGCGGCGGCGTAATGCGCATAGGCCTCCTCGCCCGAAGCGAACGGCGCGGCGGCAGCGTCGCAGCGCTCCCCGGCGCGGAAGTTCTTCAGGAACTCCGCGGCCTTCGCAAGGCTCTCGATGTCCAGCAGCAACTGGCGGTCCTCCTCGGAGGGTTCCCAACCCGCGGTGGTGATGTCCACCAGCCCGAGGCCGCGCAGCTTCTCGACGAAATCCTCACTCTGCGCCGCAAAGAGCACAAAGTTGTATTTTGACATTCTGGCTATCATAACATCGCGCCCTCCCCGGCGGCCTGCTGCTTGGTTTTCACGATCTTCTGGGCCGACTTGGAGAGGTTCTCCTCGTCCTCCATGAAGCGTTTGATCTTACGTATGGCGTCCTCGTACCCGGGTATCTGAACCTTTTCGTACAAGTTCACCTTTTGAGTGGTTTTGCGGCGCGCATGGTCCAGCAGTTCCATCTTCCGGTTGTAGACCTCGAACTCGATCCCCAGCTGCGCCATGCGCTTGAGGATGCCGACTCCGTCGGCGAACCACACCGGCGAGGAGAACAGATCGTAGGGTTTCTCCTCGAATTTCACTTCCTGCAGGACGGGCGTGCGCACACCCGCGATTTTCTGGACCGACAAATCGACGTCGGCAATGCGCAGGAGGTCACAATCAAACTCTCCCCAGAGCGACACCATGTAGTCGTACTCGGCCTTCAGAGCGTCGAGCCGACGACGGTAGTCGCTTGCGGAGTCCTTCGCCTTCTTCACTTCGGAGCGCAGGGCCGACTCCTTACTTTTGATCGTAGGGAGGGCCTTCTGGCGCATTTTCAGCTGTTTGCCGAGTTCGCCCAGCGAGGTCTTGTTATATTGGAATTTGATTGCCATTGCGCGTTACGCCTCCTTCCAGTATTTTTGGATAAGTTCCTCCTTGATGGCGACCTCCTCCCGGGTGAAGTACTTGGCGAAAAGCCCCCATGCGGTGTCGAGCATCTGGTTGATCTCGATATTGATATCAATGGCCAGCAGTTTCTCCGAGTAGTCGAAGGCGAACTTCAGGGTGCGCTCGTCGTAGTCCGAGAGGTCGAAGCCGTTCTCCAGCTTGGTCTTGGCGTTGGCCGCGTCGGCGTAGAGGCGCACGCAGGCGTTCATCACCTGCGGATGGTCCTCGCGGGTCTTCTTGCCGATGACGAGCTGTTTCAGACGCGACAGCGAACGGAACGGGTCGACGATCACCTTGCCCGTGTCGGAGTCGTTGCGCAGGAACAACTGGCCCTCGGTGATGTAACCCGTATTGTCGGGGATGGCGTGCGTGATGTCGCCGCCCGAAAGCGTCGTCACGGCGATGATCGTGATCGAACCGCCGTTGGGCAGCTGCACGGCCTTTTCGTAGATCTTCGCAAGGTCCGAATACAGCGAACCGGGCATCGAGTCCTTCGACGGAATCTGGTCCATGCGGTTCGACACGATGGCCAGGGCATCGGCGTACAAGGTCATGTCCGTGAGCAGCACCAGCACCTTCTCGCCCTTGTCGACGGCGAAGTACTCGGCGGCGGTAAGCGCCATGTCGGGAACGAGCAGACGCTCCACGGGTGGATTCTCGGTCGTGTTGACGAACGACACGATGCGGTCGAGCGCGCCGGCGTTCTCGAAGACCGACTTGAAGTACAGAAAGTCGTCGTTCGTAAGGCCCATGCCGCCCAGGATGATCTTGTCGGCCTTGGCGCGCAGGGCCACGTTGGCCATCACGGCGTTGTAGGGCTGGTCGGGGTCGGCGAAGAAGGGGATCTTCTGCCCCGTCACGATCGTATTGTTCAGGTCGATGCCGGCGATGCCCGTGGCGATCAGCTCCGAAGGCTGGATGCGCCGGAAGGGATTCACCGTCGGACCGCCGATCTCACGGGCCTCGCCCTCGATGATCTCGCCGCCCTCGAGCGGTTCGCCGTAGGCGTTGAAGAAACGCCCCGCGAGGTTGTCCGAAACGCGCAGCTTGGGAGGCTCGCCGTGGAAGACGACCTCGGAGTCGGTGGACAGGCCCTCGGTTCCGGCGAAAATCTGCAACGTGACGTTCTCGCCCATAATCTTCACCACCTGCGCCAGCTTGCCGCCGACGGTGGCCAGTTCGTCGTTGCCGACGCCCGTGGCGCGGAGCGTCACGGTAGCCTTGGTGATGTTGTCAATCTTGGTATATATCTTCTGAAATGCTCGTGTTGTCATAATTTCTCCCGCTTATTTGGATTGTTCACTCACATACTGCTCGATCTGCTTCCGGTAGCCCTCGAACTTCTCCGACTTCCACTCCGAATAGTTCATCTGGCGGAAGAGGTTGATCAGCCCCTTGAAGAACTGCGAGCAGGCCTCGAAATCGGCGAACGCAAATTCCTGGTTGCAGATGCCCAACACCATCTTGTACATCATCTGCTGGCGTTCCATCGGGCAGTTGGCGTCGATGTCATCGAAGGCGTCCTGTTGCAGGATGACGAAGTCGATCAGCTCCGATTTCCAGAACCGTTCGTGGTACTCCACGGGAACGCCGTCGTCGCCCAGAATGTTGATCTGGTCGTTGGCCTCCTTGCCGCGCTGCACGATGGTCTTGCCCGCGTAGACCAGGTCCACCCAGTCCTTCTCGATGTGCTCGTCGAGGTATTCACGGATTTCGGGGTATTCGAGGTATTTCGAGTAGGACTCCAGCGGGTCGATGGCCGGATAGCGCTTCGAGTCGGCGCGGCCCTGCGAAAGGGCGTAGAAACAACGCGCGGCCTTCTTCGTCGATTCGGTCACCGGCTCCTTGAGGTTACCGCCCGCAGGCGACACCGTGCCGAGGAACGTCACCGATCCGGTCTGGCCGCCGACGAGTTTCACCAGTCCCGCACGCGAGTAGAAGTTCGAGATGATCGCCGAAAGGTCCATCGGGAAGGCGTCCTGGCCGGGAAGCTCCTCCAGACGGTTCGACATCTCGCGCAGCGCCTGCGCCCAGCGCGACGTCGAGTCGGCCATCACGAGCACCTTGAGGCCCATCGAGCGGTAGTACTCGCCGATGGTCATACCCGTATAGACCGACGCCTCACGCGCGGCGACGGGCATGTTCGACGTGTTGCAGATGATGATTGTGCGCTCCATGAGCGTATGGCCCGTATGCGGGTCGATCAGTTCGGGGAACTCCTTGAAGATTTCGACCACCTCGTTGGCGCGCTCGCCGCACGCCACCATGATGATCACGTCGGCGTCGGCCTGCTTCGAAATGGCGTGCTGGAGCACGGTCTTGCCCGCGCCGAAAGGCCCCGGGATAAAGCCCGTACCACCCTCGGCCATCGGGTTGAAGGTGTCGATCGGACGCACGCCGGTCTCCATGATGCGCGACGGGCGGGGTTTCTCCGTATAGCAGCGCACGGCCTGCTTCACGGGCCATTTTTGCACCATCGTCACCTCGTGGTCGCGGCCTTCGGCGTCGGTCAGGACTGCCATCGTGTCGGTGATCTTGTATTTGCCCGCCTCGGCGACGCTCTTGACCGTATAGCTGTCCGTCATCGTGAAGGGAACCATGATCTTGTGCATCACCCACTGCTCCTTCACCTCGCCCAGCCACGACGCCGCCGTGACCTTGTCGCCGACCTTGGCCAGCGGCGAAAATTCCCACTCGACATCGTAGTCGACCGGATCGGTGATCGAACCGCGGGCGATGAACAGACCGTCCATCTTTTCGAGGTCGTTCTGAAGACCGTCGTAGTTGCGCGACAAAAGGCCCGGAGCCAGCGTGACTTCGAGCATGTGACCCTCGAATTCGACCCGGTCGCCGATCTTCAGACCGCGGGTGCTGTCAAAAACCTGGACATAGGCCGCGTCGCCTATGACCTTGATGACCTCGGCCATCATTTTGGTATCGCCCGTCCAGACATAGCAGATCTCGTTCTGACCCACGGGTCCGTCGGCCTTGACGATCACGATGTTGGAGATGATACCGTTTACACGTCCTGTAGTTTTCATTGTATGTTTTTATTGTTTATTCCTTATTAATCAGCTCCTTGCCGTCCAGTTCGGCAAGCAGGCGGGCGAACATCTCGCGGCCGCGCGCAGCGTCGAGCAGCGTCCAGCGGGCGACGATGTTGATCCGCACCAGGTAGGAAAGGATGGCGTTGACGTCGAAATAGTCGAAGGTCGCCAGCTCCGCAGCTTCGTTCCAGCGGATCAGGTCGATCTTGTGCTCCTTCTCCACGAGGTTGGCCTCGTCGTTCACCGCCGCGATCACCGCGTCGATATAGGGAAGTTCGCCCCGAAGCCCGAAATCGGCCGCAGAACTGCGCTGCAACTGCTCGGCGACATCGCCGCCGCCCACGACGACCTCCTCGACCGCACGCCCTGCGGCGCGCGCCGTGACGGCCGCCGAAACGTTGCGCAGGTTCCGGTCGAAAGCGGACCACTCGCGCAGGAAGCGGCTCCCGGCCTTCCCGCAGGCGGCGTAGTAGGCCCCGAACAGCTCCTTCTCGAAACGCCGCGACGTGTCGACCGTCTCGGCGTCCTCGCCCTCGGGATCGGCATAGGCCCTCACCACGCGGGCAACCGCCTCGGGAAGCCGCTTCGGAGCTTTCAGCTCCTCCGCCAGCTCCTCGCGCGTGAAGTTGCCCAGCGGATTGTGCGCCGAGCGCCCCGCACGCAGGGCGGCGATATTCTCACAGTCGTAGTAGCCGTACAGGAGCCGCACCTCGCGGGCGTCGCCGCGGTTCACCTCCTCCAGAATCCCGGAGACGATGGCCCGGGCGTCGAAGCCCTTGGTGTCGGCGTCGAGCGCGTACTCCTTCAGGGAGGCTACCAGACAATAATATTGGGTCGCAAACATGCCTTACGCCTTGAACAACAGTTGGAACACCTTGTCGCGCAGGTACTCTGCCAACAGCGCTTCGATGTCGGCGTCGGCGAACGAAATGTAGTAGCCGCCCTCCTTGGCGCCCACCTTGAAGCCGGTCTTCACCTCCTTCGACCAGCCCACCTCGACACCGGCGGCGAGCAGCTCCTTCGCACTCTCCTCGAACGCCGCGTCGAGCTTCTTGCGCTCGCCCTCGGGCAGCAGGGCCTGCAATTCGACCTTGCCCGAATCGGAACCGTTCCAGTTTTTAGCTACGGCGACGAGCATCTCCTTGATGAACGCCGGGTCCACGACGGCCTCCTTCACGCCCCGGGCCGTAGCCTTGGCGATGATCAGCGAGGCGATCTCCGACTTGATTCTGCCGACGGCCTGCTTGCCGGCCAGCGAAATCTCGGTCATGGTGTTCTTCGAAACGTCCTCGGCCTTGGCCTCCGCCTTTTTGACGATCTCTTCGGCCTCGGCGCGGGCCTCGGCGACGATCTTCCGGGCCTCGGCCTTGGCGTCGGCCACCAGCTTGTCGGCCTCGGCGCGCCCTTTCTCCAGCCCCTCGTCGTAGAGCTTCTGCGTCAACTGTTGAAGTTTGTTTTCCATAGCGTTATTTAGTTTTGATTATTGTTTTTCGGTTTTAACGCACAAATATAAAAAAGATTATCTACAATCGGGGATACTGAACAGCAATTTATCCTATTTTGACAAATTTCCGGCACAAATGGAGCAGATGTATAACCGCAGGCCCGCCGCACCGCAATGGCGGCCGCCGCAGGCCCGGGACATGCCCCGGAACTGATCGCCAAAGAGGTTGCGTTCGGCAACGGACAGATCCGCAAGGGCGGAAACACGCTGACGATAGAGGCCGTCGCCCCGGCTCCCGGATTCACGGAGTGTTTCTTCGGACTCGACAGACTGGTCCTGCATCTGCAATAAGGGCAGTCCGGCTTCGGCGCGACACGATCCGGGCCGGCCGGGAGATACAAACGCATTCCCCGGCCGGCCCGGACAAGACGGGCGAAAGACACCCGCAAAACCTTAAACCTATTGGTGCTGGGGGCGCAGAAGATCCTGCACCACCTTCACCGGAGAGAATGTCGTGACGGGAACGTCGACGAAGACCGTGTTCCACTTCGCCATCGCACCGTTCCAGAGTCCCGGAAGCTCCTGCGCGCGCAGATCGCGGCCGCCGGAGGATTTCGACGAGATGAATCCCGTCGCGGGATCGGTGTACCGGCGCAGATCGAACTTGCACCCCTTCGAATCGCGCACGCCGCAGACGAGGTCCACCGGATTGAAGTGCGTGGCCGACTGCATCAGCGGCAGGTCGTCGGGCGCGATCTGGCTCGACTCGGCGATCTGAAGCGACTCCGTGCCGTCGGGGTTCCCGACCCAGAACGGGCCGCCGCCCGGCTCGCCCTCGTTGCGGACCATGCCGCAGACGCGGATCGGACGGTCCAACACGGCGCGCAGCAGCGCCGAATCGTACTCGGCGGGGAGTTTCACGCAGAGCTGTTTCCCGATGAATTCGGCGATGGGTTCCAGCTCGGCGCCGCCCACTTCGAGGGCCTTGAGGTACTCGAAGGCGCGCCCCTGGAGGTCGAGCAGAACCCCTGCAAGCACCTTTTTATAACGGACCGTGTCCCCGCGGCGGGCATCGGTCGTCACGTTGTCGATGTTCTTGATGAAGATCAGGTCGGCGTCGATCTCGTTCAGGTTTTCGATCAGCGCCCCGTGGCCCGCGGGACGGAACAGCAGCGTGCCGTCGTCCTGCCGGAAAGGCGTGTTGTCGGGATTCACGGCGAGGGTGTCGGTCGAAGGTTTCTGCACCGAGAACGAGATCTCGTAACGGACGCCGAACCGCTTTTCGTAAAGGGGGACCTTTGCGGCGAGCAGCTCCTTGAAGCCCGCGACGTGCTCGGGCGAGACGGTGAAATGGATGCGCACGACGCCTCCGGCCGCGGCGTAGGCCGCCCCTTCGACCAGGTGCTCCTCGACGGCCTTGCGCGCCCCCTCGGGATAGGCGTGGAAGGTGACCAGGCCCTTGGGCTTGCGGCCGTAGTTCAGCCCGTCGCCGACGATGGCATTCACGATCGCACGGTCGTCGGCCCCGGCGGGCAGCACGGCGCGAAGTTCGGGCCAGAAGGCGAACTTCCCGATATTTTCCAGCAGCGTGTCGATGCCCTTGCCGCGTTTGCCGTCGTTGACGAACTCGAACAGCTCCTTGAACATGCGCGTGGCGGCCCCCGAAGCGGGCACGAACTTCACCACCCCCAGTCCGGCAGACTCTTTTTCATAGCGTTCCACGGCGGCATCGGCCTCCGCCGCGCCGACAACCAGCACGCCGTCGCCCGGCGATGCGGCCCGCACGACATTCAGGAAAGGGAATCCGCGGCGGAAATTCTCCAACTGGGTCTCCGCCTGTTCGGGAGTGAGTCCGTGCTCCCGGATTTGCTGCAAATCTTTTTCGTCGAACATATTCTGTTATCGTTTACATGGTCACCGATTGCCAAACCTGCGGTGCCTCCGACGTTTGCGCCGGGAATCGCCGCCAAAAAAACGGATCAGCGCAAGCAAGGACAGCAGTATGCAGATCAGCCACACCATTGAGTTATTCAGGTTTGAATCTCAAAGTTAAAAATAATTTCTAACTTTGCATACCATGATTCGAGAATTTCACCAAATCAGCCTGCGCGGGCGCAACAGTTTCGGCGTCGACCAGCGGGCCGCACGCCTCGTAGAATTCGAAACGGCCGAGGATCTGCGCACGTTTTTCGCCGCGGGGATTCCCGGGCGGTGGACGGTGCTCGCCGGGGGCAACAACATCCTTTTCACCGAAGATTACGACGGCGTGCTGCTGACCCCCGTGGCCCGGCAGATCGCCCTTTTGAGCGACGACGGCGACGAAGTTCGCCTGCGCGTCGAGGCGGGCGTCGAATGGGACGACCTGGTGGAATGGGCCGTCGAACGCGGTCTGTGGGGCATCGAAAACCTCTCGCTGATCCCCGGCAAGGCGGGGTCCGCCCCGGTGCAGAACATCGGGGCCTACGGCTGCGAAGCGAAGGACGCGATCCGCCGGGTCGAGATGTACTGCGTCGAAACGGGCAACCTGCTGACGCTCGACGCCGCGCACTGCGGATTCGGCTACCGCGAAAGCGTCTTCAAGCACGACCTGAAAGGGCGCGTGATCATCACAGCCATCGAAATACGCCTCTCGCATACGCCGCGTCCGAAACTGGGCTACGGCGACGTGGAGCGCGAGGTCGAAGCCCGCGGAGGCGCCACGCTGCGCAACATCCGCGAGGCGATCTGCTCGATCCGCCGCGCAAAACTTCCCGACCCGGCCGTGCTGGGCAACGCGGGCAGCTTCTTCAAGAATCCCGTGGTCGAAGCCCCCGTCGCGGAACGGCTCCTTGCCGAATATCCCGACATGCCGCACTATGCGGCCCCCGAAGGCCGCGTAAAGCTGGCCGCCGGGTGGCTGATCGACCGGGCCGGGATGAAAGGTTACCGCGAGGGAAGCGTGGGGGTTCACGAGCGGCAGGCGCTGGTGCTGGTGAACCACGGCGGCGCCACGGGCGGCGAGGTGATCGCCTTCGCCCGCACGGTGCAGGCGAAGGTCCGCGAAAAATTCGGCATCGAAATAGATACTGAAGTGAACATATTATGAATCTTTTGGACTCTTTTCAACGCTACATCGACGAGAACGACCTCGCCACGCACGACGACCGTATCCTGCTCACCGTCTCGGGCGGCGTGGACTCGATGGTCATGCTCTCGCTGTTCACCCGCTGCGGCTACCGGGTGGGCGTGGCCCACTGCAACTTCCAGCTGCGCGGCGCAGAGAGCGACGAGGACGAAGTGCTGGTGGAAGACGAGGCCAAAAAGCACGGCGCGGCGTTCTACAACAGGCGCTTCGAGACCAGGGCCGAAATGGAGCGCACGGGCGAGTCGATGGAGATGGCGGCCCGGCGGCTGCGCTACGCATGGTTCGACGCCTTGAGCCGCGAGCACGGCTACACGGCCATCGCCATCGCCCACCATGCCGACGACTCGATCGAAACTTTTTTCATCAACCTGCTGCGCG
>OJPN01000222.1_pt1 | contig 49382 bp, 39 predicted proteins | sample 1598511 | NCBI WGS metagenome assembly OJPN01 (sample SAMN03922485, study PRJEB24848) | human gut metagenome | isolation source: stool sample | host: Homo sapiens | place: Germany | collected 2011-05
AGCCCGGCAAGCCCATCACCCCCAAGATCACCGAGCTGACCGGCATCACCAACGAAATGGTGGCGGATGCTCCCGGCGAAAAGGAAGCACTGGAAGCTTTCCTCAAATTTGCGGGAGACCGCATCCTTGTGGGCCACAACGTCCACGCCTTTGATATGCGTTTCCTGCGCGCCGCCGCCAAGCGCAGCGGCATCAGACTGGAGCCGACCTATATCGACACCCTGACCATGGCGCAGGCCATGTACCCCGGCCTGCACAATTACAAGCAGGGTACCATCAACAAACATCTGGAGCTGCCTGCCTACGAGGCCCACCGTGCCTGTGAGGACTCTGCCGCGCTGGGCCGTATCTTTGGTGTCATGCTGAAGGATCTGGAAGAAAAGCAGGTAGCAAAGGTCAGTGAGATCAACACCGGCCTTGGCGGCAACCGCGAGGTGCTGAAAAAGAAGTATTACCACCTCATCATTCTGGTCAAGAACCAGATGGGCCTGAAAAATCTGTACAAGATCGTCAGCGAAGCCCATGTGAACTACTTTTTTAAAAAGCCCCGGGTGCCCCGGAGCCTTTTGAACAAATACCGGGACGGCCTGCTGCTCACTTCCGCCTGCGAAGCCGGCGAGCTGTACCGGGCCATCGTGGATGGCACCAGCTATGAAGAACTGAAAAAGATCGCGTCCTACTACGATATTCTTGAGATCCAGCCGCTGGGCAACAACGCCTACATGGTGCGGGACGGCAAGGTGGACAGCGAAGAGGACATCAAAAACTTCAACCGCACGGTCATCAAGCTGGGCGAGGATCTGCACAAGCCGGTCATTGCCACTGGCGACGTGCACTTTACCGAGCCGGAGGACGCGGCGTACCGTGCCGTGCTGCAGGCGGGCAACGGCTTTAAAGATGCCGACAACCAGCCGCCGCTGTTCTTCCGCACCACGCAGGATATGCTGGCGCAGTTCTACTATCTGCCCAAGGAAAAAGCCTACGAGGTAGTGGTGAAGAACCCCCGCAAGATCGCGGCGATGATCGACAACAATGTTCGTGCCATCCCGCGCGGCACCTACCCGCCCAGCATCGAGGGTGCAGAGCAGCAGCTGCGCGATGCTACGTGGGAACACGCCAAGCGCGATTACGGTGACCCGCTGCCCGAAATTGTGGAAAAGCGGCTGCAGAAGGAGCTGGACTCCATCTGCGGCCATGGCTACGCCGTGCTGTACGTCATTGCGGTCAAACTGGTGGCCTATTCCAACGCGGGCGGCTATCAGGTGGGCAGCCGTGGTTCGGTCGGCTCATCGGCCGTGGCCCACTTCTCCGGCATCTCGGAGGTGAACAGCCTGCCGCCCCACTATCGCTGCCCCAAGTGCAAGCACAGCGAGTTCATCACCGACGGCAGCGTGGACGACGGCTTTGACCTGCCGGATAAAAACTGCCCCAACTGCGGCACCCGGATGCTGGTGGACGGCCACGATATTCCCTTCGAGACCTTCCTCGGCTTCTACGGCGATAAAGAGCCGGATATCGACCTGAATTTTTCCGGCGAATATCAGTCCAATGTGCACCGCTATACCGAGGAGCTGTTCGGCAAAGCCAACGTGTTCAAGGCGGGCACCGTGTCCGGTATTCAGGACAAGACCGCCTACGGCTATGTCAAAAAATATCTGGATGAGCGCGGCCGCACGGTGAACCATGCGGAGGAGAACCGCCTGACTCTGGGCTGCACCGGCGTCAAGCGCACCACGGGTCAGCACCCCGGCGGCATGGTCGTTGTGCCGGACACCTACGAGATCTACGATTTCTGTCCCATCCAGCACCCGGCGGATGATGTGGCAGGCGGCCTGCTGACCACCCACTTCGAGTTCAAGTACCTGCACGATACCCTGCTCAAGCTGGACGAACTGGGCCACGATATGCCCACCTTCTACAAGTATTTTGAGGAGTACACCGGAATCCCCATCGACAGTATCCCCATGAACGACCCCAAGGTGTACAGCCTGCTGACCAGCCCCGAAGCGCTGGGCGTGACCCCGGAACAGATCGACAGCCAGACCGGAACCTTCGGCATCCCAGAAATGGGCACCAACTTCGTGCGCGGTATGCTGGTGGAGGCACGGCCCAAGAACTTCTCCGAGCTGATCCAGATCTCGGGCCTGTCCCACGGAACGGACGTGTGGACCGGCAACGCGGACGAGCTGATCCGCAGCGGCACCTGCACCATTGCGGAGGTCATTGGCTGCCGTGACAGCATCATGCTGTACCTGCTGCGCAAGGGTCTGGAACCCAAGATGGCCTTTGATATCATGGAGGCCGTGCGTAAGGGCAAGGTGGCCAAGGGCGGTTTCAAGGATGGCTGGGAGGAAGCCATGCGGGAGCACGATGTTCCGGACTGGTACATCGAGAGCTGCCGCAAGATCAAGTATATGTTCCCCAAGGCCCATGCCGTGGCCTACCTGATGTCGGCCATTCGTCTGATGTGGTTCAAGATCTACCGTCCGCCGGAGTTCTATGCGGTATACTTTACCGTACGCGGCGACGACATCGACTACGAAGCCGCTGTGGGCGGTGCGGCAGTGGCCCGCGCCCACATGGAAGAAGTCAAGCGCCGCCTGAAGGAAGAGAAGAACGCCAAGGACGAAGATGTGCTGGTCAGCCTGCAGCTCGTCAACGAGATGCTGGTGCGCGGCTACGAGTTTTTGCCCATTGAGCTGGGCAAGAGCCGCGGCTCCAAGTATGTGGTGGAGGACGGCAAGGTACGTCTGCCTTTCTCTTCGCTGAAGGGTCTTGGCGGTGCTGCCGCCGATGCACTGGAAAAGGTGACCATCCACGGCGAAGAATATATCTCGGTGGAAGAGTTGCAGCAGGCTTCCGGTGTCGGCAGCAGCATTCTGGACCGTCTGCGTCAGGTGGGTGCTCTGGGCGACCTGCCGGAGAGCAGTCAGGTAAGCTTCTTCTGAGGATTCTGAAAGCAAAAGTGCCTGCACGGCTTTAGCTGTGCAGGCACTTTTGCTTTAAAAAAGCACCCGCGGCAAAAATCGCAGGTGCTTAAAAAATCAGCAGAATGGGGGAGTGTTTACTCCACGCTGATCATATAATAGTAAACGGGCTGGCCGCCGCGGATGTGGCTGACCTCAACGTGGTTCGGGCACTTTGCCTTTACGATCTCGGTCACTTTCTCGGCATCCTCATCGCTCACGTCGCAGCCGGAGATGATGGTGACGAAGCTGGAATCCTTCTTGCACATGCCGCGTGCCAGACGGTAGGTAGCTTTGGTGATATCGTTGGAGGTGGAAACGATCTTGCCGTTCTCCAGAGCCATGATCTCACCCTTCTTGATGCGCTTGCCGTCGTACTCACTGTCGCGGGCAGCATAGGTGATCAGACCGGTGGACACCTTGTCGGCAGCAGCCATCATGTTGATGGTGTTGGTCTCGGCGTTCACAGAGGGATCAAAGTTCAGCATGGCGGTAATGCCCATGGGCACGGTGCGGGTGGGCAGAACGACCACCTGACGGTCGGCCAGCTTCTGGGCCTGCTCAGCAGCCATGATGATGTTCTTGTTGTTGGGCAGCACGAACACGGTCTTTGCGGGCACGCTCTGGATGGCGGCGAGGATATCCTCGGTGGCTGGGTTCATGGTCTGACCACCGGAGACCACTGCGTCTGCAGCCAGATCGGTGAACACGGCCTTCAGGCCTTCACCGGCGGCAACGGCAACAAAGCCATAGTCACGGCTGGGGTCCACAGCAGCGTAGACGAACTCGCTGGACTGAGAAGGGGCCTTCTCAGCAGAAGCCTGCTTTTCCAGGCTCTTGCCCTGCTTCTGGCGGGCCAGGAACTGCTCGTGCATGTTCTCGATCTTGAAGTTGGTCAGGTAGCCATACTTGATGGCTTCGCTCAGGATCTTACCGGGGTCAGCGGTGTGCACATGCAGGTTGATCACATCGTCATCCTCGATGCACACCACACTGTCGCCGTTGGATTCTGCAAAGGCACGCATCTTTGCGGCGCTTGCACCCTCATACTTGTTGATCAGGAACTGGGTGCAGTAGCCGTTCTTGATGTCCTCCACCTTCATCAGGTCGTCGGTGAACACGCCCTTGCCGGCGTTCTCGGTGGAGAGCTTTGCCTTGTTGGGAACAGCCTCGCCGCCTGCCACGATGCCTTCGCCATGGAACACCTTGCCCATGCCCTCAAAGATAATCATGATGCCCTGACCGCCGGCATCCACAACGCCGGCCTTCTTCAGAACAGGCAGCAGGTTGGGGGTGTCCTCCAGAGCCTTCTGGCCGGCGGTCATCACCACATCCCACAGAGCGGGCACATCCTCGGCACCGCAGGCAGCAGCTTCCTCAGAGGCAATGCGTGCAACCGTGAGGATGGTGCCCTCGGTGGGCTTCATAACGGCCTTATAAGCGCCCTCGACACCCTTCTTCAGAGCCTCGACAATGTCGGCAGCGGTGGCTTCCTTCTTGCCTTCCAGCGCCTTGGAGAAGCCGCGGAACAGCAGGCTGGTGATAACACCGGAGTTGCCGCGTGCACCGCGCAGCATGGCGGAAGCAGCGGTCTTGGAAGCCTCACCCACGGTGCAGCTGTCGTCCAATGCTTCCAGCTCGCGCACAGAAGCACCCACGGTCATGCCCATGTTGGTGCCAGTGTCGCCATCAGGAACAGGGAAAACGTTCAGCTCGTCCACGCGGGAGCGCTGATTGTTGATGTTGTTGGCGCCAGAGATAATGGCGTCACGCAAAATCTTACCAGAAATCATTCTTTTTTACTCCTTGTACTTGCCGGAAAAGCCCGGCGCATTCGGATGAACCAACAAAAATCAGGCGATCACATCGTCTACCGAAACCACAACGCGGGCAACCTTCAGGCCGGTAGCCTGCTCCACCTCGTCCTTGACGCGGTGAGAGATGCTGCGTGCGGCGGTAGAAATGTTCAGGCCATAGCTCACTGCAATGTGCAGTTCGATCACCAGACGACCATCCTCCTGCGTGACACGGACACCCTTTTCCGGGTAATCAGAACCGTGCACCATGCTTCTGACGGCATCGGTCATATCACGGGGTGCCATTGCGGCAACACCGTAACACTGTTTGGCTGCTTCACCTACCAGAGTAGCAAAATACCCGGACGTAAAGCTGACATCCCCCAGAGGGAAACGGGAAGTGATCATAGTCGCTCTGCTCCTTTATGTTATTTTCATAAAACACATTCAAGGTCTGGTGCGCAGCGGCGGACAGATACACATACTGCGCCGAGAAACACCCACATTATTATACAACTTTGGGGCGCGCTTGTACAGCGCAAAATGCTGGTATATCAACTTTTTGCGCAGGTTTCTGCATTGGCGGCATGGTTCGGGCGGCTTCGCACCGGGAAGGTGATAGCATAACGGACGCTGGTTGCTTTTTATCAAAACCGAAAGTATGACGAAAGAAAGCAAACAATCTGTTAAAAAAATATAAAAGGTGGGTGATAACTCTTTATTCGACTATGAAAAAGTGCTAAAATAGAAACAAGGATAGGGACTGCGGCGCAGGGTCCCGCTTGTGCGGATGAACTGCGTTATTTTTTGCGCACGGCGCGTGGAACAATGTTTAGGAGCTGTTGTCATGAATATTCTGTTTTTCCTTTCACCCAAGCAGGATCTGATGTATGTTTACGACGATTTCACCCTTCGGCAGACGCTGGAAAAGTGGGAGAATAACCGCTACGCGTCCATTCCGGTGCTCAACCGGCAGGGAAAATATGTGGGCACCCTGACCGAGGGCGACATTCTCTGGGGGCTGAAAAAGTTCCATGGTCTGGATCTGGAAGCGGCTGAGGATGTCCCCATTTCGGCCTTCCCGCACAAGCGCGACTACAAGGCTGTCACCGTGACCACCAGCATGGATCAGCTGATCGAAGCGGCCATGAACCAGAACTTTGTGCCGGTTGTGGATGACCGCGGCATCTTCATTGGCATCGTGCGCAGGCAGGCGATCATCCGTTACTGCTATGAGAAGGCCCGCACAGAGCAGCAGGCCCATGAGCAGCGCATCCCGGAATATGCCGCTGTGCATTGAACGATATAAGTAGGTAGCCAGCCGCCCGGTTCCGCATCTGAAGCCGGGCGGCTTTTTGTCTGCAAAATGCGTTAAAAATCCGATTTATGGTACCTGCTGTGTGCGATAATACAGCCATGGAACAAAAACGTTCTGAAAAGCTGCAAAAAACGAGATACAGGAGGGAACACGGATGAAAGATTTTGAACTGCGTTATGTCGGAAGCCATGTGGAAGTATACACCGGCAGCGGGGTGTTCCTGTTTTCGGCCGATACGGTGCGGGAAGCAATGGAAGAACTGGCAGAGTAAGCGCCCGCAAACAGGCAGGAACTTCGGTGCAAATGTAAAATTGATGTAAAATAATTGAAAAGGAAAGAGCACGAATTCATTAAGAGACGGAAAAATGTGTAGAAAAAGTGATTTTCTTGTAAAATAAACCTTGTTGTGACAGGATAAAAAATGATATAATAGATCCAAGCGCGGTCATTGTGCGCCGTTCTGCGCAGCAGAGCGGCAGGCCGCAGCATCTGCCGGATCAAGCAGGCCCGGTGTGCGGGCAGGGCAGATGTACAAGGATCAAAAGGAAGATCATTTTTAGGAGTATCGTTATGGATATCACACACATTACCTCTCTGTTGGGTGGAATTGCGCTGTTTCTGTACGGCATGTCCATTATGGGCGCTGGTCTGGAAAAACTGGCCGGCGGCAAAATGCAGGGCGTGCTGCAAAAGCTGACCTCCTCAACGCTCAAGGGCGTTATTTTTGGCACCCTCATCACGGGTGTCATCCAGTCCTCGGCCGGCACGGTCGTTATTTGTGTCGGTCTGGTAAACTCCGGCATCATGACCCTTACGCAGTCGGTAGGCGTCATTATGGGTGCAAACATTGGTACCACTGTTACCGGCCAGCTGATCCGCATGGCGGATATCTCCGGTGACAGTCTCTGGCTGACACTGATCCAGCCCAAGACCTTTGCGCCCGTGGTGGCGTTTATCGGCTGCATTTTTTATGTGTTCCTGCGCAGCGCTAAAAGGAAGAACATCGGCCAGATCATGCTGGGCTTCGGCATCCTGTTTACCGGCATGAGCCTGATGGACACCGGTGTGGCTCCTCTGCGTGAGAGCGCCGTGTTCCAGAATCTGTTCGTTACCATGACGAATCCCGTTCTGGGCATTCTGGTGGGTGTGGTGGTCACGGTGATCATCCAGTCCTCCTCGGCATCGGTGGGTATCCTGCAGGCACTGTCCAGCACGGGTCTGGTCACCTTCAGCTCTGCCATTCCCATTATTCTGGGCGCACACATCGGCACGGCCTTTACGCCGCTGCTCACCATTGGCGGCTCCTCCAAGGACGGCAAGCGCGCTGCACTGATCCATCTGTACTTCAACATCATTGGCAGCGTGATCCTGCTGGCGCTGGTGTATGCGGTGCAGTTTACCGTTGGCATCCCCATGTGGAACGATGTGATGAACAAGAGCACCATCGCAAACATCCACACCCTTTCCAGCGTGTGCGCCATGCTGCTGTTCCTGCCGTGCAGCGGTGTGCTGTCCAAGCTGGCACTGCTCACTGTGCCGGACAGCGCCGAGGAAGCACAGGAGCTGAGCATGCCGGTGCTGGACGAGCGCCTGTTCAAAAGCCCGGCTGTGGCCCTGCAGCAGGCTAAGAGCGCTGTGATCAAGATGTCCCGCCGTGCTGCCCGCAATGTGAATCTGGCTGCACCGCTGCTGCTGAAGATGGACGAGGATACCGTCAGCGCCATCCGGGTGCGTGAAAACCTGATCGACCGTATGGAGGTGGCAATCTCCAACTATCTGATCAAGATGACCGATCAGGAGCTGGGCGACGATGAGAGCCACACTGTGACCGAGCTGCTGAATTTTGTTACCGAGTTCGAGCGCATCGGCGACTATGCGGTGAACATTATGGAAAAGGCAGAAGAACTGCAGGAAAAGGAAGCGTCCTTCAGTGAAAACGCCACCAAGGAGCTGCAGCTGCTGGAGAATGCGCTGAACCGCATCCTGAACCTGACCAACGATGCCTTTGAAAACAGCGATATGCGTCTGGCGGCTCAGGTGGAACCGCTGGAAGAGGTGATCGATGTGATGGCGGAGCGCCTGCGCGACCAGCACATCCTGCGCCTGAAGGACGGCGTGTGCTCCATTGATACGGGTGTCGTGTTCCTGGATGTGCTGAACAATGCAGAGCGCATCTCGGATCACTGCTCCAACGTTGCTGCCCGCCTGATCGGCATGGATGCCGGCGAGGACTACGACTCCCACACCCTCAAGAGCATCATGCACCACAACCCCACCAAGGACTACATGCTGGAATACGAGGAGTGCCGCAAGGCCTACCTTGTTCCGCTGGAAGAAATGGAAGCCTGAAACTAAGAAAGACCTCCGGGACGCTTTTCCCGGAGGTCTTTTTTGCGTTAAAAATCAGGCACTTTTGGGCAAAGAGACAATGACCCAGCGGTGCGGCCCGTGAAAGCCGTCTACCTTGGCGGCTTTGCTGCAGGTGCCGGGGCTGGGCGGGCCGAGGTGGGTACCGCGGTCCAGCTGCTTGCCGCAAAGACGGCACTGGTAATGGAGGGTGATCTGTTCTGACATGAGGAAGCACTTCCTTTTATGATCGCTGCAGGCGGTTAAAAAACTTTACTTCTATTATCATTATATAATTTTTACATCGGGATGTCAATAAAAATAATCAGTAAAAGTAGATAAAAATTGAGCATTCTGCACTCAACCGCCCAGATCTTCCAGCAGCAGGTCCAGTTCCCGTTCGCTGTACACGGTCACACCGCGCTTGATGCGCACGGCATCGTTCTCCGGCAGAAGATTGGTGTAGATGCCGGTGACGGTAACAAGCACATCCGGCTGGCCATTGGTGCCGCAGCGGTAAACGGCCACGCGCCCGCCTTTGTCGCACAGGCGGTAGCTCTGGGCAGCAAGCTCCGGCATGGCCTGTGCGGCAAGGTCTGCTGCGGAGGAAGGCGGTGCTTCGCTGCCGGGGTCGGGCACCGGAAGGCTGAGCTTGGGCAGGGCCATCCAGAACAGGCTGAACACGATGGTGAATACGCACAGCCCGTAGAACAGGCAGGTGCACAGTTTGCGCATGGAGAAACACGCTCCTTTCCGGCTGAAGTATGCCCCAAAACAGGGGAGAACAGTCAATTTTCACACGGGAATGCTGTACTTTGTCCGGCAGATTGTGTTATACTACAGATGATTAGACCTATCAGGGCCGAAGATTGGTTCTTGCCCGCGTTCTGTGCACGTGCTATAATATGGTATTGCGTGCAGTTCTGTGCGCTTTGATGGAAAAGTACCAGCGCATGGCGCTGAAAAAGCAGCCTGAATGTTAGGAGGCGATTTCTATCTCCGATATGAGAAAGATCAACCGTGCCGGTGAGGGGCATTCCCCGGCACCGGCGGGGCGGAAGGTAAATGTGAGCAACAGCCGCCGGGAGTCCCAGCTGGGACCCAAACACGGCCGGGAACCCAAAGAACCAAAGGAACCCCGTGAAAAGGGCAGACATCCCATTCTGCGCTTCATTGGCCGAACCATTGCTACACTGATTTGTCTGGGCATCATGGCAGGCAGTCTGGTGGCAGTGGGTGCTGTATATTACGTGGTGCAGGCTACCGCCAACGACGGCGACCTGCTGGATCTGGACAACATTGAGCTGAGCCAGTCCAGTGTGGTGATGGCTACCGACCCGGACACCGGTGCACAGGTGGAGTATGCCACGCTGCGCTCTTCCAACAGCCACCGCGTGTGGGCGGATCTGGAGCAGATCCCCACGAACCTGCAGTATGCGTTCATCTGCACCGAGGATAAGGACTTTTACAACGAGCCCGGTGTCAACTTCAAGCGCACCATCGGCGCAATGGTCAACGAATACCTGCTGCCCATCTACAGCTCCAAGCAGGGTGCATCCACGCTGGAGCAGCAGCTGATCAAGAACCTGACCGACGACAAGAGCGCCAGCGGCATTGAAGGCGCACTGCGCAAGCTGCGCGAGATCTACCGCGCCCTCTGCCTGAGCCGCAGCTATTCCAAGGAGACCATTCTGGAAGCGTACCTGAACACCATCAGCTTTACCGGCACCATTCAGGGCGTGCAGACTGCGGCCAACGAATACTTTAATAAGGATGTCAGCCAGCTGACACTGTGGGAGTGTGCGACCATTGCGTCCATCACCAAAAACCCCACCAACTATAACCCCTACACCAACCCCGAAAACCTGATCAACCGCCGTAACTTCCTCATGTACAACATGTGGCAGCAGGGCGTGATCAGCGAAGAGGACTACCGCAACGCAGCGGCCCAGCCGCTGGTACTGGCCGAGGAAGAGGATACCAAGAAGAATTCTTCCGTTACTTCTTACTTTACCGATGCACTGTTCACCGAGCTGGTGCAGGACATCATGGACAAGGAAAACATTTCGGAATCCGAGGCACAGAAGCTGCTGTACACCGGCGGCTTTACCGTTGAGTCGACTGTGAACACCAAGGTGCAGTCCGCCATGGAAAACCTGATGCTCAACACGGACGATGCCTACTTCCCGGCCGGCTGGCATGAGGAAGAGGTGACCTCCATCTCGGACGACGATGTACAGGTGATGAACGAGGACGGTACGCCCAAGACCCGCACCGGCGACGACGGTACCGTTTACTATTACCGCAATGTGCGTACTCAGGCAGCCATGGTCACGCTGGACTATGACGGCAATGTGATCGCCATTGTGGGTGGTCTGGGCGAAAAGAACAAGAGCCTCTCGCTGAACCGTGCCTACAGTGTCACTCGTCAGACGGGTTCTACCATCAAGCCTATCGGTGCGTATGCACTGGGTGTAGAGTATGGTCTGGTGAACTGGTCCACCATGCTCAACAACTCGCCCTTGTATCAGAAGCAGGATATGGTGATTCGCGATGAGGATTACTGCCGCAAGAACGGCCTGATGGGCCTTTCCGACAAGCAGCTGCGCGCTTATCCCAACGCATGGCGCAGCTGGCCCCGCAACTATGGCGGCAACTACGGCGACAACAGTGATGTGCCGCTGTGGAACGGTCTGGCCCGCTCGCTGAACACCATTGCGGTGCGTGTGGGTGATCTGGTGGGCGCAAGCAACATCTTCAATTTTGTGTACAACACCCTGCAGCTGAACACGCTGGACCCGGTAAACGATGTGGGTCTGGCGCAGATGGTCATGGGCAGTCAGACCCATGGCGTTACGCCCACGGCGCTGGCAGCTGCGTTCCAGATCTTCTACGATGGCCAGTACACCACCCCGCACCTGTATACCCGCGTGCTGGACCGTGACGGCAATATCTATCTGGAGAACAACTCCACCAGCTATCAGGCCCTGACCTCGGATACCGCTTATGTGATGAACCGCCTGCTGAAGAACGTTCTGTACTCCAGCGTGGGTACCGCCGGCGGCCGCTACCCCAACTCCAACGGCATGGAAGCCTTTGGCAAGACCGGTACCGCCAGCGACGAAAAGGATCTGTGGTTCGTGGGCGGCACGCCGTACTATGTTACCGCCGTGTGGTGGGGCTACGATGCACCCTATGATATGACCAAGACGCTGGGTAAGCAGCAGGCCAAGACCCGTACCTGTGTTATGGCGTGGAAGGCCCTGATGGAACAGGTGCAGGCAAACCTGCCGTATAAGGCATTCCCGACCTCTGCCGGTGTGGTGGAGCGCCGCTACTGCACCCAGAGCGGCCTGCTGGCAGGCGGCTCCTGCCCCAGCACCGCCGTGGGCTACTACCGCGCCGATGATCTGCCTGGTACCTGCAACTACTCCCATGCAGCAGCTCCTGCAGCGGCTGCACCTGCGGAGACTACGGCACCGGAGCAGGCTGTCATTCCTGCGGATACAGGTAATCAGGATACAGACTGATCTGTAGCCATATGAAGGACAAAAGGCGTACTATCGGCACCGGCGCGGGGTGAATCCGGCAAGGAAATACCGCGCTTGCCGCAGCAAAACTGGATAATCTGACAAAAACGCATCCGACCTCTTGCATTGCAGGGGGCCGGATGCTATTATATTCACTGCAAGAACACTTGTGTTTGTGAGGTGAACAAGTTGGAACGCCGCTTTTATCTGGTAGATGCGCAGGTGCTGCCTGAGGTATTTCTCAAGGTGGTGCGTGCCAAGGAACTTCTGGCCAGCGGGGAGGCACGCAGCATTTCCGCAGCCACCCGCGCAGTCGATCTTTCGCGCAGCGCTTTTTATAAGTATAAGGATTGCATTTTTGACTCCGAGAATGGCCGTGAGGTGATCACCGTCATGGCTACTCTGCGGGACGAGACCGGTGCACTGCAGAGCCTGCTGGCCGGCATCAGCGCCGCAGGTGCAAGCATTGTGACCATCAACCAGTCCACACCGGAAAACGGTGCCGCACTGGTGGCAGTCACCATCCGCACCGATACCATGCAGATGACCCCCGAAGAGCTGACCGAAAAACTTTCGCGTCAGCGTATGGTGGTAGGTGTGCACTGCGGGTACAATCTGTAAGCAGTCTTCAGAAAACGAGGGAGAACAACAATGGCTAAAATTGCAATTCTGGGCTTTGGCACGGTGGGCAGCGGCGTGTACGAGGTACTGTGCCGCAACGCTGCGGGTGTCTCCCGCCGTGCAGGTGAGCCGGTGGAGGTCAAGTACATCCTTGACCCGAAGGATTTTTCAAACCATCCGGATGCACACCTGTTTATAAAGAACTTCGATACCATTCTGGAAGACCCGGAGATCAAGGTGGTGGTGGAGACCATCGGCGGCACCCGCTTTGCGTATCCGTATGTAAAGGCCTGCCTTGAGAGCGGCCGCAGCGTATGCACTTCCAACAAGGAGATGGTGGCCACCTACGGCGCAGAGCTGCTGGGCCTTGCCAAAGAGCACGGCTGTGCCTTCCTGTTCGAGGCTTCTGTGGGCGGCGGTACGCCCATCATTACCCCGATGCACCAGTGTCTGGCGGCAAACGTCATCACCGAGGTGGAGGGCATCGTGAATGGCACCACCAACTTCATGCTCACCAAGATGGTGCGCGAAAATCTGGGCTTTGACGATGCGCTGAAGATCGCGCAAGAGCTGGGCTACGCCGAGACGAAGGACCCCAGCGACGATGTGGACGGCCGTGATGCCTGCCGCAAGATCGCCATTCTGTCCTCGCTGGTGTGCGGCCATCAGATCTACCCCCAGAACATTCCTACCCGCGGCATCCGTGCCATTACCACGGCAGATGTGGATGCGGCGGAAAAGCTGGGCTGTGTGATCAAGCTGATCGCATGGATGAAGCGCGGCAAGGACGGCAGCGTGGCTGCCGGTGTGGAGCCGTGTCTGGTGCCCAAGGCAAACCAGCTGGCCAGCGTGGACGATGTGTTCAATGCAGTGCTGGTCAAGGGCGATATGCTGGGCGACGTGGTGTTCTACGGCAAGGGCGCAGGCAAGCTGCCCACCGCCAGCGCCGTGGTGGCCGACGTTGTGGATGCCCTGAAGCATGGCTCCAAGGTGCACGACAGCCTGTTCTGGCAGCCTGCTGAGCCGGTGGAGGGAATGCTCACCGACCCGGCTCCTGCTGCATATTATGTGCGTGTAGCAGGCATTGCTCCGGCGGTGGTGGAAGCCATCTACGGCTATGGCAGGGTGGTGGACGAACGCTACGAAGGCTGCGCTTACTTTGTGGAGCGAGCCGACGAAAAGGCACTGGCCGAAGCAGCCCGCAAGGTGGAAGCCGTGGGCGGCAGCGTGAAGCTGGTGCTCAAGCGTCTGCCGGAAGAAAACTGATAACGGAATAAGGAAAGGTGCGGCGGCTATGAAGATCAAGGTTTCTGTCCCGGCCACCAGTGCAAACATCGGCTCCGGCTTTGATGCGCTGGGTCTGGCGGTGACGCTGTATAATACGGTCACCTTTGAAGAGAGCGAAGTGCTGGATATCTCGTCTGCGGACGGTACCCGCATCCCGCGCGGTGAATCGAACCTCGTGTACCGTTCGGCAAAGGGGCTGTTTGAGAAGGTGGGCAAGCAGATCCCGCCCCTCAAGATCACCCAGACGAATCCCATCCCCATGGCGCGCGGCCTTGGTTCTTCCTCGGCCTGCATCATTGCGGGACTGCTGGGTGCAAACCGGATGCTGGGCGATGTGCTCAACACGCAGGAGCTGCTCACGCTGGCTACCTCCATCGAGGGCCACCCCGATAACGTGGCCCCGGCTCTTCTGGGCGGCCTGACCAGCAGCGTGTTTGAGGATGGCAAGGTGTACTCGGTCAAGCGCAATGTGGATGAAACGCTGTGCTTTGCCGCCATCGTGCCGGACTACAAGCTGCTGACGGAAGCCGCTCGTGCGGCCCTGCCCAAAGAGGTCTCCCACAAGGACGCGGTATATAATCTTTCGCGCGCTGCGCTGGTGCCCGCCGCCTTCTGCGAGGGCAGACATGATCTGCTGGCCATTGCCACCGAGGATAAGCTGCACCAGCCCTACCGTATGCCGCTGATGCCCGGCTCCAAGGAAGTGTTCGATATGGCACGCCTGTGTGGTGCAAAGGCTGTTTACGTTTCCGGTGCGGGCAGCACCGTGATGGCCGTAGCGGAAAAGGCGGAGGCCGAAAAGTTCTATTCCAAGCTGGAAAAGGGTCTGGAGCTGCTGGAAGGTCTGGACGGATGTGAAGCATTTACATTGCTGCGTTTGGATGCCGATAACACCGGCGCAACGGTGGAATGATAAATGGGTAAGGGAAGTGCAAGGCGTTGCTGACCGCTTCCGCCCGGTGTACCCCCTTTTGACAAAGGGACAAAAAGAGGAGAGTGACAAGATATGGCGTTGATCGTACAGAAGTTCGGCGGTTCTTCGGTGAAGGACCGTGACCGTATCTTCAACGTGGCACGCATTGTGGCAAACACCCACAACGCGGGCAATGACGTAGTTGTGGTGGTGTCCGCTCAGGGCGATACCACCGATGACCTGATCGCCAAGGCTGGGGAGATCACCCACAACCCTTCGGCCCGTGAAATGGATATGCTGCTGGCTAGCGGCGAGCAGATCAGCATTTCGCTGCTGGCCATGGCACTGAATGAGCTGGGCTGCCATGCCATCAGCCTGACCGGCTGGCAGGCTGGCTTCCGCACCGACCGCGCCTATACCAAGGCGCGCATCACCCGCTTGGAGACAGAGCGCATCTCTTCTGAGCTGGAGCGCAACCGTGTGGTCGTTGTGGCGGGCTTCCAGGGCCTGAACAAGATGGATGACATCACCACTCTGGGCCGTGGCGGTTCCGACACCAGCGCTGTTGCCATTGCAGCAGCCCTGCACGCAGACCGCTGCCAGATCTTTACCGATGTGGAAGGCGTTTACACGGCCGACCCGCGCAAGGTGCGCAACACCCGCAAGCTGGATGAGATCACCTTTGACGAGATGCTGGAGCTGGCATCTCTGGGTGCACAGGTGCTGAACAACCGCAGCGTGGAGCTGGCCAAAAAGTATAATGTGGAGCTGGAGGTGCTCTCCAGCCTGAATCCCGTGCCCGGTACGGTGGTCAAGGAGGTTACAAAAGACATGGAAGGTATGCTGATCAAGGGTGTCGCAAAAGACACTGATGTTGCTGTTATCACGATTCTGAACGTTCCCGATGAGCCGGGCATGAGCTTCAAGATCTTCGGTCTGCTGGCCCAGAAGAACATCAACGTGGACATCATCCTGCAGTCCACCGGCCGTGACGGCAAGAAGGATATCAGCTTTACCTGCTCTGAGGGCGAAGCCGATCTGGCCATGCGCGTGCTGAAGGAAAGCGCACACTTCAACGATGTGAGCGTGGACACCACCTGCGCCAAGGTCTCCATTGTGGGTGCCGGTATGCAGAGCCACAGCGGCGTTGCTTCCAAGATGTTTGAGGCACTGTCCAACAACAACATCAACATCAAGATGATCTCCACCAGTGAGATCAAGATCTCCTGCATCATCAACCGCGACGATGCCGACAAGGCTGTTTCTGCGATCCACGATATGCTGTTTGACTGATTTGTAAAAAATGAATTTTGTGCGCTGTACAGTTTCTTTGGAAGCTGTACAGCGCTCTTTTTGTTAACGGCCTCGCCCTCTCAGTCGCTTACGCGACAGCTCTCCCAAAGGGCGAGCCTCTGGCGAAGAGAAAAACTTTCTGGTTCTGCCAAGGCCTCTCACTTTGGGAGAGGTGGACGCGAACAGCGTGAGCGGACGGAGAGGGCAAGGCCGCTGACGAGGACGGTCATACTTATTTTACACTTCCGGCGTTTACACAAAATGCAAAGGGGTGTATAATATACACTGTATCTGTGCGGCGCAGTGCGCTGCAAATTCTGCAAAAGGAGCTGCAACGCACCATGGAACCGACTGATAGAAATGCTGCAAAGCCCCGCCTGACCCGCGCTCAGTGGAAGCGCCGCAAGCGGCTGCGTCTGGCCCGCAACTGGGCCATTCTCATTCTCGTCTGCGCCGCCATTGTGGCGCTTATGACCAAAGGCATCCTCTGGCTGCTGCCAAAGGTGAACGCCATGCTTGCAGGGCCGCAGAGCTTTGATACGGCCAGCTACGATGGCACCGGCTACAGCTTTGATGCTGACGATGAGCGTTTTGTGCTGGTGAACACCAATCTGCCTTTTGCCGAGGAACCCTCTCCGGCCCTTGCCGATGCCGATGAAGCCAGCGGTATTCAACTGGAAGCCGAAGCAGCTGCAGCCTACCAGAAAATGGCTGCGGCTGCGGCCGAGGACGGTGTTGCACTGGTACTGACGGCAGGTTATCAGGACGCAGATGTCCGCAGCGCGGCCTATGAGACGCAGAAGCAACAGTATCTGGAAAAGGGCAAAACCGAGGAAGAAGCCGCCAGCCTTGCGGCAGATATCCAGCCGCCTGCGGAATGCAATGATCACGGCACCGGCTATGCGGCGGATATCCTCAGTACGGACTACCCGACCCGTGATACCGGCTTTGATACAACCCGCGCCTACGAGTGGCTCACCGCCTACGCCGCCGAATACGGCTTTATCCTGCGCTATCCGCAGGACAGGCAGGCTGCTACCGGCGTGGTGTTTGAGCCGTGGCACTGGCGGTATGTGGGCGTTGAAAATGCCCTTGCCATCCGTGCCAGCGGCCTGAGTCTGGAAGAATTTCTTGCCTTGCAGAAGGCATCATAAAAATAAAAGCTCCCTGTGAAAGCAGGGCGGAGGAACAAATTGGAACGTACTCTCATTGCGCCGGGTGTGCATCTTTCCTGTGACCCGGCGGAAAAATTCAACCGCTGCCGCATCAGCGTCCACTTTGCCTTTCCGGCAAAGCGGGAAACGGCCACAGCACATGCGCTGCTGCCGCTGGTGCTGGAGCGCGGCTATGCCGACTGCCCGGATATGACCCGCCTGACCAAAAAGCTGGCCAAGCTCTACGGTGCAGACCTCACAGTGGATGCCCGGCCCATGGGCTGTAGCCACAACCTGTGTGTTAGTGTTACCGGCATCAAGGATCAGTTTGCGCTGGAAGGGGAGACCCTTACAAGGGAATATGCATCCATTGCACTGGGTGCGGCCTTTCACCCGTATTTTGTGGGCGGCACTTTTGATCCGGAAGCCGTGGGCATTGAAAAGCAGATGCTGAAAAAGGCGCTGGAAGATGAGATCAACGATAAGCGCCTTTACTGCCTGCATCAGGCCAACCGGGAATTCTTTGGCGACAGCCCGGCGGGTGTGCGGCAGGAGGGCTATTTGGAAGAGGTGGAAGGCCTGACACCGGAACAGCTTACCGCAGCCTATTACGAGATGCTGCGCACCGCCAACATTGAACTGATCGTGCTGGGCTGCACGGCAGAGCAGACCGCTGCGGTAAAGGATGCACTGCTGGCAGAGCTTGCGGCAATTGACCGCGCACCGCTGCCGCTGGCGGAAAACATTGCCATGCCCCGCCGGGAGCCGGTGCACAAAACCGAAACCTATGATATGGTGCAGGCGAAGCTCTGCATGCTGTTCACGCTGGGCGAACCCATGCGCACCGAACAGCTGGCTGCTGTGCGCCTTGCCATGGCGCTGTACGGCGGCAGTGTGACCAGCCGCCTGTTCCTGAATGTGCGCGAGCGTGACCACCTGTGCTACTACTGCTCGTCCTCGTTCCAGAGCTTTACCGGAAGCATGGCTGTGAACAGCGGCGTGGAGCACGCCGACGCAGCCCGGGCAGAGCGGGCCATCTTGAAGGAACTGGCCGACCTGTGCGATGGCCCCATCACCGACGATGAATTTGAGGACTGCCGTCGGGGTCTGCTGAGCGGGATGCAGGGGGTAGAGGATACTTTGGGCGGCATCGAGACATGGTATTACATTGAAGTGCTGCGCGGCGGCGACCCGGCCAAGATGCAGACACCCGCCGAAGCCCGCGCCGCTCTGCAGGCCGTGACCAAGGACGACGTGCGCGCCATCCTGCGCAAACTGACCCTCTCGGTCAGCTATCTGCTCACAAAGGAGGTGGCTGCTCATGCCGCAGAATAACCAGACCCTGCTGGAAAAGACCGTGGCTGACCAGTGGCAGACCCTGCCCTCCGGACTGACCGTTATCGTGCGGCCCATGCCGGGTTATTCCAGTACCCATGTCATTTTTGCTACCCGCTTTGGCTCCATTGACCGGGATTTTCGGCTGGACGGCAAAGAGGTGCATCTGCCTGCAGGCGTGGCACACTTCCTCGAGCACAAGATGTTTGAAGATCAGGACGGCGACGCCTTTGCAAAGTATGCCAAGACCGGTGCCAATGCCAACGCATTTACCAGCTTTGACCGCACCTGCTACCTGTTCACTGCGACCCAGCAGCTGGACGAAAGCTTAGATGTGCTGCTGGGCATGGTGACTCATCCGTACTTTACCGAGCAGACCATCGCCAAGGAGCAGGGCATCATCGGACAGGAGATCAAAATGTACGATGACAGCCCGGACTGGCGGCTCATCACCGGCCTGTTCGAGTGCTTGTACCACGAGCATCCCATCCGCAGCGATATCGCGGGCACGGTGGAGAGCATTGCTGAAATCACGCCGGAGATGCTTTACGACAGCTGCAAAGCCTTCTATGCACCGGGCAATATGGTGCTGGCGGCTGCCGGCAACACTACCATGGAGCAGATCCTGGCTGCCTGTGAGCGCCACGGCCTGATGAGACCGCGCAGCACCGAAAGGGTGCAGCGGCTGTGGAAGCCGGAACCCATGACGCTGGCGGCAGCCCATAAGACCCTGAAAATGCCGGTGTCCAAACCCTGCTTCGGCGTGGGCTTCAAGGAGAAGCCGTTGCCCCCGAACGATCTGCGCACTGAAGCGCTGTATGATCTGGTCCTGAGCTGCATCACAGGCGGCATGTCGCCGCTGTACCGCCGTCTGTACGACGGGGGCCTTGTGAACCCCGGCTTTGGCGGGGAAGTGCTGCGGGTGGACGGCTGCTGCTGCATCCTGTTCACCGGCGAAAGCGATGCACCGGATACCGTGCGGAAGCTGCTGCTGGACGAGATCGCCCGCATCCGTGCCGCAGGTGTGGACAGGGAGATCTTTACCCTGTGCAAGAACGAAAAGTACGGCCAGCTGATCGAAAACCTGGAAAATGTGGAGGACTCGGCCAGCCAGATGGCAGACTTTGCCCTCTCCGGCCAGACGGTGGCGCAGCAGATCACCATGCTGGCAGGGCTGACTGCCGAGGATGCGGACGCTGCGCTGCAGCACATCCTCAGCACCGACCGCATGGCTGTGATGGATATTCTGCCAGATGGCACTGCGCCGCTGGCCGAGAACGAGGAGGAAGCAGAATGACAAATCTGGTGCAGTTCCCGGGGCTGGGCCTGAGCTTTGAGATCAACCGCGTGGCCCTTTCCATTGGCGGGTTCAATATTTACTGGTATGGCGTGTGCATTGCCTTTGGCATCTGTCTGGCGCTGGTATTTGCGTTCCGCCACAGCATCGAGTTCGGCGTGGACCCGGACAGCATGGTGGACGTGATCTTGATTGGCATCGTGCTGGGCATTGTCAGCGCCCGCGCTTACTATGTGGCCATGGCACCCTTTAAATACGAAAGCATCTGGGAGATGATCGCCATTCGGGATGGCGGCCTTGCCATCTACGGTGGCATCATCGGCGGCTTTCTGTTCGGTGGCTTGGCCTGCAAACGGCGGGGCGTGCCGGTGCTGCCCATGTTCGACCTGACCGCTATGGGTTTTCTGCTGGGACAGGGCTGCGGCCGCTGGGGCAACTTCTTCAATCAGGAGGCCTTCGGCTGCAACACCACCCTGCCGTGGGGCATGTTCAGCGAAACGACCCGCGCTTACCTGATGGGCAGCACAGTCACGGCCCAGAGCGGCGTGACCATTGACCCGAATCTGCCGGTGCATCCCACCTTCCTGTACGAAAGCATCTGGTGCTTCGTGGGCTTTCTCCTGCTGTTCCGTTATATTAAAAAGCGCAAGTTCAACGGTGACATTGCCCTGCGGTATATGATCTGGTACGGCGCGGGCCGCTTCTGGATCGAAGCCCTGCGCACCGACAGTCTGATGCTGGTGCCCTCCATTGGTCTGCGGGCATCCCAGCTGGTGGCAGGTATCGCTGTGGTAGTCGGTGTGGCTGCGGAAATTTACTTCACCCACAAGTTCAAGGACAAGCCCCTGATGGTAAAGCTGGCAATGACGGCGGACAACAAAGCCGCAGTCAATAAGCTGAGCAAAGAAAAAGCTGTTATCGGTCTGATGACGGATACAGATACTGAACTGCTGGCCTCCAGCCCGCGTAAGCTCTTCGTGGAGCGCACCGAAGCGTATAATGCCGAAGTAAAACGCACCATCGCGGAAAGCGGAAAGGCGAAACAATAAAAAATTCTTCGGAAAGAGGAAAATTCCTCTTGCATTTCCATCGCTTTTTTGCTATAATATTCTAGCCGCGTGGTGTGGGCGCCTGAAATGGCCCAGTGTAAGGGCCTGCCTTTACGACCAGCGAGTACAACGAAAAGGAATGAACAAAATGTACGCAATCATTGTTACCGGCGGTAAGCAGTACCGCGTGGAGCAGGGCGACATCGTCTACATCGAAAAGCTGGACGTTGAGGCCGACTCCGAAGTGAAGTTTGATCAGGTTCTCGCTATTGGCGAGGAGGGTTCGGTCAAGGTTGGCGCTCCTGTTGTTGAGGGCGCTTCCGTTTCTGCCAAGGTCATCAAGAATGGCAAGGGCAAGAAGCTGAACATCATCACCTATCGCGCAAAGAAGCACAGTGCTCGCCGCATGGGCCATCGTCAGCCCTTCACCAAGGTTGAGATCACTGCGATCAACGGCTAAGGAGGTAAATTACAATGGCACATAAAAAGGGCGTAGGCAGCACCAAGAACGGCCGCGATTCCGCAGCACAGCGTCTGGGCACCAAGCGTGCAGACGGTCAGTTCGTTCTGGCCGGCAACATCCTGGTTCGTCAGCGTGGCACCCACATCATGCCGGGTGAGAACGTTGGCAAGGGCAGCGATGACACCCTGTTTGCTCTGGTGGACGGTACCGTCCGTTTCGAGCGCGTGGGTAAAGACGGCAAGAAGTGCAGCGTCAAGCAGTAACTTCTTTCGGATAACTGCAAAACGTAGAGAGCCGGACCCTCGTGGCCCGGCTCTTTTTGATGAAAGAACCCTCTCAGGCCGCGCTTTGGCGCGTCCAGCTCCCCCGAAGGGGCGAGCTGAATAGAGGTAGAAACTAAGGAGGGGCTGTATGGCAGCACAAACCAACTTTATCGACATCGCCACGATATGGCTCCACGCGGGCAAGGGCGGCGACGGTGCGGTGAGCTTTCACCGTGAAAAATTCGTGGCCGCTGGCGGCCCGGACGGCGGCGACGGCGGCCGCGGCGGCGATATCATCTTTGTGGTGGACGATCACCTGACCACCCTGATGGATTTCCGCTATAAGCGCAAGTATGTGGCCCCGGAGGGTGGCAAGGGCGGTGCAAGCCTGTGCCACGGCAAAAACGCGGAGAACCTTGTCATCAAGGTGCCGCTGGGCACCGTCATCAAGGACGCCGAGAGCGGCCTTGTCATTGCGGACCTGTCCGACCACACCCCAGTCACCATTGCAAAGGGTGGCCGCGGCGGCTACGGCAATGCGCATTTTGCCACTCCCACCCGACAGATCCCCAAGTTTGCAAAGCCCGGTATGCCCGGCGAAGACATTCAGGTGACGCTGGAGCTGAAGCTGATCGCCGATGTGGGTCTGATCGGCTTCCCCAATGTGGGTAAGTCCACCCTCATTTCCACCATCAGCGCAGCCAAGCCTAAGATTGCAAACTACCACTTCACCACGCTGGTGCCCACGCTGGGCGTTGTATCCGTGGCGGAGGGCGCAAGCTTTGTCTGCGCCGACATCCCCGGCCTGATCGAGGGTGCCAGCGAGGGCATCGGTCTGGGACATGACTTCCTGCGCCATGTGGAGCGCTGCCGCCTACTGCTGCATGTGGTGGATGTTTCTGGCAGCGAGTGCCGTGAACCCATTGAGGATTTTGAAAAGATCAACGAGGAGCTGGCAAAGTTCAGCCCTGTGCTGGCTGAGCGCCCGCAGATCGTCATTGGCAACAAGTGCGATCTGGCCACCGAGGAGCAGATCGAAGCTTTCCGCAAGTATGTGGAGGGCAAGGGCTTGACCTTTGTGCCCATCTCTGCCGCTACGATGCAGGGCGTGAAGGAACTGCCGGGCCTCGTGTATAACCGCCTGAAGGATATCCCGCCGGTGCCGGTGTTTGCTCCCGAGTACAAGAAGCCCGAACCCAAGGCCAACGACCGTGCGTTTGAGATCAAGCGCATGGAAGCCCATGTGTGGAGCGTGGAAGCCCCGTGGCTGGAATACATTCTGGCCGGCAGCAATGTGGACGACTACGAAAGCCTGCAGTTCTTCCAGCGTCAGTTGGGTGAGAGCGGCATTCTGGACGCTCTGGTGGCAAAGGGCGTGCAGGAAAACGATACCATTCTCATTGGCGATTACCAGTTCGATTATATCTTCTAAAGAAGAACCCTCTCCGTCAACGCTGCCGCGCTGCCACCTCTCCCGAAGGGCGAGGTTTCACGCATCTAAAAAGTATGTGCAATAAAAGCTCCCCCTTTCGGGGGAGCTGGCGAGCGGATGCGAGTCTGAGAGGGTTGGAGAATATTTATGAACGAACCTGAAAAAATCGACCCGCGGGAGCTCAGCCCCTTGGCGCTGGCCTTTGTGGGCGACAGCGTGCTGGAACTGCTGGTGCGACAGCGTCTGGTGGAGCATCACCGCCTGTCTGCCGGAAAGCTCAACGCAGAAAAGGTCAAATACGTCTCGGCCCGGGCACAGTTCCGGGAGGAACAGCTGCTGGAGCCGCTGTTCACTGAGGACGAATTGGCCGTGTTCAAGCGGGGCCGCAACGCCAGCAAGGCCAGCGTGGCAAAGCACGCTTCCCCGGAGGAATACCGTGCTTCCACCGGCTTCGAGTGCCTGCTGGGCTGGCTGTATCTGAACGGTCAGCTGGGCCGTGTGCACGAGCTGTTTGAAACACTGTGGCAGCAGTTCGACCCCAACGAGACCTGAGAAGTTGCTTTCATAATCATTGCACACCGCCTGAACGGTCTTTTTGCTGCCATACTGCGTTGCTCTTCCTTGCAATCCATCAGGATTGCTGCGGAAAACCGCCTTGTCTGGCGGCAAAAAGCCGCGCCCATTCGGCGCACCCTGACTATAAAAACAACTTCTGACGCGAAAGCCCGCTGCTTTCCGCACTGGAAAACAGTGCCGGAGGGCAGCGGGCTTTGCGATTTGAGAAAGATCAGAGGTTCGCGCCCGTGGTCCATCAGGCGCGAAGGGCAGCGTCAGCGGCTGTTTTTGGCGTTGCTGGAACGGCTGCTCGTGGAGTTCTTGGCGCTCTCATCGTCGGCACCCTTGGTGTACTGGTTGGGGTGCTTGTGCTCGTTGGTGGCGTTGTTGGTGGTCTGGTTGGACGTGCGGTTCGAGGTCTGATTCTTGCAGTTATTGCTGCGGTTTTCGGTTGCCATAGTGAATGATCTCCTTTCGGTTTTCCGTGCGGGGCGGTGTGCCCCTCACAAGACCTAGTTTGGCCGCAGACGGCGGCTTTATACATCCCACAGGAGGAATGCAGAATGCCCATGGAATATTTTGAACAGCGGGAGCGCGCTCTGCTGGGAGACCGGTTCGATGTCCTGTATGCAGCCCCGCAGGAAACGGCGGAGCGCGGCGTAACGGTGTCGGCCCTGCGCAGCTCACCGGAGCAGTTTGCCGCAAAAGCCGATTTCCCACTGGAAGCATCGCCCTTTTGCAAGGCGGCATTCGTGGTGCATCAGCCGGATGATTTGAAATTCCGGCCCGGGCGGCATCCGTACCACCATGCGGGCGTGTTCTACTCGCAGGAGCCGTCTGCGTCCTCGGCGGCACCGCTGCTGGGCGTGCAGCCCGGGATGCGTGTGCTGGACATGTGCGCCGCGCCCGGCGGCAAAAGCAGCCAGCTGGCGGCGGCGCTGCAGGGCCGGGGTGTGCTGGTGAGCAACGAATACGTTGCAGCTCGTGCGGATATCCTGAAAAGCAATCTGGAACGCATGGGCGTGTCCAATGCGGTGGTGCTGAACGAAGCACCTGCCCGCATTGCGGATGCGCTGCCGGAATTTTTTGACCGGGTGCTGGTGGACGCGCCCTGTTCCGGCGAGGGAATGTTCCGCAAGGAGCCGGTGGCTCGTCAGCAGCACTGTGAAGCGCTGGTGAAGCAGTGTGCTGAGCTGGGTGCAGAAATTCTGGACTGTGCAGCCGCTGTGCTGGCCCCGGGCGGGCAGCTGGTGTATTCCACCTGCACCTTTGCACCCGAGGAGGACGAGGGACAGGTGGCGGCATTCCTGCAGCGCCACCCGGAGTTCACCCTTGCGGATGCGCTTGGCAATGTGGACTACGCCTTTGGCAGTGAGGGCGAAGCCAACCGCACCGGCGGCCTGCCGCTGGATGTGAGCAAGGTGCGCCGTATCTGGCCCTGTCAGGGCGGCGAGGGCCACTTTATGGCCCGGCTCGTCAAAGCTGGCACTCCGCGCGTTCTGCCCGCAGAGGGCGAGTACACTGCCGAAGAACAGCTCTGGCTGGCAGCAGCGGAAGCTGCGGGCAAAAAGGCCAAGGGGAAGGGCGGCAAGCCTGCCAAGACCCCGGATGCCCGCAGTGCCCGCCGCGAGAATGCCCGTGCCTGCCGGGAAGCGGTGCAGGGTGAAAAGCGCAGCCGCGAAGCACAGGCAGGGGAGACAAGTCCTGCCCAGAGCCTTGCAGCATGGCACGCGTTTGCCGGGCAGTATTTCCCGGCGCTGGTTGACCGCCCGGCTGTGGTGCACGGCGGCGGTGTGCTGCTGCCGGTGCCGTTCCCGCAGACGAACCTGCATGTGCTGCGGGCGGGCGTATTTGTGGGCAGCGTGCAGAAAGGCCGCTTTGTGCCGGAGCACCATCTGTTCACGGCATTTGGCGCACAGTGCGTAAACCACGAAGAACTCACCCTTAATGACCCGCGCTGCGTGGAGTATCTTTCCGGCCGTGAGGTGGAAGCCCGCATCGCTGCTGACGGCTGGTGCTGCGTGACGGTGGACGGCTGGCCGCTGGGCGGCGGCAAGGTGTCCGGCGGGCGGGTGAAAAACCATTATCCCAAGGCGCTGCGGCTGCTGTGAACGGGCAGAAAAAGCGCATTTTTCCGCGCAGAATGCTGAAAACCGGGCGGATAAGGCTTGAACGCTCTGCCCGGTTGTGCTACAATAATAGAGTTAGATTTTGTGTGCTGCCACAATGCGGGCGACCACAGCCCGTCTGCCCGCAGGCGGAGATTTGAGAATATACAGGAGGCTCTTTCCCATGTCTGGACATAGCAAATGGAACAATATTAAGCGCAAGAAGGAAAAGACCGATGGCGCAAAGGCAAAGGTCTTTACCAAGATCGGCCGCGAGATCAGCGTTGCCGTGCGTACCGGCGGCCCGAACCCTGCTTCCAACAGCAAGCTGGCTGACCTGATCGCCAAGGCAAAGCGCATGAGCGTGCCCAACGATAACATCCAGCGCATCATCAAGAAGGCTGAGGGCGGCGATAAGACCGAGTACGAAGCAATCACCTACGAAGGCTACGGCCCCGGCGGCGTTGCTGTCATGGTGGAGACCCTGACCGACAACCGCAACCGTACCGCTGCCGACCTGCGCCACTACTTCGACAAGAACGGCGGCAATCTGGGTGCTATGGGCTGCGTGGGCTTCCTGTTCAGCCAGAAGGGTGTCATTGACATCTCTCTGGAAGATAAGGATGCCGACGAGGCTATGATGGATGCTCTGGATGCTGGTGCCGAGGACTTCGATGCCAGCGAGGATGCAGCCGAGATCACCACCGATCCCGAGAACTATTCTGCTGTGGTCAAGGCCATGGAGGAGAAGGGCTACGAGATCCTCTCCGACGATCTGGCCATGGTGCCCATGACCACCACCCGCCTGACCGACCCCGACCAGCTGAAGCTGATGGGCAAGCTGCTGGATGCGCTGGAAGACAATGATGATGTCCAGAACGTCTGGCACAGCCTGGAGAACGAAGAGGATCTGCCGGAATAACCTTCCGCAAGGCTCTTTGCTCCTGAAATAAGACGATAAAAAGCCGCTTTTTGTGCTAATTGGCACGAAAGGCGGCTTTTTTGTGCTGTGTTACGGGACTGAAAACGGCTTGGGACCTCCACTGAACAATAAAAATCCCCCGTCGGCAAGGCATACCGGCGGGGGAAAGGGGGAGAGCGTTTTTTAATAGATTATTGCACGCTTGCAAGGAACCGTACAAAGCCTGCGCGGCCAGCCTCGTCCATTTTATAGACACCGGCATCGGCCAATACCTGAGCGAACACATGGCCCACCTCGTCCTGCAGGATGAGGTGCACGGTGTCGCCGTTCAGTTCCGGGTGGCGGGCAAGAATATCCTCGGCCCACTTGGCGTGCTTCTGCAGTTCTTCCGGGTACTGGCTCACCGGGGTGCGGGCCACCAGTGCATCGGCCAGCTCAAACAGCTCCTTTTTCAGGCGGCTGGGCAGCACGGCAAGGCCCATGACCTCGATCAGGCCGATGTTTTCCTTTTTGATGTGATGCAGCTTTGCATGGGGATGGAACACGCCCAGCGGATGCTCCGGGGTGGTGATGTTGTTGCGCAGCACCAGATCCAGCTGATACTTGCCGTCCCGCATCCGGGCAATGGGGGTGATGGTGTTATGTGGCTCGCCGTCGGTCTCGGCAAAGATGAAGCATTTTTCGTCCGAGTAGCCGCGCCATGCGGTCAGAATTTTATCGGCCAGCTCCACAAGACGGGCATCATCTTCGCTGGTCAGGCGGATGCAGCTCATGGGCCAGTGCACGATACCGGCATCCACATCCTCAAAACCGGGGAAGACCCACTTCTTCTCGACGGGAGCCTTTGCCATAGCGAATTCATAGTGGCCGCCCTGGAAATGGTCGTGGCTGAGAATGCTGCCGCCCACGATGGGCAGATCGGCGTTGCTGCCCACGAAATAGTGGGGGAACAGGCCCACGAAATCCAGCAGCTTGCGGAAGGTAGCACGCTCGATCTTCATGGGAGTGTGCTGGTTGTTGAACACGATGCAGTGCTCGTTGTAGTAGACGTAGGGGCTGTACTGCAGGTTCCAAGCGCTGTCGTTGATGGTGAGAGGGATGATGCGGTGATTCTCGCGGGCGGGGTGGTTCATGCGGCCTGCATAGCCTTCGTTCTCGGCGCAGAGCTGGCACTTGGGGTAGGCGCTCTGGGGAGCCAGTTTGGCGGCGGCAATGGCCTTGGGGTCTTTTTCGGGCTTCGAGAGGTTGATGGTGATATCCAGATCGCCGTAGGGGGTCTTGGTGACCCATTTCAGGTCACGCTTGATGCGGTAGCGGCGGATATAATCGGTGTCCTGACTGAATTTATAGAACCAGTCGGTGGCGGCCTGCGGGCCTTCGCTTTCGTAGCGTTCCTCGAAATTGGCGCGCACGATGCTGGGCCGCGGGGTCAGTACGCCCATGAGCTTTGTGTCGAACAGGTCGCGGGCGGTGGAGTTGTCCTCGCACACACCGCGGGCAACGGCATCATCTACCAGCGTTTTGAGGATGCTTTCCAGATCGGTATAGCACACCTCGCCCTCCGGCGCGGTAAAGTCGTCCAGCTGCATGGTCATAAGCAGCTGGTTGCGGATGTAAATTTCATCATCGGGCAGGATAAGGCCGGTGTCCAGCCCGTAATTCACGAGCTGCTGGATGGCGGTAGAGATCACAGCACTGCGCCTCCTTCCGGGCGGATGCTCAGCACATGGCAGCGGCCCTCACCAAGGATGGCTTCCATGTGGGCCTTGAAGTCGGCCAGCATTTCCACCGGCACAAAAGCCTGAGCCGTACCGGCAAAGCCGCCGCCGTGCACGCGCACAGCGCCCTTGCCGTTCAGATAATGCTTGGCAGCTGCAATGGTCACGCCCATCTCCTGATGCTCCTTGTAACCGGCGGGGATCACGTTCTGCAGGTATTCCCAGCTGCTGTGGCCGGACTCGTTGACCAGACGCAGGAAAGTGTCAAAATCGCCCTCGCGCAGGGCAGCTACCTGTTTTGCCACGCGGTCGTTATCGGCATAGATATGGAAGGCGCGCAGCACGGCACGGTCGCCGCACTGCTTGCGGCACTCCGGAAGCTTTGCAAGGAAGGTCTCAAACGGCACATCCCGCAGCACTTCGCCGCCGCACACAGCAGCCACAGCGCGGCACTCGGCGGGCACAGCGGCATATTCGTCGGTCAGGTCGGCATGATCTGCGCAGGAATCCAGAATGCACAGGGCAAGGCCTGCCTTGGAGAAATCCACGGCCACCGGCTCCACATCCGGGTGGGCAGGGTCCGCAAAATCAATGGTAATAATGTTGCCAACGCTGGAAGCCATCTGATCCATCAGGCCGCAGGGCTTGCCAAAGTAGACGTTCTCTGCCCACTGGCCGATCTGCGCGATCTCGATGGGGGAGACTTTATCGGTCATGAAGCAGTCATTCAGGATCACGCCGATCAGCACTTCAAAGGCGGCGGAGGAAGAAACGCCGCTGCCCTTGGGCACGTTGGAGGAAATGTACACATCCAGACCGGCCAGCTTTGCGCCGCGCTGACGGAAGGCTTCGCATTCGCCGCGCAGCAGAGAGAGGGTAGTGTTTTCCTCTTCCTTGCGGGCAGCAAGGTCATCAAGGCCGATCACACACAGGTCGTAGCCTTCGCTCTGCACGCGCAGCTGGTTCAGGGTGTTGGGCGCGGCGGCAGCGATCATATCAATATTCACGCTGCCGGCCAGCACGCGGCCATGCTGGTGGTCGGTGTGGTTGCCGCCGATCTCGGTGCGGCCGGGGGCACTGTAAAGACCGGCTTCAGCATGGGGGCCAAAGGTGGCATCCAGACCATTCAGAACAGCTTCGTAGCGGGCAGCCTGTGCAGGAGTTTCGTCGGGCGCACAGCAGTAAAGTGCTGCCAGCCGGGCAGCGTGAGCGCCGCTGGAAAGCTCCTGCTTCCATGCGGAAACAGATTTCATCATAGGATAATCCTCCTTTTGAGCGGGTTGGAACTGCAGTGCAGGGCCGCATACAGGATGCTCTGCACACTTCTGTCCTTATCATATAAAATCCGGACAGAAAAAACCATGTGTTATTGTTGCATCTGGATGAAAAGTTGCAAAAAGACTGAAATTGGCGCACAGAGTGGAATTTGACGGTTGAAATAAAATTAGATATTAAACGGAAAAACCATTGGCAAAAATGCCCGCAAATCCACGGCTTTGCGTGGGACAGACGAGGCCTGCACAACATGGAGATTTGCGCTTTGAAAAAAACAGGGAAAAAGCTCATGGGCCTTTTCCCTGTTTCCCAAAATATTATTTTGTAAACTCGTTTCCGGTCAGGCCGTCCATGTTCAGCATCCCTTCCAGTGCGGCCACATCTGCCGAAACGTCCAGTGCGTCGGACTGGAACAGCTTGTCCAGCTGATTTTCAAAGGCGGTCACCAGCAGGTCCATGCTGCGCTCGATGTTCTTTTTGGCATCGGCGATGTTTTCCCCCTGCACATCCTGCGCAGGAAGGCTGGCGTAGGTGTTCAGCAGCTTGAGGGCGGTGGGCAGATAGTAGTCCATGAATTTCTGCAGCTGAGCCTTTTTGCCGGGGTCCTGCTTTGCCAGCTCAAAGATGCGGGCACTGACCGCTTCCAGACGGCTGATCTTGGTGGTCATCACGGGGTCCGGGATGGCATCGTTGACCTGCCGCAGCTGTTGCAGAAGGGCGGCGTACTGGTCCGCTGGTGCCGGTGCAGGCTTCGGTTCCGGCTGCTTGGGCGGCTGGGGCGCAGCACCGCGCACCACAAGGGTAGCGGTGCGGTTGTCGATGTAGGCGTCGGCACCAAAGTAACCGTGGGAAATGGCGCTTTCCACTGCAGCACGCCCCTTTGCGGCATCGATGCCTGCGGCGGCAAACAGCTCGTCCAGCGGGATGTTGTCGCGGTCGCCTGCGATCTTGTCCAACAGGCGTTCCAGCTTGCGGGTGCGGTCCATCCGCAGGCCGGTCCACAGTGCGCCGGCTCCGCCAATGGTCGTGGCCAATGCAGGGAGCAGATCGTCGAAGTCCGGAAAGTCGAACAGGCAGTCGATCAGTTCCTCCGCACCGGTAAACAGGAAGACAGCACCCAGAATGGTGCAGATCACGGCAATGGTCTTGTGCCAGTTTTGAGCGCTCTTCTGTTCTGCGGTGGGGCGGTCAGTGCCGCAGGCGGCCTCGGGATCCTGCTCCTGCCGGGGGGCCATCTGCGCAGATGCGGGGCCGAGGTCGGAACGATAGTCTGCCTGCGCCTGCGCAGCAGCCTTTTCCTCTTTTTCGGCGTTTTTATCGATGCTTTTTAAGATGAACAGCAGCACGCCCAGCGGTGCCGACATGGCAAACACAATAAAGATGGCAATGGTGGGAATGTGGGCAAAATAATGTTTTTTGGGCTGCATGAGCAAAAACCTCTCAATTTATCCTGACTGTCCGGCAAAAGAACAGAAAAAGACCGCGTTCCACTCTATTATAGCGGAGCACGGCCTTTTTGTTAAGGGGAAAATATTGATGTGCGTGGAAGCAGCAGGGGAGTAAGTCTGCTGCCTGCCGGAAAAAGTTACTTCATCAGACTGCAGACGGCCTCGGCGTAGGCGGCGGGATCATCCACCGGCAGGCCTTCGATCAGCTGAGCCTGTGCGTACAGCAGAGCACTGTACTTCTTGAGCTTGTCGGTGTCACCGGCCTCCTGTGCGGCCTTGAGCACGGCAAACACGGGGTGGTTGACATTCAGTTCCAGAACCTTATCGCTCTTTACGCCTTCGCTGCCGGGCTGCTTGGACAGCACTTTTTCCATCTCAATGGACAGCGGGCCGTCAGCACTCAGGCACACAGGGTGATCCTTCAGGCGGGTAGAGACCTTGACCTCTTTCACCTTGCCGTCCAGTGCGTCCTTCATGGCATCGAATAGGCTCTTGTTCTCAGCGGTAGCGTCCTCGGCGGCCTTCTTCTCTTCCTCGGTCTCAAGGCCCAGATCACCGCTGTTGACGTTCTTGAACTCCACGGTGCCGTCCTTGCCTTCGGCATCCTTGCGGGGATAGGTGCGCAGGATCTGCAGGCAGAACTCATCCACATCCTCGGTCAGCAGCAGGACGTCATAGCCCTTATCCATGACCAGCTCAGCGGCGGGCAGCTTTGCCAGACGGTCGGTAGAATCACCGGCAGCAAAGTAGATATACTTCTGCTCAGCGGGCATCTTGTCTACATACTCCTGCAGAGTGACCATCTTCTGCTCCTTGGCAGACCAGAACAGCAGCAGGTCGCGCAGCAGCTCGGCGTGCATGCCGTAGTCGGAGTAAGCACCGAACTTGATCTGACGGCCGAACTCTTTCCAGAATTCCTCGTACTTCTCGCGGTCATTGGCCAGCATGGCGTGCAACTCGTTCTTGATCTTCTTTTCCAGAGCGTTGTGGATCAGCTTGAGCTGGTTGTCCTTCTGCAGCATCTCGCGGCTGATGTTCAGGCTCAGATCCTGACTGTCCACAATGCCCTTGACGAAGCTGAAGTAATCGGGCAGCAGGTCGGCGCACTTCTCCATAATGAGCACGCCGGATGCGTACAGGGCCAGACCCTTTTCATAATCCTTGGTGTAGAAGTCGTAGGGACGGTGGCTGGGCACGAACAGCAGGGCATTATAATTTGCAGTGCCCTCGGTGCGGCTGACGATGACGCGGGCGGGGTCGGTATAATCGCCAAACTTTTCCTTATAGAAGTTCGCGTACTCCTCGTCGGTCACTTCGCTCTTCTGCTTTTTCCAGATGGGCACCATGCTGTTCAGAGTTTCCAGCTCGGTGTAAGTCTCCCATTCGGGCTTATAATCCTCCGGCTTGGGATCGGGTTCCGGCTTCTGGCGCTCGTGCTGGCGCTCCATCTGGATGGGATAGCGCACATAGTCGCTGTACTTCTTCACGATGGCCACGATGCCGTACTCATCGAGGAAGTTGTCGTAGTGGTCCGTCTCAGTATCCGGCTTGATGTGCAGGATGATCTGGGTGCCTGCGGTGTCCTTCTGGGCGGGGGTCATTTCGTAGCCGTCCACACCGGAGGACTCCCACTGCCATGCTTCATCCGAGCCATAAGCCTTGGAAATGACGGTGACTTTATCGGCTACCATGAAGGAAGAGTAGAAGCCGACACCAAACTGGCCGATGATATCGATGTTCTCGTCCTTGTTGTCCTTCTTGAAATCCAGAGAACCGGAGTGAGCAATGGTGCCCAGATTCTGCTCAAGTTCCTCTTTGGTCATGCCGATGCCGTTATCCTCAATGGTCAGGATGCGGTTCTCCTTATCGCGGGTGATGAGGATGCGGAAATCGCCCTTGTTCATGCCCACAGAAGGATCGGTCAGGCTCTTATAATAGAGCTTATCGATGGCATCCGATGCGTTGGAGATCAGCTCGCGCAGGAAAATTTCCTTATTGGTGTAGATGGAGTTGATCATCATATCCATCAGCTTTTTGCTTTCAGCCTGAAATTCTTTCTTAGCCATAATGCAAAACCTCTTTTTATCTGTATTCGGCACCAAGCACTCGGAATAGGATATTACTTTTGAATACTTAGCACTCGTAACTTTCGAGTGCTAATATACACCGACAAAAAGCAAAAATCAAGGGCTTTCATAAAAAGTTTAAAAAATGGTTCGTTTTGTGCTATAATGAACCGCAAAGGATGCTGTAAAAGGAGGAAATATCATGCAGCTGAAACAGCTGGAACTGGCCGGCGGTGGGACACTGACCGTTTATCTGCGTGATTGCTGTGAGCGGATGCCGAATGTGCTTGACCGGCCATTGGTGCTGGTGGTGCCCGGCGGCGGCTATACCCATGTGAGTGCCCGTGAGGGCGACCCGGTGGCGCTGCAGTTTGCGGCGGCGGGGTACCACACCGCTGTGCTGGACTACGCCATCTGCGAAAAGGCAAAGGACTACATGCCGCTGCGCCAGCTGGCCGAGGCTATTGGTCTTGTGCGGCAGCACGCGGCCCAGTGGCATATCCTGCCGGAAAAAATTGCCGTGTGCGGCTTTTCAGCGGGCGGCCACCTGGCCCTTTCCGGTGCTGTGCTGGACATTCCCGGCGAAGCGGCCCAGCCCCGGCCCAATGCGGTCATTCTGGGCTATCCGGTGGTCACGGCGGGGCAGTATGCCCACCGCGGCAGCTTTGTGCAGCTGGCGGGCAGCGCCGACCCGGCGGCACAGCAGGTGTTCGGGCTGGAGGATAAGATCACGCCGCAGACGCCGCCGGTGTTCGTATGGACCACCATGGAGGATGCCACCGTTCCGGTGGAGAACACCCTGATGCTGGTGAACGCTCTGCACCGGGCGGGTGTGCCATGCGAGGCGCATCTGTTTGAAAAGGGGGTGCACGGTACCAGCATCAGCACAGCAGAGGTGGACCAGCCCAGCCGCCACCGGCATCACTGGGTGGAACTGGCAGTGGAATGGCTGGGAGACACTTTTGCCTTTTCCGTCTGTTAAGTCTGGATATATTTGAACGAACCTACAAAAAATTCACAATTAAACTGTTGACTTGCATAAGCCTTTGACGTATACTGGTCAGCAGGGACAAACTAAAGGAAGAAGGAAATACCTATGGTTATGGACCCGACCCTGCCGCGCATCTCTGTGCGCGACCTGATGATGCAGGCTTTTCTCACCGGATGGGAGCTTTCGGACAAGACAGTTTCGCAGGACGAATACCTGCAAAGCTCCATTCAGGTGATCGAAATGCTGCAGGTGGAACCGGAAAACCTTTATGCCGAAGAAGGCCTTGGCCTGCCGGACGGCGAAGAAGTGGATCATCTGGACGACTGGCTGCGTGCCGACGGCCAGTGGCTGTACTACGGTGTAGAGGAAGAAAATTTCTTCCTGATCCAGTGGTACCCGGACGAAGCCGCCGCAAAGGCAAAACTGGCCCAGCTGGAAGAACTGGGCGACGGCAAGCAGTATCTGGTAGATCTTTCTCTCAAGCGGGAGAACCCTTCCAGTGCAGAGAACTTCGGCAATTCCAATCCGGTCCAGCTCCGCTCCTGAAAACATCACCTTAAAGCGAAAGGAAATTTTGCAGCATGCAGCTTTCTGAGATCGAGCGCGAACAGCTTTATGCCATCGTTGAAAAATACGACCATCACCCGGATGTGCAGCGGATGCGGGAGTACATCCAGCACGGCTCTGTCACCACCTACCAGCATTGCAAGAATGTGGCGCTGGTGAGCTTCTGGCTCAACCGCCGTCTGCATCTGCACGCTGACGAGACCTCGCTGGCAGTGGGTGCCCTGCTGCATGATTTTTATCTGTACGACTGGCACACCACCGGTACCTTTCACGGCCTGCGCCGCCTGTTTGAGATGCACGGCTTCTCCCATCCGGGTTATGCCTGCGTCAATGCAAAGCGGGTGTTCAGCATTACCACAAAGGAACAGAGCATCATTGCAAGCCACATGTGGCCGCTGACCTTCCGTCATGTGCCCACCTGCCGCGAAGCAGTCATCGTCTGTCTTGCCGATAAGTACTGCGCCGTGGTGGAAAGCATGTTCCAGCGTTCCCGCGCCGGTGCCGTGGTGGACGGCAGCGTGGACATCGACGGCGAAGAGTGGTAAGCCTGTTTTTACCTTTATCATTTTATCAATGGACAAAAAAGAACTCCGCACCTCACAGGGCGCGGAGTTCTTTTTGTATCTTACAGCTTTTTATAGCCTTCCGGTTCATTGGCGGCAGCGCGGTATTCCATTAAGAATGTGTCCAGCCAGCGGCCGTGACAGTCGCGGGCAATGCGTTCCCGGCGGCCCACTAAGCGAAAGCCGCATTTTGTGTGCAGGGCGCGGCTGGCAGCGTTGTCCTGCAGCACGGTGGACTGCAGTGTCCAGTAGCCGGCCTTTTCTGCCTGATGGCACAGCTCGGTCAGCAGGTGATAACCAAGGCCATGGCCCCGGAACTGCTCACCCACGTAAATACTCACCTCGGCAACGCCGCGGTAGCACCAGCGCGGGTCCACCCGGCGCAACGCCGTCCACCCGGCGATCACGCCGTCGGCCAGCAGTACCAGTCGGCATTCTTTTGCGTGGGAAGCATCCCACGCAGAATACGGCGGACAGGTGGTCTGAAAAGTGGCATGTTCTGTAGCAATGCCCTCCAAATAAATTCTGGAAACAGCGCTCCAGTCTTCCGGCTCCATGGGCCGGATCTCGATTTTGCTCATATTTCGATCCCGGCGGAAAGTGCATAGCTTTCCGCGCCCTCAACTCTCAAAAATATCCGGCTCCAGTATAGCAGAATTTGCGGTGCGGTACAAGCGCCGTACTGCACAGAAATTTCTTTGACAAGCAGAAGGTTTGTGATACAATAAATCATAACAAAGAAAAGCACGGCAGGATACGCCGCTGCAGAATGGAGGATGTCCCAAAATGAAGTGGATCAGAACGATGGTGTGTGCGCTGGGAATGCTGGCGTGCGTATCGCTTTCGGCATTTGCTGCAGAGTACGGCGAGCCGAACATCACAACAAAGACGACCATGAAAGAGCTGCGGGAGAACCCCAGCATCAAAGGCTCCGGCTACTATACCTACTGCAACGAATGGATCGAGGGCAGCACGCAGTACGATGATACGCCCATTGAGGGCTATGTAAGCTACGCGGCTGCCGAGGATGCCGCCGAAGGCATGAACCTTGTGATCGAAAACTACAACAGGGGCGTACAGATCACATGGCAGGTGTATACCCCGGAAGAAATTGCGGAAGATTCTTCTCTGGGCATGGTGCAGATGTATTATTTCCCGGCTAAAACAGCCAACGCAAAGTACGCCATCGTGGTGCCCGGCAACGGCGGCAACACCACCGCAGAGCTGAACGAGGGTGCATCCATTGCCAACCAGCTGCACGAGCTGGGCTATGCGGCTTTTGTGCTGCGGTACCGCTCTTTCCTGAATGCATCCGACAATGCGCCACTGTACGATATTGCCAATGCCGTAAAGTACCTGACCGAAAATGCAGATCAGTTTGGCGTTCAGCGCGAAAACTATGCGCTGATGGGCTTTTCTTCCGGCGGACACATCGTGGGCCTGATCGGCTCGGACAACGAAAAGTTCGGCTATAAGGCATTTGGCCTCCCACAGCCTGCAGCGCTGCTGCTGGGTTACCCCATCAACGATTTCTTTGAGGTGAAGCCGCTGTATCAGCTGGCCATTGACCCGCTGGTGCTTGGCTGGCGTTACTACTGGACCGATATTTCGGATGTGGTGAACGAAAACTTTACCCCTACCTATTTCTTCTACGGCAAAAATGATCTTTATATGCAGCGCATGTGCTACTCCCAGCAGGGGCCGCTGCTGGAGCGCAAGCTCCGGGAGAGCGGGGCTGTTTATGAGTGCCATGTGTACGAGGACGCACCCCACGCCATTGGCCCGGGCCGCCACACCGATGCGGACGGCTGGATCCTGCAGGCAACGGAATTCTGGGAAAAACAGTGCAAATAAAGAGATAAATGGGGGATTGCTGTGAGAAAACGATTGCGCACGGTGATGTTTGGTATTGGCCTGATGATCCTGCTGGCACAGCCGGCGTTTGCGGAGGAGCTTGGTCAGGCCAACATCACACCGCGCACCAAAATGGCAGAGATCCGCTCCAACCCCAGCATTGTGGGTGCGGGCATCTACACCTACTCGCTGGATCAGGACCGTGTGCTGGACCGGATGTACTGGGACGCGCAGCCGCTGAGCCGCCTTTCCAATCACTGGACGGCACAGGATGCGGCGGATGGACTGAACTATCTGATCCGCACCTATAACGCTGGGCAGCGGGTGACCTTCCCGCTTTATACGGCGGAGGAGATCGCGCAGGATACCAGCCGGGACGGTGTGGAACTGTATTATCTGCCGGCAGAAGGGGCGCAGGCGAACCAGAAATATGCGCTGGTGATCGGCGGTAATGCGATTGTGGTCAGTGCGGAGATCCGCGAGGGCATTTCCACTGCATGGAACCTGCACGAAATGGGCTATCCGGTGTTCGTGCTGCGCTACCGCATCGGCATGAAGGCTTCCAACAATGCGCCGCTGCAGGATGTGGTCCGCGCGGTGCAATACATCACGGAACATGCAGGACAGTTTGGCGTGCAGGCGGAGGATTATGCCATTGTAAGCTATTCCTCAGGCGGGCAGATCGCCGGACTGTTCGGCACCGACGCGGTGGGCTACAAAAATTACGGCCTGCAAAAGCCCGGTGCCATGCTGCTGGGCTACCCGGTAAACACCTTTCTGGAGTTCAAACCGGTCTATAATATCCTGCTGGACCCCGGCGTGTGCAAGCAGCGGTATTATAAAATGACATTGTCTGATTACATCACACCGGATTACCCGCCTACCTATCACTGGTACGGCAAAAACGACATGACCCTTATGACCATGTGCTGGTCGGCGCAGGGGCCTGTTCTGGAAAAGGCACTGGCCCGCAACCATGTGACGCATATCTACCATGTGTATGATGATGCTCCCCATGCAGTGGCCGCAGGCAAGGGCACCGATGCAGAGGGCTGGCTGAATGAAGCAGTTGCCTTCTGGGAGGAACAGGTCGGCTGAAAAGGAGATGTTGAGTTGAAACACAGGATATGCACCGCAGCAGCCTGTATCTGTCTTCTGCTGATGATGGCGCTGCCCGCATTTGCAGCAGAGTATGGCGAGCCGGATATCACGCCGCAGACCACCATGGGCGAGATCCGCTCAAACCCCAGCATCCTTGGCGCAGGCGTTTGGACCTATTCCAAGGAGCAGAACCTGCCCGGCACCGAGGACTGGTGCAATGACCAGACGCTGGAAAAATATGTGAGCAGCCATGTGGCACAGGATTGTGCCGATGGTCTGAACCTGCTCATCCGCAATTACAATGCGGGCGTGCAGATCACCTATAAGCTCTACTCGGAGCAGGAGATCGCCGAGGACAGCTCCCGCAACAATGTGGAGTTCTATTACTACCCGGCCAGCACGCCGGATGCAAAGTATGCGCTGGTGCTCTCCGGCAACATCCTCAACCGCACGGCAGAGTTAAAGGAGTGCATCTCCACAGCTTACCAGCTGCACCAGAAAGGCTATGCGGTGTTCGTGATGCGCTACCGCGCCTACCCGGATAACGACAACAACAGCCCCATGGAGGACATTGCACGGGCGGTGAAGTACATCACCGGCCACGCACAGCAGTTCGGCGTGCAGACGGAAAGCTACGCCCTGATCGGCTATTCTTCCGGCGGACATCTGGCGGGCATGTTTGCATCGGACGCTCTGGGCTATAAAAACTATGGCCTGCCCAAGCCCGGCGCAGTGATCCTGGCGTATCCCATCGTGCAGTTTGCCGAGATCACACCGATCTACCGTGTGGGCATCGACCCCTTTGTGTGCGGCCGGTTCTACTATGAATACAGCCTTGCCGACCTGATCACAGAGGACTATCCGCCGGTGTACTTCTGGTATGGCAGGGATGACCTGACCTTGAACCTGCTGTGCTGGCCGCTGCAGGGGCCGGCCCTCAGCAAGGCACTGACCGCGCATGGCGTACCTTACAAAGAAGTGGTATATGACCACGCAGCCCATGGCATCGGCCTTGGCCGCGGCACGGCTGCGGCTGGCTGGCTGGACGAAGCCGCTGCCTTCTGGGAAGAACAGACAAAATAATATAAGGTACGCAGATCCGGGCTTTGCAGCTGCACAGCCCGGATTTTGCAATAGGAGACATTATGGAATTTTTAGCGTTTCTTTACACGGTGCTTCTGGTGGCCATCTGCCTGATGATGGCCCTGCTGCTGTATCGCTCGGCAAAGCCTGCCGCAAACCGGGACGATGCAGAACGGAAGGAATGGCTGCGTCAGCAGCTGGAAGCGCAGAACCGCCAGATGGACGCGAAGCTGGCAGAGATGGCGCAGCAGAACCTTGCCGCTATGGGCCACATCAGTGAAACGCTGCAGGCTTCGGTGCAGAGTATGAGCACCGCCCTTGCCGCAGGGCAGGGCACCCAGCAGCAGACTATGGAGCAGCGCCTGCAGGGGCTGGAAGCCTCCAACGCCCGCAAGCTGGAAGAGATGCGCCGCACCCTTGCCGAGGGCATGACTGCCCTGCAGGCCCAGAACGCCCAGAAGCTGGACGAGATCCGCCATACGGTGGACGAACAGCTGCAGGATGCGTTGCAGAAGCGGGTGACCGAAAGCTTCAAGGCGGTGAACGAACAGCTGGAACAGGTGTACAAGGGTCTTGGCGAAATGCAGAACCTTGCCGCTGATGTGGGCGGGCTGAAACAGGTGCTTTCCGGTGTGAAGACCCGCGGCATCCTGGGTGAGATCCAGCTGGGAGCCATTCTGGAAGAGATCCTTGCCCCGGAACAGTACGACACCAACGTGGCCACCATTCCGGGCAGCACCCAGCGGGTGGAGTACGCCATCCGGATGCCCGGCGCGGACGGCGGCACGGTGTGGCTGCCCATCGACTCCAAGTTCCCCGGCGATACCTATGCCCATTTGCAGGACGCGCAGGCATCCGGCGACGCACAGGCTGTGGAGAACGCCCGCCACGCACTGGAACTGGTGCTGCGGGCCGAGGCCAAGGACATCCGGGAAAAATATGTGGAGCCGCCCTATACCACGGCCTTCGGCATCCTGTTCCTGCCCTTCGAGGGTTTGTATGCCGAGGTGGTGAACGCGGGCCTGCTGGAAGTGCTGCAGCGGGACTATCAGGTGAACATTGCAGGCCCCAGCACCATGGCAGCGCTGCTCAACAGCCTGCAGATGGGCTTCAAGACCCTTGCCATCCAGAAGCGTTCCGGTGAGGTATGGCAGCTGCTGGGTGCGGTGAAGACCGAATTTGACAAGTTCGGGCAGGGGCTTTCCAAGATGCAGCAGCGCCTGCGCCAGACCGACGAAGAACTGGATAATCTCATTGGCGTGCGCAGCCGTGCCATCAGCCGCAAGCTGCGCGCGGTGCAGACCATGGACGAAAGCGCTGCTGCCGCTCTGCTGGAACTGGATGCTGAGCCGGGCAGGCCGGTAACGGCAAAGCTGCCGGAAAATGGAGAAGAATAATATCTCTTGCGAAATTTCTAACAATGTGCTATAATAGGAACTGTTCTTAGAAATAATTGCTGCATTCTGCGGCATATCATAAAAAGGAGACGGAAAGCTATGAGCGTGAAGAAAATCAGCGAAGCCATTTTGGGTGTGGGCGTGGACGATACCACCATTGACCTGTTTGAGAGCCAGTATCCGGTGCCCACCGGCGTGAGCTATAATTCCTATGTCATTCTGGACGAAAAGACCGCCGTTCTGGACACGGTGGATGCCCGCGCCACCGAGCCGTGGCTGGAAAACCTGACCGAAGCTCTGGCAGGCCGTAAGCCGGATTATCTGGTAGTCTCCCACATGGAGCCGGACCACGGTGCCAACATTGCAAAGCTGGCGGCACTCTACCCTGAGATGCAGGTGGTGGGCAACGCCAAGACTTTCCTGTATATGGATCAGTTCTTTGGCGCTGATGCCATTGCCAAGGAGCGCCGTGTAGTGGTGAAGGACGGCGAGAGCCTGAGCCTTGGCACCCACACCCTGACCTTTGTGTTTGCCCCCATGGTGCACTGGCCGGAGGTCATGGTCAGCTATGAATCCACCGAAAAGGTGCTGTTCTCCGCGGATGGCTTCGGTCGCTTTGGCGCTGTGGCAAAGTTTGACGAAAAGGCCGACTGGGCCAGCGAAGCCCGCCGCTACTACCTGAACATCGTGGGGAAATACGGCCCGCAGGTGCAGGCGCTGCTGAAAAAGGCCGCGGCTCTGGACATCCAGACCATTTGCCCGCTGCACGGCCCGGTGCTGACCGGAGATCTGGGCAAGTACCTGAACTACTACGACATCTGGTCCAGCTACAAGCCCGAGGAGCCGGAAAAGATCCTTGTGGCAAGTGCTTCCATCCACGGCCACACCCGTGCAGCAGCCCACCTCATGGCAGAAAAGCTGCGAGCAAAGGGCGCAAAGGTTGTGGAGATGGACCTGACCCGCACGGATGTGTCCTATGCCGTCACCGAAGCCTTCCGCTGCGGAAAGATCGTGCTGGCCTGCGCCACCTACGACGGCTTCCTCTTCCCGCCGATGGAAAATCTGCTGACCCACCTCAAGACCAAGAGCTTCCAGAACCGCACGGTGGGTCTGATGGAAAATGGCACATGGGCACCCATGGCCGCAAAGCTCATGCGCGCCGAGCTGGAAAGCATGAAGAACATCGCCGTGTGTGATACTGTGGTCACCATCCGCAGTGCTGCCAATGCTGCTGCCGAAGCGCAGATGGATGCACTGGCTGCAGAAATCGTGGCAAAATAAAGCACTCTGGAAAAATACGCAAGATCCTCTGCCGACTGCCCGGCAGGGGATTTTTTTATTGAACCATGTGGAAGAGTTTGATATACTGAAAAGCAGAAGTTTATGGATGGAGGAATATCATGTCTGTAGAAATAAAAGCGGATATCAGACACTGGCTGCGGGAGTTGGATAAGAAATATTTCTTTGTGATGCTGGGCTTTGCGGTGATGGTCTATTTTCCGCTGATCAGCTTGAAGCTGACGAACACAGTGGATGGTCTGTGGACAACGGCTGAGTACATGGCGGGAGCATGGGAGCTTTCCAATGGGCGATGGTTCTGGCTGGTGACCAGTTTTCTGCGTTTCAGTCTGCAGCTAGAACCCATCAATGCGGTGGTATGCTTGGTGCTGGTTTCTCTTGGAGTCACCAGGCTTCATATGCTCTTCAAACCGGCATGGATGAGAACATCCTGCATTGACTGGCTCGCAGGTTTATGCTATGTTTCCAATGTTGTGGTCGGGTGCTATCTTTCGTTTCACTTCATTGCACCGGAGTACGGATTTTCGTTTTTCTTTGCAATGCTGGCTACAGAGCACGTGATCCGGGGAAAATCAGCCGTAAGCAGCATTGTGCCGGCAGCGGTGCTTTTGGCACTGAGCCTTGGCCTGTACCAGACGAACCTTGCCTGTTTCTGTCTGGTGCTGCTGGCCTATTTTCTCCTACTACTTTTCCAGAATGGAGAAAAACAAAAGATTCGGGAATATATTTGCAAAAGCCTGGCAAGTGCTGCATCCGGCGCAGTGCTGTATCTGCTGATCTTAAAGATTACACTGTGGGCGACGGGAACGGCGATGGCCGATTACCAGGGTGGTGCAGATATTTCAGTGTCTGGAATTCTGAAAAATCTTCCTTCCAGCGTTGAAAAGTGCTATGAGCTTTTTTATCGGTATTTCTTTGGTACCCTTGTAAAACACAATATGCTGCAGGAAACTGCAGTTGTATTTGCTTTGATTTTTTGTGTGGTGGGTGCCGCGCTTGCGTGCAGACTGGTTCGGCTCATACGCCGGAAAGATTGGGAAAACACTTTCTATGGCACAGCAGCGCTGCTGGTGCTGCCCATGATGTGCACAGTATTTATGGTGGCAACCTCGCAGGCGTCGTTTTATATTCCCATGTCCGGAGGTCTGGCCTTGTTCCTGCCGGTCTGTTTCTGGCTATTGGACAGCAGCCGGGAGGGAAAAACAGCCTGTGATGCGTTCCGCAAATGCTGGAATAAAGCAGAAAAGGCACTGATCCTGCTTACGGCGGCTGCTGTCGTTTACGGGAGCGTATTCATGTCGGCTATCGATCAGCAGGCGATGTATGAGGGACGCAAGGCAACAAAACAAATCGCGGACCTTGTGGCCGGTGAGCTGGTGGCAGAGGGCTATTATGATTTGCCGGAAAAACTGCCAGTGATGCTGGTAGGCCGCCCCAGTGCAAGCCCACTGTTCCGGACACACATCATCTATTGGGATGCGAACGACTACGCACAGGTGGGCCTTTTCGAAAAAGAAAATGCCGCCACAATGCGCTACTCATGGAATGCGGTGTTTCGTGACCTCACACCGATGCAGTTGGAGCTGTGCAGTGATGAGGTGTATGACGAACTGATCCGGACAGAAGAAATCAAACGAATGCCGACATTCCCTGAGAAAGGCTCCATGCAGGAAATGGACGGCGTATATGTAATCAAAATTTCAGAGGATTATCTGATCGATGAATAACAAATGAGCCTGAGAACATAAAACAGGACAGATGGAGAAAATAACGATGAAAGAAAAAATCGATGTACAGAAACCGGACGACCTTGGGCTGGATATATCGGATCTAAGATATTTTCTGGTGATGCTGCTGTTTTCGGCGGTAGTGTTTTTCCTGCTGATCAGCCAGCGGCTGACCAATACATTTGACGGATTGTGGAACAATACATGGTTCTTCGGCGGCTATTGGCAGGTAGTCACGGGCCGATGGCTCTGGCCGGTGATCGATGCGCTGCGGTTTGGCATCCAGACGGAACCTTTCAATTCATTGCTGACACTTTCCATGTCGGCGCTGGCTGTTACCCTGCTTCGGAAGTTTTTTACAGAGAAGGATTCTGTCGTGACCTATCTGGCGGGTATGGCTGTTCTGGCCAGCACGGTCACTGAAATACAGCTGTCATATCGCTTTCAGTCGCCGGTGTTTGGCTGCTCATTTTTGTTTTCTGTTCTGGCGGCAGAGCGTGTGGTTCGTGCCGCAGATTTTAGAAAAGCGGTCGTACAGGGAGCATTGCTTCTGGTCATGAGCCTTGCGTGCTATCAGACGAGCCTTGATAACTTTTGTCTGCTCCTGCTGACATATCTTCTGCTGCTTCTGTTCCGCAATGTGGACAGAGAAAAGGTCCATGCCCACATTGGAAGAAGTCTTTGCAGCGCAGCTGCAGGAATGGTTTTGTATTTCCTGCTCACAAAGCTGATCGTATGGGCATGTGGATGGCAGATGGCAAGTTATAATGGAGGAGCGGATGTTTCGGTACTTTCTATACTGAAAAATCTGCCCAATGCCATTGCAGAGACCTACCAACTGTTTGGAGCTTACTTTTTTCAGAATTACTATCGGCATAACATTCTGCAGCCGGTGGGCTTTTTCGTTTTGGTATTTCTGGCGCTGAGCATCGGACTGCTGAACCGCTTCAGAAAAATGCTTCACCGGAAAAATTGGGAATATATCCTTCTGGGAGTGGCAGCGCTGATCGTTTTGCCCATCATGTGCAATGCCATCATGCTGATCACAAGCGAGGCGGTCTGGCTTTTGCAGATGGGCGAAGGATTGAATCTGTTCGTGCCGGTATGTCTGCTGCTGCTTGAAGGGACGCGCACAAATCAGCCTATGGTAAAAAAGTATGTACGTGCTGCCCGGACAGGGGCTGTAGTACTTGCGGTTTTGGTCGTCTATGGCAATGTCTGCTCTGCCGTGATCGATCAGGAAGCTATGTATGAGGGAAGGAAAACACTCAAGAGCATGTCGGATCACATCGCGGACGACCTGATGAGCAGCGGATATTTTGACGATAACGAGCAGCTGCCGGTACTGTTTGTGGGCAGACCCAGCTCGAACTCCAGTTTTATGAAGAGGGAGTATTACCTCTATGCAAATCCGTATGCGCAGATGGGCCGCTTCTGGCTGAACGATTACTCGGCCAGAGCGTCTTGGAAAGCGGTTTTCAGGGATATTACTCCGGCAAAACTCAAGCATTGCTCGGTGGAACAGTACGGGGAACTGTACAGCAGAACAGAGCTGGAACAGATGCCAGTCTATCCGCAGGAAGGATATATCCAGCAGATCGACGGTGTGGTCGTGGTAAAAATTTCAGATGATTACAAAGTTGATAAAGAGTTTGCGCCACTAATCGACCTGAGAGAATTGTTTCAGCTCATAATGGATGACATAAACGATTCATAATGGCTGCGGCTTTGTGAAAAAACCTCCAACGAACGCGACTTTTGCGGAAAGTGACTGCACAGCCCTTGCAAACTGTCCCGAAATGTGGTAACATAGCTCTTGGTTATAAAACCTGAATACTCCCAAACGCAGCGACGGAGAGAGTAGGCATGGCGTACACGGCAAAGAGAGAAGCTTCACCGGCTGAGAGGGCTTCCGGGTGTATCTGTGCTGAAGTTCGCTCCTGAGCGGTCTGTGCGAAACAGCAGTAGTACAGAACGGCCACGCCCCGTTACGGCGTTCTGAGAGCCGCCCGGCATCTGTGCACGGGTGGAAACCGGGTGGTACCGCGGAGCAGAAAAATTACAGCTTCGTCCCTTTTGCCTGAGAAATCGGGCAGGGGACGGAGCTTTTTTGTTGCACTCCGCTCATCAACACGAAGAATAAAGGAGAGAACATCCATGCAAGCAATGATCGACGAGCTGGCAAAACAGGCCGCTGAAAGCCTTGGTCAGGTGTCCGGCAAGGAAACGCTGGCCTCCTTCTGGCAGGAGTACCTCAGCAAAAACGGCAAGATCCCTGCCCTGATGAAGAACCTGCGCACCGTTGCGCCGGAAGAGCGCCCCGCTATGGGCAAGATCATCAATGAACTCAAGGCAAAGGTTCAGGCAGATTACGACGCTGCTGCAGAACAGGTGAAGCAGGCAGAGCTTGCTGCCCGCAATGCTGCGGAGACGGTGGATATCACCCTGCCCGCCAAGACCCGCTCTGTGGGCGGTCTGCACCCGCTGACCCTGATCACCAACCAGATCATCGACGTGTTCTCCGGCATGGGCTTTTCGGTGGGTACCTTCCCGGAGATCGAGGACGATGACCACAACTTTACCCGCCTGAACGTGCCCAAGGATCACCCGGCACGCGACATGCAGGACACCTTCTACCTGTCGGAGGAGTTCCTGCTGCGTACCCAGACTTCCGGCGGCCAGATCCGCACCATGGACGTTCAGAAGCCGCCCATCAAGATCCTGATGCCCGGCCGTGTGTTCCGCTCCGACTCGGACGCTACCCACAGCCCCATGTTCCACCAGATGGAAGGTCTGGTCGTGGACAAGGGCATCACCCTGGGCGACCTGCAGGGCGCACTGAATACCTTCGTGCAGAAGCTGTTCGGCGCTGACACTCGCACCCGCCTGCGTCCCTCCTACTTCCCGTTCACCGAGCCCAGCGTGGAGGTGGACGTGAGCTGCTTCGAGTGCCACGGCAAGGGCTGCCCGCTGTGCAAGCACACCGGCTGGATCGAGGTGCTGGGCGGCGGTGTCGTCAACCGCAAGGTGCTGGAGAACTGCAATATCGACCCGGACGAGTATTCCGGCTTCGCCTTCGGCATCGGCATCGAGCGTATCGCCATGCTGAAGTATGGCATCAACAACATCGGCCTGATGTTCGAGAACAACCTGCAGTTCCTCAAGCAGTTCCACGAATAAGAGGGGAGAGAAGAGACAATGAAAGTACCTTTCAGCTGGTTAAAAGAATTTGTAGATATCGACGTTACTGCGCAGGAACTGGAGGAAAAGCTCTTCTCCTGCGGCTTTGAGGTCGAAGAGCTGATCCCGCTGGATGCCGGCATCAGCAAGGTGGTCGTCGGCAAGATCGTGGAGATGGAAAAGCAGGAGGGCACCCACCTGACCAAGTGTGTGGTGGACTGCGGCGACTACGGCCACGACATCCGCATCAGCACCGGTGCCACCAATATGAAGCTGGGCGACTGCGTGCCCGCTGCTCTGGATGGCTCCACCCTGCCCGGCGGCATCAAGATCAAGGCCCGCAAGATGCAGGGCGTGGAGTCCAACGGTATGCTGTGCTCCGGCGAAGAGCTGGGCCTGAACGACGACCTGTTCCCGGGCTCTGAGGTCTACGGCCTGCTCATCCTGCCCGAGGATTCTGTCCCCGGCACCGACATTGCCCCCGTGGTGGGTCTGGATGACTATATCTTTGATATCTCCATCACCGCAAACCGTCCGGACTGCCAGTCCGTTCTGGGTATCGCCCGCGAGGTGGCTGCCGTTCTGGGTAAGCCCCTGCACATGCCCGTCATGGACTATAAGGCCGTCTGCGAGCCGGATGCGCCCATCACCGTCAAGGTGGAGGCACCGGACCTGTGCCCCCGCTATATGGCACACTATGTGCGCAACATCCGCATGGGCGAGTCTCCCCGCTGGATGAAGCGCCATCTGGCTCTGTGCGGCCTGCGCTCCATCAGCAATGTGGTGGATATCACCAACCACACCCTGCTGGAAATGGGTCAGCCCATGCACGCCTTTGACCTGAACAAGGTCGCCGGCCGCACCATCGATGTGCGCCGTGCCCATGCGGGCGAAAAGATCGTCACGCTGGATGAGAAGGAGTTCACTCTGAACCCCAACAATCTGGTCATCTGCGATGCCGAAAAGCCGGTGGCACTTGCCGGCATCATGGGCGGCGCAAACTCCGGCATGGATGAGAACACCACCAGCCTGCTGTTTGAGTGCGCCACCTTCGCCCGTGACTGCGTGCGTAAGACCAGCCGCGCATTGGGCCAGAACAGCGACTCTTCTGCCCGCTACGAGAAGGGTGTGGACCGTCACTCTCCTGAACTGGGCCTTGCCCGTGCCCTGCACCTGATCCAGGAGCTGGACTGCGGCGACATCACCACGCTGGAATATGACCTGACCGATGGCCGCCCGATGGAGCGCAAGCACATCGTTACCACTCCGGCTAAGATCTGCGGCGTGCTGGGTATCACCGTGCCGGATCAGACCATGATCGACATTCTGCAGCGTCTGGAGTTCACGGTGGATGTACAGGCCGATGGCAGCTGGGACGTGTCCGCACCCCTGTACCGCGAGGACGTGGAGAGCTTCCCGGATCTGGCCGAGGAGGTCATCCGTGAGTACGGTTACGACCACATTGTGCCCACCTTCCTGAACACTGCCTCCGTTACAAACGGCGGTCTGAACTATGACCAGAAGCAGCAGCTCAAGACCAAGCGTTTGCTGGCTGCACAGGGCTTCTATGAGGCCTCCACGCTGGCCTTCTACTCCAACGCAGAACTGGATATGCTGCACATCCCGGCGGATGATGAAGCCCGCAAGGCCATCCGCATCCTGAACCCCATCAGTGAGAATTTGTCCATCATGCGCACCCTGCTGGCTCCCTCCATGCTGAACGTCATTGTGGACAATCTCAAGAAGGGCAACACAGAAGGCCGTCTGTTCGAGATGGCACCGGTGTATCTTGCCAAGGAACTGCCCATCAATGAGCATCCGCACGAGCGTCAGACCCTGTGCATCGGTGCATTCGGCCCCGAAGAAGATTTCTTCACCGTTAAGGGTGCACTGGAAGCACTGGCAGCCGGCTTTGGCCTGAGCTTTGATTATAAGCGCGAGACAACCCCGTGGCTGCACCCCGGCATCAGCGCCGCTGTTTACTGCGGTGACAAGCGTCTGGGCGTGTTCGGCAAGCTGTCCAACGAGATCAACGGCGAGCTGGAAATTGCAAAGGATCAGAAGGATAGCCAGAATATTTATCTGGGCGAGCTGGACTACGAGGCTCTGATGTCCTGCGTGGACGGTGAGCTGCGCTATCAGCCGCTCAGTCCCTACGCTGCTGTCAAGCGTGATCTGGCATTGGTCTGCGACGAAAAGACCACCTGCGGCGAGATCGAGGAGACCATCAAGAAGGCCAGCCCTCTGGTGGGTGAGATCAAGCTGTTCGATATCTACCGCGGCGCAAATCTCGGCGAGGGCAAGAAGAGCATGGCATTCACCCTATCTCTGTCCGATCCGAAAAAGGAAGTTTCCGCTGAGGAAGTGGAGCGCGTGGTCAAGAAGATCCTCGGCAACCTGAAGTTCAAGCTGGGCATCGAGATCCGCTAACTCTATTATAGAAGTAATATAAGGCCTGTCTCTTA
>OJPN01000228.1_pt1 | contig 49033 bp, 47 predicted proteins | sample 1598511 | NCBI WGS metagenome assembly OJPN01 (sample SAMN03922485, study PRJEB24848) | human gut metagenome | isolation source: stool sample | host: Homo sapiens | place: Germany | collected 2011-05
AGGAGGTGGACATCACCGGCATCGCCATGCCCATCACCAAGGCCACCTATCTGGTCCGGGATCCTCAGACCATTCCTGATGTGATGCGCCAGGCCTTTGCCGTGGCGGCCACCGGCCGACCCGGCCCGGTGCTCATCGACTTTTTGAAAAATGTCACCTTCCTCAACACCATGATCGACTATGAGTTCATCCCCTGGGACCAGAACCGGGGGACGAACAGCATCCGCCAGCTGGCGGTGAGCCACGGCCTGAAGGCCCCCGAGCCCGATCTTGGGGACATCGACACGCTGGTGGACATGATCGCCCGGTCGGAGCGCCCCCTGCTGATCTGCGGCGGCGGCGTGGTCCGGGGCCGGGCGGACCGGCAGTTCCGCACCTTTGCAGAGAAGCTGGACGCCCCGGTGGCCATCACCGTCATGGGCGGCGGCGGCTTCCCCGGCGCCCACCCTCTGACCACAGGGATGATCGGGATGCACGGCTCCCAGGCCAGCAATGTGGCCTGCAACGAGTGCGACCTGCTCATCGCGGTGGGCTGCCGCTTCTCCGACCGGGTGGCCCTCCAGCCGGACACCTTCGCCAGCCAGGCCAAGATCGTACACATCGACATCGACCGCTCTGAGATCGATAAGAACGTGCTTACCGACCACCACATTGTGGGCTCCGCCAAGCGGGTGCTGGAGCTGCTCAACCAGCGCCTCCCCCAGTATCAGCATACCGGGTGGAAGGAGCACATCCTTCCCCTGCGGGAAAAACAGCCGGTGGAGCGCGGCGCGGACCGCCTGACCCCGGGACAGATCCTGGACGCCATCCAGCAGGCGGCGCCCCAGGGCTCTATCGTAGCCACCGACGTGGGGCAGCATCAGATGTGGTCCATCCAGCACTTCCACTTCGACTACCCCGGCCAGCTGCTCACTTCCGGCGGCTTTGGCACCATGGGCTTCGGCCTGGGAGCCGCCATCGGAGCCAAGGTGGGCAACCCGGACAAGGTGGTCATCCATACCACCGGAGACGGCTGCTTCCGGATGAACTGCCACGAGCTGGCCACTGTGGAGCACTACCACCTTCCCATCATCACCGTGGTGTTCAACAACGGAACTCTTGGCATGGTCCGCCAGTGGCAGCACCTGATCTATCAGGAGCACTACTCCGAGACCACCCTGGACCGCGGTCCCGACTTCGTGAAGCTGGCCGAGGCCTACGGTCTGAAGGGCCGGCGGGTCACCAACCGCGCGGAGATGGAGCAGGCCCTTCGGGAGGCCCTGTCATGCGGCTGCGGCTATGTCATCGACTGCCAGGTGGACATGGACGAGATGGTCCGGCCTATGGTGGCCGGCGGCGCCCATATCACTGATTTTCTGCTGAAGTAAGGGGGGCGGCACGGATGAACAAGACCTTTGATCCAGAAAAGAAGCTCTACACCCTCTCCCTGCTGGTCCAGGACATCCCCGGCGTCCTCAGCCAGGTCGCCCGGCTGTTCTCCCGCAAGGGATATAACATCGAGTCCATCGTCTCCGGCGAGACCAGCCAGCCCGGCCTGACCCGCATCACCATCGTGATCCTGGGGGACGAGCTGATGGTCAATCAGATCGCCGCCCAGTGCCGGAAGCTGATCCCGGTGCAGGTGGTGAAGATCCTGGACGAGGAGACCTCCATCCAGCGCGAGTTCGCCATGATCAAGGTGCGGGCAGAGGACCGGGCCGCCCGGGACGAGGTGATCCAGATGGCTAATATCTTCCGGGCCAACATCATCGACGTGAGCCGGGAGACCCTCACCGTGGCTATCTTCGGGGACAAGAGCAAAACCTCCGCCCTGATCCGCCTGCTGTCCGACTTCGGCATCCTGGAGATGGCCAAGACGGGTACCCTGGCCATCGAGCGGGGCCTCAGCTCCATCTACGACGACAGCAAGCTCCGCACCGAATACAACTACGGCAAAAACGTGCTGTGATCCCAGTGTCAATCCATCGGCCGGCCGAATCCTCGGCCCACGCTGTTTTGAATTGTAGTTTAACAACGTCATACCAAAAGGAGTGCATTACAATGGCAAAGATGTATTACGCAAAAGACTGTGACATCAACTATCTCAATGGAAAGAAGATCGCCATCATCGGCTACGGCTCCCAGGGCCATGCCCATGCCCTGAACCTGAAGGATTCCGGCTGTGACGTGTGCGTCGGCCTGCGCGCCGGCTCCAAGAACTGGTCCGTGGCGGAGAAGGACGGCCTGAAAGTCATGACCGTGCCTGAGGCTGCCAAGTGGGGCGACATCGTGATGATGCTCATCAACGACGAGGTCCAGGCCGATGTGTATAAGAGAGACATCGCCCCCAATCTGGAGGACGGCAACGCCCTGGCCTTTGCCCACGGCTTCAACATCCGCTATCAGCAGATCGTCCCCCCCAAGGGCGTAGATGTGTTCATGGCCGCTCCTAAGGGCCCCGGCCACACCGTCCGCTCCACCTATGTGGCCGGGAAAGGCGTGCCCTGCCTGGTGGCTGTGGAGCAGAACGCCACCGGCGACGCCATGAAGATCGCCCTGGCCTACATCGCCGGCATCGGCGGCGCCCGCGCCGGCATCATGGAGACCACCTTCCACGACGAGACCGAAACCGACCTGTTCGGCGAGCAGGCTGTCCTGTGCGGCGGCGTGGTGGATCTGATGAAGTGCGGCTTCGAGACTCTGGTGGAGGCCGGCTATGCCCCCGAAAATGCCTACTTCGAGTGCATCCACGAGATGAAGCTCATCATCGACCTGATCAACAAGGGCGGCGTGGCTGCCATGAACTACTCCATCTCCGACACCGCGGAGTTCGGCGAGTACGTCTCCGGCCCCCGCGTTCTCCCCTATGAGGAGACCAAGAAGAACATGAAGGCGGTTCTGAACGACATTCAGGACGGTACCTTCGCCGGCCGCTGGATCGCCGAGAACAAGAGCTTCGGCCGCACCTTCTTCAACTCCAAGCGGGCTCAGCTGGCTCAGCACCAGATGGAGATCGTGGGCGCCGAGCTGCGCAAGAATATGCTCTGGGGCGACGACACCGATCTGGACACCGCCTCCAACTGATCTGTATGACTGAAAGCAGGGGCCCCGGCTATGCCGCGGGCCCCTGTTTGTCTGTGAAAAAATCCGGCTGATGCCGGATTTTTTCATTGCCAGAGGAATCAAAAAAACACCAGGGGCGGCTTTCGCCGCCCCCGGCGCGTCACAGTACGGAGCGTCCGAACCGGATCATTCCGGGGTCTGTTCGGACTTGCTGTGCCGGGGCTTCTGCTGGGCGGTCATGGCCTCGTGCTCCAGGCGCAGCTCAGTCCAAAGCTGCTGGGAGTTCCAGCTTTTGTTGGTGGGGGTGAGCATCGCCTTCAGGGCGATCCGGGGCAGGCCGGCGCGGTTCATCGTGGTCAGGATCTGATCCAGACGGCCCTGAGCCAAGCCGCAGAACACCAGCATGGGCTCCAGAAAGGACTCCTCCACCGGGCGGCTCTCCTCACTGCGGGACAACAGCTCCTCCAGCGTCAGCCCGTACTGTTCCGGCGCGACCTGCCGGATCCGAACCCGGAGCATGAGAAAGATCTGACGGAGCTTGGCCCACTCCGGGCCGGAGCAGTTGTACATAAGAACAGTCTCACCTGTCATAGGGATCCCTCCTGTCGAAGCTTGGGCAGGGGCGGGGCATTTTGTGCTCCGCCCCCGTTTTTGAGATACGGTCACACGCAGGCCAGCGCCTGCTCCAGGTCTGCAATGATGTCTTTTGCATCCTCGATACCGACGGAGAAGCGCACCAAATCTGGGGAGACTCCGGCGGCGGCCAGCTCCGCATCGTTCATCTGGCGGTGGGTGGAGGAGGCGGGATGCAGCACACAGGTCTTGGCGTCCGCCACATGGGTGGCGATAGAGGCCAGCTTCAGCCCCGCCATGAATTTCTCCGCCGCGGCCCGGCCGCCCTTGACGCCGAAGATGACCACACCGCAGGTGCCGTTGGGCAGGTACTTCTGGGCCCGCTGGTGGTACTTGTCTCCGGGCAGCCCGGCATACTGCACCCAGGCGATCTTGTCGTGGCCCTGGAGATACTCGGCCACGGCCTGGGCATTCTCACAGTGCTTCTTCATGCGCAGAGGCAGGGTCTCCAGCCCGATGTTCAGCAGGAAGCAGTTGTGGGGGGAGGGGATGGAGCCCAGGTCCCGCATGAGCTGGACGGTCGCCTTGGTGATGTAGGCCCCCTCCAGACCGAAGCGCTGGGTGTAGGTGACCCCGTGGTAGCTCTCGTCCGGGGTGGTCAGGCCGGGGAACTTGTCGGCATAGGCGTTCCAGTCAAACTTGCCGCTGTCCACGATGGCGCCGCCCACCGTGAGGGCGTGGCCGTCCATATACTTGGTGGTGGAGTGGGTGACGATGTCACAGCCCCACTGGAAGGGGCGGCAGTTCACCGGGGTGGCAAAGGTGTTATCCATGATGAGGGGCACGCCGTGGGCGTGGGCCGCCTTGGCAAACTTCTCGATATCCAGGACGGTGAGGGCAGGGTTGGCGATGGTCTCGCCAAAGACCGCCTTGGTGTTGGGCCGGAAGGCGGCGTTCAGCTCCTCCTCAGAGCACTCGGGATCCACGAAGGTGAACTCGACGCCCATGCGCTTCATGGTGACGGAAAACAGGTTAAAGGTCCCGCCGTAGATGGAGGTGGAGGAGATGATGTGGTCTCCGCAGCCTGCAATGTTGAAGATGGCATAGAAGTTGGCCGCCTGCCCGGAGGACAGCAGCATGGCGGCGGAGCCCCCCTCCAGGGCGCAGATCTTGGCCGCCACCGTATCGTTGGTGGGGTTCTGGAGTCTGGTATAGAAGTAACCGCTGGCCTCCAGGTCGAACAGCTTGCCCATCTCCTCGCTGGTCTCATAGCGGAAGGTGGTGGACTGGACGATGGGGAAATTGCGGGGCTCGCCGTTGCCGGGCCGGTAACCGGCGTGGAGGCAGTCGGTGGAGATCTGATAGTCGCTCATGGAGATTCCCTCTTTCTGAAAAGATAATATACCAATACTAAGAGTAATGAGATCGGGCGGGCTTGTCAAGAAAAAAGTGAGGGTCTCAGTCCCCGGGGGCGGACAGAGCCTCCTGGTCCAAAATGGCCTCCTCCGCCTGCATGGTCTGGTGACTGCGGGAGTGGTAGGTGTGTCCGGCGGACTGGATCTGGACGGCGCCCACCCCGTCCACCTGACTCAAAGTGAGGACCAGGCAGTAGTCCGCCAGGGTGAGGGCCACATCGGCCAGCCCGCCGTACTGCTCCGACAGGCTGAGGGTGAGCAGACCATCCTCCAGGGACCAGCCCTGGAGGGTGAGTCCCTCGGGGAAGGGCGAGGTCAGGCCGCCCTGGGTTGGCCCGGAGAGCAGGGCGTCCACCAGCTCCTCCACCCCAGCTCCCCCCGGACCCTGGTAGGGCTGGGAGCGGATGGCCGGACCGTGGGGCGTCCCCCTGGCCGGATCCGCGCAGAAATAGAGCAGCACACCGGAGCTGTCCCCACTGCCTCCGCAGCCGGAGAGAGATAGGGCCAGGGCCAGCGCGGCCAGCAATGCGGCAGGTCTCACAGGGGCTCACCTCCTACCTCGGGAGTCTCGCAGGGGAAGCCGGCGGTGAATACGCTGCCCTCGGGCTGGCAGCGCTGGGCTGTGATCCAGCCCCCGTGGCGGCGCACGGTGTCCCGGACAATGGACAGCCCCAGGCCGGTGCCCCCCGCGGCCCGGGAGCGGGCCTTGTCCACCCGGTAGAAGCGGTTGAACACCTTGGGCAGCTCCTCCTCCGGGATGCCGATGCCGGTGTCGGCCACCTCCAGCAGCACCTGGTCCCCGTCCCGGCAGACGGAGACGAACACCTTTCCGCCGGGCAGATTGTACTTGATGGCGTTTTCCATCAGATTGAAGCAGATCTGGTACAAATCGTCCTCGGTACACCGCAGGGTGCAGCCGGAGCGCAGACTGGCCTCTACCGTGACCTGGGCGGCGTCTGCCACCGGGGCCAGCATGGACAGGGCCCGCCTGGCCACAGCGGCCAGGTCCACGATCTGGGTCGCCCCCACCGGCAGGCTGTCCAGCCGGGTGAGGGAGAGCAGATGCTCGGTGATGCGGGTCAGGCGGTCGGCCTCCTCCCCGATGTCGGAGACGAAGTCCCGCAGAGTCTCCCGGTCCATCTCCTCGCTCTGAAGGATGGAGTCGGCCAGCAGGCGGATGGAGGCCAGAGGGGTCTTGAGCTCATGGGAGGCGTCGGAGACAAAGCGGCGGCGGACCTCCTCGGTGGTCTGAAGGCGGTCAGTGAGCTGATTGAACTCCTCTGCCAGGTGGGCCAGTTCGTCCTTCCCCGCCGGCTGAAGGCGGTGGCCGTACTCCCCCTCGCCCACCACCCGGATGGCCCCAAGCAGCGCCCCGATGCGGGCGGTGAGCACCCTGGAAAAGAGCGCGCTCACCGTCAGGGCGATCACCGCCAGCACCAGGGAGATGGTGCGCAGGTTCTGCTGAAGGTTCATCAGCAGGGCCCCCTGGGTCTCGTCCCGGTCGCGGATATAAATGGCGCCGATGGTCATGTCGCGGTACACGATGGGGGCGGCGGCGGTGGAGAGGAGGGTGCCCTCCTTGTAGGCCGAGTAAAAGACGTCATTGCCCTGAAGGGCCAGCACCACCTCCTGAAAGAGGGCGTACTGGTATTGCGGGGAGGCCGGCTGCTCCGCCGGCTCCTCTCCCTCCTCCTTCTCCTGCTGGGTCAGGCTGTCGTACAGCAGCAGGCCGGAGGGGTCGGTGACCAGAATACGCTCCAGCCCCATGCTGTCCAGCCGGTTCATCACCCGGGCCACCTGGTCGGCGGAGAGGGACTCCAGCTCCATGAGGGCGGAGGACATCACGGCCGCCTGGCTGCGCAGGGAGTCCTTCTTGGAGGAAACCAGCAGGTCCTGGGCGGCCAAAAGCGGGTAGGTGTTCAGCAGCACCAGCACCAGGGCCAGGATGGCCAGATAGCTCATGGCATATTTGACCTGGAGGCGGGCGAAAAACGGGATCTTCTGTTGTTCCTTCTCTGTGCTCAAGGGACTTCCCCTTTCTGGCGGGCTTCGGTCATTTGGATGGAGCGGCGGAGACGGGGCGGCTGCTGAGGTAGTAGCCCACCCCCCACTTGGTGCGGATATACTCGGGGTTGGCGGGGTCCAGTTCCAGCTTCTCCCGCAGGCGGCGGACATGGACGTCCACTGTGCGGTAGTCCCCGATGTACTCATAGCCCCACACCACATTGAGCAGGTTCTCCCGGCTGTACACCCGGCCGGGGTTGCGCATGAGCAGCTCCATCAGGTCGAACTCCTTGGCGGTGAGGTCCACCGGGACCCCGTCCTTCCAGGCGGAACGCTCATTGGGGTCCAGACGGATGTGGCCCACGGTAAGGGGACTTTTGGCCGCCTGGCGCTGCACCGCCGCGCCGGAGCGGCGCAGCAGGGCGCGGACCCGCGCCTTCAGCTCCAGGATGTTGAAGGGCTTGGTGATGTAGTCGTCCGCCCCGCACTCAAAGCCCATGATCTTGTCCGCGTCCTCCCCCTTGGCGGTGAGCATGATGACAGGGACGTTGGAGAACTCCCGGATGCGCATACAGGCCTGGAGCCCATCGATCTTGGGCATCATCAGATCCAGGATGATCAGGTCAAAGTTGCCCTCCCGGGCCAGCTCCACGGCTTCCTCCCCGTCATAGCCGGTCTCTACCTGATAGCCCTCATTTTTCAGGTTAAAGGTGATCCCCTTTACCAGGACGCGCTCGTCGTCCACGACCAATATTTTTGCCATAGCTTGAAACTCCTTTTGTTCTGAAAACGGTAGGCGGCCGGGTCAGCCCGGGGCGGAGGCCGTGATATACGGACGCAGGGCCTCCAGGGTGGCCTCCCCGATCCCGGAGACCTCCATCAACTGGTCCACCGTCCGAAAGGGGCCGTGCTCCGTCCGGTAGGCGGCGATGGCCTCCGCCTTGGCCGGGCCAATGCCCGGCAGACGCTCCAGATCCTCCGGGGCGGCGGTGTTCAGATCGATGATTTCGCCCTCCAGCAGGCTGTCCGGGCGGCCGCCCTCATCGCTCCGGCTCCCATCGGGCTGGAGAGGGACGCTGCCGTCCGGTCGGGCGGCGGTGATGGTGTACGGCTCCGGGCTGCTGTGTCCCGCCAGGAACCAGCCGCCTGTGAACAGGACGAAGCCGGCGGTGAGCAGCAGGGCCCACTTCTCATACCGGGGCAGATCCGCCATATTTTTCTCCCTCCTGACGCTTGCGGAGCGGTGGGGCGTTTGTTATAATAAAGTTTACATATTATTGGAACGCCCATCCCGCCGGTTCCAATTCATCTTTTTATTATACCATATACATGGAGAATTGCCCAATGAAAAAATCACGTTTTCTGTCGCTGGTCCTGACGCTGTCTGTGCTGGCGGCCCTGTTCCTGCCGGTGTCCGCCTCCGCCCTGGAGGAACCGGCGCTGAACTGCACCCACGCCGTTCTGCTGGACGCCAATTACAATGAGGTCCTGTACGAGAAGGGGGCCTATGAGAAGGCCTATCCCGCCAGCATCACCAAGGTAATGACCGCCCTGCTGGTGCTGGAGGCCATCCAGGAGGGGAAGTTCGCTCCGGATACCCCCATCACGGCCTCCGCCTCGGCCGCCCAGATCCCGGAAGGGAGCTCCACCGCCAATATCAAGGCGGGAGAGGTGCTGACGGTGGAGCAGCTGCTGTACTGCCTGCTGCTCCCCTCGGCCAACGAGGCGGCCCAGATCCTGGCGGAGGCGGTGGACGGGGATCAGGCGGCCTTTGTGGAGCACATGAACCAGCGGGCCAAGGAGCTGGGCTGCCAGGGGACCCACTTTGTCAATGTCCACGGCTTCCACGACCCCAATCACTATACCACCGCCTATGACATCGCCCTGATGATGCAGGCGGCCATGGAACATGAGCTGTTTCAGACCATCATCACCAGCCCCAATTATGTGATCCCCGCCACCAACCTGTCGGAGGAGCGCACCGTCCGCAACACCAACGCCCTCACCTCCAACTGGACTTATACCGGCTATCTCTACCGCCGGGGCACCGGGGGCAAGACGGGCTCCACCGACGAGGCGGGCAAGTGCCTGGTTGAGACGGCGAAGGACGGGGACACCTATCTGATCTCAGTCATCCTGGGTTCCGGTCCGGTGACGGACGCCAATGGAGAGGAGCGCCAGGGCCAGTTCTATGAGACCATCCGCCTGCTGGACTGGGGCTTTGACAACTTCCGCCGGGTCACCCTGGCCCCGGAGGGCACGCTGGTGGCCAAGGTCAAGGTCAACCTGTCCACCCAGGCGGACGAGGTGAACGTCAAGCCCCAGGGCGAGGTCACCCGCACCCTGCCCAAGGATGTGGACCTGGACCGGGTGGAGATGGTCCCCCGCCTGTTCAGCGAAAGCGTGGACGCCCCTGTGGAGGCGGGGCAGGTGCTGGGAACCATGGTGCTCAGCTATGAGGGGACGGAGTACGGAACTCTGGATCTGGTGGCGGACACCTCGGTGGAGCGGTCCCAGCTGCTGTACTATAAGTCTCAGGTGGAGCACTTCTTCCAGAACTCCGGGGTCAAGCTCATCCTGGCAGTGGTGCTGATCGTTGGGGCGGTGGTCCTGCTGCGTCTGCTGGTGTTCCGCCGGTCCCGGCGCTACCGCGCCGGCATGGGGGCGGGCAGACGGGGCCATTACAGCGGACGCCGCCGCCGCTGACCCCCTTCCGCCGCAGACGCTGTGAACAGAGCGGTCAAAGCACCAAAAGCCGCTTTTTCTGTATTGTCGGCAGGAGATCCAGCCTGTCAGAAAGGGGCCGTTGCAGCTACAGACTTTGGCTCCAAAGCAGGGATCGGGCCATTAAAAAACGAGTGCAAACTGCCGTTTTGACAGTTTGCACTCATTTTTCTTCTGTCTGTTTTACCGCATCCCCTTTTGACCCCTCAAAAGGCCGGAAAAGGCAGCTGCTTCTCCGGGCGGGTCACCTGGACAGGCCTCTGTTCCGGGTGTAAAGCGCCACGAATGCACATTCAAGAGCACGCAAGGTATCAGCGGGAATTCCGCCGCCCATGTTGTCCCACATCCCCTCAAACCAGGAGGGATCCTTTCCCTCGTCCAGCAGCCGTTTGGCACAGTCCACAATGACGTCTGTGTCATGCCGATGGTGAACCAGGCACATCAGGGATGGATACTGATCACGCCAGGCATCCTCCAAGGCGATCGCCTCTTTCTTGGAAATGACCTTGAGTTTTGGTTCAAGCTTCTTCCATGCCCGGGTGCTGACCGGCGTCCATCTGCACTCCTCCTCTGTGTAGCAATAGGTCTCGATCCCGCTGCTCTGGTAGATCCGATCGCCCAGTTCTCCGCCCAGATAATAGCTGACGAAAACATCTGTATAGAGGTTTGAGATCTCCCAGTACATCTCATAGTCCGAAAGGCCGTCAAACATGTCGATCAGGCTGCTGTAATACCAGCTCTGCTGTTCTTTCCCACGATGAAAGCGGTCCCACACCTTGTCCCCAAGCACCATATAATCCGCTTTGATGCTGCGCATATTTGCCAGTTTGTCCGCACAGGCAAGCAGAAGCTCTTCAAGCGATGCGCGATCCCGCAAATACTCTATGGTATGCTTTTTTCGATCTTCCCAACTGAGGGATTTATCCTCGCTATCCGAGTCGACAAGCGCAAGAACTTCGGGTCCAAACTGCTCCTCAATCTCTGCGGCGGTCACCTCAGTATCCTCCAAGGTATCATGTAAAAGGCCGGCAATGATCAGCGTCTCATCGCAGCCAGCCTCCATCAGAATCTGCGCCACCTCAAACGGATGCGTGATATATGGAATGTCCGTACCTTTCCTCCGTTGGCCCTCATGCGCTTTTGCGGCAAAAATAATTGCGTCATGTATCTTCTTTGTTTCAGCCATACCTCAAGACTCCCATCCTTCGTTATTTTACAGCTTTATATTAACACAAGATCTGTCCAATAAAAAGGACAGCCTGAGCTGTGAACACATGGGCGCTTCCAGCCTGTCAGCAGCCCAGCCTTTCAGGACTTGTCCGGCTGGCTGCATGAACGCCGGCGGCCTCACTAGTTCAGGCCGCCGGCGTTCTCTTCAGCAGAAGCTCCCATAAAGGGCGCTCATTCTATGTTCAAAATCGGGCTGCTTCTAACTTTTGTTTCGACTCACTCCTCCCGCGGTACTGCGATCACGATCCGGATCTGAGTTCCAGCGCTGTTTCCGGAATTGTTGTACCACCCGGTCAGTGTGTAGTCCTCCGTATTGACAGCGGAAAGGGTGGTCAAGTAGTACGAACCGTTGCTGCGTAGGTAGACCTGCACATCATCCGCGACCGCATATTTCTGATTGGATGCCATGGCCCAGCTACTGGACAGGCCCGTCAACTCTGTGGACTTCATCCGCTGCATGGTCCGGATACTGCCATCAGACTCATAGGCGACCGCAATACCGCCAATTTCCACAGGATACTGAGCGGAGGTAGAATTCAGTGTCTGTTCGGCTCCACCCACCAAATAGGTATAGGTAACGTTGATGGACATTCCCTGGGACTGATCCTCCAAATCGGTCAGATAGGCATAGGTCCAAAGATCTCCCGTCACATCATCCAGGATGAGATACTCGATCCTGCCATCTCCGTCCAGCCCATAGTAGCGGACATCATCACTGTCCAGGCTCATTCCGGACAAGCGGGACACATCTACGGAGGTGGCAGCGCCCTCATCGCTGGTATCCAGGATCTCGATATGTTCCGCGAAGGAAAGGCTGCCCAACTTGGTCGCGGCGCTGTCTACCTTGCCGCTGGTATGCTTTTCTGTCAGAGCCTTTATGGTCACACTGCCTTCGCTGACCTTGACTGTGACCAAACGTCCGGCTTTATAGTCCACGGCTTTGTCCACAGTAAAGGTTTTTGCCGTACCGTCTGTACAGATCACAGTGACATTGGTCTGGACCGCGGCGTCTCCATCCTCCGTGACCACCTTTTCGGAGGATTCCACCATTCCGTAGTATACCGATTCCACATCGCTTCCGGTGATCACATCCACCACAGAGCCATCCATGCCCAGCAGCAGCGTCACAACGCTGCCAGTTTTGCCCCCGTTCAGGGCAGACAGCTGATAGGCCGCGGAGGAGCTGCCGATCTGATATGTGGCGCCGGCTACCGTCACAGAGGTGGGAGATGCGGCGTCGGGAGACAGCTCCGTGATCTTGCCGGAAACCCGGTCCGTATAGATCCACAGAGTCCCGCTCCCCTGATTGTAGTAGTAGACATCATACTGATCCAGCGCGGCAGAAGAAGAGACCTCTCCATCTCGATAGACCGTCACGGGCTGGAAGGGAAGGGAAACAGAACTGCTCTGGGCCACATAGGGTCCGCTGAGATTCTCCAGGGCCAGGGCGGTATAGTCCACCTCGCCGTTGGCCACCGTATATCCCAGCGTTTCAGCATAGATCTGCCCCCCACTGGTCTTACTTGTCATCAGATTGGAAAAGAGACAGGCGCAGCTCTGATAGGTCATGGCACCACCCTGCTTCAGGCTGATCCCATCCCGCAGGCCCAGCGCCGCCGCTTTGCTCAGCTGGGCGCTGGGGAAGGAGCCGGCCAGAGAGGCGGAGTCATAGCCCAGCAGCTTCAGTGCCGCGGCACACGCCTCCTCCAGCTTCACCGTGCTGTCCGGCCGGAAGGTCCCGTCGGTATAGCCGGTCATCCAGCCCTCTGACACGGCGCATCGGATATACTCCGAAGCCCAGTGGCCGCTTTTCACATCCTGAAACAGGGAATATCCGCTGCCCTCGCCGCTGATGCTGTCCTTGTAGGATGAGGCAGCCACCAGCATTTTAGAAAACTCAGCCCGGGTCACAGCTCCGGTCGGGTTAGCGCCGTCCAGAATACCAAGAGCCCGAGCCATTTGGACGGCGCTGTCCCCAACCGCTGCAGAGGCCGGAACTGCCAGTAGGGAGCAGAGCATACACACGGTCAGGAAAAGAGAAAGAATTTTTGCCTTCATATTCATCAGATACCTCCAATCAGTCATACCGCAGCGCTACGATGGGGTCGAGACGTGCCGCCCGCTTTGCGGGCAGATATCCAAACAGGATACCAATGCCGGCGGAGATCCCAAATGCCACCAAAACTGCCGTGGCGGATGGGGAGACAGTAATGGCCGTCTCCGTCAGCCGCTTGATGGCCTGCGTGGCCGCAGCGGACATGAGATAGCCCAGTGCGATCCCAAGCCCGCCTCCCAGTGCGGAGGTGGTGGCCGCTTCAATCACAAACTGCCGCAGAATGATGCCCTCCTTGGCCCCCAGGGCCTTTCGGATACCGATCTCCCGGGTGCGCTCCGTCACGGAAACCAGCATAATGTTCATAATACCGATGCCGCCCACCAGCAGGGAGATGCCGGCGATAGACGCCAGTACCGCAATGACCATATTGACCATACCGGTCATAGTGTCCAGCATCTCCGCCATACTGACCACCGTATAGGCGTCCTCGTCCTGAAAAATTTTGTAGAGGGCTGTTTCGATGGACTCTTTGCCCAATGCGGCGTAGTCCTCCTCTGTTACAGTAATGGTATAGCTGCTGATGGTGCCGGTAAAGGACAGGCGGGCTGCGGTGGAATAGGGGACATAGACGCAGTCATCCGTGCCGCCCTCCTCCATCTCCTCCGCCTCCTGGGCCATAACGCCCACAATGGAAAATGTAGTGCCGCCCACCTTCAGACTCTGTCCCACGGCATCCCCGCCGAAGCAGGTCTGTGCCACATAGCTGCCTACTACGCACACCTTTTTCCGGTTGACAATGTCCATATACTCGATACCCCGGCCTTGAGCAATCTCGTAGCCCTTCATTTCAAACCATGTCTCCCCGACGCCGGATACGGAGGTGGAGCTGTATGTGCTGCTGCCGATCTTTACGCTGCCCGTCATGGACACGGTGGGAGAGATCTGATCCAGATAGTCGGCGTTGTCCTCCACGATTTGATACATCTGCTCCTCAGATACGGTGCGTGAGGTCCCCCGGCCCATAATGGACACCGTAAGGGTATTGGTCCCCATCTCCGCGAAGCTGTCCTCCATATATCCGGCCATGCCGTTGCCCAGGCCCACGATGACAATGACGGCGCACACCCCGATGATGATGCCCAGCATGGTCAGAAAAGTCCGCGTTTTGCTGCCAGAGATATTTTTGACGGCGAGGGAAAAGGTTTCCATTAGGCTCATTTTTCCACACCTCCCGAAAGGTGCGGTGTGACCACTGCCTCCGGCGCGTGGGCGTCCCCGTCGTAGACCACATGGCCGTCTTCCAGCCGGATGATCCGCTGGGCCTGGACCGCAATGGAATTATCATGGGTGATGAGCACCACCGTGTTGCCCTGCCGGTGCAGGTTCTGGAGCATCCCCAGCACCTCCCGGCTGGTGTGGGAATCCAGGGCGCCGGTGGGCTCGTCGGCAAGGATGACGGCGGGGCGGCCGGCCAGAGCCCGGGCGATGGACACCCGCTGCTGCTGTCCGCCGGAGAGCTGATTAGGCCGGTGGTGGATCTTATCTCCCAATCCCACTTGCTCCAGCACTTCCCTGGCCCTGCGCCGCCGTTCCGCTTTTGGGACGCCGGCATACATCAGCGGGACCTCCACATTTTCCAAAAGATCCAGCTTAGGCAGCAGATTGTATTGCTGAAAGATAAAGCCCAGCAGCTCGTTCCGAATAGAAGCCAGCTGGTTAGAATTCATCTTCCCCACGTCCCGTCCATCCAGCAGATAGGCACCGGAAGTGGGCACATCCAGACAGCCGATGATGTTCATGCAGGTGGATTTACCTGAGCCGGACTGGCCCACGATGGCCACAAACTCTCCCTTCTCGATGCGCATGGAGATATGATCAGCCGCCTGAATCGTGGTATCCCCCATCTGATAGGTCTTACAGACCTCGCGAAATTCGATCAGCGCGCTCATCCCGGGCCACCCCCTCCGGGGCCTCCGCCGCTTGGCATCCCACCAGGAGCTCCTCCAGATGGCATACCGCCTGACATTCCGCCGGGCGTATCGCTTCCCATCGCTCCAGGCATACCGCCCATCATCGAGCCTCCGGACTCCGTGGTGCGGGTGACATAGGCCACAGTGTCCCCCTCTTGCAAGCCGCTGAGGATCTGAACATAGCTGTCATCACTGACGCCAATCTCTACCTGCACATAGACGTACCCCTCCGGCGCCTCCTGCTCCACGGCGTTTTCTGCACTGGGAGAATCCTGGGTGATGAGCGCCAGAGAGGTGTTCCCGCCGCCCCGGGTGACGGCGCTGCTGGGGATGGCCAGCGCATCAGAGGCCTCCTCCAAAACGATCTCCGCGTCCACATTCATACCTGGCAGCAGGCCGTCGCTCTCATCAATCCGGACAGTGACCGGATAGGAGGTGATCCCGCCGGAGGTATTGCCCGCCACAGAGACCTTGGTGACCACGCCGGTAAAGGTCTTGCTCTCCACCGCTTCCGCAGTGATCTGGACCGCCTGCCCCACCTCCACCGTGGAGATGTCCAGCTCGTCGATGTTCAGCGTCATCTCCAGATAGCTCAGGTCGTAGATGGTACACAGCGTCTTGCCCGATTCCACGGTATCGCCGGCCTTGTACTCCTTGTCGATGACCGTCCCGCTGATGGGGGAGGTGATGGTGTAATTCTCCAGCTGTTTCTGCGTGTTTTCCATGGAAAGCTCCGCATTTCTCAGGCTGTCTGCCGCATTTTGGATCTGGTCTTCCAAATCATCACCGCCCAGGGTGACCAATGCCTGTCCCTTGGAAACAGTGCTGCCTTCAGCGGCATGGATCGCGGTGACGGTGCCGCTGGCACTGGCTGTAACCGTGCTCTCCGACTGGTAAGTAAAGGTGCCGTTGCCCGCGCTGCCCAAACCGTTGATGGAAGCCGCGGCCACCTGAGACGCGCTGAGACCGCCGGGATTTTGCACAGCGATGGTCACCTCGCGGGTCACGGTGTTTCCCGTGCCGACTACCTTGCTGCCGGAGATGGAGCGGACTGTTCCGTTCAGTGTTTCAAAGGAGCCGTCCAGCGTCACCTGAGCAGCCTGGCCCACATAGAAGGTGGCCGCGTCTTCAGCGGGGAAGGGGACAGTCAGTGTCATGGTACTGTCGTTGTGGATGGTGGCGACGGTCTGTCCCTGACTGACCTCGTCCCCCTCTTTGACGTCCAGTGTGTATAAGGTGCCGGATGAATTTGCCTTGACCGTCCGGTTTTCCGCCGTGCTCTCATAGCTGCGCTGCGCCTGCGACAGAGATATCTGTGCCTTTTCAATGTTGGCGGCAGCATCATCGCTGTCGATCTTATAGAGCACAGTGCCCTGCTCCACCATGTCACCCTCCTCAAAGCTGGCGGAGAGGACCTCGCCTTCGATCAGGGTGGTCACCGTATAGGAATTTGCGGGCTGGAGGGTGCCGCTTCCGGTCAGAGAGTTGGTGATGGTCCGGGTAGCGACCATTTCTTCTGTGTAGGTGATCGCCGCCGCCGCAGGCCCCTGGCCCAGCAGAAACTTCCCGGCAAAGGCCAGAAACAGAAGCGCGATCACGCCCAGGATCAGCCACCGCTTCCCATGCCTGGGGTGAGGAAAGGGCCATATCCGCTTGTTCTGTTTTTCCTCTCGTACTTGGGCATCGGGCACCGGTTTCACTAAGGTCATGTGTGAAAAGCTCCTTTCACGCCGTACTTACGCCTTGGAGTGGTACGGCAGATGATACCTGATGATAGCACCCTTTGCTGAATAGACGCTGAAAAGACTGCGAACACGCTGTAGGCGCTTCTTCCCCTTTCCCTGTAAAATTCTGTTTTTCAGCTTCGATTCAGCGTTTTTGTGTAGTATAATGCCAAGGGGACAAACCGTCTTCCACCGGAGGCTGCTATGAAAGTATTGATTATCGAGGATGAAAAGCTGCTGGCTGACTCCATCCGATCAGTTTTGGAGCGCAAGGGGTTTGAAGCGGAGTGCGTCTACGACGGCGAGGCCGGAGTTGAATATGCGGAGTTGGGGATTTATGACCTGCTGATCCTGGATGTGATGATGCCCAAAATGAACGGCTATCAGGTGGCCCGGGAGGTGCGGGCCAAGCGCTGCGGAACCCCCATCCTGATGCTCACCGCCCGCTCCGAATTAGAGGATCGAATTGAGGGCCTCAACGCTGGGGCCGACTATTACCTGACGAAGCCCTTCGACATCCGGGAGCTGCTGGCCTGCATCAATGCCCTGCTCCGTCGGCAGGGGCCCCAGGTGGATCAGCTGACGTTAGGAAATACCGTCCTGGACCTTGGCGCCTGCACGCTGTCCTGCGGAATAAAATACGTCCGCCTGTCCGCGAAGGAATTCGATGTGATGCGCTTTCTCCTTCAGGCGCAGAGCAGTATCATCTCCAAGGAAGTGATCCTGGCCCGGGTATGGGGGTATGACTCCGAGGCGGTAGAGAACCATGTGGAGGTCTATGTGGGCTTTCTGCGGAAAAAGCTGCGCAGCATCGGCTCCAACATCCGCATCGAGGCGGTCCGGCGGCTGGGCTATCGTCTGGAGGTGGATGAGACGTGCTGAAACGTCTGCGCATCCAATTCGTCGCTGTTATCATGGTGATCGTCACCATTATGCTGTGTACGGTCTTTGGAATGCTTTATTTTTTCACCAAAAGCAACTTGGAGCAGGAGAGTCTCGCCATGATGCGGGCAGTGCCTGTGGGGATGATAGCTCCCGGCCAGCCTCTCGCGCCTTTCGCTCGTCCAGAAGAGGAACCGGAACAGGTCCGCCTCCCCTTCTTTGTTGTGCAGGAGGAAAAGGATGGGACGCTGTCCGCCATCGGCATCGGATATTATGATCTGGCTCCCGGCGAGTCCTTTGACCAGGTCTTTTTACAAGAGCTGATCCAGGAGGTGACCCGGTCTGGCAGACCATTTGGAGAACTGGAGCAATATCATCTGCGCTTTCTGCGTGTAGACAGTCCCTTTGGACAGCGCGTTGTCTTTGCGGACATTACCAGCGAGCAGTCCACCCTGAACAATCTGGTCAAGAACTGTATCCTCATCGGTGTCCTCTGCTTTTTTGCATTTCTTGGTATCAGCATCCGGTTGGCTGCCTGGACGGTAAAGCCGGTGGAACGGGCCTGGCAGCAGCAGCGCCAGTTCGTTTCCGACGCCTCCCATGAGCTGAAGACCCCGCTCACTGTCATTATGACCAATGCGGAACTGCTGCAAGGCAGGGAGGACGACCGGGAAAGTCAGATGCAGTTTTCCTCAAATATTCTCACCATGTCCCGGCAGATGCGGGCCCTGGTGGAACAAATGCTGGAGCTGGCCCGGGCGGACAGCGGTCAGGGAAAGACCGACCTCCGTCCGGTGGATCTGAGCACCTTGGTGGCAGACGCTCTGCTGCCCTTTGAGCCGGTATTTTTTGAACAGGGGCTGGAACTGTCCAGCCAGATCGACGATGGGATCACAGTCCACGGAGATCCTGGACGCCTCAAAGAGGTGCTGGATATCCTGCTGGACAATGCCCGGAAATATACCGAGCCGTCGGGGACTGTGAGCGTCTATTTAGAGCGGTGGGGGCACTACCGCTGCCGCCTGACCGTAAGCAATCCAGGCACTCCCCTCTCTGAGGCTGAACAGAAGGATATTTTCAAGCGCTTCTATCGGGCCGATCCAGCCCGGAGCCGGAACGGAAGCTTTGGTCTGGGCCTTGCCATCGCCAAGTGCATCACAGCGGAACACCACGGGCGCATCTGGGCGGAGAGTATAGGTGGATATAACCATTTTTTTGTCGAACTGCCTATTAAATGACCGGGTTCATCAATCAACCTGCACAAAATCAAAGCAGAGATATGCGCCCTGGAACGACAGGATCGTAACCACCGCGACTTGGGAAAATGGAGCCCTGGTACGATGTACTCTGCCGGATACATGGGGGACAAAACACAGCGCAAACGCCCTCACAGTCTTCCGGCCAGCTGTATGAAGTACGCCACTGCCTTGTTCCCCAGTGAGGAGGCCATCAGCAGATCAGCGGCGGTAAGCAGCATCAGCAATCAGCCCTCTGCCGCAGCGGGCCAAGCCAGGCTCTAAAACCCTCTACGGATGTCCATAGGCAATCAGCGGCTCTCCGGCCGCCACGCCCAAGCCAGCGGTGTAGTAGAGGACAACCCCGTCAAACTCCGCCCGCACCTCCTGGATACACCGGCCGGACAGGTCCTCCAGCCTCCCCAGCAGAGCCCCCGCCTTAACACTGTCGTTCGGCCCTGCCGCCGGATGCCACAGACCATCGGCGGCGGACTCCACATACCGTGCCTCCGCGATCTCCACCTGATCCCGGAACGGGTTCCCGCCGGGCAGGATGTCCAGGTGCCTCAGCAGGGCGCGCACATCCTCGCAGCAGGCATTCACCTCGGTCTCCGACCATAGGCCCAGCCCGCCCCGCTCAATGAGCAGCGCGGGAATGTTTTTCTGCACGGCCCAGCTGTATAGGCCGTTTTGGGCGGTGGAGCGGACCCGGTAGGGCACTGTCAGCGCCCGGGCGGCCGTCAGGGCGGCCCGGTTCACCGCCTCCGTCCCCGCCGTGGGGAAGAACACCAGCGGATAGAGGGCCTCGTTGCAGTCCCCGCTGTGCAGGTCGGCCAAAAAGTCGGCCGCCTGGTAGAGGGCAGTTTCCAGCGCGTAGGCCAGCCGGGCCGACAGGGTGCCCGCCGGATCGCCGGGGAAGGCCCGGTTCAGGTTGACTCCGTCCTCCGGCACCACCTGTTTAGCTCCGGCGTAAAAGCCAGTGGGATTGGCCAGGGGCAGGAGGATGACGTTTCCAGACAGTTCCGCCGGATCCAGCTCCACCGCCAGGCGGCGCAGGGCCTGCACCCCCACATACTCGCAGCCGTGGACCCCCGCTGTGACCACCAGCGTCCTGCCCGGAGCCGCTCCGCACAGGCAGAGGGTCTCCAGAGGCTGTGCGCCGGGCACAGGCAGAGGGACTCTCACCTTCCGCCCTGGCGCCAATTCCATTCCACAGAATATCATACTGCGACCTCATTTTCTTCTGTATCGAACACCACAATAGACTCCAGCAGCCGCCGGGCGTACTCGTCCTTTGTCTCGCTGATGCGGCACACCGGAAGATACTCCGTCACACGCCCCTGGTAAAGAAAAAGCACATCGTCACAGAGATAGGTGATGGAAGTCAGGTCGTGGGTGATGAACACATAGGTCAGCCCCAGTTTCTCCTTCAGTTCCCGCAGCAGATCCATGACCTGGACCTGGGTGTGGGCGTCCAGGGACGAGATGGCCTCGTCAAAAAGGATGACCTCCGGACTGCAGGCCACCGCCCGGGCGATACATACCCGCTGGAGCTGGCCACCGGAGAGCTCATGGGGAAAGCGTCCGGCGAAGTCAGCGGGCAGGCCCACCAGCTCCAGCAGCCGGGCAGTCTCCCGGGCCCGGTCCAGCCGGCGCTTTCCCCGCCGCTCCCGGACGGTGAGACCCTCGCCGATGATCTCCTTGACCCGGAAACGGGGATTGGCGGAGGTGGTGTAGTCCTGAAAGACCACGCTGAGCTTGTTCTGCAGGTTCCGCCGCCCGGCCCGGGAGCCGTAGACGGAGACCCCGTCCAACAGGGCCTCGCCGCTGTCCGGTCTGAGTAGGCCGCACAGCACCCGGCCCATAGTGGATTTCCCACTGCCCGACTCCCCCAGAATGCCCAGACAAGTCCCCTTTTTCACAGAGAGGGATATGTCGAACAGCACCTGTTGTCGGGTGTGGCCAAAGATCTTGTCCTGCCGCTCACTGCGGAAGCTGACGCAGATATTCTTCAATTCAAGCATAATCCCGCTCCTTTCCCGCCAGCACCTGCCGGTACCGGCGCATCACGTCCGCCCGTTTTTCCACCAGCAGCCTGGTATACAGGTCCTGGGCGTGGTGGAGGATGTGCTGAAAATCCCCCTCGTCCACCACGCGGCCTTGGTTGAGCACCACGATCCGGTCTGCCACCCGGGAGATGGCGTTCAGATCGTGGGAGATGAACACCATGGCGGTCTGGTTTTCCTGCTTGACCCGCAAAAACTCGTTCAGAATCTCATACTGGGTGATGGCGTCAATGGCGGTGGTGGGCTCGTCCGCAATGAGCAGTGCGGGCTCCATGGCGGTGGCAATTCCTATCATGATCCGCTGGAGCATCCCGCCGGAGAGCTGGTGGGGGTACTTCTCCAGCACCTCCTCCGGGCTGCGGATGCGCATTTTTTCCAGCAGCTCCAGGGAGCGTCGGCGGATCTCCTCCCCACTCCAGCTGTTGTGGGCGGCGAAGCTCTCGGCGATCTGGTCTCCGACACGGTAGAGGGGATCGAAGCAGGTCATGGGATTTTGCAGCACGATACCCACCTGGCCGCCCCGCAGACGGCGCAGCTCCTCCCCGCTCTTCTCCAGCAGGGCCTCGCCCTGAAACGTTGCCGTGCCGGACACGGAAAAGCCCTTGTCCAGCAGGCCCATGGCCGCCTTCATGGACATGGACTTCCCGCTGCCTGACTCTCCCAGGATACCCAGGCACTCGCCTGGCCCCACCGCAAAAGAGACACCCTTTACCAGCTCCGTGGCGCGTCTGTGCTGCCGGAGGGTCACATGCAGGTCTTTCAATTCCAGAACAGGAGTCATTTGTTCACCTCCTTGGGGTCCAGCACATCCCGCAGGGCGTCGCCCATCAGATTGAAGCAGCACACCAGGGCTACGATGGCGATGCCTGGGGCGATCATCTGGGTAGGATTGCTGGTCAAAACCTCTTTGGCCTCGTTGAGCATGGCGCCCCACTCCGGCGTGGGCGCCTGGACGCCCAGGCCCAGAAAGGACAGGGTGGAGATGTTGATAATGGCCCAGCCCACATCCAGGGAGGCCAGCACCGCCAGGTCGGAGGTGATGGAGGGCAGCAGATGGCAGAACAGGATGAACCGCTCCGGCATCCCCACGCAGCGGGAGAACTGGATGAAGTTGCGCTCCCGGTACTGCATGACTCCGGTGCGGATCATGCGGGCGTACCAGGCCCACTTGATAAACACGTTGGCGATGATGACGTTCTGCACATTGATGCCCAGCAGGCCCACCACGGCAAACACCATGATCTGGCTGGGGAAGGAGAGCATCACATCCACCACCCGCATGATGACCTCCTCCACCACACCCCGGAAATAGCCGGCCATGATGCCCAGCGCCGCCCCCAGTGCAATCGTGCCCAGCATGGTCAGCAAGGCCAGGCCCAGGGTAGGCCGGATGCCATAAATCAGCCGGGAGAGGACGCACCGGCCCAGGTGATCAGTGCCCAGGGGGTACTCCAGGCTGTACGGTGCGAATTTGTTGAGGATGTCGGTGGCGTAGGGGTCATGGGGTGCCAGCACCGGGGCCAGCAGTCCCATCAGGGCGATGAGCAGCACCACCGCCACAGTGATGACCGCAGCGCGGTTATGTAAAAATCGTTTTCCCAAGGTTCAGTTCTCCCTTCTCAGCCGGGGATCGGACACAGTCTGCAAAATATCGAATACCAGATTGAACACCACGAACAGTACGCCGATAAACAGCACATAGGCCTGGATCACCGGTAAGTCCCGGTTGAAGATAGAACTGATACACAGCGTCCCCAGCCCCGGCCAGGAGAATACGTTCTCCACCACAATGGTGCCGGCGATCATCTGAGGAATGCTCATCCCCATAGCCACAATGCAGGTATGCATGGAATTTTTGAGCACATGCTTTACCCAGATAGATTGCTGGGGCAGACCCCGCACATTGGCGTAGAGCACATAGTCCTGCTTCATATTCTCCAGCATATTGTTGCGGATGAGCCGGATATAAGTGGAGATATAGCTCAAGGCCACGGTGAAGGCGGGGAGGATCAGGTGACGGAAGGTACCGCTGCCATTGGTGGGCAGCAGGCCCAGCTTGACGCTGACCAGCCACATGAGAAGCAGCCCCACCCAGTAGGCAGGCATGGCGGTGGTGACAAAGACAAGCCCCCGCATGAGCTTGTCGAACCACTGGTCCTTATACACGGCACATAGAAACCCGATGGGGATACTCAACACCAGCACAATGACGAAGGAGGCCGCCGCCAGCTGCAGGGTGGCGGGCAGGCAGCGTGCCAGCTCTCCGGCCACTGTACGGGCAGGGTTGACGTAGCTGATGCCGAAGTCCCCGCGCAGGCAACCCAGCACCCAGTCGAAATAGCGCACCAGGAAGGGCTTGTTCAGCCCCAGCATCTCCTCCATCTCGGCGACGGCCTCCTCGGTGATGACAGGCATCTGTTGTACCCGCAGGGCCACCTCCGCCGGGTTGGAGGGAATCAGATTGATAAATACAAAACAGACAAAGGAAATGGCCAGCAGCAGCGGGATCGCCATCAGCAGCCGGCGGATGACATAGCGTTTCATAGATGCCCCTTTCCGCTTCATTTTATAGAGCCAGCATGAGGGCCGCTTCCTTGGAAGCGGCCCTTGCTGACAAATCACGCAAAGTACATACTGGCGAAGTCCACATCATATTGGTCGGTGCCGAAGTGGACGCCTTTCAGGTCGGAGGTATAGAGGGCCTTGTTGGTCTCAAAGGTCAAAGGGATGTAGACTGCATCCTCATGGAGCCTGGTAAGCACGAAGGTATATAGTTCCTGGCGTTCTGCCTCGTCAGTAGAGGTGAGAATGTCTGTGATGGCTTGGTCAATCTCTGCCTTGTCCTCCAGGCCCTGCTGGGCTGCGTAGTCTCCGTACACCGGGGCCCGCATGGCCGCTAGGGAGGACTGGGGGTCATAGGGCATACCCCAGCAGATGTTGAACACCATGTCGAAGTTGCCCGCCTTCATATTGTCCCGGTAGGACTGCTCCTCCTCGCCGTGGATGTTCAAAGAAATGCCCAGCTTCAGGTACTCGCTCTGGAGGTACTCGGAGATGGTCTTTTCGGTGACGCTGTCACTGTTATAGAGCAGGTCCAGGGCCAGCTTCTGACCGTCCTTGACCCGGATGCCGTCGCTCCCCACGGTCCAGCCAGCCTCGTCCAGCAGGCGGGCGGCCTCGTCCATGTCATAGGCATAGGGCTCCAGTCCTACGTCGCAATAGGGTACGGTGGCGGCATAGAGGGTGTCGGCCGCCGGCTCCAGACCGTAGAAGATGCCCTCAGAGATGGCCTGCCGGTTGGTGGCGTGCTGGAGGGCCTGACGCACCGCCTTGTCCCCAAGGATGTCATGAGTGGTGTTCAGGACAATATGGCGGGTGGAGGTGGGGTCGGACAGGCCAACGGTGAACTTTTCGCTGTCCACATATTGACTGATTGCGTCGGCGTCCAGCATATTTTTCCCGAAAATCAGGTCGATCTCACCGTTCTCCAGTGCCATGATCCGAGTCTGGTTGTCCGGGATGACCTTGACGGTGATCTTCTGAATGGCTGGCGCTTCGCCCCAGTAGTGCTCGTTGCGCTCAAAGACGGCGTACTCGTCAGTGACGAAGTCGGTGAGCACATAGGGGCCGGTACCGATGTAGCCGTTGACCCCGTCTTTGGTGCTGCCATCGATCATGCAGTTGGGGGAGATCATGGCGAAGGGCCGGATGCAGGCAAGCTCGGTGAGCATGGGGTAGTAAGGCTCGCTCATCTCGATGACGAAGGTGTCGTCGTCCGGGGCGGACACGCCCACCAGCAGATTCATCATCTCCAGCCAAGTGTGGCGCTCACGATTCTCCAGAATGGCGTTGAAGTTGGTCAGGATGGCGTTGGCGTCGCAGGGAGTGCCATCGGAGAAGGTCACGCCATCCCGAATGTTGAAGGTGTAGGTCCGGCCGTCCTCGCTGATAGTCCAGTCCTCAGCCAGGCAGCCCACATAGCCCTCTCTGGTGTTACTCACCAGCGTGTCATAAAGAATGCTCTGGGCATACATCTCTCCGGCATACAGGTGGGGGTTCAGGTCCCGGATATCCCGGTAGTTGACAAAGATCAGCTCGTCCCTGGCGCCGCTCTCACCGCCCGCAGAAGCGTCGTTGGCTCCGGACTGGTTTTCTGCCCCCTGGCCGCATCCGGCCAGGGCAGTTAGGATCAAAGCGCCACTGAGCAGCGCAGTTAACAATCTCTTTTTCATAAATACCTCCAGCTTTCAGGTTACGATTTCGTTCCGTGCCTTGTCAGTATACACTAGTTAGCAATAGCTTACCAGAGGTCAAAATTTTATGGAATGCTATAACTGAAGATTATACCCATGCAGCATTTCACCGAACCGGTCCACCAGCCAGCACGCCTGGGGTGAGAGGGGACGCTCAGGCGTCCGGACATAGCCAATCTGGAGAAAGGGCTCGCAGCCATTGATGGACAAGGGTTTGATGTCATACCGCTCATAGGGCTGATACATGAAGTTCAGGCCGAGACTGCACACATCTGTGTGGAGCAGAAAATTGGTGACAAGGTGGTCACTGTTGCTGTATACCACGTGCTTCATGACGCTGGGGTCGATAACGCCCATGCTCACCGTCTCCAGGTGGTGCTCCATGGAGAAGAAGTCTCGCACCCCCCGCATAAACTTCAAGCTAGGCAAATCAGAAAAATCCACGCTGTCCGCATGGTAGAGGGGGTGGTTAGGCCCTACATAGACACAGATGCTCTTTTCACTCTGGGGAACAAATTCCAATTTTTTATGTGAGAGAATATGCTGAAATGTTCCAGCCTGCTTTTTTGCCACATAGACGATACCGATCTCAGCGATTCCCTGGTGGACATGGTCGGTGATCTCCTCCACTGTGCCCTCATGGTGTTCGATATGGATGGCAGCCCCCCATGTCTGATAGAAGTCCACCAGCAAGCGGGCCACCATATTACTAGGGTAGGTGGACAGGCTCAAATTGTCCTGCTCGTCCGGAACGGCCAGGGATGAGATCGTTGCGGCCGTCTTCAGGATCATCTGTGCATGTTCCAGCACGATCTTTCCATAGGCAGTGGGCTGTACACCCTTTGCGTTTCGAATCAGGAGGGGCCGCCCCAATTCGTGCTCCAAGGCACGGATCGATTTGCTGATATTCGGCTGGGTCATATACATACAGGCCGCCGCCTGTGAAAAGCTGCCACGCTCACAGGCGGTCACAAAAATTTCCAGCTGTTTCATGTCCATAAACTGTAATCCTCCAGTTTTGCAGTTCGCCTTCGCTAACCGCATTATACTTTCTTTTCTGGAGATAGGCAAGCACGGTTTTCACTTCATCCAACAAGAGAAGAAAATTGCTTTTATTCACTTCTCTATCCGTACAAAGTCTGAACCTCGTATCAGATCGTTCTTAAGCTGGTTTAAATAAATTTCCCTATCTGATCGGTTGACAATCATACGGGGGCGGGACCAACCGTATCCCGCCCCCGTATATTTACCTGACGATGTTATGCCGGTTCAGAGGCTCCAGCCGGAGAGTCAAGGGAAACGGCCCATTCTTTAGCGAGAACAGGCATGCCCGTGCGCCGTGCATCACCTGCGCCCAGTTCCCTCGGTCTGCCATAAGTTCCGCCAGCATCCATCTGCCTTCTCTCCATAGATCTGTGTCCCAACTCCCTACCAGCCGAACAGCCCTTTCTTTTCTCAGGGCTCCTTTCGAATCTCTCCCACGTCATAGCCGGTGGCGGGAGTGGCCGAGCACAGGGCATCCTCGTCCAATTTCGTTTCCGCAATCACGGTGGTTTTATTTTTGCTTCGTGACGAGGTAACCTTCTTCACCGGAAAAGCTTTCCGTATCGCGTTGTTCACATGGCTCTCGTACATGCCGAACATCATGCCATTCACCTGGATCATGTATTTCCATATCATTGGCTCCTCATGACAGTTCAAAAGTTATCATATACTAACTCACGGATATAAAAAAGAACGGGAACACCAGGCGTTCCACTCAGCAGAGCAGGCATCCCGTCCTGCTTTAGCTCAGCGCCACGTCCAGCGCCATCATCAGGGTGAAGCCCAGAGCAAAGGACAGGACCCCCACATTGGAGTGCTCCCCCTGGGACATTTCCGGGATCAGTTCCTCCACCACCACATAGAGCATAGCGCCGGCAGCGAAGCCCAGAAGATAGGGCAGAGCCGGAAGCACCAGCCCAGCGGCCAGAATGGTCAGTCCAGCGCCCAAAGGCTCCACCACACCGGAGAGCACGCCCCCCGCAAAGGCCCGAGCCTTGCTCATCCCCTCGGCCCGCAGGGGCATGGAGATGATGGCCCCCTCGGGGAAGTTCTGAATGGCGATGCCCAAAGACAGGACAAAGGCACTCATTACAGTGATCTGGCCTCCTCCGGCCAGAAAGCCCGCATAGACCACCCCCACCGCCATCCCCTCGGGGATGTTGTGGAGGGTAACGGCCAGCACCATCATGGTGGATCGCCGTAACTGAGTTCGGGGTCCCTCCGCCTGTTGACTTCGCTGGTGGAGGTGTGGGATCAGGTGATCCAATCCCAGCAGAAATAGAATACCGGCCCAAAAGCCGATGACCGCCGGCAAAAAAGCCCAGGCCCCCGCCCCGGCGGACTGCTCCATGGCGGGGATCAGCAGGCTCCAGACGGACGCGGCCACCATGACGCCGGAGGCAAAGCCGGTCAGCCCCCGCTGCACCCGGTCCCCCAGTTCCCTTTTCAGAAAAAAGACGCAGGCGGCGCCCAGCGAGGTGCCCGCAAAGGGGATCAGCAGGCCATAAATTACGGGTGTTTCCATTGGTCAGACCGGCTCAGGGTTCCACCTGCCTGTGCTTGTGCCGCCCACAGCAGTGTCCGCCATTGTGATTCCCGCAGCCGCAGCCTCCGTCCGGATCGGTGGGGTTCAGGTGCAGGAGATCCACCTTAACGGTGCTCTCCTGCGTATCCATCTGATTTATCAGTTCCAGCATTGCTCATCCTCCTTCAAGTTTCTGCGTTTAGTGGAATGGCAGATCGCCCACAGTTAGCAATGACTAACATTTGAGTAATTATACAACCTGCCATAGCGTCTGTCAAGAAGCAGACTGCTGCGGGGGATTTGATTGCTCCCGCGGCAAAGCACTATTTTCTCTTTGGATTTTTGCTAACCATAAAGGCAAGGCGTCGCCAACGACGCCTTTGCCGGTCACATCTGCCCGCAGTGCGGGCAGTTTCAGGGGTTTCCGTGGGCGCTGGAAATGGGGTCAAAATCAGAGAGAAAACAGAGTTCTGAGGTCGTTATCCCCCGACGCTTACTCCCACAAGAAAAAAACAGGGGTCAAACCCCAGAAAGGAGCCATTATGAGCAAAAAAGAAAAATTTCCTCTCTACCTGTCGCCGGAGAAAAAAGCCGCTCTGGAACGGCGATATACGGAAGATGGGAGCCGCAGCCTCACCGCATTTATTGAGAATGCCATCGACTTTTATCTGGACTATCTCAGTGCCAACAACGCGGGACTATTCCTCCCAACCTCGGTTCAGTCCTACCTGGACGGCAGGCTGGATCAATTTGAAAATCGCATGGCATCGCTGTTGTTCAAGCAGGCGGTGGAGTTGGACATGGGCATGAGCACGTTGGCTGACTGCATCAATCTGGATGAGGAGTATCTGCGTCGCCGCCGTGCTGACAGCGTTGCCAATGTGAAGCGCACTAACGGCAGACTGCGGTTTGAGCAGATCGTGAGAGATGCCAACGGGAGTGATGATGAATGGCAAGACTGATCGTCAAGAGTCCCTATATCAAGTGCGGCGGCGGTCAAGGTGCAGGTGGCTACATGAAGTACATCGCCACGCGGGAACGGGTGGAGATCATTCCAGATGACCGTCCGCCTACCCGCAAGCAGGAACAGCTCATCACTAAATTGGCAAACGATTTTCCTGACACAAAAAATCTGTTGGAGTACGAGGACTATATCGGTTGTCCCACTAAGGCCGCCGCCTCGTCCTTTATCACTCTGGCCCTGGAGGAGAATTGGTCCCAAGTACAATCCTCTGAGGGCTATGCCAGATACATTGCTACCCGTCCTCGCGCCGAGCGTCTGGGTGACCATGGACTGTTTGGCGATGAAGATGGCGTGGATTTGGACAAGGCCATGTCGGAACTGGAGCACTACACGGGAAATGTGTGGACGCACATCATCTCGCTCCATCGGGAGGACGCGGAGCGCCTGGGCTATAACAACGCCCAGGCGTGGCGTTCTCTCCTGCGTACACACCGCAATGATATTGCTACTGCCATGCAGATCCCGCTCCAGGATTTCCGTTGGTACGCCGCCTTCCATGACGAGGGTAAGCACCCCCATGTGCACATGATGGCGTGGTCGACACAGCCGGGAGAAGCATATCTGACACGGGACGGCATCCGCAATATCAAATCCACACTCACCAATCAGATCTTCAAACAGGAGATGCTCCATCTCTACGAACAGAAGTCTGAAAGCCGGGACGAACTGGTGCGAGAAACACGGAGAGTCATGCTGGAGTTGTCTCAGCAGATGCGTGAGTCAGTCTGTGAACATCCTGAGGCAGAGCGGATGATGCTGGATCTTGCGCAACAGTTGGGTGATGTGAAAGGTAAGAAGTCCTACGGGTATCTTCCGAAAGCATTGAAGAAACAGGTAGATGAGATCGTAGACCAGATGGAGCGGCTGCCGGTTGTGAAAGAGTGCTACCAGAAATGGTGGGACCTGCAGTGCAGAGTAAGTGACTTCTATTCAGAGAAGAAACGCCAGTGTCCGCCGCTGTCTCATCAGAAAGAGTTCCGCGCTATTAAAAACGCGGTGATCCAAGAGGCTGAGCGTATTCGGCAAAATCAAATTTCCTTTGAGGACAAGGAGATGGAGGATGGTGGCGGCTGGGTAGATGACCGGGGACTCACCTGGGCGTGCTGGGAACTGCGAGGGACGATCGAAAATGAGGAACTGCCTCTTGCGGAACGGGATGCTGCAGCAGAAAAGATGGAACAACTGGCCCAAACGGGTGACGTATACGCGCAATATTTTCTGGGACTGTTGTATCGAGATGGCGGACTTCTTGTTCCGGATATAGAGAAAGCCAAACATTGGTTGGAACGGGCAGCAAAGCAGGAGGTCCACGCCGCGCAATACGCCCTAAGCAGATTGCTTCTCTCTGACGATCCGGATGTACATGACCCTGACGAGGGTATCCGCTGGATGAAAGCAGCCGCCAGAAACGGGAATGACTATGCCGCCTATGCACTGGGCAAGGAGTATCTCAGCGGCAAATATGTGGTGAAGAATCCTGGTACAGCAGCGGAGTATCTCCACCAGGCGGCGCAAGCGGATAACCCTTGGGCGCAGTATCTGCTGGGCAAACTGCACCTGATGGGCGAAGGTGTGGAACGGGATGAGAACGCCGCCTACGAGTGGTTCCAGACTGCGGCCGAGCAGGGCCACACCTATGCGCAATTCTTTGTGGACCGGATAGATCAGCAGGAACAACTTGTATCACCAAGCCTGCTGATCTCGGCTACCCGACTGCTCCATCATATGGGGAACATCTTCCGGGACAACGCTCCGCAGGATTCCACCACAAGGGCACCGCATATTGACCACAAGCGGCTCCAGAAACTCAGGGCAAAGAAAATTGCTCTGGGGCACAAGCCGGATGACCATGAGGAGGAGCAGACTATGGGCGGCATGACCATGGGGGGATGGTAAGAGGCGAAAACAAATACAATGGAATAATCAGTGAGCCTCCCACACAGTTGCGGGAGGCTCCATCAAAACTCAAATGAAGATTTCGGTTTCTGTTCCGCCCACATAGAACTCAGCCATGTCATCCAGGCGCAGGCAGGCCAGACGACGGTGGGGAGCGTTCAGGTTACCGCAGCCACAGTCGATGTCGATGATCCCGTTCCCGTGCCAGATAGAGGAATCCTCGTCCATTCTGCCGGTGAGAAATACTGTAGGGGTGTGGCCGACGATGCAGATGGTGTCCGGATAGGGGCTTACGCTGTCTGGTTCCACCCGGCCCCAAATGCGGGTGTCGTGGTCGTCCCCTGGGAAACCGTGGACAAGATGGAATTTTTGATTGCCCACCGTGAGCTCCAGAGCATCCGGTAATTCAGAGAGGAAACGCAGGATGCGGTTCCTCTCCTGGTGCGTGCAGTGGTAGAGCAGCTCTCGGTAGGTGGTCCCTCCGCCGTTCTGCCGCCACAGGTCGCGGGCACCGAATTCGTTGTGGGGGCCGAGGGTGCTCAGACACATCTGCTCATGGTTGCCCAGGAGCATGGTCATGTTGGAGGCTTCCATGATCTGCTCCAGCAGATCGATGCCGCCGGTGCCCCGATCGATCACATCCCCAAGGATGTATAAATGGTCCGTATCAGAGAACCGGATCTGTTCCAGCATTCGGAGAAAGAAATCTCGTTCTCCGTGGAGATCTGCCATGCAGTAGATCATTCGTTACACCTCCCACAGCCAACATAGAGTAACCGCATCTTACCACAGGCTGCGAATCGATACAAGACGGCGCGCAGGACTTGCGCCGCATAAACAAAAGTAGGCGCCGGGCAATTGATAACAAATTGATAACTCGCTGGGATTGGGATGGCTATTGACCAAACCTTGTGGTATGTTGTGTCGCTGATAGGAGGCGGTACACATGAACGATTACATGAGAGCCCTGCACCAGCAGTTCTACCGGGAGCCAGATTTCAGTGAGTTGGAAGAGGACATTGAGAACACCCGCCAGGAAGTGCGTGACTGCCTGGACAAGTTGCAGCGGCGCAGGCTCATGCACCTGGTGGATACCCAAAACCTCCTGCGGGAGGAAACTTCCCTGGCCAGCTTCACCGCTGGATTCAAACTGGCCTGGGGACTGAGCAAAGAACTGGAGGCGGACGGCCTGTACTCCTTCGATGAGGAGGAGACAGAGCGTGCCTGCTGCCAGATGAGAGAGGAGGAATGAAACTATGGGAAAGCGCAGACCATCCGGTGACGGTATGGTCCGAAAGCGGGAAGATGGACGCTGGGAGGGCCGCATCGTAGTAGGGCACAAGGAGAACGGCAAACCTATCTTCCAATATCTATCCGCCAAGACGCAGAAGGAGCTGTTGAAAAAACTCCATCAGAACATCGAGGAATACCGGGATGTGGATCTGAGCGAGAACAGCAAAATGCCTCTGGGGCAGTGGCTGGACCGCTGGCTGGAGGAGTACGCTGCCCCCTCGGTGCGACCCTCCACTCTGGAAGGCTACCGAGGCTACATCGAACGCAACATCAAGCCTTACCTGGGAGACAATCCGGTGGGAAAGGTCACCCGTGAGGATGTCCAGAAGCTGTATCGGGAACTCCAGAAAAATGGTCGGAAAGAGTTCCATCCGGAGTATGGACACAAGCTGTCCGGTGCGACCATTCGCCGCATCCACGGGGTATTCCACCAGGCCATGGACGCGGCGGTGCGGGAAAACCTCATCGCCCGAAATCCCACCGAGGGCATTACCCTGCCCAAGAAGAAAACGGCTCCCAAGCAGATTCTAAACGACGCCCAGTTAGAGCAATTCTTGGATGTGATTCGGGCGGACAGTGTCTGGCACGACTTCTTCTATACTGAGCTGACCACCGGATTGCGGCAGGGTGAGATCTGCGGCCTTATGTGGAGTGACTTCGACGAGGCCCATGGAACGCTTTCCGTCCGTAGGACGCTCCATGTCCAGAAAGGTGGCAGGCTGGTTGCCGGTGAGACCAAGACGGGCACAGGAAAACGAACCATCACCCTGCCGCCCAGCACCGCCCAACTGCTGGCCCAGCGGAAGAAGCACTCCTACTCCCAGTGGATTTTCCCAAATCCGCTCCGGCCGGAGCAGCCCGCCAGTCCCGGCACCGCCTACAATCACTTAAAAACGCTGCTGAAACGAGCGGGACTGCCCAGTATCCGCTTTCATGAGGTCAGACACATTTCCAGCCTCGATCTCCCGGAGCATCCTCTGATATTCCGGGCGCTCCGGCGTGGTGCCGGGAATCCCCCAATCACAAAAGAACTCTGGATTTTGGAGCCCATGCCCCGCCGCATATCCGGCAAGCCGCTCCATCTGGTTTCTGCGGATCAACCCGTCCATATCGCCGCAGGAACCTCCCATGCGGCAATAGAGCGCGGTGATTTTATTTGACTGCCTGTTCATCATAGCCTCCAATCCGGCAGTCACCGTTCCCTGTCTTGTGACACTTATATTATACAAAATGTCAAGTAAAACGTCAAATTTTTGCGGATTTTTGCAATATTTTTTACTTCTTTGTTTCCTTGTCAAGTACCCGCATGATTTTCTTGGAAACGGTGACGCCCTGGGAGGCAAAAAATCCATTCACCCGATAATATGTATTGCCAATCTTGATCTCTGTCTCTACTCTTGGCTGCTCCACCTGGGGCATGACAGCCATGGGAACACCCCCTTTATCTTTTGTTTTGCGTCTCATGGTGAGATTTAATTTACGACAAAATCCGCACCGACAAGCGGTGCGGATTTCATAATTCACGATTCTATTTTCAGGACGGTTACAGACGGCGGTTGGCTGGGCCGCTCCATAGGCCTTAATCGTGCCTCCCCCCATTCCCGTGGGCGGGGCGTCCTACGCTGTGACGCATAGCCGACGCAAGTATCATCATCCCCGGATGTGCCTCATGGCCTCGGCTCTGCCTGGAGCCGTTTGCGGCGCTGGTGGTGTTCGCTCCTTTCCTCCCGGTGTTGTTCCCCCTTTCCCGGTGAAAATATCCCCGCGCACCCGCCGTCTGGCTTCACACATACGGAATGTATCTGGTCGCCCTATTCAGTTGTGTTTCCTGGAGCATCCTCGTTAGGCGGAAAGAGCGGAATATTTTGCCCGGCTGGTTTCACCTGCCCGCTGACGGGAGCGACGCCGTGCAAAATACCCAGTGGCCGTGGGGGAGCTCCGGCAGGCCGTTTCCAGCCCGCAGAAGTGCGCCGCCTGGGGCGATGCACTTCGGCCGAATGGAAAAACTAAAGGGAGAAGTCCGCCGGGGGCTCCCGGAAACGAAACCGGCCCATGGCGGCAAACAGGGCGTTCTCCGCCTCATAGCAGAGGTCATCGTCCGGGAGATTGTGAAAGCGGCCATGTTCGTCCAGGAAGGGGCTGAGAGCTTTGTATGCTATGTACCCGGCAAAGTGACGCCGGACAAAGCCCGTGGCCTCCGGGTCGTAGTGCTGGGCCGCCTGGATGATGGCAAAGGGTACATATTTCATGGGCTTTCCTCCAATATCATTTTCAGTTTTTTCTGTGCCTTTTCCCGGCGGCGCTGGACAGTGGCCCGGCTCATGTTCAGGCGTTTCGCTACGGCCTCGTCCCGCAGGCCCAGGAAGTAGTAGAGCAGGATGATTTCACGGTCTTTGGGGAGCAGGCTGGAGAGTGCTTGTCCCAGCTTCTGATCCTTGACCTGGATGGCCTGTCCCTGGGTGTGGTATGTGAGAGGCTTGTCTGGCAGCTCCGGCTCCCATTCATCCGCCAGGGAGAGAAGATCCGCGTCCGACAGGTCGGACAGGGAGGACATAAGCTGTCCGTGGGCGGCCTTTTTCTGGCGTGCCTTCAGGATGGCGTTGTCAATGGCGGCCTTGCAGTAGGCTTCATACAGCATTTCGTTGTAGTCCTCATAGCGCCCCATTTGTGTACTCCTTTTTCCTCTCTCATACCCTAATATCCTGGAAAATCGGATTTTGCTCATTATTCGCAAAAACTTCCAAAAGTTCCCAAAACAAAATTTTCAGCGACGGAAACTGCGTTTTGCGTCTCACGGTGAGATTTATTTTTCGATATTTTTCGCAAAGATAGATATAGAAAAGCAGGGCGGCACTTGGTAGCCGCCCTGCCCTCGGTTTTCGCAATATGAAATGCTTTTAGGCGTTACATTATATCTTTATTGAGATAGATCCTTCTTCTTTTGCCGTTGGCAAATAAAGATACATAGGAAAAGAGATAGAACAGTGGTCAGTATGCCTCCCATAAATTCTGTACCTGGCCACCCAGTGAGTCTGACGGGCATACTGGCAAATCGCCCCGCCCCGTCCATAATCCAGGGGACCACCACCCACTCTAGCACAAAAATCAGCGGGATAGCCATGGGCCGTATCAAAGTAGTTGAAGCCGTTTTCCAGAAAGGCATCCACCATCCGGCAGGTCTGCTCAATATCCACCTCGCCGTCTTTCATGGGCAGACGCATACATCCAAAGCCAAAATTCTTTTTGATGTGTTCCATGCTGTGAGCCTCCTTAAATCTGCTGACCCATCTCATAAACCTGGGTATAGGCCGGATGCTGATAGACATCTCCCTTGTCCCAGGTGCCGGTTCCGTAGATCACGCCTGCTTCTTTTGCATTCGGCAGGCAGCGCAGGAATCCTCGGAATGCTGCCAGAGTTTCGTTTCCCGCTTCATGCTGTGGGTCGGCGGCTGTGATGATAAAGTAAAACTGCTTGTTTGCAATCGCCTTGTGATTGACCAGGCAGCGGTCAATCAGCATCTTCATCTGGCTGCATACGGAATAAAAGTACACCGGCGATGCCAGTACAATGACATCGGCAGCCACCAGCTTCGGGAAGATCTCCGCCATATCATCCTTGATGGCGCAGACGTGGTCCTCCATACAGGCGTAGCAGGCCTGGCAGGGGGACAGCGTTTTCTCCCGCAGATTCACTTTTTCCACCTCATGTCCAGCCTCTGCCGCACCCTTAGCAAACTGGCTGCAAAGTACATCGGAATTTCCGCCTTTTCGGGGGCTGGAACTGATAATTAAGATTTTCATAGCAGACCCTCCTTTGAACGGTCTGCTCTTATTATAAAAATTCTAAACTGCTCAATCAATTTGCGTTTCGGCCCGGTTTGATAAGTTTGTCTTATACGAAAAAACTGCCCTCGCAGAACGGGGGCAGTCATAATAAATAATGGTTGGCTATTTAAATTTGCTTTGAAGGATGTCAGCAAACTCCTCCACATAATAGCCTGAGTTATTCTTCTTCCAGAATAGGCAGTAGTTACGGGCAATCTGCTCCTCTCCGCGACAAAGTGGAACACGGCGAATGGAAGTGCCGAAGGTCATCGCCGGGCCGTTGCCTTCCACCGGTAAAAAGCCCTGACCGCTGATGACCATCATCCGGGCCTCCTCCAGATTTTCAGCAAAGAGGATCTCGCTTGGAATCCCGATAATGGTTTGATAAAACTCACCCTCAGTGGCCTGTTGTTCTTTGGAGGCAACCAGAATACAGGGTATATTTTTCAACTCCTGTACTGTAACAGAAGAAAGTTCTGCCACGTGGTTTCGGGCGGCCAACTCAATATACATCTTGTTGGTGGCTAAAATCAAATTGACATATTCATCCGAAAATGCCCGGCGCTGATCGTTGAGCACCAGATCCGCACCGCCGGTGCGCAGCAGGTCAAACAATTCCTCGTGGTTTCCGTACAGCAACTGAAGATCAACACACGGATATTTTTCTGAAAACTCTTCCAGTGCCTGATGAACCTCCGGACTATTATGGCTGCGCAGGTATCCGATTTTCAGAATCGCTTCATCTCCACGGGCGATCTTAGCGGCTTCGCTGCACATCTGCTCATAATCCGCAATCAATATCAGGCTCTTTTTGTAAAAATGCTCTCCCGCAGGAGTCAGCACAAATTTCCGATTCTGCCGTTCCAGCAGAGAAAAGCCCAGTTCCTGTTCCAATGCCTTGATCTGCTGAGAGATGGCAGACTGGGAAATGTGGCATTCCTCCGCCGCTTCTGAAAAGCTGTTGTTGCGCACAACGGCTTGAAAATATCGAACCTGTCGTAACAAGGGCCCACCTCCCGCTGAAACATATTTTTGTCATTATAACACATCCGCACCAGTTTTCAAAAGAGATGAGTAATCCAAGCGAGAATACCCACGGTTTCATTTCAAAAACTGCGCCGCAGAAAACAAAAAGACGGGCACTCCCGAGAGGGGGTGCCCGTTAAGTGGTCAAAACAGAAATCCGTCTGTGGTATTTCTGTGGTCAAATGAGAAATCGCCGCAGTTTTCACTGCGGCGATTTCCGGTTTTGGTGGACCTGATCGGATTCGAACCGACGACCCCCACAATGCGAACGAACAAAGTGGTATAGTTTGTGCTGGGATTTGACCATTTTTAATGGTTTCTACTAACAAATATTTCGCATTTAGACCTCTCATGACCACAATATTCCACGCGTTCCGACGACCTCTGTGGTGTGTGTTGTGGTCATCAAACGAGCCTCGCCGGAATCTCCCGGCGAGGCTCGAGTGGTATCTGTGCTTAGATGGTACCTCTGAAGGGCCGATTCGTCAACGGTTTCTTCGACAGAGCAACGCAGGAAATGCGATGCTGAATCAAAGAATAAGATAATATTGACCCAATGGAAGATGAAACTTCTACCTGAAAGGAAAGTAAGGATCTAGAGATGATCCTTCTCTTGGACAGTAATAGCACAATAAATTTCTTTGATTTATTTTAAAACTATACTGTGATTTCAGGAATATTACGGTATAATAAATAAACTCAGAGCGATACAACATGACAGTGAAGCAAAGGTAATGAATTTTTCCTATGGACGGCGAAGTAATTCCAATTGGAGCAGATATGCAAAGCCATTAACTGAAAAGAAATGAAAATAACCCAGGAAAAGTTCACATTTATAACAGCATGGAGGGGAGTAACACTAACTAGATTGTACTACGGGGGTGATGAGTAACAAGGTGCGTATAATCCCTTGTTTATATTGATTATCTGTGTAGAGACAAAAGGGGGATATTCAACTGCAACGGGATTCTCAGTAAATCAGGTGATATCGACTGCTTTAATCTTCCCATTATAGTTTGATACAAATGTTTAGGGAGGTGCCAGTATGGCATTTTTAAATGAAAATGAGTGGATACTCCTCAATGAAATTGCGTATAATATTTCTTTTATCTATACAGTAGAGGAGATGCAGCAGGAAATGCTGAATCGATGGCTGCCCTTTCTTATTCCTTATGATGCAGCTATTTTTGCCCGGATCTCCACCACCGAAGACGGGGCCTATCAGTTTCAGACGCCCGCGGCGTTTCACCTGTCTCAGCAGGCAGTGAATGCCTGGGTACAGGAGAGTTTAAACTCAGACGCATTTCGCTGGGTTCTGTATACCTGCAAAGGTGGGGCCTTTCGGGAATCCATGTCCGTTCCGGAGGAGCAGATAAAAAATCAAGGAATTTACCAGAACTTTTATTTGCCCAACCACCTGACCCACTCGGTGGGACTCTCGATCTGTTTCCGGGAGGAGCCGGTGGGCCTATTGCGGCTGTATCGTGAGGCAGACAAGCCTCCATTCAGTGAACGGGATATGTTTGTACTGGAGCAGCTGCACAAGCACTTTGCATACCGTCTGGTATATGAGGCTAAAAAGGGTGACACCCGTTATTTCTTTGCAAAAGGGTACCATGAGAAGCTGTGCCGTCAATACGGTCTGACCAGTCGGGAGGGAGAGATGTTGGATCTGGCGGTACATGGACTGTCCAATGAAGACATTGCCCAAAAAATGAATATCAGCATCCATACGGTAAAAAAACATTTCCACAGTATTTACACCAAGATGAACGTACGGAATCGGGTGCAAATGCTCCAAAGCCTCCCAATGTCCACAAACAAGATTGATTTTGATGCACTATAAATAAATTTAAGCAATAAAGCTTGCTTGAAATTGTTTGAATTGCAGTATCCTTTAGTGGTATAAAAAGAAACATCGGTCCCATACAGAGAAATATAAGATCTCCTTGGATAATACATGGATTAAATAAGATGGAGCCGGCGCTGAATTTCAACGCCGGCTCCATTTTGCTATATTTAGGATACAAAAGTTAGGGGATGTATATGAAACGAAGGGATATCTATTGGGTGGCTGCCTATGGACTGCTGGCCGCGGCCACCGTGCTCCTTTGTGTTACAGGGGGCTTTGCTTGGTTTAATGCAATGTATCCTTATCTGGCCGGATTTATTCAATTTTCCGTCTATGCTACGGCGGGAGAGCTGCTCTCGGGGCGGATGCTGGAGGGACACTGGCAGATCAACCGGGCCACATGGTTCAAAAGTGTAAGCTGGGGAGTAGGAGGCCTTTTTGTTACCCTGGCCTTCAGCGTGTTCAGCCAGGGTACGCAGCAAGCCATGGCGGCTGGGCTGCTTCCCGGATATGGAAATGCTTTGGCGCTAGCCTTTTTTACCAGCTGTACCAACAATCTGTTTTTTGCCCCCATCCACTCCGCCCTGATGCGGGTGTGTGGAAATTATGGCGAGATCCGCTTTCTGGAGGGACGCCATATTACGCCGCGCCAGGCAGTGGACTCGGTGGACTGGGGCGAGCTGGTGGATTTTACCCTGTTTAAAACCATTCCACTGTTTTGGATTCCCATCAATACCGTTGGTTTTCTTCTTCCCCAAGAGTATCGCATTGTATTTGCCGCAGTCCTTTCCCTGGTGTTTGGTATATTGATGACCATTCTAAAACTCAGGGAACGGAAAAATCAGAGCAGAAAGGAGTCACTTGTATGATTCAGATTTCAGACAACACCCAGCAGATCCAGCCCTCCAAGATCCGGAGAATGTTTAATAAGGCGCTGGAATATGACCGTGTGCTCAGCTTCACGCTGGGAGAACCGGATTTTACCGCCTCGGCAAATGTGGTGGAGGCCGGGTGCCGGGCCATCCGAGAAGGCAAGACCAAATATTCCGAAAATGCGGGCCTGCTGGCTCTGCGCCAGGCTATCGCCCGTTATCTTGCGCGTACAGAAGGGTTGTCCTACGATCCGGCGAGCCAGATCGTAGTAACGCCCGGAGCTATGGGAGCATTGTTTTTAGCCCTGAAGGTGCTGCTGAACCCAGGAGATGAGGTCATCGTCAATGAGCCCTGCTGGACCAATTACATTCAGCAGATCCGGATGTGCGGCGGCGTGCCGGTATCCGTGAAAACTGATGCACAGCGGGGGTTTGATTTGGATGTATCCGCTGTTGCCGAGACCATCACCAGCAAGACAAAGGCGATCATTTTAAACAGCCCCTGCAATCCCACGGGAGCCGTAGCCAGTGCTGAGACACTATCCCAGCTGGCAAAACTGGCTCAGGAGCGGGACCTGGTGGTGCTAGCAGACGAGGTATATAAGCATATCCTCTTTGACGGGAGGACATACACTGGATTTGCCACCCTGCCCGGAATGAAGGAGCGCACGTTGGTCATTGACAGCCTTTCCAAAACGTATGCTATGACCGGCTGGCGTATTGGCTACGCCGCTGGACCGGAGGAACTGATCCGAAATATGATCAAGCTGCAGGAAAATGTCAGTGCCTGTGCGGCTACTCCATGCCAGGTTGCTGCCATTGAAGCGTTGGAGGGATCTCAAGATCACCTGAAGTATATGGTGGAGCAGTACCGTCTGCGCAGAGACTATGTGATACAGCGAATCGCTGAAATTCCAGGGCTGTCCTGTCATACTCCTGCCGGAACCTTCTATGCGTTTATCAACATCAGTCGCCTGGGCATGCCCTGCGAGGAATTTGCTATGAAGCTGCTGGAAGAAAAGCAGGTGGTTGTGGTACCGGGCACCGCGTTTGGAGACTTTGGTGAGGGGTACATTCGCCTGTCCTATGCCACATCCATGGAATGCCTGGAACAGGGTCTGGAGGCGTTGGAGGAGTTTGTCCGCGCCCACGCAGCCGAGGGGGATCTGGGATGAATACGATGAACGGTCCCCGCTTATCCAGCCGCCTGACCCGGCTGGGGCAGATCGGTTTTGTGCCAGGGGAAGGGACCACGCGACTGCCCTATACGCCTGTCTATGACGAGGGGCGGGCCTATGTACAGCAGTGCATGGAGCAGGCGGGGCTTCAGACGTCCGTAGATGCGGTAGGAAATTTGGTGGGTACGCTTCCCGGCAAAGGAAAGACCATCTGCATTGGCTCCCACATCGACACCGTACCTGGCGGCGGCATCTATGACGGAACCTACGGCGTATTGGCGGGGATCGAATGTGTGCAGCGCCTTCGGGAGCTGGGCTATCAAAACCGGCACCCCATTCAGGTGGTCGCCTTCACCGAGGAGGAGGGCAATGTCATTGGCGGTACCTTTGGCAGTAAAGCCTTCACCGGCGGAGAAATCGACGGGGCCATGCGGCCCAATCTGGCCCTTCACGGTCTTACCATGGAAGAGGTCAACGCCTGCCGCCGGGATCTGACCCAATATCAGTGCTATTTGGAGCTGCACATTGAGCAAGGGGGACTTCTGGAGGCGGAGGGGGCGCAGATCGGCCTGGCAGGCGGCATTGTAGGTATCGTGCGCTATCGCATGACGGTTTCCGGCTGTGCCAACCATGCAGGCAGTACACCCATGCATCTGCGGGATGATGCCCTGGTAAGCGCCTGCCGGATTATTACCAAGCTTATGGATCGGGCCAGAGCCGCTTCGCCGGATATGGTCTGTACCGTGGGCACGCTCCAGGTGTTTCCGGGAGCGGTCAATGTGATTCCTGGCAAGGTGGAGTTTGTTGTGGAACTGCGCAACCCGACCATGGAGCCCATGGATCAGGTGATCGCTTCCGTGCTGGAAGAGCATGCGGAGCTGACAGGGGAAGCGTATATCCGTCAGGAGCCGACCCAGTGCAGCCCGAAGCTGATGGAGCTGAGTGAGAGGCTCTGCTGTCGCCGCGGCATCCGCTTTCGGAACATGTTCAGCGGCGCTGGTCATGATCTGATGAATTGGGGAAAAACCGTGCCCTCTATGCTCCTGTTCATTCCCAGCAAAGACGGAGTCAGCCACTCTATTCGTGAGTACAGTGCGCCTGAGGACCTGTACCGGGGTGCCCAGCTGCTGATGGAAATGGTTCAAGCCTTGGATCAAGAGGAGGGAGATATGTGAAAATCAAGATCATCAACCCCAATACGACACAATCTATGACCGACAGTGTAGAGAATCTGGCCCGCCGGGTGGCCCGCAGCGATACCCAGGTTTGGGCTGTCAGCCCGGCATCCGGACCGGACAGTATCGAGTGCTATGTGGATGAGCATTTGGCCATTCCCGGGGTTCTGAAAGAGGTGATCCGGGGAGACCGGGAGGAAGGAGCCGACGCTTTTATCATTGCCTGCTTCGGGGACCCCGGGCTCCAGGCTGCACGGGAGGTCACCTCTAAGCCGGTGCTGGGGATCTGCGAGTCGGCCATCACAGCGGCAAAATTCATTGCCCCCTATTTCTCTATCGTATCGGTGCTGGATCGCTCCCGCAAGGTGACGGAAGATGTGGTAGCCAACTACGGAGCGGAGAAATTCTGCCGCTCCATCCGCTCTACCGGCCTGAGCGTGTTGGAATTTGGTCGGGACCCGCAGAGGGGGCTGGAGGCTCTGGCACACCAGGGAGAACTGGCAGTGCGGCAGGACGGAGCGGAGTGTATCCTGCTGGGATGCGCCGGTTTTGTGGACTTTGTCCAGGACTTGTCTGCCCGGTTGGGCGTTCCCGTGCTGGACGGAGTGATGCCCGCAGTCAAATTTGCAGAGGCCATGGTGGACATGGGGCTGCACACCAGCAAGGTATCTACCTGGGGATTTCCGGAGCCTAAGAAGATCGTGGGGTTCCCCATGTTTACACAAGAAGATTTGATGTTTTAGGAGATGACTGTATGCGCACCTTGATCAAAGGAGGCACCATTGTAACCGCGGAACAGGAGTTTGTGGGTGATATCTTGGTGGAGGGTGAGATCATCCGTGCCATGGGGGCCCATTTGGACGAGAAGGCAGATCGTGTGATAGATGCCCAGGGAAAATATGTGTTTCCGGGCGGCGTAGACCAGCACACCCACTTTTCCGCCCTGTGCAACGTGGGTGATCGGGACACCGCCGGTTATGAGACCACCGACTCCGCCATTGTAGGCGGAACTACTACCATTGTGGATTTTGCGCCTCAGGATCCGGACCGGGGCCTGCTTGACTCCATTGATTACCGGATCAACACCCGGGCAAAGGATAAAACCTGCGTGGACTTTGCCCTTCACGCCATGGTAACATATATCATGGACAGCATATTTGAGGAAATTGAGGACTTTCCCAAGCGAGGGATCTCCAGCATTAAGATCTTTATGGCGTATAATGGCTCTCCGCTTCATGTGGACGACGGAACTTTCTTCCGCATTCTGGAGAAGAGCCGCCAGGTAGGTGCCACCGTATTTGTCCACGCAGAAAACGGTGAGATCCTAAATTTCCTGCGCAGCGAGTGCGTAAAGAAGGGACAGCTGACCCCCCATTACCACTACGTCTCCCGCCCGCCCTTTACCGAGGCGGAGGCGGTGCGTCGGGCTATCTACCTGGCTGGCCAGACCGATACACCCCTATATATTGCACATATGACCTGCAGGGAGGCCATTGCCGAACTGCAAAAGGCGAAGGGGACTGGCCAGCGAGTCTCCGGCGAGACCTGCACCCATTATCTGACCACCACCAAGGAGGTTCTGGATAACTCCGATTTCAACGAAGCGGCCAAGTTTGTCTGCTCCCCTGCCCTGCGGGATCAGGAGGACTGTGAGGCCCTGTGGCAGGCTCTGGCCGGCGGACTGCTGACGGCGGTCTCCTCCGACCACTGCGGCATCGACGTAGCCGAGCTCAAGCAGGCGGGGCGGGACGATTTCACGCAGATCCCCAACGGCTCCCCCGGTGCCGGTGATCGCCTGCATATGGTATGGACCGAAGGCGTATGTACCGGCAAGCTGAGCCGTCAGAAATTTGTAGACGTCATCGCTACCCAGCCCGCTAAGATCAACGGCATTTACCCCCGAAAGGGCACGTTGGCGGTAGGTTCCGACGCAGACATTGTGATCTTTGATCCCAGCTATGAGGGCGTGATCCGCCTGGCGGACAACCCCAACGGCGTGGACTACAACCTTTATGAGGGCCACCGCCAGTCCGGCCGGGTGGAGACCGTTCTGCTGCGGGGACAGGTGGTAGTGGAAAACGCCAAGTTTGTGGGCCGCTACGGCCAGGGACAGTTTATTCCCGCCAGCATGTATGCCTCCGGTTACGAAAACCGGAACTGATCCAGTGTACCCGCAGCAGGCTGCCCCGCCCAAGCAGCGTACATTGGAGAGAGGTGAAAAGAGTCAAAAAAGAAGTGAGGAGGTATGGGTCCTGGGCTTTGGCGGGCCTGTATCTGCGAAAGCAGCGATTCCATGAAAGAAAAACCACAGAGTATTTTATGACAGGAGGTTTCTTGTATGGATACCACATATGGTGTGTTGTGCCTCATCCCCCCCATCGTAGCCATCGGGTTGGCCCTGTGGACCAAGCAGACGATTTTCTCTTTGTTTATCGCAGTTTGGCTGGGCTCCACCATGATGAACGGATTTAATCCTCTGGTTGGCTTTGTCAAAATTATCTCGGACTATGTGATCCCCTCTCTCAGCGGAAACGCGTCTTTGATCGTTCTGGTTACCCTCTCCGGCGGCATGATCGCCATGCTGCGCACCACTGGCGCCGCGGAGGCATTTGCCACCAAGGTGACAAAAGTTATCAATACCGCCAAAAAGGGCCAGGTAGTCACCTGCCTGAGCGCCTTCATTTTCAGCTACACGGAGCCCTGCCTTATGCTGGGTACCATTATGCGGCCCGTGACCGATATGGTGCGTATCTCCCGAGCAAAGCTGGCTTATATCCTGGACTCCATGGGTTGCAACCTGGCCGCTCTTTCTCCTATCAGCAGCTACGGCCCCTTCATCACCGGCCTGATTGCCGCAGAACTGCTGGCTGCTGGCATTGAGGGCAGCGAGTGGGGCATCTGGCTGAATATGCTCCCCTTTAACCTGTACGGCGTGTTTGCCATGATCACCGTTTTGATCGTCGCCGCCTTCGGTTTGAACTTCGGGCCGATGTACAAGGAAGAAAAGCGGGCTCGGGAGACCGGCAAGCTGCTGGGCGACGGGATCCAGCCCCTGGTACCTGAGGTGAAAAATGAGCTGCCCCAGGGCTATAAGCTCACCATGTGGAACTTTATCATCCCCATCCTCTTCCTGTTTGGTTCCCTCTTTGCCACCATTTTCTGGTCCGGCGATCTAGTCAACAATGGGCTGGTGGAATGCTTCCGCAACGCGAACATTACTCTGGCCATCTGCATCGCCTTTATGGGCGGCGCGGTGGGCGCCGGTATTATGGGTGTGAGCACCAAGCTGTTCAGTGTGACTAAGGCCTTTGACACCTTTGTCAACGGCATGGCCGAACTCATTTCTGTCCCCTTCATCCTGGTGTGTGCCTGGTCTCTGGGTTCCATCGTCAAAGGCATGGGCACCAGCGAATTCCTGATCCACATTGTAGAGAACTACCTGACTCCCGGACTGGTTCCTGCCCTTGTGTTCCTGTTTGGCGCGCTCATTTCCTTTTCAACCGGCTCCTCCTGGGGGGTGTGGTCCATTATGATGCCCATCGCCTTCCCCATGGCCGTTGCCTTTGATATTTCCATTCCGTTTGTGGTTGGCGCGGTCATCGGCGGCGGTCTGTTCGGCGACCAGTGCTCCCCCATCTCCGATACCACCGTCCTCTCCTCCACCGGCGCCTCCTGCAACCATGTGGTCCACGTCATGACCCAGCTGCCCTACGGAATCACAGTTGGTGTTTCGGCGTTCCTGGGATTCCTTTTCGGCGGCCTGACGGGACAATATATCTTGAGCATTGTGGTTACCGCTGTTATTCTGGTAGTGGTTCTGTTTGCGCTGACCCAGCTTACCAAGCTGCGTTACCCGGAGAAAGTGCACTAACTGCTTTACCATTGGAACAGGAGGCTTTTTATGAAAAAGATTGATACTATTGTGGTGGCGCCCCATTTCTACACTATGGAAGGGGCTGGTGTGGGTTATCGCGGTGACGCTGCCATGGCTGTGGATGGAGGCAAGATTCTGGAGGTGGGCGACCGGTCCAGAATTTTAGCGGAATATACCGCTGAGGAAACCATCGCCCTGGATCATCACATGGTGCTGCCCGGCTTTATTGACGGCCACATGCACACGGCTTGCAACATCATGCGGGGCCTGGCCCAGGACACCAATAGTTGGATGATGTTCGGTCTTCAGCCTTTTGACAACGCGGTCAACGATGAGGAGCGAGATGCGGGCAGCCGAGTGGCCATTCTGGAGGCCATCCGGGCGGGCACCACTACGTTGGGTGACTATGAATCCAAGATGGAAAACGTGTGTGCGTTCATCGACAAGGTGGGGGCACGAGGCAACATTGCCCAGACCATCCGGGCGGCCAAACGGCGGGTCTATCAACCCGGCGAGCTCTATGAGTTTGATGACGCTATGGGCGAAGAGAGCCTGAATCGCAACATCGCCCTGTATGACCAGTGGAACAACAAGGCGGGCGGCCGGATCAAGATCCTGTTTGGTCCCCAAGGCGCTGACTTTGTCAGCCCAGAGATGCTGCTGCGCATCCAAAAGGCGGTCAAAGACAGGGGAACCAAAATCCACATGCATGTACAGCAGGGGGACCGAGAGACCTATCAGATCGTTCAGCGTTATGGCAAGCGGCCCACCGCCTTCTTGGATGAACTGGGCTATTTGGATGAATCCCTCATTGCCGTTCATCTTACTGACTGCACAGATGAGGAGGCTGCCCTTATTGCCAAACGCGGGGCCTCCATGATCGTCAATCCCGGCTCTATTGGAATCATTGATGGAATTGTCTGCCCCAGCGTGGCCTTCCAGGAGGCGGGTGGTATGGTGGCTTTGGGTTCTGATCAGGCTCCCGGCAACAACTGCCATAATATCATCAATGAGATGAAAAACGTGTGCCTCTTCAACAAGATCAAGTATCAGAATCCTGAGGTCATGCCTGCTTGGAAGGCTCTGCGTATGGCCACCATTGAGGGGGCTAAGGCTGTTGGCTTGGGCGATACCGTGGGTTCTTTAGAGTCGGGGAAGCGGGCTGATTTCATTGCCATTGATCTCAACTGTCCTTCCATGCTGCCGGTATATACCTATCCTATGCGCAATATGGTACCAAACCTGGTTTATAGTGCCCGGGGGGCTGAGGTTTCTCTGGTTGCGGTGGACGGCAAGGTGATTATGCAGGACGGTACATTTACCTATGTAGATGAAAAAGAGTATCTGGCCGCCATCCCCCAGTACCCAGACACCATCGGCGAGCGGGCCGCAGAAGAGTTCTTTGCCATCAATGGTACCAATGCCCACTTTATGCGGGAAGATAAACTGTAAGCATTTTTATGAGATCATTCCTTTCTTTCTCTCCTGTCGGGGGCCCGGGGCAGATGTCCCCGGGCCCCTTGACGCAGCAGGTTTTTATTCCGTACAGTACAGTTCCCACTTTCCCGGCTTCCCTTTGCGGAGCACGGGTCCCAGAGGTGACAACACCATGTGTGAACCTTCCACGCAGCTCAACCAAAGCGCCGTTCCCATTGTTACATTGCTCCGCCTGTCCTGGCCAGCGATTTTAGAGCAGCTTCTGCTTACTGCCGCGGTGTGCTTTCTTTTAATGGGACTGTTTGCTGCTGCAGGAGTTGGTTATTCCGTGCAGGTCGCCCACGCGCTGGGGGGCAGGATTTGTTCCGTGCCAGAACTGCGGTGCATCAAGCAGCCAGCGGTGCTCTGCTGATGGGGACGGGGGCAGCTGTTTGCATGCTCCCTTTGTCTTGGTTTATTCCTCTGTGGCTGGGAGGTGAACCAACGATTTTGTCGAATGCCAGAGCCTACCTTTGGTTTTATGCCATGGGCCTGCCGCTGCAAGCTCTGCTGGCTGTGCTGTCTGCCGTGCTCCGATGTTCGGGGGATACCAGAACGCCTCTGCTGTTTAATGCTGGGACCAACCTTCTTAATGTCTGCTTGAATTATTTGCTAATATTTCCATCAAGGCAGGTCGTCATTCTGGGTTGCTCCTTGTCCATCTGGGGAGCTGGGCTTGGCGTGACCGGGGCAGCCATAGGGACTGCCTTGTCGGGAGGGCTCATGGGAATTTCTATGGCGCTGTTTATGGCGCTGCGGAAAGGACCGTTGCAGATGACAGCGGTTGTGTTGTTTCGTCCCCAAAAGTCTGTGGTACGGCGGGCACTGGCACTGGGGATTCCTGTGTTTTTGGAGCGGGCCTGCTTCAGCTGCGGACAGCTGATTGTAACCCACATGGTTGCCGGTTTGGGGAATATTGCTCTGGCTGCCGATATGCTGCGCATTGTTGCCATTTCGGAATCCCTGTACGGTCTTTCTATTGTTCTGGGCGATGTGCTTCGAGGGGCTGGGGACAGTCGCACGCCGTTTCTGATCGTGCTGATGGGGGTGTGGGCAGTCCGTCTTCCCCTTGGCCCGTGCTCTGGTGAAAGGCGGTCTGCCTGCCGCCGAGGTCACCTTCCGCACCGCCGCCGCTGAGGAGGCAATCCGCCGCATTGTGGCGGAGGTACCCGATATGCTGGTGGGCGCCGGAACCGTGCTCACCAAGGAGTAGGCCGACCGGGCCATTGCCGCCGGTTCCCAGTTCATCGTCAGCCCCGGCTTCAACCCCGAGATCACCCGCTATGTCCTGGATAAGGGCGTGGTCATGATGCCCGGCACCGCCACCCCCGGCGAGATGGAGCAGGCCATGAGCATGGGTCTGGACGTGGTGAAATTCTTCCATGCCGAGCAGAACGGCGGCGTGGCCAAGCTGAAGGCCCTGGCCGGCCCCTACACCAACCTGCGCTGGATGCCTACTGGCGGCGTGAACACCAAGAACATGATGGACTATCTGGGCTTTGACCGCATTATCGCCTGCGGCGGCACCTGGATGGTGAAGAAGGAACTCGTCGAGGGGGAGCAGTGGGATGAGATCACCCGCATCTGCAAGGAGGCCGTCAAGACCATGCTGGGTTTCTCCATGGCCCACGTGGGTATCAACTGCGCCGACGAGGCCCAGGCCGAGCAGACCACCAAGCCCCTGTGCGCCCTGTTTGACCTGGAGTACAAGCCCGGCAACTCCTCCATCTTTGCCGGCTCCGCGGTGGAGTGCAACAAGGCCCCCGGCCGCGGCGCCCACGGCCACATCGCCATCCGCA